>Ga0209698_10002652_pt1 | contig 20152 bp, 17 predicted proteins | sample LitLauG_LLR_2012_FD_187203 | JGI IMG/M metagenome (GOLD analysis project Ga0209698, IMG submission 187203) | Freshwater sediment microbial communities from Pennsylvania, USA - Little Laurel Run_MetaG_LLR_2012 (SPAdes) (version 2) | ecosystem: Environmental > Aquatic > Freshwater > Creek >...
CGAACCGCTGACCTCTTGCATGCCATGCAAGCGCTCTCCCAGCTGAGCTATACCCCCCACGCGGGAACCCGACATTATACGCAGACCCCGCTGGAAAGCCAAGGCAACCGCGGCGACTCGGCGGCGCCGTCCTTGCCGACCGACGGGCCAGGGGGCTAAAAGCCCCCCGCCCGGTACACCTGCCTGCCCCCGACCATGGTCAGGAGCACGGTGGTCTGGGCAATCTGCTCGGCGGGCACGGTGAGCACATTGCGGTCCAGCACGATGAGATCGGCCAGCTTGCCCGTTTCCAGCGAACCCGTTTCCGCGTCCTGGTGCAGTTCATAGGCCGCGTTCATGGTGATGGCACGCAACGCATATTCGCGCGGCAGGCCGGCCTGTGCATTGAAGCGGCCGCGGTAGCGGGCGCCCGGCGCAGGATCGCCGGTGCGGGTTATGCCGACCTTGATGGCGGACCACTCGTCGAGCGCATCCACGGGCCAGTCGCTGCCGAACGCAATGCGGGCGTGCGCGTCATGCAGGCTGCCCTCGGGTTCGAGCCGGGCATAGCGCTCCGGCCCCAGGTAATCGCGAACGGCGTCGACGGAAGCGGGGCCGGGTTTGGCCCATTGGAACGACATTACCGGGATGACATTGAGCTTGCCAAAACGCCCATAGTCCGCGGGATCGACCAGCTCCGCGTGGGCGATGGCCAGGCGCAACTGCCGATCGGGCACGGCATTGCGCAGCACCTCCAGACCATCGAGTGCCTGATGGACGGCCCGGTCGCCAACCGCGTGGATGAGCGGCTCGATGCCGGCCTGACCCAGCGCGACCAGCAGCGGATTGAGCACATCGGGCGAAAAATTGACCTCGCCAGTCCTGGATGACGCAACCCAGTGGGGCGCGCCGGGAAGGCCCTTGTCAACGAGGTAAGGCGTCTTGAGGACCGCCGTCTGGGCAGGCGCCTGCAGCACGCCGTCAATGGTGATCTTGGCCTTGCGCACGGTGATCGACGGGGCCGGACCGATGGCACCGGCGTCGTAAAGGGCACGGGTGATCTTGAGCGCTTCGACCTCGGCCACGGGATCGGCGGCATCCTTAGCCGTAATGGGCACGGCAAAGTGCCCGCGGGCCGTGAGTCCGCCTTCCTTGTAGATCTCGAAGAACGCCGCCAGCGATGCAGGGCTGGCGGCTGCATCGAGAAAAGTGGTGATTCCCTGCTCGCGCATGGCATCCAAAGCTGCCTGCGCGGCCTTGCGATGGTCCGCGGCGCTGGGCTTGGGCAGTACCTTCAACAGCGGCTTTTGCGCCCCGTCTTCGAGGACGCCGGTGGGATTGCCAGCTGCGTCGCGAACGATGCGGCCATCGGCGACATCGGGGGTGGCAGCGGTAATAGCCGCCAGCGTCAGGCCGCGGTGATTGGTGACGACCGTGCGGCCGTCGGTGGACTCGACCGCAATGGGCCTGTCGGTAGCAAGCGCATCGAGGGTGGCCGCGTCCACATCGGCGCCGGGCGGGCGCATCAATTGGCGATACCAGCCTGTCACGTGCAGCCAGGCGGCGGGATCCCGGTCCTTGCCGGCGTCCAGGCAAGCCTGGACGCGCGTGCTGAACTGGTCCACGGTAAGCGGGCCGTATTGCAGGTTGCAGTTCGAAAGCACCATCCCGCCGGCGAGCGGATGCATGTGGCCATCGACCAGCCCGGGCATGACCATGCGGCCGTGCAGATCGATAACGCTGGTTGTTGGACCGATGTACGCCTTGGCGCCGGCATCGCTGCCAACAAAGACGATGCGCCCGTCGCGGATGGCAAGGGCATGGGCCGTCGAATCATGGGCATCCATCGTAAGAATCGTGCCGTTTCGCAGCACGGTCTGGGCTGCGGCCGGGACGAGGCGCGCAGCGCGGGCAGGCGGTGCGGCCAGGCCAAGGGCGGCGCACAGCGATGCCGCAATGACCAGGGTGCGCAGGACATTGCGGTCAGGTCGGGATTCGGGCATGGGCATTCCTCCTGCCGGTGAAGCGGGCGGCTTCACGGGCGCCGAGCGCTCCGCGACGCGCCGCAAAGGTCTACGTGGCCGACGCGTCCAGCGCCGCCAACGCGCGGCGCAGCACGGTTTCGCGCCCCAGCAGCTCGAGTGTGGCATCTATTGACGGGGTCTGCGTGCGGCCGCTCACCGCCACGCGCAGGGGCACGGCCAGCTGCGGCATCTTCAGCCCGTGGGCCGCCAGCAGCTGCTTGATGAGCGCAGCGATGGTCGCGCGCTGCCAGTCCGGCGCAGCCGGGGCCTGCGCCACGAACGCCGCCAGCGCATTGCGAGCCGGACCTTTGATGTGCTCGGCCAGGAGCTCGGCCGGAACATGCGGGTCGGCGTAAAAAAGCATGGCCTCATCGGCCAGCTCGTTGAGCGTCTTCACGCGCTCCTTGTACAGCGCCGCGATGGCCACGAGATCCGCGCCGGCCGGATCGATGCCGCGGCCGCGCAGGCGTGGCGCAACCAGGGCGGCAAGTCGTTCGGAGTCGGCCTGCTTGAGGTATTCGCCATTGAGCCAGAGCAGCTTGTCGATATCGTATTGCGCCGGTGCGCGATTCACGTGCTCCAGGTTGAACCACTGCACCAGCTGATCGCGCGAGAATTTCTCGGCATCGCCGTGGCTCCAGCCCAGCCGCGCCAGGTAGTTGAACAAGGCTTCGGGCAGGAAGCCCTCCTCCTGGTACTGCAGCACGCTCACGGCGCCGTGGCGTTTGGAGAGCTTCTGGCCGTCGGGTCCCAGGATCATGGGCAGGTGGCCAAAACGCGGCAGGGGCTCGCCCGGCTCGAGCAGCGCGCGGTAGATGTTGATCTGGCGCGGGGTATTGTTGACGTGGTCGTCGCCGCGCAGCACGTGGGTGATGCGCATGTCGATGTCATCGACCACCACCGCGAAATTGTACGTGGGCACGCCGTCGCCCCGCGCGATGACGAGGTCATCGAGTTCGGCATTGCTGACGCTGATGGGGCCCTTGACGAGATCGTTCCAGGCCACATCGCCGACGTCGGGATTGCGAAAGCGGATCACCGGTGCCACGCCGGGCGGGGGCGTACGTCCCGCGGCACGCTCGGGCCGCCAGCGGCCATCGTAGCGCGGCTTTTCACCGCGCGCGGTCTGCTCGGCCCGCAGCGCGTCGATTTCGTCGCGGCTGGCGTAGCAATAATAGGCCGTGCCGGCGGCGAGCAGGCGGTCGAGCAGTTCCTTGTAGCGCGGCAGGCGCTCGGTCTGGCGGAACGGGCCTTCGTCGTAATCGAGGTCGAGCCAGGCCATGCTGTCCATGATCACCTGAACGGCTTGCTCGGTCGATCGCTCGATGTCGGTGTCCTCGATCCGCAGCACGAAGGTTCCGCCATGGTGTCGCGCGAACGCCCAGCAGAACAGCGCCGTGCGCGCCGTGCCCAGATGCAGCATCCCGGTGGGACTGGGCGCTACCCGGGTGCGCACCGGACGGTCGACAGCGGCAATCACGGACGCGCTCACGCTCCTGCACTCATTTGACGGGCGGCACGCCGTCGTCGGCACCGTTCGCGCCCACCTTGGCTATGCGCAGCAGATTGGTGGTACCCGAATGACCGAAGGGCACGCCGGCGGCGATGACGACATAGTCGCCCGCGGCAGCGAAACCTTCCTGCACCGCGGCACGGCAGGCCATGTCGGTCATGGTGGTCACATCCGTAGCCTGCGTGGTCTGCAGGGCGTGCAGGCCCCACACCACGGACATGCGGTTGGCGGTGCGCTCATACGGCGTCAGGCACAGGATGGGCGCCTCGGGGCGCTCGCGCGCGGTGCGCAGCGCCGATGCGCCCGACGACGTATAGCTGATGGTGGCCTTGGCGCCCACGATGTGGGCGGTCTGGCGCAGCGCGGCGCAGACCGCGTCGGCCAGCGTGCTGCGCGCCTCCTCATGGTTGGCCTCGAGCAGGGCCCGGTAGTGCGGGTCGCCCTCGACCTGGCCGATGATGCGGTCCATCATCGCCACCGCTTCCACCGGGTACTTTCCGGCAGCCGATTCGGCCGACAGCATTACCGCATCGGCGCCCTGGAACACCGCGCTGGCAACATCCGAGGCCTCGGCGCGCGTGGGCACCGGACTGGCGGTCATGGATTCGAGCATCTGCGTCGCAACGATCACCGGCTTGCCCTCGCGGCGGCAGGCGCGCACGATGGCCCGCTGCAATATGGGAACGCGCTCGGGCGGCATTTCCACGCCCAGATCGCCCCGCGCCACCATCACGGAATCGGAGGCCAGCACGATCTCATCGAGGCGGTCGATGGCGGCCGGCTTTTCGAGCTTGGTCATCACCAGGGCTCGGTCGCCGATAATGGCGCGCGCCTCGGCGATGTCCTCGGGCCGCTGCACAAATGACAGGGCGATCCAGTCGATGCCCAGTTCCAGCGCGTAGTCCAGGTCGCGGCGGTCCTTGTCGGTGAGCGGCGAGATCGGCAGCACCACGCCGGGAACGTTGACCCCCTTGCGTTCGGTGAGGCGTCCGCCAACCTCGACACGCGTGATGGCGTAGTCCGCGCCGAATTCTTCCACCTGCAAGGCGAGCTTGCCATCGTCGAGCAGCAGCGTCGCGCCCTTGACGAGGGCAGCAAAGATCTCCGGATGGGGCAGGTTGACCCGCGTGGCGTCACCGGGCGCCGGATTCAGGTCAAGGCGGAAGGTGGCGCCGGGAACCAGGGTGATGCCGTCGCCAGTGAAGGTGCCCACCCGCAGCTTGGGCCCTTGCAGGTCACCCAGGATGCCGATCGGGCGGTTGAATTCGAGGCCGATTTTCCGGACGGTGTCGAATCGTTCCTTGTGCTGCTCGTGCGTACCGTGGCTGAAATTGAGCCGGAACATGTCTACACCGGCCACGAACAAATTACGGATAACCTCCTCGGTAGAGCTTGCAGGGCCGAGGGTGGCGACAATCTTGGCGTTGCGATTTCTGCGCATACATTTCCGGTAGAAAAAGGCGCCAATGCGCCGCTCATGCATCGTGCAGGATGCGCGGCCGCAGGGGCGCGGGGAACGGGAGGCGCACGGCGCGACGCAAGGTCGCCGTAAAGCCGCCCGCAACGAGACCGCGATTGTACGCATTACGCCCTGGCGGACGGGGCTGCGGGTCCGCGCGCGCCCAGGCGCGGGCTCAATCCACGCTGATCAGTATTGCCCGCAGCACGGTACCGGAGCCGGCCGGGGCCGCATAGGTATCGCCCAGCGCAGTAAATAGCGCCAGCGCTTCGCCCCTTGCCAGGCTCGCGCCTGGCTGCAATCCGGCGGCAAGGCTGCGCCGGATCGTGTCGGGTCCGATCCAGAAACCCGTCGTCGCCGTGCCACTGCCGGCGGCCGGCGCGTCTGCATCGCTGGCGCAGGCGTGGATCAGCGGGTTCTGGTCGAGCGAAAGCGCCAGCGCCAGCAGAAATTCGGCAGCGCCTGCCGGGGCGCCGTTGTGCAACACCGGGCCGGCCGACAGCAGCACGGTGGGCGCCATCGGCCGCCCGTGGCGCACGCTCTGCAAGGCGATCGCAGCGTGCAGGCTGGCCAGTTCACGGGCATCGGTGGCCGCCTGCAGGCCCAGGGGAAGCACGACAAAAGCGTGCTCGCGCGCCCGATCGGCGGCCTGTCGCAGCGCGGCCGCCGGTGCCGGCGGCGCGTCGGCAAGCAGGGCCGCCAGCAAATTGCGGGGCACTGCGCTGGCGGCGGAAGCAGGAACCATCATGGCAGGGGAACGGGGTGATTTCGCCACGCGTGTGCTCTGGCGCGATCAACGTTGCATCGCCTGCCGGCACGCGGCATGGCCGGAAAAATCGCATTGTGCCAGCACGATTACGCACTCTGGCAAGTGGCCTGCCTGCTGTCTGCCCGCATCCGCGAATGTTCGTGGTTGCCAGCAGCAGCTTGCGCGCCCGGCAGGGCGCGGATGGCTTCGATGACGCCGGCAGCGCCCGCCCATCGCGCCGGCATGGCGCCGCGCCACAGGGCAGCCCGCGAAACGACCGGAAAGCCGCAGGCGACCCGGATTCGGGTCCGGTCCGCTCTTTTGTGGTGCAATCGAGGATAGGCTTTCCTTTTCCAGAACCCAAAACCGATAAATCATTGATTTCCAACATCGACGTGATACGCGACCCTGGCGGTGCCGGTGCCGTTCGCGCCTGCCGCCGCATTGTTTTCCCGGGCTGCCTTGCGCCATGAACCAACCCGTTGATGACGCCGCGCCGGATGTGGGCCAGAACGACGCCGCCGTCGCGCTACGGCAGCGTTTCCTCGCAGCGATGAGCCATGCGGCCTGCACGGTGAGCGTGGTTACCACGGACGGTCCGGCGGGACGATTCGGCCTGACCGTGTCGGCTATGTCGTCGGTATCGGCGGATGGTCCGGCGCCGACGCTGCTGGTTTGCGTCAATCACCGCAGCGCCGCCGCCGATGCCCTGCTTGCCAACGGCGTTTTTTGCGTCAACGTGCTGCGCGACGACCAGGCCCATGTTTCGGACACTTTTGCCGGCCGCGCGGGCACACCGGCGCCGGACAAGTTTGCCTGCGCCACATGGACCACGCTGGTCACTGGCGCGCCGCGGGTTGTGGATCCGCTGGTGGCTTTCGACTGCCGGATCCTGAGCGTCGAACGCGTGGGTACGCACTTTGTCGTGGTGGGGGCCGTCGCGGGCATCTTCGTCGCGCCGTCCGGCGGCGCGCCGCTGATCTACGCCAACCGCGCCTACGGAACGCCGCAGCGCCTCACGCAGCCGCGGCCGGCCGCGGGTGAAGCAGGCCAGGACCTGTCACTGGGCTGCTTCCAGACCTTTGCGCCGTACATATTGCCGGGGCTCATCGCGCAGTTGGCCGCGCAGCATCCGGAGATCGGCATCGGTCTGCTGGAGGGGGACCAGCAATACCTGCTGGGCAGCCTGCGGGGCGGGGAGATCGAACTGGCCCTGCTCTACGACTTCGGCCTGCAGGACGACATCGCCGCGGAGGCAATGACCGCCCTCGACGCCTGCGTGCTGCTGCCGCGCGAGCACAGACTGGCTGGGCAGGCGCAGGTCAGGCTCGAGGACCTTGCCGCCGAACCGCTGATATTGCTCGACGTGTTTCCCAGTCGCGAATATTTCCTGTCGCTGTTTCGCGACCGCGGGCTCGATCCGCTCGTGGGTTACCGCACCACGTCCTTTGAGATGGTGCGCGGCCTGGTCGCCAATGGCTTGGGCTACAGCCTGCTGGGTACCGGTCCGGCGCACGATATTTCCCATGACGGTCGCATGCTGGTGACGCGGCCGCTGTCGGGCGCTGCTGCACCCAGCCGGCTTGTGCTGGCGCACCGGTCCGGACACGTGCTCAGCGCTGCTGCCAGCATATTCAGGCGCCATTGCCGCGAATTCTTCAGCGCCCACCCTAACGCAAGCGGTAACTGACATGCCTACCCGCTGTACCAACACCAACATCGGCCCCACCGACGCGCGCTATCGCGCGGCGGTCTACCGCGTCGTCGGACCATGGCGCCCGGGCGCGTACGCGATTTCGACCGGCACGGTGGTTTCAGCACTGGCCCGGCGCAATTGGCTGGCGCCGATCCATGGCAGCGCCAGGATTCCCATCGAGCGCGGGCAATGACATTCTCCATCGTGGCCCGCATGGTGGCGCCGGGCAGCGCGGCCATGCAGTTCGGGATCGCCATTGCGTCATCCTCGCCGGCTGTCGCGGCGCGCTGCGTGCATGCGCGCGCTGGCGCGGGGGCCGTCGCCACCCAGAACATCACCGATCCGGCGCTGGGTACGCGCATGCTGGCGGAAATGGCGGCAGGTTCGGACGCGCAGTCGGCCTTGGAATCGGCGCTGCACTCCACGCCTTACGGGGAGTACCGCCAGCTGCTGGCCATTGGCCTCGAGGGTCCGCCTGCGGCGCACACGGGTGGACGCGCGCTGGCCACCCATGGCCTGGCGCTGGGTGTGGACGCCGCGGCGGCGGGCAACCTGCTGGCGGGGCCGGGTGTGCCGGCGGCCATGGTCGACGCCTTTGGGGCCGCTGACGGGACGCTGGCCGAACGCCTGCTGCGCGCGCTGCGCGCCGGCCATGACGCGGGCGGCGAAGCCGGCCCCGTGCATTCGGCCGGACTGCTTGTGGTGCAACATGTGTCCTGGCCCATCGTCGACCTGCGCGTCGACTGGGACGAGCGCGATCCCATCGGCGCGCTTGAGCGCCTGTACGCCATCTACGCGCCGCAGATTGGCGCCTACGTGGATCGCGCCATCAATCCCAGCCGGGTACCCGGCCACGGCGCGCCGGGCGATCGCTGAGAACGCGTCACCGGCACCTTACGAGCCGCACCGGCTCAGGGAATTTCCGCCACCAGCTTGCGCGCGGATGCTTCCACGACAGCGCGGAAGGAAATGGGCTTTGCCCTCACGGTCTCGGTCGCAAGATAAAGTTCGTGCGCACCTTCCCAGGCAATGCTGCCGTCCTCGCTGTTCCAGATCTGCAGCGACAGGCGGATGCTCGATTTCTTGGTGTCCACGACGTGCAGGCCAAGCACGCCGAATCGGTCTTCGGACTCCTGCAGGAAGCTCGCCATCTTCAGCTCCGCGACATAGCGCACGCCGGTGGCCCCGCTGATCTGCTTGAGCGAATTCTTGTCGAGCAGTTCGCCGCCATGATAATTGGCCATGAAACGCTTGTAGTCGTCGGCCAGGCCCGCCCGATTGATGTCGCCCAGGGTCTCGGTGAGCGGCACGACATGCACGCCGGGCCGCATCTCCTGAAGCACCTGCGAGAAGATGAGCGCCAGCGAGGCCCGGTCCTGCTCCTGGCCGGTAACGGTGAGGGGGGTGACGAACGCGACCCCGAATTTTGAGAGGTCGCCGGCATTGAGTGAATCGGCCCGCCGGGCGGCAATGGTGAGCGTGCCGTTTTCCTGAAGCGTGGAACAAGCACCCGACAAGGCGATGGCGGCCGCCAGCAGGGTTGCGCGGCCCAAGCAGATTTTCCCGATATGGCGCATTGTGTGTCTTGCTCCCCGTGACGCACGAAAAACATTTGGTGCTGGATGCCGGCGCTTTCGTTTGTGAGGCAAGGCTGCCGGTTGCGCCAGGGTTCCCGCCGGGCGGGTGGCAGCTCGGTCAGCTTCATGGGCAATATTGCCTGAATCCACGGCCGGTGCAGCGGCATCGATACAAATGGCTACCAAACGAACCGCACTGCCGGACCCGCAGGCCCTACTCCACGTACGGCGCCAGCAGCAAGCCGCCCGCCACCGCCCCGGCCCTGGACCGGGATTGCAGCGGCGCAAGTGAATCGGGGCCCACATGCCGCGCGTAGATTGCGTCATAGCTGCCGGTTGCCGCCAGAACTTTTTCCTGCCAACCCGCAACCAGGCCCAGCTCGGGCGCTGCCAGCGGCATGGCGCGGGCGCCGCCTGCATACCACTTCGATTCCGGACGGGCCCCATTGACCAGGGTGGTTACGGTCCATCCCACGATGGCCGACCAGCGTCCATCAGCCGTGCCCGTGGCCGCAATGAGCGGGAATACCTCGAGTGCCTCGGGCAGCAGACGATCCCGGTTGCCGGCGCGCTCACGCTGGCGCGCGAGCCAGGTGGCTTCGCCGGCGATGGCGTGACAGCGTTGCGCGGCATAAGCGTCGACCATCTCGCCCTCTTCCGAATAGGCGTGACGCAGCCAGCCCATGGCGTTCTGCTCGAACCAGGATTCCAGGCTTCGCTCAGCCGATGCCCCGATGAGGTAGCAGATGCCGGCTCCCGAAAGCTCGCCCAGGTGCCGTTCACGGGCGGATGCCGGAACCATCACCGCATTGCCGGCGATGAACACGTTGGGGCCCGGCACGAGCACGCCGGCAAGGCCGTGGGCATTGATTTCGGCCCCGGTGAGAAAAGTGACATCGTCCTTGCCGGCGCCGACGCGACCGAAGTCCGCGTCAAGGGCATAGGCATGGAATTCGAACGATCCCGGCGGCCCCAGCGCCGCGACCGCAATGGCCCGGCAGACGTCGGCGAGCACGCCGGCCCAGGCGCCGCTGGCGGTTTGCTGCGCAAGTGCCGGGCGGGTCACGGCGCCGCAATGAACCGCACCGCGCGCGCGCGCAGCCGCGAGCACCGATTGCCCGTGTGCGGGCACCAGACCGGCCAACAGCAGCAGGCCCGCCGCCGCCAGGGTGCGCAGCGCCCGGCGGCCGGACGCCGTGGCAGGACTACGCATCAGGGATGGACGGGGGTTTCACCCGCGGCTGCATTGGCGTCCGGATAAGTGCTGGGCAGGGGATTGAAACCAGCCGGAACGGCATTGTCGGAGTCGGGCGCCACGGGCCGCAGACCCAGCGCCTGGCAACCGTGGCCCGCATAATGGGGCAGGCTGGTCACCAGATCCGGGTCGGTCTGCGCATAGGCCGCCGGCAACGGCGGGGCAAGGCCGAGCAGGCGCCGCGGATCGAAGCCGGATAACAAGCTGCCAGAAATTTCCGAAGGAATGTCCCGCGGCCCCAGCCAGCGCTGGCGGAAACCGGGGGGGCCGAACTGGTTGAAGTACGGCGCGTCGCCGGCTGCAAGCGCCTGGCTTTCATCGGGCAGGCTGGCCAGGGCCGGCAACCCGAATATGGCATTGATGGTTTCTATCACTGCGTTGTGATCGCCTTCGACATGCGAGACCGCGTGCGTGCGCGCAAAGGGTGAGATCAGGATCAGCGGCACGCGCACGCCGCGCGCCAGGGGAAGACCGTCGGGGCCGTAGGCCAGGATGCGCGGGGGCACGTGGTCGTAGAAGCCGTCGGATTCGTCGTAGGCGATGACGATGGCACTGTGCGCCCAGAGTTCGGCGTCGCCCGCGATGGCGTTGATGACCCGCGCCGCCATGGCTTCGCTGACCTGGTGGTCGCTGTAACCGGGATGATCGTCGTCTCCGGACTTGGCTGCGACGATGGCGCTGACCTCCTCCGGAGGCGTACCCGGGTGGGTGTAGGGCACGAGACCCATCTGGTTGAGGTAACCGCCGCGGATGTAGAACACGCCGCCCTTTGGGAGGGACTTGGCGGCGACGTCGGCAAAGAATTGCGTTTCGCCCTGCAGGTTGTCGTAGAAGGCCGGATTGTCGGCAAGGTAACCAAAGTACTGGGGCCCCGCGTGGTGGCTGATGTAGGCGCGGTGGCTTGCCACGCCGCCGCTATCGGTGTATTCGACCCCATAGCCGTCTTCGTACCACCGCCAGGCAACCGGCGGGCGGCCCAACTGCTGGATTGCCGCCAGGTCCTGGCGGATATCCACGGCGTCGATCTCCGGATGCAGGTCCTGCTCGATGACGCGCATGACGGTATTGCCCATCAGCGTGAGCGGGAGGCTGGCGAAGGTGAGGTTGGCGGCGATGTTTCCCCTGGCGTAGCTCTCGGCGGGCCCATAGGGCTGCCGGTGCACCCCGCCCTGCGCCACGGTGGCGTCGAACTCCGAGCCGTAATAGGGCTGCGGATCATTCACCAGCGGCGGGCCCTGGGTGGTGGCCGTGCCGCTGAAGGTTACGCTGCGCGACCCTTGCAGGAACGTGCCCCCAACCGGACCGCTGCTGCCCGTGGCAACGGGGTCCGCTGCCGGGCCCGGATGCTTCACCCACTGGGTCTCTCCCGCCTGCCCGGCCAGCATGGCGATGGCATTGGGCGTGGAAGGCGTGTCTTCGGTGGCGAAGATGTTGTCGAATATCGTGAAATTGCTGGCCCAGCGCCAGAAAAATGGAATGGTGTCGCAATCGACGTGCGCCATCACCAGGCGGGCATACTGGCGCGCCTTGGCCTGCTGCGCAGCCGTTGCGCCGGCGGGGGCAAAGCGCAGGTATTCATCGCGGGCAAAGCCGTCCATGCGCGCAATGCCATCGACGACGTCGATCTTGCGCGCCAGGCCGGCGTGGGAATGATCGACGCTGTCGACAACGTTGGCATTCTCCGCGGGACCGATGCGAAACGGCGCAACGGTCACGCGCTTGCCATCGAGGTCGGTATAGGACTGGGCGAGGCCCGGCGCAAGCCGCGCCACGTGGCCGTCCGAGTAAAGACCGTTTGCCCCGGGAAAGGTGCCGTACTCGCTGTCGAAGGACCGGTTCTCGTTGAAGATGACGAACACGTAGCGGACCTTCTGCTGAACGAGCGCCCGCAGCCTGGCCGCGGACAAGGGCGGATCGGTATCAGGGTCGGTGAGGTAGGCCGTCCCGGCGGGGCCGCCGGGCGGCTGCAGCGAGACAACGCCGGCGGCCAGGGCCGGTTCCCGCAACAGCAGCGCCGCGCCCAGCGCGAGAACCCAAAGGCCGGTGCGCCGCGCCGTCATGGGGCGCAAATGCCGCAGCGCTGGCGGGTACGGCAGCGGCGGAAAATGCCGCTATACGGCGATCTTGCGCGGCAGCAGCCGGTCGTATTCCTTCTTGACGACGTTGTAGCACTCACAGGTTCGCTTCTCCAGGCCGGGACGGTCGAGCACGGTGATGCGGCCCCGCATGTAGCTGATGAGGCCGGCGCGCTGCAATTTTAGCGCCGCCTCGGTGACACCTTCCCTGCGCACGCCCAGCATGTTGGCGATCAGTTCCTGCGTCATGACCAGTTCGGGGCTGGGCAGGCGATCCAGGCTCAGCAGCAGCCAGCGGCACAACTGCTGGTCCAGGCTGTGGTGCCGGTTGCAGACCGCGGTCTGCGCCATCTGCGTGATCAGCGCCTGTGTATACCGCAGCAAAAGGTGCATGGCGGGGCCGGCGCGATTGAACTCCTCCTTCATGAAACGCGCCTTCAGGCGGTAGCCCTCGCCGGCGCTTTGCACTACGGCGCGGCTGGGTGTCGACTCGCCACCCATGAATAGCGAAATGCCGACGATGCCTTCATTGCCGACGACGGCAATTTCCGCCGACGCGCCACTTTCCATGACGTAGAGCAGCGACACGATGGACGAGGTGGGGAAATAGACGTGCGTCATCGCCACGCCGGACTCGCTGAGCACCTGACCGAGTGCGAACGGCACCGGCTCGAGGTGCGGGTGCCAGCGTTCCCACTCGGCCGGCGGCAGGACGGCCAGGAGACTGTTGGCTTTCTGATGGACTTCGCTGAGCATGCAATGCGCCTGATGAAAGTTCGACAGCCCAATGGGCCCGCGCTCGCCGGAGAAAATCGGCCGGCAGCAGCGGGCTTCAGGCACCGGCCCGCTGCCGCTCAGCATACGACGCCCATGCTACGCCGTGTGTGCGCGAGCGAACACGGTTCGGTACCGCGCCGATCCGTAAAAAAGGATCGTTCAGGACGTCGGTTCGGCCGCCCAGCCTACCGTGATCCCGGTCGCAAAACGGCCGTAGCCTCATGCTGGGCCGCGCGGGTCAGCTCGAAATACGCCGCCAGGCGGGCCAAATGCGCCCAAACCAGCGTGGCCGCCAGAAGCTGAACAACGAGCCATCCGGCAATGAATCCCGCAGTACCCGCCGTGTCCATTTCCACGCGCAGCAGGCCGAAGGCGGCAATCGCCATCAGGGCGGGGATGCTGATGCCCAGGAAGATTCCCAGTCCGGCCAGCGGATTGAAAAGAACCAGCTTGAAACCGCGCCACCAGGCCATGAACGCGGAACGCTTGCGCGGATCGAAGGCAAACCGCGCCCGCCCCGCCTCTATGCCGGCCAGGGCAAAAATGAAGAGCAGGCCCACAAGCAGGTCAATTGTCCACGACAGGTGGTCAACATCCGCTTCCACGATGGCTCGATGCGCGTAGCGTGCCAGGCCCTTGAAGGCGAGCCACGACACCGCCAGCGTCAAACCCAGCGGGATGAGCGATACCAGCAGCATGCGCAGCATGGGTCCGTATTCGCGCAGGCCCGCATGCAGCAGTTCGCCCATGCCCAGGCGTTGGTCGGTGCGCGCCGCGGCAACGAGCATGGCGTGCTGAAAGGGCAGGAGCAGCAGCCACATGGCCGCGGCTGCAATTGCGACGCCGGCCAGGGTGCCGCTGCCCAGAACGATGCGGTCCATGAGGTCGGCGAACATGACGATGTCCGGGTGCTGCGCCCATTGCGCCGCATGCACGGAACCATCGAGGTTGCCGGCCATCACGCGCCACAGCGGCACGGCCGTCAGCGCCGTGGGAATCCAGCCGATCAGCACCATCAGCAGCAGGGGCCGCCACTGCGCGGCGCGCACAACGGCGCGCGGCACGATGGCGCGCACGCGCCGGGTGACGGGCTGGCTCACAGCGCGCCCAGGGCCGTGAAAACGGCCTGCAGCAGTGCGGCCGCATCGCCGCCCCAGCGCCGCGATGCGCTGTTGTCGGGCTGGAGCGTGACGCTGTTATCAAGGATGCTGGCGTCCAGGAAGTGGCGCCCGGCCGGGTCGATCTCGGCCGCGACGGCACGCACCGGCTTGACCCACGTGAAGCGCTGCCAGCGCTCCTTGCTGTCCCACACGAACCTTTCCGTGCTGCCATCGGCAAAGGTAACGACGACATCCTGTGCGCTAGCCAGGCCGCGGTGGCGCAGGACAAGGACGGTGCGGAACGGGAAGGGGCCCGTACCTTCAGCGGCATCGGGGTGCGCCTTTTCCCAGGCGGCGCGGATCTCATCGGCCTTCCCGGCTGCCCCAGCCTGCGTGATCTCGATGCGGCTGCCATCGAGCATGGCCGTGCCCGCCAGCGGCAATTCCTCTTCGCTGCTGAGTTTCTCGATCGCGTCGTCGAGTTTTTCCGCCGCGTAGACCTGTTGCGCGAAAAGCGCTTCGACGAGCGCCCGCTGCCCCGTGCCCTGGGCCAGTGATTCGCGCAGATCGGCGATGCCGGGGTGACGGAATTTCCAGCGCTCGTAGTAGCCCTTGAATGCACGCTCCATGGCTTCGTGGCCCACAGCCTCTTCCAGGTCGTGCAGGGCCACTGCGGTGCGCGAGTACACGGACCCGTACCCGGCAAAATTCAGGCGGTCCCAGGAATTGGCGCCCAGCGGGTCGCTCGGATCGGCGCGCAGGGCATTGAGTCGCTCGAACTCGAAGCCCGCGAGCGTGGGCGTGATGCCCAGCAGCTTCGTCAAGCGGGTGCCCAGGTAGGCCGGCTGCTGGCGTTCGCGCAGCATGCGGTTGTCCCAGTACTCGTTCAGGCCTTCATCGAGCATGGGCTCCTCGAATTCATTGGAGCCCAGGATGCCGTAGAAATAGCCGTGGCCGAACTCATGGATGGTGACGAAGTCCAGCAGTATCTGCCCAAGCGTGCCGGCATCGGGATGGCGCACCCCATCGGCCGTGAAAAACGTGGGGTATTCCATGCCGCCGGCTTCGCCGGCATTGAAAGGCGGAACCACGGCCGTGACGGTGCGGTAGGGATAAGGCCCGAGCGTGCGGGAAAAATAGGCCAGCGCATCCATGGTGGCCTTGAGCACGGGTTGCGCGTCGTTGGCGAATTCGGGCGGGTAGAGGACGCGAACCTTGACAGCGGGGCTGCCCTCGCCACGGTACTCGCCCTCAAGGACCGGGGCAGTGCGGCTGTCGGCTGTCCAGGCAAAGTCGTGCACGTCGTCCTGCACGAAGCGGTGCGTGACGAGCTCGCCGGCGGCCACCGGTTCACCCTGCTCTTCACCCGTAGCGCCAACAGTGAAGCCCTTGGGCACGGTGAGTCGCACGTCGAAGCTGCCGTAGTCGGCGTAGAACTCGCTGAGCATATGGAACTCGTGCACGTTCCACTGCACCTGCCGGGCACCGCGCTCGCCGGGCAGCTCGAGCACGCCAATCTTGGGGAACCACTGGCCCACCAGGTGAAAGGTGCCGAAGTATCCCGTGCGGGCAAGCACGCGTGGCAACTGGTCGCGGAAGGCGATCCGCAGCGCCGTGCTGGCGCCGGGCGCCACGGCGGCGGGCAGGTCCAGGCGCACCACCGTGTGGTCGGTATCGGGACCGCCATCGGGGTGCACGTAGGTCCACGGCACGGCAGCGCCAGCCTGCGTGATTGCGCCCAGCGTGACGTGGCCCCAGTCGCCATCGCGCACCGGCACATTGGAGCGGAATTCGAAGCCGAGCCGCCGGTTCTCCGAGAAGAAGGTCGAACCCTGGCCTTCGAACGCATTGAGATAGAGGTGCAGATACACCGAATGCACCGCCAGCTTGCTGCGGTTGCGCCAGGTGAGGGTCTCCCTGGCGTCGAGGGTGTGCGCCACCGGATCGAGGGTTGCGGCGATGTGGTAGGACACCACGCGGTCCGACAGCGTCGCCTCCTTGCCCGTCCGTGCTCCCCCCCAGGCATCCGGACTGCTGGGTTCGGTGGTGGCGCCGGCCCGCGCCGAGGCCAGCGGGATGCCGTCGGGCGAGCGGGCCGGAGCTGCCGCGGGCGGATCGACTGGTGGCTGCGGCGCGCCCGTGGCGCACCACGCCGGGAAGACCAGGACGCCGACGGCAATTGCCGCCATGACACGCCGATGCGAGATCGTCGGGGGAAGTGCCCGCATGCATCACTCCAGTGGACCGGCAACGTTCGGATCGTATGGGAAACCGGGCCGGATCGCAGGAGTCCACTTTTAGGACAGCAGCATCCTTTACAGGACTCGTCCTGCGTAGCGCGTCTGCGCGAAGCGCTATGGTGGGCGGTACAGGGTTCGAACCTGTGACCCCTGCCGTGTGAAGGCAGTGCTCTACCGCTGAGCTAACCGCCCGGGCATGCGGAGCCGCGCATTTTAGCGCAGGTTTTTGAATCGCCCGTCGGCCCGCCCAAGGCGGGACGCCGGCGCAAGCCCGGTGCGGAACCGCTAGCCGGCGGCGGCCCGCCAGACCGGCGTGCCGCGCATCTCCTTGGCGATGGAATCGAGCAGGGCTTCGTGCGCCGCCTGCTCCTGCGCGGTGGCGGCCACCACGATGAGCTGTTCCGGGCGCACCGGTTCGTCATCCTCGGCGCGGGTCTGCGGCGTCAATTCCATCACGAGGGTGTCCTGCCCGCGGGTCATGGCCAGGTAAACCTCACCCAGCAGACCGGCGTCGAGCAACGCGCCGTGCAGGGTGCGATGGTGGTTGGAAATGGCATAGCGCTCGCACAGGGCATCGAGCGAATTGCGCTTGCCGGGATGGATTTCCCGGGCCATGCGCAGCGAATCGGTGACCTTGGCACAGTGCTCGGCAAACGGCGGGCGCTTGAGGCGCGCGAATTCGGCGTCGAGAAAAGAAAGGTCGAAGGCTGCGTTGTGGATGATGACTTCGGCGTCGGCCACGAATTGGGCGAGTTCGTCGGCGATCTCGGCAAAGAGCGGCTTGTCGGACAGGAATTCGCGCGTGAGGCCGTGCACGCCCAGGGCGCCGGGGTCGCTGTCGCGTTCGGGATTGACGTAGCGATGCAGGCGCCGATCGGTGAGGCGCCGTCCGACGATTTCGATGACGCCCACTTCGATGATGCGATGCCCGTCCTTGGGATCAAGACCGGTGGTTTCCGTGTCGAGCACGACCTGGCGCATTTCTTCTACCCTCCCAGAACCTGCTCGACGCCGCGGTTGGCCAGGGCATCGGCGCGCTCGTTGCCGGGATCGCCCGAATGACCCTTGACCCACCGCCATTGCACCGCGTGGCGACGCACCTGCAGGTCGAGCTGCTGCCACAGATCGACATTCTTGACGGGCTTGCGGTCGGCGGTCTTCCAGCCGCGCCGCTCCCAGTTGCGCAGCCATTCGGTGATGCCCAGCTTCACATACTGCGAGTCGGTGTGGATGTTAACGGTGCACGAGCGCTTGAGCGCGCCCAAGGCTTCAATGACCGCCATGAGTTCCATGCGGTTGTTGGTGGTATCGGGGGCGCCGCCGAAGAGCTCGCGCTCCTGGCCGCCGCTGCGCAGCAGGGCGCCCCAGCCACCCGGACCCGGGTTGCCCTTGCAGGCCCCGTCGGTCCAGATATCCACCGTTGTTGCCGGTTCCGCGCCAGGCGCCGGCGCCGGCGCAGCGGCGACGGACGGATCGCCGCCGAGCAGGTCGAGGGAACGGGCATGCCGCATCGTCAAGCCCTCAACCGCGCGCCACGCCGGGGACCGGTTCATTGGCGGCCTCGCGGGCCGCATTGCGCACGGCGACCAACCGCGGCCCCGTGGGCGCATCGGTGCGCGGGTGGTTGTGCGAGGTCTGGGCCACCGGCGCGGCCGCGAGCACCGGCCGGCGTTCGGCGCGCTTGCGCACCAGACCCACCAGGCGCATGCCGCGCACCCGCTTGATGGCGGTAAGCACGTAGACGCTGCCCAGCACCGGCCACCAGCGGTCGCCGGCCTTTTCGAGGAAAGACCAGCGGGCAATCCACGATTCGCTGCGCACCGGCGGCGCATAGCAGCCGAACCGACCGCGGTGTGCGTCAAAGGAGAGCAGCTTGAGCCAGTCCTTGAGGCGCGGCAGCGCGATCATCTGGCTGCTGGCGGGCAGGAACGGCCGCACGCCGGCGCGACCCATCCAGTGGCGTGCGCCCCACAGGCTGGCCGGATTGAACCCGGTAATGACGATCTGTCCCTCGGGCACCAGCACGCGGTCGGCCTCGCGCAGCACGCTGTGGGGCTCCTGCGCGAACTCCAGCACGTGGGGCAGGACCAGCAGGTCGATGGACTGCGAGGCAAAGGGCAGTTCATCGAAGCGGGTTACCAGAGCCACTTCGCGGCGCCCCCCCAGCCCGGGTTCGGCCAGGCACAGCGGCAAGTCCGCCGGCGCCGCCAGGCCACTGTTCTGCCGCTGCTCGATCCACCGAGCCTCGCCCGATGTGCCGTCCAGGGCAAGACAGCGCAAGGGCATGCGGTTTTCGCGCAGGGCGTCCAGTCGCGGCAGGCCCAGCTGCAGGGCGTGGTAGCCAAAAATGTCGACCACGGCCTGGTCGAGCTGACGCTGCTCCCAATCGAGCATGTAACGCCCTGCCGCCGAGGCGAGGAAGTCGGGAAAGTTCAGGCTAGACTGGGGTTCGCTCATCAGGATTGGGCAGCTTTCCTAAAGTGCAGGGCGCTAAAACAGCATTATGACGCCACCCACTGCTTTCCAAGGAACGTCACCGGCAGGCATCGCGCTGCGCATAGAGCCCGTTCCAGCGTTTCGCGACAACTATATCTGGCTCCTGGAGCGCGCTGGCCGGGTCGCGGTCGTCGACCCGGGCGACGCCGTACCGGTGCTGCAACTGCTGGCGGCACGGCAGTGGCGGCTCGATACCATCTTGCTCACGCACCACCACAGCGACCATGTGGGCGGGGTGGCGGACCTTGTTCGCGCGCAGCCGGCGCGGGTCTACGGACCGGCGCATTCGCCGTTTGCCGATATCGATGTGCGCCTGCGCGACGGCGACGCCGTCACGGTTCTGGACGTCGCGTTCACGGTAATGGCGGTGCCCGGGCACACCCTGGACCACATCGCCTACTGGTCGGCGGAACAGGATGCGCTTTTTTGCGGGGACACCCTGTTCGGCTGCGGTTGTGGGCGCCTGTTCGAGGGCACTGCGGCGCAGATGGCCGCGTCGCTGGCCCGGCTGGCCGCGCTGCCGGGCAGCACGCGGGTTTACTGCGCCCATGAGTACACCCTGTCGAACCTGCGCTTTGCCCTGGCGGTGGAGCCGGAAAATGCCGAACTTCGGCAGCGCCGCGACGACAGCGCTGCACTGCGCGAGCAGGGTGAACCGACGGTGCCATCGACGATTGCGCTCGAACGGGCAACCAACCCGTTCCTGCGCTGTACCGTTCCCGCGGTACAGGCCGCCGCCCGCCAACATCAGCCGGGCACGGTCGATGCGCCGGCGGAACCCGCGGCGGTATTTGCCGCCCTGCGGGCGTGGAAGGACCGGTACTAGCAGCGCCGCCCGGCCCAGGCCCGAGAAATGCTCGTGGAGCCTTGATTTAGCGGTTCTTTCCTTGCCTTGGCTTTGCTTGCGCTGGCGTGGGCGAACACCTACACTGCCCCTCATACCAACGCTTTACCGTTGCCAACTCAGACCGATGGCGGGTATTCCCTTGATCGAATTGCACCTGAGAGACCCGCTCATGCGCCTGGCACTGTTCCTGTGCCTTATCGGCGCCTGGCTCGTACCCGCGCTCGCCGAGCCCCTGCCTGCGGCGGCGCCGGCAGGCGCCCCAGTCGACGCCGCCGCGGCCACCGGCAATGCCGTGCCGGCGCGGTCGGTGGTCGCCAATGGGAACCCCGTGCCCGTTGCGGTGCTCGAACGGCTTACCGGCTCCCC
>Ga0209698_10002653_pt1 | contig 20150 bp, 21 predicted proteins | sample LitLauG_LLR_2012_FD_187203 | JGI IMG/M metagenome (GOLD analysis project Ga0209698, IMG submission 187203) | Freshwater sediment microbial communities from Pennsylvania, USA - Little Laurel Run_MetaG_LLR_2012 (SPAdes) (version 2) | ecosystem: Environmental > Aquatic > Freshwater > Creek >...
TGAAGGGGGGGCGGTGATCGCGGAGGGGGCCAATCAGCCGATCGCCTCCCATGACCCCACCGCGCACGCCGAGATCGTTGCGCTCAGAAACGCTGCTGCAACGCTCCAGAACTATCGCTTGAAGCCTAAGCTGACGCTCTATGTGACCTTGGAGCCGTGCGCCATGTGCGCGGGGGCCATAAGCCACGCCCGGATCGCCCGCCTGGTTTATGGCGCCAACGATCCCAAGAGCGGGGCTATCGAACATGGGCCTAGAATATTCGAGCAGCCGACAACCCACTGGAAGCCTTTGGTGAGCTCTGGGGTCATGGCGCAGGCCAGCGCCGCTTTGCTGCGCGACTTCTTCAAAGCCCGCCGCTAAGCTCTGTTTTATGTCGCTTGAGCTCAAGACCACCTATTTTGAAGACCTCGCAATTGGCATGTGCGAGACCTATTCGAGAACCGTCACCGACGCCGATATACGCGGTTTTGCGGCGGTAAGCGGGGACAATAATCCGATCCACCTCTCTGACGCATTCGCAAGCGGCACGCCGTTTAAGAGCCGTATCGCGCACGGGATCTATACCGCAAGCCTCATCTCAGCGGTGATCGGCATGCGTTTGCCGGGGTCGGGGACGATCTATCTGTCGCAAACGCTGTCGTTTCTGGCGCCCGTGCGCATTGGCGACACGGTCGAGGCGCGCGTCGAAATCCAAGAATTGATCGCTAAAGGCCGGCGCGCCAAGCTGGCCTGTACATGCAAAGTCGGCGATGCTGTGGTGCTGAGCGGGGAGGCGATAGTGAAGGCGCCGGCGCGAGCGGGCTAAGGTGGCGACAACAGCTCGCGCGCCGCGGCGACGTCTTCGGCGATCTGGCGCACCATCAGCTCGGCGGTCTCGAACTTGGCTTCCGCGCGCAGAAAGCCGATCAGCTCGACTTCAATGTTTTGCCCGTAAATGTCGGCGTCAAAATCGAATATGTGCGCCTCCAAGATCGGCGCCGGCAGTGCCCCGACGGTTGGATTGACGCCAATGCTCGCCACACCCCCATGCTGGACCTCGCCAAGGCCGACCCGCACCGCATAAATGCCGAGCCGGGGACGGACATAATCCCCAAGCCCAACATTGGCGGTGGCAAAACCAAAGCCGCGCCCGCGCTGAAAGCCTCGCTCCACCTTGCCCTCGATCGCCCACGGCCGACCGAGTTCGGCATTGGCCTTAGAGAGATCCCCCAACGCGATCGCCGCTCGAATGGCTGAGGAAGAATATTTCTCCCCGCGCCCAAGCGGCGCCACGGCCGTCACCCCGAAACCAAATTCTTCGCCGAGCGCAGCCAGGGCTTCGACATTGCCGGCGCGGGCGCGCCCAAAGCGAAAGTCGGCGCCGACGCTGACGTGTCGAGCGCCGATATGGGCGACAACGACCTGCTCGACGAATTGGCGCGCGTTCAATTGCTGGAGCGCGCCATCGAAGCCGATGACATATTGGGCCTCCACCCCCAGCGCTTCGAGCGATCGCGCGCGCTGATTGGGCGTCTGCAATTGAAACGCCGGCGCATCTGGTTGCAGCACGCGCCGGGGATGGGGCGTGAACACCGCCGCGCCCAAGGCCAAACCCCGGGCTTCGCCGGCTTGGGCTGCAGCGCCAATGACGGCTTGGTGCCCCAGATGCACGCCATCGAAATTGCCGAGCGCGATCGAGGCGCCCCTTGCGTCGAGGGGAATAGATTGGTTGAGCTCAAAGCGCCGCATTGGTTCACAAGACCTTACGCATTTGGGGGCATTTCCGCGCTATCGGTTTCCAAAAGCTTGCGCGCATGGGCGCTTCTCCTACACGCGTTGACGCATGTTTAAGCGCTGTTTTACCGAAAATTCTCACGCGTTTGCTATGTGTATCTCTCACAAGAAGGCGCACTAACGGCCGGTAACGTCTCGCCGCCGGCCGGCCGCACCCCCGGCCGGCGGCGTGACGCTCCAGCCCAACTCGCGCCCTGGGGGTTAGAGGCGCACATGGCCGTTTCAACGTCGATGCCAATTCTGATCGTGGATGATTACAACACCATGATCCGCATCATGCGCAATCTGCTGCGTCAGCTCGGCTTCTCCAATATCGACGAGGCCAGCGATGGCCGCACTGCGCTCGCCAAACTGCGCAGCAAGGACTACGCGCTGGTGATTTCCGATTCCAACATGGCGCCCATGTCTGGTCTCGAATTATTGCAACGCCTGCGCGCCGATGCGCGCACCGCAGCAACCCCGTTTGTGATGGTCGCCAATGACAACGACGAAGACGCCAATGCCGCCACGCGCGCCGGCGCTTCCTATATCGTCAAGCCGTTCACGGCGCAGTCCTTGAAAACCAAGCTCGTCGCGGTGCTCGGGGCCTTTTGATCAGACCGCGGTCTGGCCGCCATCGATCACAAACGTCTGCCCGGTTGTAAACGCGCCTGCGGGTGCGGCCAGATAGACAGCCATCCCCGCAATCTCATCGGGATCGCCAATCCGCCTCAGCGGCGTGCGTTCCGTGGACGCTTTGAGGATGTCGGGATTTTCCCAAAGCGCTCGCGCAAAGTCGGTCTTGATAAGGCCAGGGGCTATAGTGTTTACGCGTACGTTGTCTGGCCCGTATTCGGCGGCGAGATTACGCGCCATCTGCATATCGGCGGATTTTGAGATGCAATAAGCGCCTATCACCGTCGACGCGCGCAAGCCGCCTATCGAAGACACAATGGTGATTGCGCCGTTTTTCCGTTTGCGCATCTCCGGCGCCACCATGCCGATCAGCCAGTGATTTGAGATCACATTGTTCTGAAGGATCTTCAGAAATTGATCGTCATTGATCCCGTCCGATGGTCCGAAATAGGGGTTTGAGGCGGCGTTGCACACAAGAATGTCGATTTGGCCCAAGGCCTTGCGTGCGCCGTCGACTAATTGCTGCAGCGCCGCCTTGGCGGCGATATTGGCCGGGATAGAAATGGCCGCCTTGCGGCCCACGAGTTCGTTGATCTCGTTCACAGCCGCCTCGCATGCATCGCTCTTGCGCGAAGATACCACCACATTGGCGCCATGCTCGGCCATGCGGTGGGCGATGGCCTTGCCGATGCCGCGCGAGGAGCCGGTGATGATCGCGGTCTTGCCGCTCAAATCGAACAGATTGGCCATCCTCATCTCCTGCTGCTAGTTGGTCGCACTCTAGGCGGGGCCGTGCGCGCCGGTCTAGGCTGACGTGGGAGAAGCTCAGATGCGGGTTTGGAAACTCGCGGCCATTGCTGCGCTGGCGCTGGCGGCCTGCGGCCCCAGGCCAGGCGACCCGCTGGCCGAGGCGCGCGCCGACTGCGGCAAGGACGATGCCGCGCCGAGCGCGCAGATTGACGCTTGCAGCAAGCTCATCGCCAGCGGCCAGCTCAGCGACCAGGATCAAGCCGCGGCCTTGGCCGAGCGCGGCAAAGCCGAGCAGCGCAGCAGCGACGCGTCCGCCGCGCTGCACGATTTTACCGCCGCACTCGCGCTCGAAGCTGACAATATGACAGCGGTGCGCGGGCGGGCTGAGGTGCTGATAAAAAGCGGGCAACTCGACGCCGCAGAGCCCTTGGTCGAGCGGCTCGTAGCCAGCGGTCAGTTCACCGCCGACGCCCACTTCCTGCAGGGCAAGATCGCAGCTACCCGCAGCGACTGGCCGACCGCGATCACCGCGTTCAGCGCAGCGCTCGTCGATGACCCCCGATACACAGAGGCGCTTTCTGAACGGGCGCGGGCCAAGCAGGCCCAAGGCGATATCGACGGCGCCGGCGCCGATTTCGACGCCGCCATTGGCGTCGATCCCCATCTGGCCGACGCCCGCGCCGGACGCTGCTGGTTGCGCCTGCGCAAAAAGCAAGCGCCAGGCGCGCCGATAAATGATGCGTCCGCGCGCGAGGACGCCAACGCGGCAGTGGCTGGGGACCCGCACAATTTCGAAGGCCAATTGTGCCTTGCCATGTTGCAAGCGCGCGCCAGCGACTGGAGCAATGCGGCCGCAAGTTTCGGCGTTGCCGTCAATCTCAATCCCGGCAATGCGATGGCGCTGTTTGGTCGTGGTCTCGCGCGTAAACGCGGCGGCGACGGCGCGGGCATTCAAGACATGAACCAAGCGCGCGATTTCAGTCACGGCATCGACGGCCAATTCATCGATCTGGGCGTTGCCACCTATTAGTCAATCGTCCCACCAGGGATAGCCCTTCGGCATATCGGCGCTGACCTTGCCTGGGAAAGCGGGTTTGCGCTTTTCGATGAACGCTTGCACGCCTTCGGCCACATCTGGTCCTGCGCCAAGCTGCATCGCCCAGCCGCCATCGACTTTGAGCAGTTCATCGGGCGCGTCCTGGGCGCCGAAACGCCACAACATCTGTCGCGCCATCGCCACCGAGACCGGCGCGGTTTCTTGGGCTATCTCCAAGGCGATCTCGCGCGCGCGCGTCATCAAAAGTTCGGGCGCGACGACTTCGCTCACCAAGCCACCGCGCAAGGCTTCCTCCGCCTCGAAAATGCGCCCAGTCAGGCACCAGCGCAGCGCTTGCGACATGCCCACTAAGCGGGGCAGGAACCAGGCGCTGCCGGCTTCTGGCACCAGCCCGCGCCGGGTGAAGATGAAGCCAAATTTTGCGCTGCTTGAAGCAATCTTGATGTCCATCGGCAGGGCAAGCGTTAGCCCGACGCCCACTGCTGCGCCATTGAAGGCGACAATCGAGGGCTTACGACAATTGAAAATCGCGCCCACAAAACCGCCGCGGCGGCGCACTTCGCCGCCAAGCTTGGCGGCGCCAAACGCCTTGGTATCGCTGCGCGTGTCGAACGAGGAGGCCCCCGCCGAGATATCCGCGCCAGCGCAGAACCCCCGACCGGCGCCGGTGACGATGATCGCGCGCACCAGATCGTCGGCGTCGGCGCTCCAGAATGCGTCAGCCAATTCCTCACCCATCACCGAGGTGTAGGCGTTGAGCTTGTGGGGGCGATTGAGCGTGATCGTGGCGATTGGGCCATCGACCAGATAGGTGATTTCGGAATAGGGCATGTGGTCCTCTGGAGACCAAGAGTGAGCGCCTGGCGCGGCGCATTGTAAACGCTCTCCTGGCGTCAGCGCAGCGCGCCCATCGCATAGCGGGCGGCGACCCCATCGGCGTTCAGCACAGCCTCCACTTTCGCAGCATCAAGGACCCCGTCGGTGAGCAAATTCTCGCCGTGTGTGCCGGCGGCGATGAACAGGCAGTCAATGCCTTGCGCACATGCGCCCTTGACGTCGGTGGCGACCCCGTCGCCGATCGCCAGCACCCGCGAGCGTTCAACCTCGCGCTTCATCACCAAGGCCGCCTCACGGAAAGCCAGCTCGTAAATCGGCGCATGAGGTTTGCCGGCCATCACCACTTTGCCGCCGATTGCTGCATAGTCGCGCGCCACCGCGCCGGCGCACCAGATCATGCGCTCGCCGAATTGCACGATGATGTCGGGATTGGCGCAAAGCATGTCGAGATCGCGCGCCCGTGCAGCGGCGATGAGCTCGGCGTACATCTCCGGGGCGTCCTCATCGTTGTTCAATCCGGAGATGGCGACAAACGCCGCATCGTGGAGCGGCGCCTGCGCCAGGCCTAGACCTTGCCACAGAACCGCATCGTAGTGGGGACCGATCTTATACATCGGGCCCGGGGCGCGCAGTGCGAGTTCTGCGCGGATCGCATCGCCTGAGGTCACGATCGCGTCCCATGCCGCGCGCGGACAACCGATGCGGTCAAGCTGCTTTGGGATGGGTGCACGGGGCTTTGGAACATTGGTGAGGAGAATGACGGTCCGGCCCGCCGCGCGCAGGCGCATCAGCGCTTCCGCCGCCTCGACATAAACGTTGCGTCCGTTGTGCAACACGCCCCACACATCGCAGAGCACGAGGTCGTAGCCATCGGCAATCGCATCGATGGAGGATAAGAATTGGGTCATGACTTAAGGGCGGTCTCGATCAGGGCTGCGTTCGCGTCGGCTTGCTCGGGTCCTGCGCCAAATTCACAGCGCAGAACCAAATCCGCGTGGGCTCTCTGCGGGGCGATGTATTTCTCGTGCATGGGACGCACGCTGGCGAAGAATTGGCCGCGCACGGCGTCAGGGGTGCGTCCGCGCTCCTGGGTGTCGCGGATCACGCGCCGATCCAAGCGCAACGCCTCATCGGCGTCGACATAGACTTTCAAGTCGAACAGCGCGCGCAAATTCTTGTCCACCAAAAGGTGTATCCCTTCCACAACCAGCGTCGACGCCGGCGCGACTTTTTCGACTTCTGGGCGACGGCGATGCGTCACCAGGTCGTAAATGGGCTTGTCAAAGCCCTCGCCCCGCTTTGCCGCCGACATGTGGCTGGCCAGCAGCACGTGGTCTTTGGCCTGCGGGGCATCGAAATTATAGCGCGTCGGATCGAAGTCTTTCAGCGTCGAGGCGCAATGATAATAGTCGTCTTCGGCGATCACCCCATGGGTAAGGCCTAGCCGCCGCGCCAGCGCCGAGGCGATTGTGGTCTTGCCCGCCCCGGACCCGCCAGTGATTGCGACCAGGCGCGTCATCCTGCGTCCAGGGTCTTCACCAGCGCTTTTGGCGCTTGCGTGCGCCAAGCCTGCTTGAGCCGGACGCGGGCTTCCTTCTTGGTCAGCTTGCCAGGTCGGGCGAGCACTGCGGGATAACCTTTGTAATGGTCGGTAATATAATAAATGGCAGGCGCCATCTCGATCAGGAGGGCTTGTTCCTCGACAGTGTTCAACCGTAGCACGAACGCCTTTTCATCGGTGTTGTAGCCGGCCATGAACTTGCCGCGCACTTTGATCGCAGGGCGTCCATAGGCCCGAGCTTCGGCCACTTCGGGCAATTCGCGCGCGATCGCCACCAACTCGTCCCAGGTCATAAGCCGCACTAAGCGACGCCCGCGGTGCAATGGCAAGCGCGCTTAAGCGGTGCGGGCGCCTTGCCGCTTCATGAAATCGCGCGGCGGCGCGGTTTCTTCCATCAGGCTGTCTTTGATCGCGCGCGGCGCGCCGAACAAGTGGCCCTGGCCGTAGGGGACGTCGAGGTCGAGCACCTCGAGCACTTCGTCTTCGCTCTCGATGCGTTCGGCGATGATATCGATGCCATAACGCTGGAACACTGCGGCGATGTCAGTTGCAGCGATCTCGCGCGTCAGCGCCGAGCGCGGCCGCACATTGCCGTGCGCCACCTGTTCTGAAAGCACGCGCGCAGGAATTTTCACGTAGCGCACCCCGCTGCGCTCCAGATCCGGCAAATCGATCGCTGCGCTGGTGACTTTGTCGATCGAGAATCGGAAACCCAGATCGACCAGCTTGCCCATGGCGCGCGCTTCCATAGAGCTGCGATGCTCATAGGCGGATTGCGGAATTTCGAAGATCACACTGCCTGCGAGATCGCGATTCTCGCGCATGAAATCGATGAATTGCGGGAAGAATTGTTCGTCAGCGAGCGCCGTCGGCGAGAGGTTGCAGAAGATGCCGATGCGCCGGTCTTGCTTCATCAGCTTGCGCACAATCTGCACGCAGCGGAAGAGGAGGACGTTGTCGATGCTCGACATCAATCCGGACTGCTCGGCGGCGGGTATGAATTCCTGCGGCAGGATCAAGCGCCCATTGGCGTCTTTGAGGCGGGTGAAGCCCTCGTAAAAGGCGGTCTTGCGTTGCGGCAATTGCACGATCGGCTGCAGGTGGAGTTCGATGCGGTTTTCCAATAGCGCCTCGCGCACCAAATCGATTGGGCCGCGCGCCGCGCCTTGATTTATGGGGGTGACGCCGGCTGCCTGCAGGTGGCCTAGTCGCGCATCCATGGCCGCGCCCAGCTTGTCGACGATCTGCTCAATGAGCGCGATATCGGCGTTGCTGCGCTGGGGCGGAGGCGGTTCGATTTGCTGTGGCGCTGGGGCTGGCGCGCCGAACGCCACCGCGGTTTCGACCTGGTCAAGGCGATTGAGGATAGCGTCGATGTCGGCGCTGATCTCGCGATGCGATGAGCGCAGCTTCTCCATATCTCCCTTGATCCGCTTCTCGGTCACACCGATGCGTCCCCCGGCGAACGCCGCCGCCAAACCCGCGTGCGTCACCGAGCAGGCGGTGAACAGCGTCACCGCACCCATGAAAGAGGAAATCCCCTCCTGGCCGCCGATCTGATTGAGCCCAAGGCCGACCGCAAGCGAGATGAGCGCGTAGCCAATATAAAGGAGCGCGTGGGTGATGAAGGGCATGGGACGTCCCGAATCTCAAGTGTCCCATCAGCGCCCGGCGCCGGTTGCCGGAACATTAATGCCGGGTAGAAATTGCCGCGCGCGCCCGAAACGAGCGAGGCCTATCCCAATAAACGCGCTTCGATGCGTTTTCGCAACGCCGGCCATTCGTCGCGAATGATCGAGAAATAAGCGCTGTCGCGCAGGGTTCCGTTGGCGCGCTTTAGGTGTCGGCGCAGAATGCCTTCAAAGCTTGCGCCGAGCTTGGCGAGCGCTGCCCGCGATTGTGCATTTAAGGCGTCGGTCTTGAACTCCACGCGAACGGCCCCGCAGGCAAAGGCGTGATCGAGCAACAAAAGCTTGGCGGCTGGATTGATGGCCGTCCCTTGGGCGGCGCTGGCATACCAAGTGCCGCCGATCTCGACGCCTTCGTGCTCTGGCCGGATGGTGAGATAGCAGCTTTGCCCCACGATGGCGCCGCCGGGCGCCACGACCGCATGCGGGATCCAGCGCCCGGCGCCCTGCTCGCTGCGCAAATAGTCAAACCACGGCCCATAGCCGCGTTCGGCGATCGGATAGGGCATGTGCGCGAAGATCGCGAGGTTGGCCTGCGCCGCCGCGGTCAGGCCTGCGCGATGACCTTCCTCAAACGGCTCCAACCGCACCCAGGGGTTCTCAAGTATCGCTGCGGCAAGTTTCATTGAGCGCATTGCTCCCGTCGTCGCGGAGCCTTAGCGTGGGGTCAGATTGCGCGCCAGCAGGTGGAGATCACGATGTATTTCGAACATTCGCCGAAGACCAAGGAATGGATGGGCCGTGTTCAGAAGTTCATGGACGATCACATCATCCCGGCCGTCCCGACCTATGAGGAGCAGCAACGGGAAGGCAGCCGTTGGAAGGTGATCCAGGTGGTCGAGGACCTGAAGGTGAAGGCCAAGAAGGAGGGTCTCTGGAATTTCTTCATGCCTCCGTCGAGCGGCCACCCCAAGGTTGACGACAGTTTTCAGTTCGAGGGCGAGCAGCTCACCAATCTGGAATACGCACCGCTTGCCGAAATCATGGGCAAGGTTGGCTTCGCCTCCGAGTGCTTCAATTGCTCGGCGCCCGACACTGGCAACATGGAAGTGCTGGAGCGCTATGGCGCCCGCGAGCACAAGGACAAGTGGCTGAAGCCGCTGATGAACGGGGAAATCCGTTCTGCCTTCTTAATGACCGAGCCGGCGGTTGCATCATCTGACGCCACCAACATCCAATGCGAGATCAAACGCGACGGCAATGAGTATGTGATCAATGGGCGCAAGTGGTGGTCCTCCGGGGCTGGCGATCCGCGATGCAAGGTCGCCATTCTTATGGGCAAGACCAATCCCGATAACCCAAAGCACAGCCAGCAAAGCCAAGTGCTGGTGCCGCTCGACAGCAAGGGCATCAATATACTGCGCCCGCTCACGGTGTTTGGCTATGACGACGCCCCGCACGGGCACATGGAAATCGAATTGAAAAACGTGCGGGTGCCGGTCGAGAATTTGTTGCTGGGCGAGGGCCGCGGTTTTGAAATTGCGCAAGGCCGTTTGGGGCCTGGGCGGATCCACCATTGCATGCGCGTGATTGGCGGCGCCGAGCAGGCGTTGGCCGCGCTCTGCAAGCGCGTCACCTCGCGCGTCGCTTTTGGCAAAACCATCGCCGAACACAGTGTCTGGGAGCAACGCATTGCCGAAGCCCGCACCGAGATCGAGATGTGCCGCTTGTTGTGCCTAAAAGCCGCTTACATGATGGACGTGGCCGGCAACAAGGTGGCTAAGAACGAGATCGCTATGATCAAGCTGGCCGCGCCGCGCATGGCGCTCAAGGTGATCGACGACGCCATCCAAGCGCATGGCGGGGCAGGGGTGTGCCAAGACTTCGGTCTCGCGCGCTCCTATGCGGGCATTCGCACGTTACGTTTGGCCGATGGTCCCGATGAAGTGCACGCGCGCACGGTCGCGCTGAACGAACTCGCCAAATATGGTTGGACCAGCCGGCGTTCGAAGGGCGATGAAGGCGTGAGCCTGCCCGGCATGCGCTGATTATGATCGCAGAAGGGCCGAGCCTGGAGCTCCTGGCTTGGTGCCTGTGTGTGCTGGGGCTCGGCTTCGGGGTCTATCTGGGCGGCCGGGGGCTCGCCGATCCCCATTGGGCGCAAAAAGTGGCGCGCCTCAAGCCCGACGAACGAGGCGGCGGCTTCGCCGAATTCCGCGCCGTCTATGGGGGACTATTTCTAGGTCTCCATCTTGTGGCGCTGATGTTGGCGCTAGCCTGGATCCTGCGCGGGGGAGGCGTGGTCGGCACAACCGCCATCGGAGCGATTGCGGTGATTTCTGCGGCGTGGGGCGGCGCCGGGGCTGGCAGAACCATCTCGATCATGCGCGACCCCGGCGTCCAAACTCCCTTTAATCGGCTCTCCGTCCTGGTTGAAATCGTCATGGCGCTGCTGATTGGCGCGCCCTGGTTTTTTTGGATGGCGGGGTTGAGCTGATCACTTTGCCAAGAACACTAAAGCTGCGCCCGCTGCTATCAGCCCAAAACCGGCGAAGTGGTTCCACCCGAGCGGCTCCTTCAAATAGATCGCCGAAAAGCCAATGAACACCGCAAGCGTGATCACCTCCTGAATGGTCTTGAGCTGCGCGGTTGAGTAGGCGGCGCTGCCGATGCGGTTGGCGGGAACCGCCAGGCAATATTCGACCAGTGCAATGCCCCATGAGGCCACGATGGCCAGTAGAATTGGCGTCGATTTGAATTTCAGATGCCCGTACCACGCGAGCGTCATGAACAAATTGGAGCCGATCAGCATGAGGATCGGCGCGACTTGGGGCGAGCTCAGAAACGACATGCAAACTCCAACGACGAACGACGCTGTTGGAAGCTAGACCAAGTCGTTGATGCTTGCATCCGCTCGCCGCGGCCAAGCCCCGGCTGGAAGACCGCAATGTTCAGCGTCGAAGCTTTCGCGCGAGAGCAACACAGCGTTGGTCGGGGTTTCTTCCACGCGCACCGAGCGCACGCCGAAAGGCAAATTCTCATCCCGTAGAAATGCGTCGAGCTTTAGCCAGAAGCACGCCGCCAGCGCTTCGGTGGTCGGGTCGCCCTCAAATGACATGATATGCCCAAGCCTGCGAGGTTCATGCTGGCGAAAATACCCGATCAAGGGATCAGCGCTATTGAGCTGCAGGCTATGATCCACGCAATTGTCTATCCAACCATGCCAGCGCCCTTTGACAGCTTCAAACGAGGCCAAAGCATTGGCGCCGGCGAAGCGAAACTCCGCTGCAGGCGAAAGCTGCACGCTTACGATCTCATTGTGCCCGTGGGGGGTCGCGCATTTCGAGTAGGGGTCGGCAAGCAGCCGGTGCGCCATGACGAAGCGGCGCGAGAATTCGAGGATTGCCATCGTCGACCTTTAGGCCCTTCCGCAGCACAGACGGACGCCTGTTTGTTGACCTTGCTTTAGAACCACCCCCGCCATCTGGCGATCCCAAACATGGATCGCGGGGCGTCGCCAAAATCAGCAACAACCCGACCCAAGGGCCCTCAGGCGTCGGGCGCGAGCTCCAGCGCCAGGAATTCAAGCCCAAAATCGAGGCGACCCCTCATTCTGCTTGGGTCGCCGGCGCCAGATCAAACCAGAGCGCCGAGGCGTCTGTACATGACCCCATATTGGCGCCGCTGACGGCGATGATGCGGCATGGCCTGGCCTTAAGCCCGGCGACGGCGCCGCCGGGCAACGCCGTTGGCGCTAGCCGCCCCGCATCGTCGCCCCGCGCGCCATCACGTAGGCGACGTGGTTCATAAGTACTGTGACATCGCTCAAGGGGTCGCCGTCGACGGCGACGATGTCAGCGGAATAGCCAGGCGCAATGCGCCCAATCGCGCCGGTGAGGCCAAGATGATCGGCAGCGTTCACGGTCGCGAATTGGATCGCCTCAAGTGGGGTGTAGCCGCCTTCCTCCACCAGGAGCTGGAATTCTTTGGCGTTCTGTCCATGTGGCGAGACGCCGGTATCGGTGCCGAAGGCGATCGGGATATTGGCATGGTGGGCGCGCTTGATCATGCCGGCGATGGCTACTGAGACCAGGCGGGCTTTGTCGGTCTGCGCCGGGGTCAGCGTGCCGCCGCGCTCAGCTAATTGGCCAACCCACCAACCTGCCTCCAGCGTAGGCACCAAATAGGTGTGGGGCATACGGTGAAAGAGACGGATCGATTCTTCGTCGAGGTAGGAGCCGTGTTCGATGGCGTCGACGCCGGCGGTGAGCGCCGCGTTAATGCCGTTTGCGCCATGGGCGTGCGAAACCGCACGACGACCAAGTTGATGGGCGGTTTCCACGATGGCGTTCATTTCGTCTTGTGTGAATTGTTGGCCCACGCCCGCGGCGGTGTTGGACAACACCCCGCCGGTGGCGACAAATTTTATGATGTCGGCCCCGCGCTGCACCATCTCACGCACGGCGCGGCGGCAATCGTCGGCGCCGTTGCATTCCCCAGTTGAGGCCAGCGCGCGGTCGACTTCGGGGCTATAGCCATTGACGTCGCCGTGGCCCCCGGTGGGCGTGATGATGGCCCCGGCGGCGATAATGCGCGGACCTGGGACCCAGCCGTTCTTGATCGCGTCGCGCAACGCAAAGATGGCGTCGGGATTGGCGCCCAGATCGGCGACCGTGGTGAAGCCCGCCTCGACGGTCACGCGGGCATTGCGCGCGCCGAACATAGCGTCGTCAGAAGCGGTCCGAGTGACCGTTTCGACGATCTGGTTGGGCCCAAGCTGGCTGGTCAGGTGCACGTGACAATCAGCAAGCCCCGGAAGCACAAAGCGATTGCTCTCATCGATGATTTGAGCGCCGGGGCGCGTCACATAGCCCGCCTCGACGCCGATGATTTTGCCATCGCTGCCGATAAGAATGCTTTGTTGGGTCAACACCCGCCCCGTGGAGGGGTCGGCCAACAGGCGCCCGGCGTGGATAATGGCCGACGCCGCTGGTGCGCCCGGCGCCTGCGCCAGGCTCGATCCCGCTAAAATGACTAAGGCCGCGAGTGCGCCGGCCAGCGCCGAAGCCCGATTGAGCATGTGAGATCCCCGCAAAATTCGCCCGCCGCAAAGTTTCGGCGCGCGCCCAATGGCGCGTCAAGCCTTTACCCTTCGAGCCTGGTTGCGACCACGAACAAGCGATGGAACGGAAACAAAGTGCGTCCGTCCGGCTCCGGCGGATAGGCTTTGCGCAGTCGGGCCGCGAGATTGGCTTCAAAGTCCAAACGTTCTTGGGCCTCCAGACGGTCGAAATAGGGCCTAAGCGCGCTTCCCGAGATCCATTTCAAAACCGGATCGGAGCCCTCCAAAATATGCAGATAGGCCGTTGACCAAATGTCGAGGCGCGCGCCAAGCGCGGCCAGCGCGCGGGCATAGGCGCTCGCCTCGCAGAGCCGCGGCTGAAACACGCCGTCCAATTTCCCCGCCCATGGCCCATCGGCGGCGGCGGCGCGCATTTCGATATGGCTGGGCTTGTCGAAATTCTGCGGCGTCTGCAACGCAAGGGCGCCGCCTCGGGCGAGTGACTGAAAAAGCCGCGCGCTCACCGCAAGGGGATCGCGCGCCCAGTGCAAGGCGGCATTGGCGTAAATGAGATCCGGCGCCTGGCGCGGCGACCAGGTTTCGAAATCGCCAAACTCGAAGCGGGCGTTAGGCAAATTCTGGCGCGCTTTGGCGAGCATGTCTTGGCTTGCATCAATGCCCAAGACGTCTGCCTTAGGGTAGCGTGAAACAATCAAAGCCGTCGAATTGCCGGGCCCGCATCCGAGATCGACGACGCGCTCGGGGGCCGATAATGGCGCGCGCGCCAACAGGTCCGCTGCGGCACGGGTGCGTTCATCGCTGAATTTGAGATAAAGGCTGGGATCCCAACTCACTGCAGCCCGGCCTTTTGCGCGTAGGCGAAAGCGGCTTGCGCCAGGGGCCGCACGCGGTGGATCATTTGGGCGGCGTGGGCGCTGGCGGCGGTGCCGTCGCGCACGCGCCCGGCTATGCCTTGCAAAATACCAGCCAGGCGGAAGGCGTTATAGGCGAAATACCATTCCAATTGCGCGATGCCGTCGCGGTGGGTTTCGGCGCAATAAAGATCGAGCGTTTCCTGCATTGTCGGGATGCCCATCGACGGAAGGTCGAGCCCGCCCAATCCGGAACGCCCATCGCTGGGCATCGTCCAGCTCATTAGATAATAAGTGAAATCGCCGAGCGGATCGCCCAAAGTCGATAATTCCCAGTCCAATATCGCGATCGGGCGCGGCTCGGTGGGATGCAGCACCATATTGTCGAGCCGATAATCGCCGTGCACGATCGAGGTGCGTTCTCCAGGGGGAATGGATTGGGGCAACCATTCCATGAGCTGGTTCATCTCTTCGATGTTTTCCGTTTCACTGAGCTTGTATTGCTTCGACCAGCGATCGATCTGGCGTGCGAAATAGTTTCCAGCTTTGCCAAAATCTGAAAGCCCAATCGCTGCGTAGTCAGTCTGATGCAGCCTCGCCAACGTTTTCAGCTTGTTTTGATAAATCGCGCGCCGTTCTTGCGGCGTCGCCTCGGGCAGAAGGCCGTTCCACAAAATGCGGCCCTCGACCATTTCCATTACGTAGAACCAGGCCCCGACGACGCTCTCGTCTTGGCAAAGCGCGTAGGGCCGCGGAACGGGAAAGCCAGTTGGGTAGAGCGCGGCGATCACCCGATATTCGCGGTCAACCGCGTGCGCGGAGGGCAACAACTTTCCGCCTGGCTTTTTGCGCAGCACGTATTTTTTCGAGGGCGTCGCCAATTGATAGGTGGGGTTTGACTGTCCGCCTTTGAACTGGTTGAGCGTAAGCGGCCCTTTGAAGCCCTCGACATTGGCTTCGAGCCAAAGTTGCAGCGCCGCCTCATCGAGCCGGTGACGTTCCTCGACGGGTTTGGTGCCGGTGAAATCCGGTTGTGGAGCTGCCTCGGCCATGCCGCGACTTAAAAACGGTCGCGCCGCGAGCGCAAGCGCCAAGCTCTCAGGTGGCCAGCGCCCGCCAGCCTATGTCGCTACGGCAGAAGCCGCCAGGCCAGTCGATCAGCCCCACAGCCGTATAGGCGCGCGCCGCGGCTTGGCTCAGGGTGTCGCCAATGGCGGTGACATTGAGCACGCGTCCCCCCGCCGCGCGCAGCGTGCCATCGCCGTCGCGTTTGGTGCCGGCATGAAAAATTTCCACGCCTTCAACCCTGCGCGCCGCATCGAGCGCGCGGATCACCGAGCCGGTGAGTGGTTCGTCTGGATAGCCGTTGGCGGCAAACACCACGCTCAATGCCGGGCGCGGATCCCATTCCAGCGTCATTGAGCCGAGCGCGCCGTTCGCGGCCGCCATCAGCACCGGCGCCAAATCGCTCTTTAGCCGCCGCATCAGCGTCTGACATTCCGGATCTCCGAAGCGCACATTAAATTCGATGAGCTTCGGTCCCTCGGGGGTAATCATCAGTCCTGCAAACAAGACCCCGATGAATGGGCGCCCCTCGGCTTTCATGCCCGCCAGAGTTGGCAGAATGATTTCTTCCATGGTTTGATCGCGCACTTTGTCGGTGAAGACCGGCGCTGGCGAATAGGCGCCCATGCCCCCGGTATTGGGCCCTTTGTCGCCGTCATAGGCGCGCTTGTGATCTTGGGCGGCAGCCAGGGGCGTCGCGGTCTGGCCATCGCAGAGCGCAAAGAAGCTTGCTTCCTCGCCTGGCAGAAAATCCTCGATCACGATGCGCTGCCCGGCGGCGCCAAACTTGCGCAGAAACAAGATCTCGTCGATCGCCGCATCGGCTTGGCGTCGGGTTTCCGCGATCACCACGCCTTTGCCGCCCGCCAGGCCGTCGGCCTTGATCACGTAGGGCGGCTCGCGATTGCCGAGATAGGCCTTGGCGCGCACCGCGTCATCGAAAACGTGATATTCCGCAGTCGGCACTTTGTGGCGGACGCAGAATTCCTTCATGAATGCTTTCGAGGCCTCAAGCTCAGCGGCCGCTTTGCTCGGCCCAAAGCAGGCTACCCCCAAAAGCTTCAGCGCGTCGGCTAAGCCTGCTGCGGCCGCCGCTTCAGGTCCGATCACCACCAAATCGACTTGCTCGCGCGCTGCAAACGCGGCCAGTTCGGAGGCGTTGGTCGCGCTGATCGCCACGCAACGGCCGATCTCAGCCAAACCCGGATTGCCGGGCGCTGAAATGATTTCGGCAACTAGTGGGCTCTGGGCGAGCTTCCAGCCCAAAGCGTGCTCACGCCCGCCGGATCCGACGACCAGAATCTTCATGCCGCTTTGGCTTGCGACCGCGCGCGCGCGCGGTCAAGCGGGCCTGTCCCTTCAGCTGCGCTTCTTGGCCCATTTCTGCGCCAAAGCCAGCGCTTCTGCGCTTTCGTTCGCCGCCGGCGAAGAGGGCGGCGCTGTGATCTCAATAATGTTGCCGCTGGGGTCTTCGAAATATAGCGAGCGTTGATCGCCGTGTTCTTCTTCCCAATATTTCACTTTCGCGGCGTCGAGTTTCACTTTCCAGCGTTCGATGGCCGTGGTTTCAGCCAGCGCAACATGGCGCATATCCTTTGGCAGCTTGCCGGGCGCAGGCTGTTTTGCGCCCTTCAAATACACCAGCACGATCTCACGCCGATCGCCCAGCGCAAACACCATCATCAGCCACTCATAGCCGCCCCAATCGTCGCCCTCATAGGCTTCGACCAGTTTGAGGCCGAGCGTGTCGCGATAGAAGGCGAGCGATTTCTTCACCTCCCAAATCGGGACAACGACGTGATCAAGCCTTAACATCTCCCACAATATCGGGTGCGCTTGTGGCGCCGTCGAGGCCGCACACCTTGTTTCGATTACGAAAAAACCCGCGTTAACCGGGCCTTATGATCGAATCGACTGCGGAAACAACGATCGGGTGATAAGAGGGGCGCGCCACAACGTATATTTGGCGAGCCAGATTGGCCCCCCATGGGCCCGCCGCCATGAGTGCGCGATAGAGCGGTACAACATATCTTAGTCGTCCCTGGCTCCGCAGAAACGCCGTTAGCGATGCGGCTGAGCGCTCATAGCCGCTGCGCACCGCCAGCAGCAACCAATCGTTGCGCACCTCGTCGTTGCCAAGCTGGTTTAGGCGCAGCGTCTCCTCCAGCGTCTCGCAGCGTGCGCCCGGCAAGGCGGGTCCAAGCGCGCGCAGATAGCGCTGGCGTTCAAAAGTGCCCCATCGCGCCCACACATCGGCGTGCGCTGCTCCGCCGGCGGCGAAAGCGCGGGCGGCGGCGTCGCAGCGATCGAAGGCTGGGGAGTGCGGCTCAATCGCGTTTGACGGCAAGCCCGGCTGATAGGCCCAAGCGTCGAGCTCTAAACGCTCTTCGAGTGCGTTATCGCCTTTGACGAGGTGGGCGCGCACATCGCCAAGAAAGCGCGCCGTGGTGATCGGCTGGAAGGCGTGGCGATCGAAGTATGAGCGCAGATAAGCGTCCATGGCGCTGCGCCCAACAATGGTTTCGATCGTGCGCAGGAAGAGCGCGCCCTTGTCGTAGTCGATGGCCCCCTCGTGATCCTCAGGGTCGGCGGTTGGGGAATGCAGGATAGTGCGATCAGGCGCAACGCTGGCGATGGTCTTTTGAATTTCGCCCCATGACAGGACCTGCGCCATCGTCGCCAGGTCGCGCCCGTAAAGCGCTTCGGAAATGCGCCCTTCAATATAAGTGGTCACGCCTTCGTTGAGCCAGGTGTCGGCCCAAACCGCGTTGGTGACGAGATTGCCGGACCAGGAATGGGCCATTTCATGGGTGATCACGCTCACCAGGCTCTTATCGCCTGCGATTATGGTCGGGGTGGCGAAGGTCATGCACGGGTTTTCCATGCCGCCATAGGGAAATGACGGCGGCAGCACCAAAACGTCGTAGCGGCCCCAACGATAAGGTCCGTAAAGCGCCTCGCTCGCGCGCAGCATGCTTTCCATGTCGGAGAATTCTTGCGCCGCTTTATCGACAATGCTGGGTTCGCTCCACACGCCCGTGCGCGTCCCGGTGGCGCGGAATTGTAGATCTCCGATCGCCAACGCAAACAGGTAGCAGGGGATGGGATGGGGCATGGCGAAACGATAGGCGCGTTGAAGAGGTTGGCCCGCCACCGCTTCGCCGTCTGGGGTCAGCAGTGCTGCGCTCATCACGACGCGCAAATCGGAGGGCACGACGATGCGCGCTTCATAGGTCTGACGAATTTGGGGACTATCTTGGGTCGGCGCCCAGCTTCGGGTGAATATGCTCTCGCCTTGACTGAACAGATAAGGCTTGCCGCTGGCGGTTTGCTCAGCGGTGAGCCATTGCAGCGCAGCCGCGTCTGGCGAGGTCTCATAAGCTATGGTCAGGGTGCGCACTTCAGGCGTGATGGCGATGGTCAGCGGCGCGCCGTGGCCCGGCCTCGAGCTGCCGATGGCGAAATTTGTCGCCCCGCGCTCGGTGCGCACCGATTGGACTTTGAGCTTGTCGCAATCGAGAATGATTTGGCGGACGCCGGCTTTGGGTTCAATCGACAAAGTCGCTGTGCCGACAAGAACTTTGCGCGCAAAATCCGCGGTCAGATCCAGCGCAACATGGGTAACTTTAGCGGTCTCGGGGTTTGCATAAGAGTCCGGATCGGGAACTGGCGCGGGATCGGGTTCGCGCGCTTGGCCCGCTGTGGCGTCCGCCTTGGCGGCGCCTGCGAGCAAAGGCGCAGCCAGCGCCGATCCCAACACCGTCCGCCGCACCAACATGGGCCCGCTCCCAACTGCGTTGAGGCAGCCAAAGCAAGCCTTGAGGGTTTGTTCAAGCGCTTTTCGGCCTCTGTCAGTCGTCCTTCGGCTTCATCACCCCTGAGAAGGTGATCACCGCCAGCGCTGAGAGTATTGCGCCCAACACCGCGTAGAGCGCCTGCGCCCATTTCCAGAGCGCGGCGCCTTCGAAGAGCCGCCAGTCGCTGCCCGCGATTGGGGTTCCTGGCGCAAGCCTGGCGTTGGCCGCGCGTCCGGGGGCGCAGCGGCTCTGTTGGCCAAGGTCGATCACCGGCAGCGCCACATCGATAGCGTAGAGCGCCGGCTCGATGGCGCCGTTGCAGGCAGCGCCATCGGGGCGAACCAATGCGCCTTGCGCGTCCATGCTCAAGACCCCCGCGACCCCCAGCGCTAGAAACAGCGCCAAGGCGCGCGCCACCCGAAGAGGGGCAAGCCCATAACCGGCAACCAAACCAAACAACGAAGACAGCGCCCAAGTCAGCGGCCCCGCTGAAGCTTTCGAGGTCGCGAGGTCATGCTGGGCCAACATAATCCGCCGCGCGTCTTCGCGCCGGCCACAGCGGGCGTAGGCGCGCGCTGCTGCGCCAAACGGGTGTGGCGAAAATCGCGATCCCTCGCGCCTGGAACGTTTCAACCACCCGAGCCTGGCGCTCCATTTCTCGCCGGCGTTTTCGATGCGCGCATATTCGAACCCCTCAAGATCGAGGCCGGCGTCGGCGCCCCAGCCGGTCTTCAAATCGTCATCCAAAGCCGCGCACCTTGTTCCCGAGGCGTCAATGCGCGCATCGGCTTGGGCGATGAGGGCGCCGGCTTGCAACGGACCTTCGATTTGTCCGTCCGAGAATGAAAACACCGCGCCCTTGGCGCCAGCCGGGCCGGGGCCGCGCAGTTCGAGATTGAGCCATGCGAGCGCGCCTTCGATGTGCGCGCGGTCAAACTTCGCGCCGCCCTCGATCACCGTTTTTGCGCCATGCGGGGCAAAGCCTTGTTCGTCGATTTTGATGGTGAGGTTGCCCCCGACGCGAATGTTTGGCGCCCGAATTGCCCAACCGCCGCCATTGATGAAGCGCCCGCCGCCAAAGGCCAGATAGCCGTCGATGCGCGCATCGGCGATGAAGACTTCGCCTTTGATA
>Ga0209698_10002654_pt1 | contig 20144 bp, 14 predicted proteins | sample LitLauG_LLR_2012_FD_187203 | JGI IMG/M metagenome (GOLD analysis project Ga0209698, IMG submission 187203) | Freshwater sediment microbial communities from Pennsylvania, USA - Little Laurel Run_MetaG_LLR_2012 (SPAdes) (version 2) | ecosystem: Environmental > Aquatic > Freshwater > Creek >...
CCCCCAGGTCGTCGAGGTGGCGGGCAATCGTCAGCTTGTCCCCCACGGACAGCGACAGCCCCTCCTGCTGCGCGCCGTCGCGCAAGGTGGTGTCGTAGACGTGGAACGCCTCGTCGGCCATGAGGTCTCCCGCGCCGGCCGCTACGCGCCGACCGGGACGGTCCAGCCGTACGGGTCGGCCGCCTGTCCGGTCTGGATCGCCAGCAGCTCCCGGCGCAGCCGCAGGGTCACCGGCCCGGGGGTGCCGTCCCCGACCACCCAGTCCCCCGCGCGAGAGCGCACCGCGCCGACCGGCGTCACCACGGCGGCGGTGCCGCAGGCGAACACCTCGGTCAGCTCCCCGGACGCGGCGTCGGCGCGCCACGCGGGCACCGTCACCGTGCCCTCCTGCGCGGTCATGCCCAAGTCTCTGGCCAAGGTGAGCAGGCTGTCGCGGGTGACACCGGGCAGCAGCGTGCCGGTCAGCGCCGGGGTGACCAGCCTGGGCCGGTCCGGGGGCCCGTAGACGAAGACCAGGTTCATCCCGCCCATCTCCTCCACGACCTCGTGGTGTGCGGCGTCCAGCCACACCACCTGGTCGCAGCCCTGGCGGGTCGCCTCCGCCTGGGCGACCAGGCTTGCGGCGTAGTTGCCGGCGCACTTGGCCTCCCCGGTCCCGCCCGGCGCCGCGCGCGTGAAGTCCTCGCTCAGCCACACGGTCACCGGAGCCACCCCGCGGGGGAAGTACGCCCCGGCCGGGGAGGCGATCAGCACGAACAGGTAGGTGGCCGAGGGACGCACGCCCAGCCCGACCTCGGTGGCGAACATGAACGGGCGCAGGTACAGGCTGCGCTCCGCGCCGGTCGGGACCCAGGCCTCGTCGACGCCGACCAGCGCGGTCAGGGCGTCCAGGAACAGCTGCGTCGGCAGCGGAGGCATAGCCAGGCGCTGCGCCGAGCGGGCGAAGCGCGCCGCGTTCTGCTCGGGACGGAACAGGGTCACCGACCCGTCGGCGCGCCGGTACGCCTTGAGACCCTCGAAAATCGACTGGCCGTAGTGCAGCGCCATGGCCGCCGGGTCCAGCGCCAGTGGTCCGTAGGGGACCACCGCCGCGTCGTGCCAGCCCCGCTCGGCGTCGTAGTGGGCGGTGACCATGTGGTCGGTGAAGGTGCGCCCGAACCCGGGGTCGGCCAGTACTGCCTCGCGCTGGTCGGCGGGCAGCGGCGTCGGGTGGGGGGTGACGGGCAGCGCGCTCATGGGGTGTCCCGTCCGTGCCGGCGGCTCACAGGGCCGCCACCAGGGCGTCGCCGACCTCCCGGGTGGGGCGCGAGGTGGCCTCCCGGGTGGCGAGGTCCTTGGCCACGGCTGCCTCCACCGCCGCCGCCTCGCCCGGGTAGCCCAAGTGGGACAGCAGCAGCGCCACCGACAGCACGGTGGCGGTCGGGTCCGCGATCCCCCGCCCGGCGATGTCGGGAGCGGACCCGTGCACCGGCTCGAACATCGACGGGTGCGCCCGTGACACGTCGAGGTTGCCGCTGGCCGCCAGGCCGATCCCCCCGGCGACGGCCGCGCCGATGTCGGTGAGGATGTCGCCGAAGAGGTTGTCGGTGACCACGACGTCGAACCGGCCCGGGTCGGTGACCAGGAACATCGCGGCCGCGTCGGCGTGGCAGTACTCCCACGTCACCCCGGGGAAGTCCGCAGAGACCGCCTCGGTCGTGCGCGCCCACAGGTCACCCGCGTGGGTGAGCACGTTGGTCTTGTGCACCATGTGCAGCCGCCCGGCCCGCCCGGCGGCCAGACCGAAGGCGTAACGGACCACGCGCTCCACTCCGTAAGCGGTGTTGATGCTCTCCTCGGTGGCGATCTCCTGCGGCGTGCCGGTGCGCATGGTGCCCCCCGACCCGGAGTACGGACCCTCGGTCCCCTCCCGCACGACGACCATGTCGATGTCGTCGGGGCCGGCGTGCGCCAGTGGGGTCGACACGCCGGGGTACAGGCGCACCGGGCGCAGGTTGACATGGTGGTCCAGCTCGAAGCGCAGCCGCAGCAGCAGCCCACGCTCCAGGACGCCGCTGGGCACCGAGGGGTCCCCGACCGCGCCGAGCAGGATCGCGTCGTGGGTGGCTAGGGCGGCCAGGTCCTCGTCCGGCAGGGTCTCCCCGGTCGCGTGCCAGCGCGCGGCACCGAGGCTGAAGTCGGTGCGCTCGACGCTGATCCCGGACCGCCCCGCGACCGCGTCGAGGACCTTCAGCCCCTCGGCCACCACCTCGGGGCCGATGCCGTCACCGCCGATGACGGCCAGCTTGATGTGCTGCGTGCTCACGTGTCTCCTGACGCTGCGCCGAAGCCCGACCGCTCGCCCTAGCGGGCGGCGGTGCCCTGGTAGTCGCCGTCCCCGCCGTCCACCCACGCCATCAGGCTGCGCAGCTGCGCGCCGGTCTCCTCGATCGGGTGGGACTCCCCGGCGCTGCGCAGCGCGTGGAAGTCCGGCGCACCGGCGTCCTGGTCGTCGATGAAGCGGGCGGCGAACGCGCCGGAGCGCACATCGGCGAGGACCTCGCGCATCCGCTCCTTCACCGAGGGGTCGATGACCCGGGGCCCGCTGACGTAGTCCCCGTACTCCGCGGTGTCCGATACCGACCAGCGCATCTTGGTCAGGCCGCCCTCGTACATCAGGTCCACGATGAGCTTCAGCTCGTGCAGGCACTCGAAGTACGCCACCTCCGGCTGGTAGCCGGCCTCGGTGAGCGTCTCGAAGCCGGCCTGGACCAGGGCGGAGGCACCCCCGCACAGGACCGCCTGCTCGCCGAAGAGGTCCGTCTCGGTCTCCTCGGCGAAGGTGGTGCGGATGCCGCCGGCCCGCAGCCCCCCCAGCGCCTTGGCGTAGGCCAGCGCCAGGTCCCAGGCCTGCCCCGACGCGTCCTGCTCCACCGCGACGAGCACCGGCACCCCGCGCCCGCCCGCGTACTCCCGTCGGACCAGGTGACCAGGTCCCTTGGGGGCGACCATCGCCACGTCGACGTCGGCCGGCGGGGTGATGTACCCGAACCGGATGTTGAACCCGTGCGCGAAGAACAGCGCGTCGCCGGGGGACAGGTTATCCCGCACGGCCGAGGCGTACAGCCCGCGCTGCACGTGGTCAGGCGCGAGAATCATGATCACATCCGCCTCGGCGGCGGCGGCCGCCGGGTCCAGGACCCGCAGGCCCTCCCCCTCGGCGCGCTCCCGGCTGGCGCTGGTCGCGGGCAGTCCGACCCGGACGTCGACACCGGAGTCGCGCAGGTTTAGCGCGTGGGCATGGCCCTGGCTGCCGTAGCCGAGCACGGCCACCCGGCGCGCCTGCAGCAGCGCCAGGTTGGCGTTGTCGTCGTAGTAGAGCTCGGCCACGGTAGGGCCCGTCCTCTCATGGAGTGCGCGGAGGTGATGACCTGTTCTATCAGGTGGTGCGGACCCGGCCGCGCGGCGCTCAGGCGATGCGCTCCGAGGCTCGAAGCGGGCGGTCGGTGATCGCCCTGCTCCCACGGCTGATGGCCACCATGCCGCTTTGCACCAGCTCCTTGACCCCCACGGGCTCCAGCACCCGCAGCAGCGCGGCGAGCTTGTCGGCGTCCCCGGTCGCCTCCAGGGTGACGGTGTCGGTGGCGACATCGACGACGTGCGCGCGGAACATCTCGCAGGTGGCCAGGACCCGGGCGCGGGTGGCGTCATCCGCGCGGACCTTCACCAGCAGGATCTCCCGCTGCACGGTCTGGGCGGGGTCCAGCTCCACGATCTTGATGACGTTGACCAGCTTGTTCAGCTGCTTGGTGACCTGCTCCAGCGGGTGGTCCTCGACGTTGACGACGATGGTCACCCGGGAGACCCCGACGGTCTCCGTGGGACCCACCGCCAGGGACTCGATGTTGAAGGCCCGTCGGGAGAACAGGCCGGCGATGCGGGCGAGAACACCCGGCTGGTCCTCCACCAAGACGCTGAGCGTGTGGCGCTGCACGGCTACTCCTCCCGGTCCCACACGGGTGCCATCCCGCGGGCGACCATGATGTCGTCGTTGCTGGTGCCGGCCGCCACCATGGGCCAGACCATCGCGTCGGCGTGCACCCCGAAGTCGACGACCACCGGCTGGTCGTCCACGGCCATGGCAGCGTCGATGGTGGCGTCCACGTCGCCCGCCTTCTCACACCGCAGCCCCACGCAGCCCATTGCCTCGGCCAGCTTGACGAAGTCCGGCACCCGACGGGAGTGCAGGTCGGTGTTGGAGTAGCGGGAGTCGTAGAACAGGGTCTGCCACTGACGGACCATGCCCAGGCTGCCGTTGTTGATGATGGCGACCTTGATCGGGATGTTGTTCAACGCGCAGGTGACCAGCTCCTGGTTGGTCATCTGGAAGCAGCCGTCGCCGTCGATCGCCCATACGACCGCGTCCGGGCGACCCACCTTCGCGCCCATCGCCGCAGGCACGGCGTAGCCCATCGTGCCCAGCCCGCCGGAGTTCAGCCAGGAGTTGGGCTTGTCGTAGTTGATGAACTGCGCGGCCCACATCTGGTGCTGGCCGACACCCGCCACGTAGATGGCGTCCGGTCCGACCTTCTGGCCCAGCCGCTGGATGACGTGCTGGGGGGCCAGCTCGCCGCCGTCGGGCTCGGCGTACCCCAGGGGGTAGGTGGTGCGCAGCTGGTTCAGCGTGGCCCACCACGCGGCGTAGTCGCCGACCGCGCCCCGGTCCATCTCGTCGCGCAGGGCCAGCAGCAGGTCGGTGATCACCTGGCGGGCGTCCCCCACGATCGGGATGTCGGCCACGCGGTTCTTGGAGATCTCGGCGGGGTCGATGTCCGCGTGGATCACCGCGGCGTGCGGCGCGAACGACGACAGCTGGCCGGTCACCCGGTCGTCGAACCGCGCACCGAGCGCGACGAGGAGGTCGGCCTGCTGCAGCGCCCCGACTGCGGCCACGGTGCCGTGCATGCCCGGCATCCCCAGGTGCTGCGGGTGGCTGTCGGGGAAAGCACCCCGCGCCATCAGGGTGGTCACCACGGGCAGGCCCGTTAAGGTGGCGAGCTCGGCCAGCTCGGCCGCCGCGCGGGCCCGGATGACCCCCCCGCCGACGTAGAGCACCGGGCGGCGGGCGCCGAGGATCGCCCGGGCCGCCTCCCGGATCTGCTTGGAGTGCGGCCGGGGCACCGGGCGGTAACCCGGCAGCTCCAGCGTGGCCGGCCAGTGGTAGTCGGTGCGCGCCTGCAGCGCGTCCTTGGCCACGTCGACCAGCACCGGACCGGGCCGCCCCGTCGAGGCGATGTGGAACGCCTCGGCGACCACCCGCGGGATGTCCGCCGGGTCGGTCACCAGGTAGCTGTGCTTGGTGATCGGGAAGGTGATCCCGCGGATGTCTGCCTCCTGGAAGGCGTCCGTGCCGATCGAGGCACTGGCAACCTGCCCCGTGACCGCGACCAGGGGCACGGAGTCCATGTAGGCGTCCGCCAACGGCGTCACCAGGTTGGTGGCGCCGGGGCCGCTGGTGGCCATGCACACCCCCACCCGGCCGGTCGCGGCGGCGTAGCCCTCCGCGGCATGGCCGGCGCCCTGCTCGTGGCGTACCAGGATGTGGCGCAGCGCCGAGTCGAACAGCGGGTCGTACGCGGGCAGGATCGCACCCCCGGGGATGCCGAAGACGACCTCGGCGCCGGCATTCTCCAGCGAGCGGATGAGGCTTTGCGCCCCGGTGACCGACTCACTCATGACCGTGATCCCTCGCATCCGTGCGAACTGTGTCCGGGCAACAAAAAAGCCCCCCGGCCCTTTCGGGCGAGCGAGGGGCGCGCGAGGCTGGTCGTCAGCCGACGCGCCGTACCCGTACGAGGACAATGGCTCCCATAGGCCTACGGTCGCACCCAGCGGGTCGGGCGGTCAAGCCATCTGGGCGCGCGTCTCACCTGGTGGACACCCCGCTGGGCCGCGCAGCGGGGCGCGGATGCGACGGCTCACTCGATGTCCGCCGCCCCGAGACGGTCCAGCGCCAGCTCTCGTACCCGTGCCGCGTTGGCCTGACCGCGGGTCTGCTTCATCACCGCGCCGACGATGACACCCACCGCGCTCACCTTGCCGGCGCGCACCTTGTCGGCCACGTCGGGGTGGGCGGCCACGGCCTCGTCCACCGCGGCGAGGAGCGCGTCGTCGTCGTTGACGACGGCCAGGCCGCGGGCGGCGACCACCTCGTCGGGGTCGCCCTCCCCGGCGAGCACGCCGGCGACCACCTGGCGGGCCAGGGCCTCGGTGAGCGCGCCGGTGTCCACCAGAGCCACGACACGCGCCACCTGGTGCGGCGCCACCCCCAGCGCGTCGGGCTCCACGCCGGCCTCGTTGGCCAGCCGGGCCAGCTCCCCCAGCCACCACTTGCGCGCCGCCGCCGGCGGCGCGCCTGCGGCGACGGTGGCCACGACCAGGTCCAGGACCCCGGCGTTGGTGAGCTGGGTCAGCTCCAGGTCATCCAGGCCCCACTCCTGGCGCACCCGCGCACGGGTCTCCTGCGGCAGCTCGGGCAGCGACGCCCCCACCGAGGCCACCCAGGCCGCGTCGGGGGTGAGCGGCGCGAGGTCGGGCTCGGGGAAGTAGCGGTAGTCCTCCGCCTCCTCCTTGGTCCGCCCGGACGTGGTCAGGCCGGTGTCCTCGTGCCAGTGCCGGGTCTCCTGCACGATCCGGCCCCCGCCGCTGAGCACCGCCGCCTGACGGCAGATCTCGTACCGCACGGCTCGCTCGATCGACCGCAGCGAGTTGATGTTCTTGGTCTCCGTCCGGGTGCCCAGCGCGGCGGTGGGGGTGGCCCGCAGCGACACGTTCGCGTCGCAGCGCAGCGACCCCTGGTGCATCAGGGCGTCGGAGATGCCAATCGCCTGCACGATCGCCCGAAGCTCGGTGACGTACTGCCGGGCCACCAGCGGGGCCAGCGCGCCCGCGCCCTCCACCGGCCGGGTCACGATCTCCAGCAGCGGGATCCCGGCGCGGTTGTAGTCGACCAAGGAGTAGTCCGCCCCGTGGATGCGCCCCGTGGCCCCGCCGACGTGCAGGGACTTGCCGGTGTCCTCCTCCAGGTGGGCCCGCTCGATCTCCACGCGGAAGCGGCGCACCGACCCGTCGACGGGCACGTCCACGTCGAGGTAGCCGTCCACGCAGATCGGCTGGTCGTACTGGGTGGTCTGGAAGTTCTTCGGCATGTCAGGGTAGAAGTAGTTCTTGCGGGCGAACGTCGACGACGCCGCGATGGTGCAGTGCAGAGCCAGCCCGAGGCGCACCGCGGCCTCCACCGCGCCGGCGTTGACCACCGGCAGGGAGCCCGGCAGGCCCAGGCACACCGGGCAGGTCTGGGAGTTCGGCTCGCCGCCGAACTGCGTGGAGCAGCCGCAGAACATCTTCGAGGCCGTCGCCAGCTCGACGTGCACCTCCAGGCCGATGACCGGGTCGAAGGAGGTGACCGCGTCGTCGAACGCGACGAGTGCCGGCTCAGACATCAAGGACCCCCGGCCCCGGCAGCGACACACCGTGCCGGGCCACCGCGTCGGCCTCGACGACGGCCCCGAGACGGTACAGCAGGTCATCACGCAGGACCGGCGCCATCACCTGCAGGCCCACCGGCAGCCCGTCCTCGCCCGCCAGGCCCACCGGCACCGACAGCGCGGGGACGCCGGCGAGGTTGGCAGGGATGGTGGCGACGTCGTTGAGGTACATCGCGAGCGGGTCCGCCAGCTTCTCCCCCAGCAGGAACGCCGTGGTGGGCGTCGTCGGCGAGACCAGCACGTCGACGGTGTCGAAGGCGGTCGCGAAGTCTCGTTGCACGAGGGTGCGGACCTTTTGGGCCTTGCCGTAGTACTGGTCGTAGTACCCGGCGGACAGCGCGTAGGTGCCGAGCACGATCCGGCGCACCACCTCCGGACCAAAACCCTCACCACGGGTCGCGGTCATCATCTCCTCGACGGTGTGCCCGGGCTCGACGCCCGCGCGGTAGCCGAACCGCACGCCGTCGAAGCGCGCCAGGTTCGAGGACGCTTCACTCGGCAGGATGAGGTAGTAGGCGGCCAGTGCGTAGCCGAAGTGCGGGCAGGAGACCTCGTGCACGCTGGCGCCGCGCGCCTCGAGACCGGCCACCGCCTCGTCGAAGCGGGCGAGCACGCCCGGCTGGTAGCCGTCCCCGGACAGCTCGCTGACCACGCCGACACGCAGCCCGGCCAGGTCCGTGGCGGTGCTGGCCTGGACCACGGGGGGGACCGGGGAGGGCAGCGACGTCGAGTCGCGGGGGTCGTGCCCGGCGATGACCGCGTGCAGCAGCGCGGCGTCGGCCACGGTGCGCGCGCACGGGCCCACCTGGTCCAGGGACGAGGCGAGGGCGATCAGCCCGTAGCGGGACACGCCCCCGTAGGTGGGCTTCGCGCCCACCGTGGCGGTCACCGCGGCAGGCTGGCGGATCGACCCACCGGTGTCCGTGCCCAGCGCCAGCGGCGCCTCGAAGGCAGCCAAGGCCGCGGCCGACCCGCCACCCGACCCGCCGGGCGTGCGGGCCAGGTCCCAGGGGTTGTAGGTGGGGCCGAAGGCGGAGTGCTCCGTCGAGCTGCCCATCGCGAACTCGTCCATGTTGGTCTTGCCGAGGATCACCAGGCCCGCCTCCCGCAGCCGGGTGACCACGGTGGCGTCGTAGGGCGGCACCCAGCCGGCGAGGATCCGCGAGCCGGCGGTGGTCGGCATCCCCGCGGTGGCCAGCACGTCCTTCACCGCCACGGGAACCCCGGCCAGCGGGCCGAGGTCCTCCCCGCGGGCGCGGGCCGCGTCCACCGCCGCGGCCGCTGCCAGAGCACCGCCGCGGTCGACGTGCAAGAAGGCGTGGACGGCGCCGTCCACCTCCTCGATGCGGTCGAGAAAAGCGGTGGCCACCTCCACCGCGGAGCGGTCCCCGGCGGCGATCTGCTCCGCGAGCGCCTGCGCGGACTGGGTCAGCGGCGTCGACACTGCTAGTCCTCGTCCAGGATCTGCGGGACGCGGAAGCGGCCCTCAGCGACCTGCGGCGCACCCGACAGAGCGGCCTCCGCGGTCAACCCGGGCGTCACCACGTCCGCGCGCTCCCGGTCGGCCAGGGGAACAGGGTGCGAGGTGGGGACAACGTCGTCGGTGGCCACCGTGGCTACCTGGGCGACCGCGTCGACGATGACGTCCAGCTCACCGGCCAGGTGCTCCGCGTCTGACTCCGACAGCCCGATACGCGCCAGCCCGGCCAGGCGCCGCACCTCCTCGGCGGTGAAGGCGGCCACCGTCTACCGCCCCGCCACTGCGCACATGCGCCTCATCCTAGGAGGTGCGAGACGACGGCGGCCTACGCAGGCTCGCGACCCGACAACGGCGCCGGCAAGGCCGCTGCGCTGTCGTCGTTCTCCTCGTCGTAGTGGGCGGCGAGCCACTCGGTCGCCTTCGTGGCCGACATCGGACGAGCGACGTACCAGCCCTGCGCGTGGTCGCACCCCAGCAGCGCGAGGCGGTCCCATACCTCGAGGGTCTCCACTCCTTCGGCGACCGCCATCATTCCCAGACCGTGGGCGAGGTCGATGATGCTGCGCACGATCGAGGCGTCGCCCCCGCCGTCGCCCAGCTGGCTGACGAAGGAACGGTCCACCTTGATCTCGCTGACCGGCAGCCTCTTGAGCATGAACATCGAGGAGTAGCCACTGCCGAAGTCGTCCAGGCTCAGCTCGATGTCCAGAGCCTCCAAGGCGGTCAGGGTGTCGGCGACCCGGCTGTTCTCGGCCATCAAGGTGCGCTCGGTCAGCTCCAGCTTCAGCAGGTAGGCCGGAACCCGGTGACGGGCCAGTGCCTCGGACACGGTGCGCGACAGCTCCACCCCGTGCAGGTCCTTGGCGGAGATGTTGACCGCCACCGCCACGGTGAACCCCTCCCGGCGCCACACCGCCACCTGGTGCAGCGCCTCGTCGACGACGAAGGCGGTGAGCCGGTGCATCAGCCCTGACGTCTCGGCCAGCGGGATGAACTCATCGGGAGGGATCGGCCCACGGATGGGGTGGGTCCAGCGCAGCAGCGCCTCCATCCCCCGGATACGCCCGTCGGCGAGGCCGACCTTGGGCTGGTAGTGCAGCTCCAGCTCGCGGTTGTCGATCGCGTGGCGCAGCGACGCGAGCAGGCCGAGCCGGTCGGTGGAATGGCGGTCGGTGGTCGGGTCGTACAGCTCCATGTCGGTGCGGTCCTCCTTGGCGGTGTACATGGCCACGTCGGCACACCGGAACAGCTCCTCCACGTCGACGGAGTGCTGCGGGGACAGCGCGATGCCCACACTCGCCTCGATCTCCAAGACGACGTCGTCGAGTGTGAAGGGGTCGGCAAGCGCCTGGCGGACCCGCTGGCCGACCTCCACCGCCGCGGTCGCCGTCGGCACGGCGGGCAGGAACAGGGCGAACTCGTCCCCGCCGAGGCGGGCGACGACGTCGTCGGGGCGCAGCACCTCACGCAGCCTGGCGGCGACCAGCACGAGCAGCTGGTCACCGACGTGGTGGCCCAGGGTGTCGTTGACCTCCTTGAACCGGTCCAGGTCGAGCATGACCAGCGCGAACGGGTCACGCACGGGGGCGTCCAGGGCCTGGTGCAGTCGCTGGTGCACGTACTTGCGGTTCGGCAGGCCGGTCAGCGAGTCGTGCAGGGCGTTGGCCTGCTCCACCATCGAGATCCGCGCCGTCTTGTGGACCGCGACCAGCGGGATGACCATCAGCGGGACGTACCAGGCGCTGTGCAGCGCGGCGAACACGACCAGGGGCGCCAGGGACAGCACGGCGGCCGTAGTGAGCAGGTAGTAGCCGAAGTCCTCGGTGAAGGCCTCCCAGAATGTCTGGTGCACGTCTTGCGACAGGCCCGAGACCAGCGCGTTGTTGACGGCGAACCAGACTGCCCAGGTGGCGACCATCCACACCAGGTCGCTGCCGTCGAGGTGGTGGATGCCACCGCCAGAGTTCAGGACCCCGTGCGGCAGGCCGGCCAGGCACATGACCCCCCAGGCCGCCGCCAGGCTCACCACGAACTGGCCCACGTTGAACGTCAGCTTCCACAGCGGCTTGTGCTTGGCCAGCTCGCTGACGGCGGTGGCCAGCGCCTGCAGCAGGATGGCCGCCCACGGCCCCCACAGGTACAGCGCGGCGAACACGAAGGTGGAGGACGTCACCGTCTCGGCCGGGTCGTTGGGGCCGGCGGTGCGCACCGGGCGCAGCTCCCCGCCCACGACCAGCGCGGCGATCAGCCAGAACGCGGACTGGTTGGACTGAGGAGCGCCCACCCGTGCGGCAGCGAGCAGCACCAGGCCCCAGCCCACCCACGTGGCGACATGCCACGTCACCGCGAACCGGGACCAGCGCAGCAGAGACGGGCGCTCCCCGGCCTGCGTCATTCGCCCCCCATGATTCACGGTCCCCGTGGGATGTTCGGCGCGGTGCCCGGGGTGCTTAAGCCAGCCCGCGCGCCGGCGGGCCAGCCACGGCGGCCCCCGCGGGGCGCGGCAGGGGCGGCGGGAGCGAGCGGGCACGCTCGGGCGCGACCCCGTAGCTGGCGGCGTACTCCTGCAGCCATCGGGTCGCCGCCTCCGACGGCATCGGGTGCGCCACGAACCAGCCCTGGGCGTGGTGGCAGCCCAGCCGCGCGAGCTCCCGCCACGCCTCCTCGGTCTCCACACCCTCGGCCACGGACTCGATCCCCATGTCCCTGGCGAGGTCCACGATCGAGCGGACGATGGACGAGTCGTCGGCGGACTGGGCCACCCGCTGCACGAAGGAGCGGTCGATCTTGACCTCGCTGACCGGCAGGCGCTGCAGCAGAAGCAGGGAGGAGTAGCCGGTGCCAAAGTCGTCCAGGCTGAGGCGGACCCCCATCGAGTGCAGCGCCCGCAGGCTCGCATCCAGCCGGGCCGGCTCAGCGGACAGGATGCGCTCGGTCAGCTCCAGACGAATCGCGTGCGGGGGCAGCTGGTGGCGCGCCAGCCCGGTGGCCACCGCCTGCGCAAGCAGCGGCGAGTGCAGGTCGCGGGCGGAGACGTTGACCGCCACGGGTACCGGCAGCCCGCTGCGCCACCACTGCGCGGCCTGGGCGAGCGCGGTGTCGATCACGAACTCCGTGAGTCTGTACATCAGCCCGGAGTGCTCGGCCAACGGGATGAACTCGTCAGGGAAGACCAGGCCGCGCTGCGGGTGGCGCCAGCGGACGAGCGCCTCCACTCCGACCACCTCGCGGGTCGCCAGGCTGACCTTCGGCTGGTAGTGCAGCTCCAGCTCGCGACAGTCCACCGCCTGGCGCAGCGCGCCCAGCAGCCCCAGTCGCGAGGTGGAGTGCCGGTCGCGGCCCAGGGAGTACAGCTCCACCCCGCTGCGCTGCTCCTTGGCCAGGTACATGGCCACGTCGGCGCTGCGCTGCAGGTCCTGGGCGTTGGCGCCGTGGTCGGGGTACAGCGCGATGCCGATGCTCGCCTCGAGGTCGAGCAGGACGCCCTCGAAGCGGAACGGGCTGAGCAGCGCCGTCTGGATACGGGTGGCCACCTCCAGGGCCGTCTCTGCGTCGGGGACCGCCGGCAGCAGGACAGCGAACTCGTCGCCCCCCAGCCGGGCGACCATGTCCTGCGGGCGCAGCGCCGCACGCAGCCGGTCCGCCACGTGGCGCAGCAGCTGGTCGCCGATCTGGTGGCCCAAGGTGTCGTTGACCTCCTTGAACCGGTCCAGGTCGAGGATGAACAGGCCCACGTGGTCCTGCGGGGAGCTGGCGCGTGCCAGCGCCTCGTCCAGCCGGTCCAGCAGCAGCTTGCGGTTGGGCAGTGCGGTGAGCGGGTCGTGGCTGGCCTGGTACTCCTTCTCCAGGCTCATTGCCGACGTGCGGTAGATCGCGAACATCGGGGGCAGCAGCAGCGGGATCCAGAACACGCTCATCCGCGCCGCCAGCGCGATGAGCGGGGAGATGACCATGACCGAGAAGTTCGCGGCCACGAAGTACCAGAAGTCCTCGGTGAACACCTCGGCCAAGGTCGTCCCCGCGTAGGCGGCCAGCACACCAGACACCAGCAGGTTGTTGATCAGGAACAGCGCAACCCACGACGCTGCCATCGGGGCGAGGTCGGCGGCCTGGATGGCGTGTAGGTGGTGGGGCGGCCCGGGTCGGTAGCCGAACGGCAGCATCGCCGCGTACGCGACCGCGAGGGTCACCGCGTACTGCGCGGGGTTGACCACCACGCGCCACCAGGTCTTGCGGGCGGCGACGTCGGCGACCACCGAGGCCAGGGCCTGCGCCAGGATCGCCGGCGCGGGGCCCCACAGGTAGGCGATCGCCAGCGTGAACGCGATCGACGGGGTGACCCCCGCGCCGTAGGAGCGCGAGGTGACGACAGGGCGCAGCTCGCCGAACACCACCAGGGCGAGCAGGGCGATCAGCGACACCCACTGCCCCAGCGGGACGGAGACCCAGACCAGGCGCAGCGCGGCGAGTATCAGGGCGGTGCCGGTGACGGTGAGGGCCCAGAAGTACAGCGCGAACCTGGACCGGGAGAACGGGGTGAGGGGGGCCACCGCCGCGTCCTCGGACACCGTGCCTCCCCTCGGCCGACGGGCGGCGGGGCGACCTTCGCGCCCAGCAGCGTCCATGGCGTCCGACACGGACACCTCGCCAGGTCATCGGCAGCCAGAGGCACCTGCCTAAAGGGCCGCCAGGCCGCCGTCGAGGAGGGCAGACAGCGCCTGCGGGCCCGCGGTGCGCACCCCCAGCTCCTGCGCGCGGGCCAGCTTCGACCCGGGGCTGTCGCCGATGAGCACCAGGTCGGTCTTCTTCGACACCGAGGAGGTGACCTCCGCACCCGCCGCGCGCAGCGCCTCGATGAGCTCGTCGCGGGAGTACGCCTCGAACGAACCGGTCACCACCACCCGCGCCCCGGCGAGCACCCGAGGCGCGGACCCGGTGGACGCGTCGCGCATGACCACCCCGCCGCGGCGCCACTTGTCCACCACCGCGCGGTGCCAGTCCTCGGCGAACCACTCCACGATGGACTCCGCGATCACCGGGCCGACCCCGTCGACGGTGGCCAGCGACTCGACGCTGGCCGCCTCGATGGCGGTGAGGTCCCCGAACGCCCGGGCCAGCGCCCGGGCCGCGGTGGGCCCCACGTGCCGGATCGACAGCGCCACCAGGACCCGCCACAGCGGCTGGCGTCGCGCCGCGTCCAGGCCGGCGATCAGCTTGGCGGCGTTCGCGGACAGCTGGCCGTCCTTGCGGGTGAAGAACGGGCTGCGGGCCAGGTCGGACTCCGTGAGGCTGAACAGGTCCCCCTCGTCGCGGACCAGCCCGTCGACCAGCAGCGCGGAGGCCGCTTCCAGGCCGAGCACCTCGATGTCCAAAGCGCCCCGGCTGGCGACGTGGTAGAGCCGCTCCACCAGCTGCGCCGGGCAGGACTGCGCGTTGGGGCAGCGAAGGTCGACGTCGGCCTCGCGGACCCGCACCAGCGCGGTGCCGCAGACCGGGCAGTGGGTGGGCATCTGGAACGCACGCTCGGTCCCGTCCCGCAGCGCGACGACCGGGCCGACGACCTCGGGGATCACGTCGCCGGCCTTGCGCAGCACCACCGTGTCGCCGATCAGCACCCCCTTGCGCGCCACCTCGTCCTGGTTGTGCAAGGTGGCCAGGCGCACCGTGGACCCGGCCACGGTGACCGGCTCCATGACCGCGAACGGGGTCACCCGCCCGGTACGTCCGACGTTGACCTGGATGTCCAGGAGCCGGGTGTTCACCTCCTCCGGCGGGAACTTGTACGCGACCGCCCAGCGCGGGGCCCGCGAGGTCTCCCCGAGCCGACGCTGCTGGGCCCGGTCGTCGACCTTCACCACCACGCCGTCGATCTCGTGGTCCAGGCTGTGCCGGCGCCCCTCGACGTCCTCGACGTAGGCGAGCACCTCCTGCACGCTGGCGACGACCGTGCGGTGCGGACTGACCGGTAGACCCAGGGACTCCATCAGCGCGTAGGCATCGCTCAGCCGCGCCACCTCGGCCCCCTCCACCACGCCCACGCCGTGCACCACCAGGGCCAGCGGACGGCTCGCGGTGACGGCCGGGTCCTTTTGCCGCAGCGACCCGGCCGCGGCGTTGCGAGGGTTCGCGAACGGCGACGAGCCGGCGGCGACGAGGTCCGCGTTGAGGCGCTCAAACCCGGCGAGCGGGAAGTAGATCTCCCCGCGCACCTCCAGCAGCGCGGGGGGCGGTACGGGACCGGCGAGCCGGCCGGGCACGGTGGCGATGGTGGCGACGTTGGCGGTGACGTCCTCCCCGGTGCGGCCGTCCCCCCGGGTGGCGGCCACCACCAGCCGACCGTCGGCGTACACGAGGTCGATCGCCACGCCGTCGTGCTTCATCTCGCACAGCCAGTTGACGTCCGGTCCCACGGCGGCATGCACCCGGTCTGTCCATCGGCGCAGCTCGTCGGGCTCGAACACGTTGTCCAGGCTGAGCATCCGCTGCAGGTGGTCGACCGGGGAGAACGTGGCCGACGGCGGACCGCCCACCTTCTGGGTCGGGGAGTCGGGGGTGCGCAGACCCGGGTGCGCGGCCTCGAGGGCAAGCAGCTCACGGACCAGGCTGTCGTACTCCCCGTCGCTGACCGTCGGGGCGTCCAGCACGTGGTACTGGAACGACATCTCCTCTATCGCCGCCGCGAGCGCGCCGGCCCGCTCCCGGTCGGCCTGCGGGATCTGGTCGGGGTCATCCACCACCGGAGGAACCTCCCTCAGCGAGGCGCGCAGCCCCCTTCCGGCAGGCCACGAGCACCGGACGGACGGCGGTCTGCGGCAGGTCGGCGAGTCCGCCCTGCGGCGTCAGCGCCACCTGCCCGGCCCAGGAGCCCTCCGTCAGGCCCAGACGGTGCCACAGGTCGGCGACAGCGCGTGCCGCCGGCTCCGGGTCGGGGTCGGTGACGGCGACGACGCCGGCAAGCAGCACCAGCCCCGCCTCCAGGGCGGCACCGAGGGCGTCCTCGGCGGACCGCTCGCCCAGCCCGGACGCGTCGACCCAGGCGGCGTCGAACCCGGCTCCCCGGGCGGCGGCCACCGCGGCGGCGCTGCCCCCCAGCCGCAGCGCGACCCCCGCCAGGGCCGGCGACTGGCCGCGCACCGCCGCGAGCACGACCCGCCACCCGTCGGCCACGGTGTCGGCGCTGACCAGTCGGGTCGGGCGAGCCAGCCACCCACCACCGCTGCTCGCCGGCTCGGCTGCCGGGTCCACCTCGTCCAGCTGCAGGAGGACCGTCGCGTCGGGCACCACCCGGTGGACGGCGCCGACGAGTTCCACCAGACCGAGGGCGAGAGACTGGGACAGGTCCAGGTAGGCCGATCGGTCACTGGCCAGGGGGTCGGCGGTGCGCAGCCGCACCTGGCGCGCGAGGTCGAACGGGCCCGCCACCGCGACCTTCACGATGCCCGAGTAGCCGCTGAGTGCCTCGGCCAGGCACTCGACGTCCTCAGCGAGGTAGGACCGGGCGCGCATCAGCTCCCGGCTGTCGCGCATGCTGGTCACCCAGCCACCGGTGGTCGCCAGCGCCAGCGGCTGGCCGACCAGGACAGCCGCCCCGCGCGCGGTGTCGGAGGCGAGTGGCCCGCGGGCCGGTAGCTGTGGCAGGTAGGGCAGCAGCCCCAGCTCGCCGGCGACCACGGCGGACGCCTCGCGAGCCGACGTCCCGGGCATGGGTCCCACCGCGGTGGCCGCGGCTGCGGCGAGGCGCAGGCTCACTGCGGTCCCGGGACGCGCGTGGGCTGGGCGCGCCGGGCGGTCGCGACCACCGTGCCCGAGCCCAGCACCTGGGTCCCCCGGTAGACCACCGCGGTCTGCCCGGGGGCGACGCCGTGCTCGGCGTCGCGCAGGGCCACGCGCAGCAGGTTGCCCCGCGCCGCGGCGTCGGGGACGGCGCGGGCGGGTCGGGGGCGGCTGTGCGCCCGCACCTGGACGTCACAGTCCACCGACGCGGTGGGGGCGTCCCCGGCCCAGCGCAGATGGTCCAGGACGAGCTCGTCGACGGCGAGCGCCTCACGGGGGCCGACGACCACGGTGCGGGCCACCGGGTCCAGGGCCAGGACGTAGCGGGGGCGCCCGTCCCCGGCAGGTGCCCCCACGCCCAGCCCCCGACGCTGCCCGACGGTGTAGCGGTGCACCCCCGCGTGCTCACCGAGGGGCTGGCCGTCCTCGTCCACGATCGCCCCGGGCGCGGGGCCGAGCGCCGCGTCCAGGAAGCCCCCGGTGCCTTCCTCGCCGACGAAGCAGATGTCGGTGCTGTCCGGCTTGTCGGCGACGGCGAGGCCCAGGCGCGCGGCCTCGTCGCGCACCTCGGCCTTGTGACTGTCCCCCAGCGGGAACAGGCTGCGCCCCAGCTGGTCGGCGGTCAGCACGCCGAGCACGTAGGACTGGTCCTTGGCCATGTCCACGGCGCGGTGCAGCTGCGGGCCGGTCGGGCCGTCCACGACCCGGGCGTAGTGACCGGTGCACACCGCCTCGAAGCCCAGGCGCGTCGCGCGGCGCAGAACGGCGGCGAACTTGATGGTCTCGTTGCACCGCACGCACGGGTTCGGCGTACGCCCCGCGGCGTACTCGGCGACGAAGTCCGCCACCACCGAGGCCTGGAACTGCTCGGACAGGTCCCAGACGTAGAACGGGACTCCTAGAACGTCGGCGGCCCGGGCCGCGTCACGGGCGTCCTCGCGCGTGCAACACCCTCGTTCCCGGCCAGGGGTGCCGCGCCCCAGCGCCAGGTGCACCCCGGTCACGTCGTGGCCGGCCGCGACCATCCGCGCGGCCGCGACGGCGGAGTCCACGCCGCCGGACATGGCGGCCAGCACCCTCACGGGGCCACCGGGTCGGCGATGCGCGCCCGGTCGACCACCGCGGCGATCTGGTCGACCAGGTGGTCGACGTCATCGCGGGTCGAGGAGTGGCCGAGGGAGAAGCGCAGCGAGGCACGTGCGGTGACCGGGTCCACGCCGAGCGCCAGCAGGACGTGGCTGGGCTGCGCGATGCCGGCGCTGCACGCCGATCCGGTCGAGCACTCGATGCCCCGGGCGTCCAGCAGCAGCAGCAGCGAGTCCCCCTCGCACCCGGGGAAGCTGAAGTGGGCGATGCCCGGCAGCCGGCCGGAGGGGTCAGGGTCCCCGTTCAGGACCGCGTCGGGCACCGCCGCTCGCACGCCGGCGACCAGCTCGTCGCGCAACGCCGCGGTGCGGGCCGTACGCGCGGCACGGTCGGCAACCATCTCCGTCGCCGCAGCCGCGAACCCCACTATGGCGGGGGTGTCCAGGGTGCCCGAGCGCACATCGCGCTCCTGCCCCCCGCCGTGCAGGAGCGGCGTGGCGTCCACCCCGCGGCCCAGGACCAGCGCGCCCACCCCCAGTGGCCCGCCGATCTTGTGGGCCGACACCGTCAGCGCGTCCACCGCGCTGGCATGGAAGTTGACCTCCAGCTGGCCGAAGGCCTGCACGGCATCGGTGTGCAGGGGCACCCCGTACCGCGCCGCCACCGCCGCCAGCTCCGCGACCGGCTGGACAGTCCCAATTTCGTTGTTGGCCCACATCACCGTGACCAGCGCTACCGAGCCGGGGTCGGCAGCCAGGGCAGCCTCCAGGCCCGCGGGCGAGACGCGCCCGGCTCGGTCCACCGCCAACCACTCCACGTCGGCCTGTCCGCTGTCCGCCAGCCAGGCCAGCGGGTCCAGCACGGCGTGGTGCTCCAGGGGGCTGGCGATGATCCGTCGACGCGCCGGGTCGCCGTGGCGACGGGCCCACAGCAGCCCCTTCACGGCGAGGTTGTCCGCCTCCGTGCCCCCCGAGGTGAAGATGACCTCGCTGGGCTTGGCCCCGAGCGCGGCGGCCACCGCCTCCCGGGCCTCTTCCACCGCTCGCCTCGCGCGCCGGCCAGAGGCGTGCAGCGACGAGGCGTTGCCGACCTGTCCCATAGCTGTGGTGACCGCTGCCCGGGCCGACGGCAGCATCGGTGTGGTCGCCGCGTGGTCCAGGTAGGTCACGACGCCAGTCTAGGTCTGCGTGCGGCCCGGCCCCCGGGGGCCGTGAGCGCCCTCGGTCGGCCTACAGCGGTCCGTAGTCCGCCTGGATGGCCGACCAGATCCGGGTAGCGGGCGTCAGCGCCCCCTCGAAGGTCCAGTGCACCCCATCCGGCTGGCGGGCCACGACCAGCCGGCCACCCACCACCACCAGCGCGCTGTAGCTCACCCGGCCTCCCGCGGAGTGGTACAGGTCGACGTAGCGGGACCCGGGGACACCCCGCACCGCCACCGACACCGCATCGTTGACCGCGCCGTAGATGCGCGTCCACCGCGGGGACTGCGCGCTCGGCGGCCCCGACCAGTACACCCGCTGCACCCCGCCGGCGAGATAGGTCTGCGTGACGGCGGCCACCCGGCGCGCGTACTCGGCCACCCACGCCGAGGTGCCCCAGTGCACCTGCGCGCCGCCCGGGGTCGTCATGTTCCAACCGTCGTTGCCGCCGAGCACCATGACCACGACACGGGGGTGGCCGCGCAGCTGCTGGCGCGCCTTGACCTGCCAGTTGAAGAAGTCCGGGCGCGTCAGCCCGGTGCCGTCGTAGGAGTCGGTGCGCACGTGGCAATCCGCGCAGCCCGCCGCCAGGTTGGTCAGCTGGCCCCCGACATAGCTGGACAGCGAGTCCCCGGTGACCAAGACCGTCAGCGGGTCACGCGCGGACGGTCGCGGCTCGTCCGGACGAGACACGCGCGTGCCCGCGCCAGCGGTCTTGCCCACCGGAGCCCCGGCGGCCCCGGTGGGCAGGACGGGGAGGGGGCGGGTGAGCACGAATGCCGGACCAGTGGTGGTGACCGGCTGGTGGCCCAGCAGCGTGTTCAGCCCGGCGACCGGGCGGTCGAGGCCGACATCACTGGCCAGCCGGTTGACCGGCTGGCCGACGGCGAGCACCAGGCTGCGGGTCACACCGTCGTTCATGCCCTGCGCGGTCCTCACGATGGCGGCGGAGTTCAGCAGGGCGGCGGTGAGCAGCGCGCTGAGCACGACCACGATCGCCCAGCCAGCGGGCATCACCCCGGTGCGGGCCCGCGACGCGGGGTGGGCCACCTCGTCGATGAACCCCTCGCGGGGCGGGGC
>Ga0209698_10002655_pt1 | contig 20136 bp, 15 predicted proteins | sample LitLauG_LLR_2012_FD_187203 | JGI IMG/M metagenome (GOLD analysis project Ga0209698, IMG submission 187203) | Freshwater sediment microbial communities from Pennsylvania, USA - Little Laurel Run_MetaG_LLR_2012 (SPAdes) (version 2) | ecosystem: Environmental > Aquatic > Freshwater > Creek >...
GGCGCAACACCCCGCCGTGATGGACAGCGTGCAGCGGCTGCGCGCCCGCGCGCGGGCCGCGGGAACGCTTTCATCCAATTCGCAGGAGACGGTGACGAGCCAGGATCAGGCCATCGAGATAGCCTCGCCCAACCCGGACGTCGAGTACGTGCCGGTGTACGACCCGCAGGTGGCCTACGGCGATTGGCCGTACCCGGACTATCCGCCCGATTATTTCTTCGTTCCGGGCTACGACGTGGGCGCCTTCATCGCGGTCCCGATCTTTGCGCCGTACTGGGGCTGGGATCACTGGGACTGGCGCCACCATCACATCGACATCGATGGCGGGGTCGGCACTCCGCCGGCTCCGGGCGGCGTGCGGCGCCAGCCGGTTCCGTGGCACCACGATCCCTCGCATCGCGGTGGCGTGCCTTATCGCGATCCGGGGACCCGGATGAAGTTCGTAGGCTCCAGCGACATTCATTCGGTGCAGAGCGACTTTCGCGGGTACTCACCGGGCTCCCCGGCGCGCACCGCGACCGTCCAGGGCAATCGCATGCCGGAGCGCATGGCGCCCCCGCCGCCCGCTGCGCCGCCTCGCGCGCCGGTGGTCGAGCGTCCGGCGCGGCCGCCCGTGCCGCCGCAGGCCCAGGCGCCGCGGATCGTGGTGCCTTCCCAGGTGTTCGAGCGCCTGCCGCCGCCGGCCATGGAGTCGTTCGGCCGGGGCGAGGAGGTGCGTATCCAGGAGCAGCGCGGCGCCAGCAGCCGGATGTCTGAGCCCGCCGGTGGCGCGAGGGCAGGAGGGCACCGATGAACCGATCCGACTCGTGCAGCAGCCCGCGCTTGCAATTGGGCCGGGCCGGTTCGCTTGCCCTCGGGCTGGGCATCGCCATCGCCGCCGCGGCGCTTGCCATCGCGCATCCAGCTGCGGCGCAGGACGCCGGGCAGCAGGATTTCGCGACCGCGGAACAGGCGGCCGATGCGCTGGTTTCGGCGCTGCGCACGGACGACACGCAGCAGATTCTTCGGGTTCTCGGGCCCGATGGTGAGAAGCTGATCCACTCCGGAGACGCGGTGGCCGACCGCGAGAGCCGTGAGCGGTTCGTCAACGCCTACGACAAGGCGCACCAGGTCCGCCTCGAAAGCGCGGGCAGGGCGACGCTGATCGTCGGCCCGGAGAACTGGTCGATGCCGATCCCGATCGTCGAGCAGGCCGATCGGTGGCGCCTGGACACGGTCGCCAGCGCTCAGAAGATCCTCGACCGCCGCGTCGGGCGCAACGAATTGAACGTGATCGAGGTCTGTCGCGCCCATGTGGCAGCGCAACGCGAATACATGTCCAAGGACCGGATGGGCACCGGCCTGCACGAGTACGCGCGCAAGTTCCAGAGCAGCCCCGGCAAGCACGACGGTCTTTACTGGGAAGCCTCCGGCAACGAAGAGCCCAGTCCGATCGGCCCGATGGTGGTGCGCGCCAGAGCGGAGGGATACACGGGGGCGAGCGAGAGCGGCCGCCCTTCGCCGTACCACGGATACTTCTACCGGATACTCACGCGCCAGGGCCGGCACGCTCCGGGCGGCGCCAGGGACTACATCGTCGACGGCCACATGACCGGCGGCTTCGCGCTGCTGGCTTTTCCCGCGCGCTGGGGCGATTCCGGAATCATGACGTTCATCGTCAACCAGGACGGCATCGTCTTCCAGAAGAACCTGGGACCGGACACCGCGCAGCTCGCCCAGGAAATCACCGATTACGATCCGGACTCGACCTGGACCACACCGTAGCTCCCTCTCCCACGCCAGTGGGAGAGGGGCAGAACTGCGCGGAAGGAAGTCAGAGCGAGCGGTCCTCCCTCTCCCACTCCAGTGGGAGAGGGCTGGGGTGAGGGTGCCAACGTCAGAACGACACCTCATCCCCGGGCTTGAGCACCATCACCTTGGTCGGCGTCGCGCCGAGCGCGGCGGTGAACTCCTCCGGCGTTCCCTTCAGCAGCGGCGTCGTGCCGTAGTGGATCGGGATCGCGTAGCGGGGCTTGAGGTATTCGCGGATCGCAAACGCGGCATCGCTCGGATCGAGCACGAAGTGCCCGCCGATCGGAATCAGCACCAGGTCCGGCTTGTAGCGCTCGCCGATCAGCTTCAGGTCGCCGAACAGCCCCGTGTCGCCCATGTGATAGATGCGGAATCCGTTTTCCAATTGGATGATGAAGCCCACCGGCTCGCCGCCGACGTGCGTCTCGTCCTTGCCCGTGGCCGGATTGCGCCACACCAGCTCGGAGCTGTGCTCCGCGTGCACCTGCGTGATGCGCACGCCCGGCGCGCCGTCGGCCGCGAACGGCGTGACGGTGCCGCCCTTGTTCATGCGTGGGGCCAGCTCCGGCGGCAGGATTCCCAGCGTCTGGATCGACTGGTCGAGCCCGGCCGGCCCGACCACCGGCGCATTGTTCAGCCGCGCCAGCGCGGGGGCATCGCCGAAATGATCGGCGTGGCCGTGCGTGACCAGGATCAGGTCGACCTTGCCCAGCGCCTCGAGCTTGCGATACTCCTGCGGCGTTTTCGGGTTGTTGACCAGGAAGGGATCGACCACGATCACCTTGCCGCTCAACGTGCGGATCCGGAAGGCAGACTGCCCGAGCCACAGCACCCGGATCCTGCCGGCACCGGCTGCGGCCGCCTCGGCGCGCGCCGCCGCCGGCGCAATCGCCAGCAGCGCGCACAGCGCGAGGCTTGCGGCCAGCGTGCGGCGCGGGGCTGCGGCGTTGTCGGCGCGTGCGGGCACGTCGGCCGTCCTAGCCTTGCTCGGGATCCTCGAGCAGGGAAAAACGCACCGGCAGGATTTCGCGCGTCCTGGCCATGCCTTTCTGGTCCTTCTCGACCAGCAGCAACTGCTGGGTGTCGGGCAGGCCCGCCGGGATCACCATCTTGCCGCCGGGTTTCAACTGGTACAGCAAGCTCGGCGGCACCAGGTCGGGAGCGGCCGTGACGATGATCTTGTCGAAAGGCGCGTGTTCGCGCCAGCCGGCGCGGCCATCCCCGACACGCAGCTCGACGTTGGTGTACCCCTGGCGGGCCAGGCGCTGCCTGGCCTCGAGCGAGAGTTCCTCGATGATCTCGACGCTGTAGACGGCATCGGCCAGCTCGGCCAGGATGGCCGCCTGGTAGCCCAGGCCGGTGCCGATTTCCAGCACCGTGTCGGTCGGCTGCAGGGCCAGCAGGTCGGTCATCAGGGCGACGATGAACGGCTGCGAAATCGTCTTGTCATATCCGCTCGGCAAAGGCATGTCGGCGTAGGCCAGCGGCTGCACCTCCAGGCGCACGAACTCGTGACGCGGAACCTGGCTCAGAACGTCCAGCACCCGGCGATCGAGCGAGGCCTTGCCCAGGCGCGCGGTCAGGAAGATGGTCTGAGCCGTGATCTGCGCGACCATCTGCTGGCGAAGCGTATCGAAGTCCGGTTCGCTCATGAAGATCCCGGGCGGGGGCGTGCTCTGATGCTACGCCCACGCTGCAGATGGCGAAATCGGGCCCGTGCAACTTTTCGGCAGCCTGCGCTTCAGCCGTCTGCGCACATCATCCCGGCGGCGGGCCGGCGTAGCCGGTCAACTCCAGGTAGCCGCGTCCGACCACGCGCCCGTCCTCGAGCAGCTCGCTGGCGCCCTCCCAGTAGGCAATCCCGCTGCTGGCGCGCGCGTCCAGTTCCTGGTCCGGCATCAGCGGCCGCGTTTCGAAGCGGCGCGATCCGACCCGGATGCGCTGCGCGACCGGATAGACGGCGCGCGTGCGCGGCGAGGTCCAGGATTGCAGCGGCTCGAACGCCACCTCCGAGGCCGCGAAGGTGCGCGCCGCGCCGCCCGGCGCGCGCAGCGACGCGTAGGCGAAGCGCGCACCGTCCGGATCGTCAGGGTCCTTGCTGCGGATGCGGAACGCGGTGAGCGCCGATCCGTCGTCCAGATTGAAACCGACCCAGTCCCAGCCGGCCGCCTGCGGCGGCAGCAGCGTGCTGGACCACTCGTGGTCGAGCCATCCGCGCCCGCCGAAGACCGCCCCGTTCGAGTCGGAGGACCCGGCGATGCTCACACGGGCCCGCAAGGCGAGTTGCGGCTCCGAGTAATACAGGCTGGCGGGCGCGGCGCCGCCCCCGGCCGCCCCCTTGCGCGAATAGCCCTGCTCGCCCTGAAGCAGCGGCGCCTGGGTCGGCGTTGCGGTCAGCTCGATGGCGAACCGGGTGCCGGGGACGCTGCCCCGGTAGGCTCCGCCGCCCGGTTCGCGCTGCAGCCGCCAGCGGTCGACCTGCACGTCGGTGTCCAGCTCCGACACGCCGGCGATGCCGAAGCCGGCGCGCGCAATGCGCTCCTCGTGCAGCAATGCGCCGCGTCGCGCATCGGCCAGCGCCGCGTGGGCCAGCACCAGCTGATGCGCGGCGAACCGGCTCGGATTGTCGGGATCGACCGGCGGGCGAATGCGGAAGAACGTCAGCTGCACGCCGAGCGCGGGCTGCGGTGAGCCGTCGGCATTCAGAACCGCGGTCAGGTACCACCATTCGGTCCGGTACGGCAGGTGGGCGCCGAAGTCGCGCGGAAATTCGAGCCGGCGCCGGGCCACCGGCGGGTAGTCGAGCTCGGCGCGGGCCGCGCGCGCGACCGGGCCCAGCGCGGATGCGATCAGCAGGCAACGGCGCAGGCGGTTCACCAGTCGTCCTTGACCGCGCGCACGGCGTCGATCGACAGCGCGCGCCGGCCGGCCAGCGTCGAGGTCACCGCGGCCGCCACCAGCAGCAGCGCCGCCAGCGCGGCCAGCGCAGCGCCGGGCACGCGCAGGTTCATCGTCCAGTGAAACGACTGCGGATTGACGATCGCAACCAGGATCCAGGCGATGCCGATGCCGGCGCCCAGGCCGAGCGCGGCGGCCATCAGCGTGACCAGCGTCGCTTCGGCCGCCAGCAGCGACAGGATCTGCGCGCGCGTGACGCCCAGATGGCGCAGCATGCCGAACTCGCGCGTGCGTGCGATCGCCTGCGCCGAAAAGGTCGCAGCCAGGCCGACCAGGCCGATCACGATCGCGGCCCATTCGAGCAGGTAAGTGACGCTGAAGCTGCGGTCGAACAGGCTCAGGCTCAAGGCACGGATGCGCGCCGGTTGCTCGAACTGCGCTGCCGGCGCATCGAGCGCTGCCATCAGCCGCTGCGCGACCTGCGCCGGCGATTCGCCCGGCCTGAGCCAGAGCGCCGCTTCGGTGCGCGAGGTGTCGCCGCTGAGCCTCTCATAGTCGGCCACGTCGATCACGATGCTGCCGGCCTGGCGCGCGTAATCGCGCCAGACGCCGGCGACCGTCGCGCGCGCGGTCGAGTGCCCGATCGGAAGCCGCAGCTCGGTTCCCGGCCGCGCGCCGAACCGGTCCGCGGTCGCCTCCGAAACCCAGACCGCAATCCCGGGCGAAGCGACCGCGACCGTGCTTCCGACCAGCGGCAAGGTGTCCTGTGCGTGCGCGCGGTCGATCGCGCGCGCGATCAGGACCACGGGCGCGCGCGCCGGATCGAGCACGATGCGCAACGAGCGCGAGAACTGCGCCCGCGCAACCGCCGGGTCGGACTGCATGCGCTGCAGGTCGCGCCCGGAAAATCGCGCGGTCGTCCCCGACGGCGCGGCGCGCCCGTACAGGTCGGCCGGCAGCATGTGCGACAGCCAGGCGTCCAGCGAGGTGCGGAAACTGTCGACCATGGTCGCCATCGCGACCATCAGCGCGAAGCTCGCCACGATGCCGGCGGCGCCGACCGCCGCGAAGCGCGGCAGCCGGGCCAGACGCGTTGCGGCCAGCCAGGCCGGCGCATCGCGCGCGCTGCGCGCGCGCCGCGACACCCAGCGCGCCAGGGGCTCGAACACGCGCGGCGCAATCAGGGGCTTGAGCGCGATGGTTGCCATCAGCAGGGCGCCGATGGACGCATAGGCGCCCAGCGGGATCTCGTGCAGCGGCGGAACCTTCAGCAGCACGGCGGCCAGCGCGAATCCGGCGGCCGCGGTCCACACGCGCGGGCGTTGCGAGCCCGGCGCGGGATCGACTCCGGCTTTCAGGGCCGGCGCCGGCGGCTGGGACGCCGCCTCTCGCGCCGGCAGCCAGGCCCCGCCGATCGCCGCGGCCAGCCCGAGCGCGAAGAACATCGCGGCGCCGAGCGGATCGATCGAAACGTGCGGCCGGATTCCGAAGAAGTAGCCGCCGCCCAGGTCGCCGCCCCGGGCGCGCAGCGCGGCCTCGGCCAGCGCCGCGCCAGAGGCCAGGCCCGCCAGCGCGCCGACGATGCCGAAGGCAGCTGCCTCGGCCACCCACATCGCCGCGATCTGCCCGCGCGTGGCGCCCAGCATGCGCAGCAGCGCGACCTGCGGCCGGCGCACCACCGCCGATTGCGACTGCAGGGAAAACACCAGGAATGCGCCGGTGAAGAGCGCCACCATCGAAAGCACATCGAGGTTGACGCGGTAGGCGCGCGACATCACCGCCTCGCGGTCGATCGCGGCCTGGGCGCGCTCGACGCGCAGTTCCGGCGGCAGGTTCCAGGCGCGTTGCGCGGAGGCCAGGTCCGCGCCAGGCACCGCCTTCAGGTCGATGCGCGACAGAAGACCGAGGCGGCCGAGCCGCCACTGCGCGTACCCGAGGTCCATCGTCGCGACCGCATCGCGCGCCGCCGGCAGCTCGCCGGCGATGTGCAGCACCACGCGCCGCTCGCCGACCACCAGCGCGACGGAGTCGCCCACCGAGCGGTGCAGCTGCGCCAGCGCGGTCGGCGAAACGTACAGGTCCCCGCCCAGCAGATCGCTCAAGGCGGCGTGGTGCCCGCCGCCGCCGGCGGCCGCGCCGACCAGGTCGGGCTCGATCAGCGCGCTGCGCAGCGCGTCGATCCCCACGATGCGCAGCGCCTGGGTGCGCGGACGCGCAAGTCCCGCCGCGCGCGCCGGCCCCTCGTCCACGCTGGCCTCGACTTCCAGCAACGGGGCCGCGATTGCGACCGCGGGGTCGGTCGCCACCCGCTGGTACCAGGCTTCGTCGAATCCCTCGGGCGGCCCGACCAGAGACAGGTCGGCTGCGCCCGACAGGCTGCGCTCGGCGGCCGAGAACTCTTCCAGGGCCGAGGTGTTGATCAGGCTGACCGCGTATCCGAGCGCCACGCCGGTGGCGATCGCCACCGCCTGGATCAGGGCGCGGCCGGGCTGGGCGCGCGCGTAGCCGGCCACGAAATGCCACAGCAGCCAGCCGAACGGAGCGGCCTTCATGGAGCGGGAGCGCGCGGCCCGTGGCTGACCGCGAGTTGCCCGCGCGCAAGGCGCAGAACGCGATCGGCCGACCGGGCCGCTGCTTCCGAATGGGTGACCAGGATGGTCGAGGCGTTGCCGGCTCGCGCGCCCGCCGCCAGCAACGCGAGCACCGACTGCGCGGTGTCGGGATCCAGGTTGCCGGTGGGCTCGTCGGCCAGCACCAGCGCCGGACGGTGCACCAGTGCGCGCGCGATCGCGACCCGCTGCAGCTCGCCGCCGGACAGCTCGCGCGGCATCGCGTGCGAGCGCTCACCCAGGCCGACCGCTTCCAGCATGTGCGTGGCGCGCTCGTGGCGCTCCTGCGCGCCCAGTCCCAGCAGCACCAGGGGCAGCACGGTGTTTTCCAGCGCGGTCAGATGCGGAATGATGTGGAACGCCTGGAACACGAAGCCGATCGCCTGGCGCCTCAATCGCGTGCGCGCGTCGTCGTCCAGCGTCGCCAGGTCGGTGCCGGCCAGTTCGATGCGGCCGGCGTCCGGCGATTCCAGTCCCGCGATCAGGTTCAGCAGCGTCGACTTGCCCGTGCCCGATTCGCCGACGATCGCGACCACTTCCCCGGGCTCCACCACCAGCGACAGCGCGTCCAGGATCGTGCGCGCGTCGTACCGCTTGACCAGTCCGCTGATCGAGAGCATGCGCGGATTGTAGGTTCGTGAACGGCTACGTATTGCAACGCGACATGCGCGCGCCGGACGAGATCGAGGCGGGAAATGCCCGGCCGATTTCGTCTGTGTTCATAAGGGCCTCGTTAAGGGCACCTTGCCATTCCCCTGATTGATGGTTTTTGGCAGCGCCGGCTACTCACTGAAGGCGGGCTCAGCGCAGTCCGGCGGGGCTGGCCGCCCGCCCGTCAGAGTCGGCGAGCGCAGGCAGGAGTTGCATGTTAGCTTTTGCGACGAAAGCAGCGCTTTTCGGGCGTTCGACGCTTGCGTCGGCGCCCATGCTTGAGCGGCGGGGATTCTCTGGGATCCCAATGAGCATAGGCAAGACCTTGTTGTTGTTCGCGCTGATACCACCGGCGCTGGCACAGGCGCCGCCGGAAGGGCAGCCGCTTTCCGCCGATTCGGACCGGATGGCGATCGATATGCCGAACGGGATGCGGATCGATCTGGGTTTCTCGTCTTTTTCCTCGGCCTCGCTGGCAGCCCATTCGTCGGTCTTCACCTCCCTGTACTGGTCGCGCGCTTACGAGGAAAGGTCCGAGCTCGAGACCCGCTTCGGGATCCATCCGGGCGCGGGGCTGACGTTGCAGCCCTATGCGCTGCAACAGGTCCCGGTACCCGGGCATCCCCAGTTCGGATTCGTGCAGGAATTGCGTTTCCCGGTCTCGCAGTCCATGACCGGCTTGCAGTTCGAGCGCAAGAACCTGTTGTTCAACGGGGACCGGTTAAGCTTGCGTTCGAGCAGCGACCTTCAGGCGCTGGGCAGGGAATTCGGCCTGTTCAGATCCGGGACCGAGCTCGATGCGCTGGCGCTGCTGGGATGGCGCTCGCACTCGCAACTGGTCTGGCAACTGGGCGAACCGACGCACGAGATCCGATGGCAGCTTTCGGCGCGACTGGACCGGCGAGCCGCCGCTCAGACCAGCACGGTCGGCTTCGAAGCGATGCGGCGTTTCTAGCGGCCATGCCTGGCCGCCGTTTGCCCGGAACCGGCCGGTCGGCCGCTGCGCGCAGTCTGCTGGCCGGCGCGCTGTGTGCGCTGGTGCAGCTGCCGGCCTGGGCCCAGAACGTCGCCCTGAGCGGCATCATGGGGCAGCGGGCGCTGCTGGTGATCGACGGCGCCGCGCCGGTCGTGGTCGCGCCGGGTGAAACGCGCGAGGGCGTCACACTGATCTCGGTGAGCGGCGATCAGGCGGTCGTCGATGTTCAAGGCAAGCACCAGAATCTGAGGGTCGGGGACGTGCAGGTCAAGCTCGGCCCTGCGGCCGGATCCGCCGACGGCACGCGCGTCGTGCTGACGGCGGGACCGGGAGGTCACTTCGTCAGCACGGGGCAGATCAACGGCTCCCGGGTGCAATTCCTGATCGATACCGGCGCCACCGACGTATCGATGAGCAAGCGGGAGGCCGACCGCATCGGACTGGAATACCGCTCCGGAAGGCCCGTGCTGCTGGGCACGGCCAACGGCTACATCGAGGGCTACGAGATTCATCTGACGTCGGTGCGGCTTGGCGAGGTCGAGGTCTACAACGTGCAGGCGATCGTCAGCGAGAACCCGATGCCGTTCGTGCTGCTCGGCAACAGCTTCCTCACGCACTTCCAGCTCAAGCGCGAGAACGATTCCCTGATCCTGGACAAGCGGTTCTGATCGCGTATCGACCGCCGCGAGGCAATCGCGCACTCTCCTCCGAAGCAGTACCAGGACTTGTCCTGCCAGGATTGGTTCTTCGGGCAACCTGCGCATGGGGGCCGGCGAACAGTCGATTAGGTGCATTCCGCAGCCCCTATGCGGGGTATTGGTATGCGCCGATCGCATGCAACATGGACATCCGGCGCGATCCGCGCCGCCTTCGGTTCGCCCATTTGCGACGCTTCACCCTTCCCCGCTGGATCCGCGCGCGCATCCAGGTGCCGGCGGTGTGTCTGTCGGCCGCGCTGGTTTCGACGGTCGCTGCTGCGGCCGGCCCGGCCACGCTGGGCCTGGACGCCAGGCTTTCGCAGCTCGAAGCGCTGGCGGGCCGGCATCCGGCCCAGGCCGAGCTCGAGCTGCAAGCGCTTTCGGCGGACTCCGAGCGGCTGGATGGGCGCGCCCGGCTACGGATCGATCTGATCCGATTGCTGATCGCGGATTCACAGTACCGGGCGAACGATGTGCTGGCGCTGTCGGACCGGATTGCGGCGGCGGCCGAGGCCGACGGGGACGCCCGCATCCGGGCCTTGATCGCACACGCGCGCGCAGGAGCCTTCTATCTGCTCGGGCGCAGCGAGGAGGCCCGCGGCGCGCTGGAGCAGGAAATGGCGCAGGCGCGCAGCACCCGCGACGAAGACCCGATCGCCCAGGCTCTGCTCGACCAGGCCCGCTTCCTGATGAAGCGGGGCGATTTCGAGCAGGCTTGCGCGTCGATCACCGACGCGGAAAGGCATGCGCGAGGCGCCCAGATCGCAGCCGAAGTGGCATTTTCCACTGCACTGCTGGCCAAGGCCGTAGGCGACGCGCCGCTCGCGCTGCAGTCCTACCGGGACGCGTACGCCAAGTTCCACGCGGTCGCAGATCGCACCGGCGAGGCCGATTCGCAGGCCGGCATCGGCGCCGCGCTGCATCAGCTGGGCCGTTCCGGGGAGGCGATCGCTCCGCTGACGCAGGCCGCCGCCGCCTACCGGGAAGTGGGCGATCCCGAAGGCGAAGCCGTCGCGACCGACGAGCTGGCCCTGTCGCAGGCCGACCTGGGTCGGCTTTCCGAGGCGCTGAGCCTGAACGCCGACGCCATTCGCGTGCTCGGGCGGACCGATTCGCCGCAGAATCTGGCCACGCTGCAGGTCGATCGCGCCCAGCTGCTGCTGCTGGCCAAACGCCCCGGCGAGGCACTGCCGCTGATCGAGCGTGCGCGGCCCTTCGCGCAGCAGGCCGAGGACTTGAAGCTGCACGTCCATTTTCACCACGTCGCGGCCGGCGTGCTGGCCGCGCTGGGCCGCTCCGCGTCGGCGTACGAGCAAAGCGAGCGCGCGGAAGAGGCGCAGCGGCGCCGCACCGATCAGCTGGTGGCGCGGCAACTGGCCGCGCAGCGCGGCCGGCTCGAAAGCGAGCTGCTGACGCGCGAAAACGCGCTGCTGCGAAACGAGGCCGACGCTGGCCAGCGCGCGCTGGAGCAGGCGCGGCGCGCCTCTCGCCTGCAGGCGATCGCGATCGGCCTGGCCCTGGTGCTGATCCCGGGCGCCGGGTTCGCGCTGTGGCGCCAGCGCCTGCTGCTCAAGCGTATCAAGCGCATGGCCGAGACCGACCCGCTGACCGGGGTGCCCAACCGGCGCCGCGTTCTGGAGCTGGGCCAGCGCCTGATGCAGCGCTGTCATCAGGACGGCCGGCCGTACGCGATGCTGCTGCTCGACCTGGACGGCTTCAAGCGGATCAACGATCGGCATGGGCACAGCGCGGGCGACGTCGCGCTGTGCATGGTGGCCGAGACGATGCGCAACTGCATCCGGCCCGACGATCACCTGGGCCGCTACGGCGGGGAGGAATTCGCGGTGCTGCTGCCGGGCGCGAATCCGGCCGAGGCGGCCGCCGTGGCCGAGCGCTTGCGCGCCGCAGTGGCCGCGCTCGAGCCGGATTGGGCGCCGGGAGCCAGCCGCTTGACCTTGAGTGGCGGCATCGCGATCGCCACCTCCGAGCGGACCGACTTTTCGCAGCTGCTGGTGCAGGCCGACCAGGCGCTGTACTGCGCGAAAAATGCGGGCCGTAACAGGATAGAACTCGCTCCCCTTTAGGGGAGCGAGTTCTATCCTGTTACGGCCCGCCCTGCGTAGCCGGCGCAGCCGGCGGAGCAGGGCTTTACACCGGCCCTACTCGCCGAAGCCAGAAACCTACCGCGCGCCCCCGAACACCTTGTCGTACATGAACTCGTTCTGCTCGAGCATGCCGTTGTGGTCCTTGTCCAGCATGTCGAAGATCTTGTCCATGTGGGCCATGAAGTCGGCCTTGCTGACCATCCCTTTGCCGCTCTTGTCCATCATGTGCATCATCTCGGCGGTACGGAAGGTCTTCTGGAAATCGGTCGTCCAGATGTCGGTCGAACCCGAGCCCGTATCCATCGTCATGAAGTCGTCCTTGTCCAGCATGCCCCGGTGCTTCCTGTCCATCTTGTCGAACATCTTGCCCATGTACTTGTCGTAGTCGGCCTTGGTGACCATGCCTTTGCCGCTCATGTCCATCATGTGCATCATCTTCTCGGTCATGAACGCCTTCTGGAAGTCCGTGGTCCAGATGTCGGTGGACTGAGCGAGCGTCGCGCCCGCCGCCAGCAGTCCGAAACCGAACACCAGCGCGGCCTTGGAAAGGCTCTTCAAAGTCGTCATTGATTGCTCCCGGAATGTCGTTGAAAGTTTGAAACGGCGCAACACGATACCGCTCCCCCTGGGTCTTATGGCCAGCCCTCGGGCGATGGTATCACTCGCGAACTTGGTCGATCCCACGCCCCGGCGGATCGGCCGCCGGTCCCGATGAGTCGAACCACCTGGCCGCTTCTTACGCGCCCCGGCCGGTCAGCCGCTCGTCCGGGAGCGCCGATGGCAGGGCAGGCCGTCGCCCGGCCTGTCCCAGGACGCGGCATCCTCCATCCAGATGTGATCGGCCGGGGCGACCCGGTCCGGCTCATCCAGGCTGCCGACCGTGATGTCGATTTCGCCAGGCCGCAAGTCGTGCCGGTAGGTGATCTGCGTTCCGCAGCGTGCGCAGAAAGCGCGTTGCACCGGCGGCGAGGACCGGTACATCGCCGGCTGCCCCTGCGTGAAGGCCAGCGAGTCGTCGCCCACCGTGAACCAGGCGACCGCATGGGCGCCCGCGGCGCGCCGGCACGATGTGCAGTGGCAATAGACCGGAGCATAGATCGGCGCGCCGCAGCGGTAGCGCACCGCGCCGCACAGGCATCCGCCCGTCAGATTGAGCTCCGCAGCCATCCGGGCGCATGTTAGATCGAGTGCGAGGCGGACGGCAGTGCCCGCCGATGCCGCAGCGCATCAATGCAGCAGCCCATATACCGCCACCGAGTTGGTCGTGCCGACGAACACCTTGCCGGCCGCAACGGTCGGCGTGATGAACTTGTTGCCCGGCCCCAGGCTGTCGCGTGCCGCGTTCTGGTTGCTGTTGTAGAGCTCGCGCGTCAGGTCGCTCGCGTCGTACGCATGAAGCACCGACGGCGAGCCGTTCTCCACCGCCCACACGATCGCGCCGCTCGCTCCGTTGGCCGACACGCTGGGCGTGGTGCCGGGGTAGGCGAACGAGGTGCTGCTCTGGCTGGCGGCGCTGGCGGCGAGCCGGGCCGAGCCGAGCACGAAGCGCTGCAAGGGCGCGCTGACCGCTCCGTAATAGACGGCGCCGTTGAAGTAGGCGGGCGAGGAAAACACGCCGCCGCTGCCGAGCGCGCCCGCAATCACCTGGTAGGCGTGGTTGGCGGCCGGGTCGAACTTGCCCATCGAGTCGCGGTCCACCACATAGATGTTGCCGTCCTTGCCGGCGCCGACCGCCAGGTGGCGCGTGGCGCCGCTCGCGTCGGTCTGATCCGGCAGCACCATCGCCCCGCCGGAGCCCAGATCGGAATCGGCCGCCGATTGCGCGACGGTATCGAGCGTTGCGAAGTAATCCGCCACCGCCAGGGACCCCGTGGTCGAGATCTTCAGGAAGCCGTTGCCGAAATCGCCTTGCGACGGAAATCCCGCGCTGGTCAGGACCGTGTCGAACGTGCCGTTGGCCGCGAGAAGGTAAAGCGATCCGCCGGCGTCCATCGCGGGGCCCGCGCCGGCGTTCCAGAACGCACCGCCCTCGCCGTTGGGCGTTACGTTCAACACCGCGCGCCGGGCCAGGGTCGCCTCGTCGAACGACATGATCCAGCCGGTGTACGGGCGAGCATCGCAATGCGAGCCCCATGCGGTGTACAGCACGCCGCCCGCGATCAGCAGCGCGGCCCGTTCGTTGTAAGCGGCCGGATCGAACACCACCAGCCCGTTCGAGGAGTTGTCGCCGGCACCTGGATAGGTCGCCTGCACCGCGACCGGCGATCCGGGCCGCTCGGCGCCGCTCGCCAGATCCAGCGCATGGATGCGCTGAAAGTATTGGGCGGGCTGGGCGGCATTCTTCGACATGGCCGCCACGAACACCGTGCCGTTGGGCCCGAGCGAGCGGTCGATCGCTGGCGTGGCGGTGATGCCGATTTCGGGCGCGACCTGGCCGCAGCCGAGCGAATCGCTGGAGGTTTCGCCGGCGGCGAGCATCGACTTGCGCCAGAGCACGGTTCCGGTGCTCGCGTCGAATGCATAGACGCTGTCGTGTTCCGATGCTGCGATCACGACGCCATGCACGCTGCCGTCCACCAGCGTGACCGAGCCTGCGTACAGCGGCTGAGCGTTGACCAGGCCGTCCACGGGCCACATGGCCGTACGTCCGAAATTGGTCGTGTTGACGGCGGCCTGCGTCAGGCTGGTCTCGACCAGGTACTGGCCAGTGCGGGCGGCGTCGTTGTGCCAGGTCAGCACGTCGGCTGCGCTGGCGCCGGTGGGCGGTGGCGCCGGAGTGCCCGGCGCGGATCCCGAGGACCCGGATGAGCCCGATGAGCCGCCTCCGTTGCAGGCTGCCAGGGCGCACACGGCGATCGCGCAGAGCGAGCGCTCGAGCACCCGGTGCGTGAAGGCGCGGTGACGCATGCTGGCGTGAATCTGCGGTGGCCTCGGGTCAGCATGGCATAGATCGGCGTGCGGCGTCATACTTCGGGCCCTCGGCCGAACGGACGAACCTCGTCGCGCAGCGCCCGTTTGTTCGGTTGGCCCGTGTGACGAACGCTCGGCGCTGGAGGCAATCCATGATCGTCCTGATCCTCGGCCTGATCGCTTTTCTGGGGCTGCACTCGATGCGCGTGCTGGCCGAACCCTGGCGCCAGCGCCAGCTGGCGCAGATGGGCCCGATGGGCTGGAAGGCCGTGTACTCGCTCGCGTCGATCGCGACGTTCGCACTGCTGGTGTGGGGCTATTCGCGAGCCAGGGTGGGCACCCCGGTCGTCTGGACGGCGCCGCTCGCGCTTCACTACGTGACCGCGCTGGGGGTGCTCATCTCCTTCGTGATGGTGGCTGCAGCCTACGTACCGGGCACGCAGATCAAGGCTGCGCTGGGCCATCCGATGACGCTCGGCATCAAGACCTGGGCCTTCGCCCACCTGCTTTCGGCCGGCAGCCTCGCGGACATCGTGCTGTTCGGCTCGTTTCTGGCCTGGGCGGTGGCGGTATATGCCGCCGCGCGCCGCCGCGACCGGGCGGCCGGCGCGCCTCGCCCCGAGGGCAAGCTGACGCGCGATGCGCTGGCGCTGGCACTGGGCGCGGGCGCCTGGTTCGCGTTTGCCGGCTGGCTTCACGAACCGCTGATCGGGGTGCGGCCGTTCGGCTGAGGCGCACGCCGCGTTACGCGATCGTCCTGACGATGCCGCCTTCCACGCGCAGGGCCGCGCCGTTGGTGGCCGACGCTTGCGGCGAACAGACGTAGACGACCATGTTCGCCACTTCCTCCACGCTGGCGAAGCGCTGCAGCAGCGAGGTCGGGCGCTGCTGCTTGACGAACTCCGAAGCGAGCGCCTCGGGCGACTTTCCGCTCTGCCTGGCCATCGCCTGAAGGAACGGCTCCACGCCGTCGGACCGGGTCGGCCCCGGCAGCACGCTGTTGACGGTGACCGCGGTGCCGGCCGTCAGCTCGGCCAGCCCGCGCGACACGGCGAGCTGCGCGGTCTTGGTGACCCCGTAATGGATCATTTCCTTTGGAATATGCAGACCGGATTCCGACGAGATGAATACGATCCGCCCCCAGTTGCGCTGGAGCATGCCGGTCATGTAGGCACGCGACAACCGGACCCCGGACATCACGTTGGTTTCGAAAAAGCGCGTCCAGTCCTCGTCCGGGATCTGGAAGAAATCCTTCGGCTCGAAGATGCCGGCGTTGTTCACCAGGATGTCGATCTGCGCGATCGCTTTGATCAGCGACGCGCAGCCCTGTGCGGTCGCCACATCGGCCGCGACGGCCTGAAAGCTCGCCGCGGGCAACTCCGCGCGCAGCGCCCGTACGGCGGCCTGCACCGCCTCTTCGCGCCGCCCGTTGATGACCACCCGAGCCCCGGCCGCTGCCAGTCCGCGCGCGATCGCCCGACCGATTCCGGCGCTGGAACCCGTGACCAGCGCGGTCTTTCCTGTCAGATCGATTCTCATCGGGACGCTCTCCCGTTCACCCTGCGTGGCCGGCGCAGCCGGCGGAGCAGGGCGCGTTTATTCGACAAAGAACGCAGTAACCGAGAGTGCGATATTAAACGCGCCGGCCGCAAGCGACGGGATCGATAAAATGATCCGCATGGTGCGTCCTGAAGCGATGACGGTTGGGAGAGGGTGGTTTGTGTTCCCTCCTGTCGGAGCATGCTGCACCGAACCAGCGGGCGAGAGTCCCGTCCGGGTAATCGCCGGAGAGCCCGGTAGCAGGCCCCAGGCAGGAGGAGAGATCCTTGTGTCCGAGCGGGGCGTCGAGAGCCTCCCTTGTGGGGGGAGCAACGGAGTGGGCCGCAACATCAAGTGAAGCCTGCAGCCTCGTCAGATTTACAACGTGGAAGCCGAGCCGGTCATGTCGCGGCGAAGGCCACGCCCGCAGCGCCCGATCCGGAACGCGCTGGGGATTCCATCGGGGTAAGGGGAGCGGCACGTTCCGAAGGTTCGGTGCGGAACAGGAGAGACCCGTCTGCGCGGCCCGTGTCGGGGCAAGGTGGCTCGTATAAGCCGAAGGTGAAGTCGAGCGCTGCGCAGCGGGAGTCCGAGGGGGCAGTAGTACCGTTGAAGGCCGTCGCGAACAAGGCGGTCGGAGGGAAGGGCCCCTGCGGTGATCGTGTCGGCGAAGCAGGTACGTGCAAGGGCATGCCGCGGCAAGCGTCCGCGGCCAATCACCCCGGGGGGCCGTGGCCCTCCGATCACGTGCGAGGCCTGCAACGCCGGCTATGGGGTGCGGCCAAGCGAGCACCCGGGAGGCGCTTTCACGCGCTGTACGACCGAGTCCACCGGAGTGACGTCCTGTGGGAGGCGTGGAGGCGAGTGCGGGCCAACCGCGGGGCGGCGGGGGTCGATGGTCAGACCTTCACCGTCATCGAGCAGGGCGGGGTCGATGCGTTCTTGGACGACATCGGGGCCGCACTGCGTGCAGGCACGTATCGACCGCAGGCGGTCCTGCGGCGCTACATCCCGAAGGGCGATGGAAGGCAGCGGCCCTTGGGTATCCCGACGGTACGCGACCGCGTGGTGCAGATGGCGGCCAAGCTCGTGCTGGAGCCGATCTTTGAGGCGGACTTCAAGGATTGCTCCTACGGGTTTCGGCCGCGGCGAAGCGCCACCCAGGCTCTGGAGCGGCTGCGTGCGCAAGGTGCGCGCGGCGGCAACCATGTGCTGGACGCCGATATTTCCGACTACTTTGGCAGCATCGATCAGGCGCTGCTGATGGAGCGGGTGTCGCGGCGGGTGTGCGACCGGCGGGTGCTCAGGCTGCTGCGGCAGTGGTTGCAGGCAGGGGTGCTGGAAGACGGCATCGAGGCGCGCACGGTCTCGGGCACGCCGCAAGGCGGGGTGATCTCGCCGTTGCTGTCGAACATCTACCTGCATTACCTCGACGTGGTGTGGACGCGGCAGTGCGCCGGGTTGGGCACGCTGGTTCGCTATGCCGACGATTTTGTCGTCATGTGCGAGACGCCGCGCGCGTGTGAGGAGGCCGAACGCCGGGTAAGGATCATCCTGGCTCGGCTGAAGCTGCAACTGCACCCGGGCAAGACGAGGCGCGTGGACCTCACTGAGGGACACGAGGGCTTCGACTTCCTGGGATGTCACCTGCACAAGCGCGTGTCGGGGCGACTGCTGGAGCGCGGCATCCGCCGCTACTACCTGCAGCGCTGGCCCTCGGTGCGCAGCATGAAGCGGGTGCGCCAGCGGGTGAAGGAGCTGACCGGCCGTTCGCGCAACGGGGTCAAGGATGTGCGGGTGCTGATCCGCGACCTTAACCTCGTGCTGCGTGGCTGGGGCAACTACTTTCGCACCGGCAATGCCGCACGGAAGTTCCTCCAGATTGATGACTACGTGACTGAGCGGCTGCGGTCCTTCCAATGCCAACGGAAGGGTCGTCACCTGCGCGCGGGCGAGGCACATCACTGGACTTCCGACTTCTTCCATGGTCATGGGCTGCTCCGCCTGCGCGGCACGATCCGCTATCCCGGCGCCAGCACAATGCCGTTCCCCGAGAAATCACCGGTAAGCCGTGTGCGGGAAACCCGCATGCACGGTTTGAAAGGGGGTCTTGACTCTACCCGCGGCGGATTTCCGCCTCGGTCCGTGTAAAGATCTACCAATGTCGGATCGTTTCGTCCACCTGCGCCTGCACTCGGAGTTCTCGGTCGTCGACGGCCTGGTGCGAATCGACGAGGCAGTGCGCACGGCTGCCGGTGATCGGCAGGGTGCCCTGGCGCTGACCGACCTGGGCAACCTGTTCGGCGCGGTCCGGTTCTACGCCGCGGCGCGCAGCCTCGGGGTCAAGCCGATCCTGGGCTGTGACGTGTGGATCACCAACGAAGTCGACCGCGAGAGCCCGTTCCGCCTGTTGCTGCTGGTGCAGGACAGGGTCGGGTATCGCAACCTGTGCGAGCTGCTGTCGCGCGCCTGGCAGCAGAACCGTCACCGCGACCGCGGCGAGGTTCGGCTCGAATGGCTCCGCGCGGAAGCTTGCACCGGCCTGATCGCGCTGTCGGGCGGGCCGCAGGGAGAGGTCGGCGCATTGTTGTGCTCGGGTCAGACGCCGGCGGCGCACGCGGCCGCGCAGCGCCTGGCGGGCCTTTTCCCGGATCGCTTCTATCTGGAGCTGCAGCGCGCCGGCCGCGACGGCGACGAGGGCTATTGCCGCGCCGCGCTCGCGCTGGCGGGCGAGCTGACGTTGCCCGTGGTGGCGACCCACCCGGTGCAGTTCATCGCCCCGACCGACTTCCGGGCGCACGAGGCCAGGGTCTGCATTGCCGAAGGCTATACGCTGGCCGATACGCGCCGCCCGCGCCGATTCACGCAGCAGCAGTACTTCAAGTCCCAGGCCGAGATGGCGCAGCTCTTCTCGGACGTACCGGCGGCGCTGGCCAATTCGATCCAGATCGCGAAACGATGCAACCTGGTGCTCGAGCTGGGACGGCCGCGGCTGCCGGAATTTCCGACGCCGTCGGGCGTGTCGCTGGACCGGTTCTGCCGCGACCTTTCGGAAACGGGGCTGGAGCGCCGCCTGCGCCAGCTCCACGCCGCCGAGGACGAGCGCGCGCGGCGGCGCCCGACCTACGCGGCCCGGCTCGATCAGGAGCTGTCGACCATCGCCGGCATGGGCTTTTCGGGCTACTTCCTGATCGTGGCCGACTTCATCAACTGGGCCAAGCAAGCCGGCATTCCGGTCGGCCCTGGGCGAGGCTCGGGCGCCGGATCGCTGGTGGCCTACGCCCTGGGCATCACCGACCTGGATCCGCTGCGCTACGACCTGCTGTTCGAGCGCTTCCTGAACCCGGAGCGCGTTTCGATGCCGGACTTCGACATCGATTTTTGCCAGGACGGACGCGACCGGGTGATCGAGTACGTCAAGCAGAAGTACGGCGCGCAGGCGGTGGCGCAGATCGCCACCTTCGGGACCCTGGGGGCCAAGGCGGTGGTCCGGGACGTCGGGCGCGTGCTGGATCTGCCGTACTCGAAGTGCGACACGCTTTCCAAGCTGATTCCGCACAACCCGACCGATCCGTGGACGCTGGATCGCGCGCTCAACGAGGAGCCGGCCTTCGCCGAGGCGGTTGCGGCCGACGAGGAGGCGGGCGAGATCATCGAGCTGGCGCGCCCGCTGGAGGGGCTGATCCGCAACGTCGGCATGCACGCGGGGGGCGTGCTGATTGCGCCGGGCCGCTTGACCGACTTCTGCCCGCTGTACTGCGCGCAGGGCACCGAGGCCGCGGTCAGCCAGTTCGACAAGGACGACGTCGAGGCCATCGGCCTGGTCAAGTTCGATTTCCTGGGCCTGACCACGCTGACGATCCTGGACCTGGCGCTGCGCTACGTGCGATCGCTGCAGCCCGACAGCGCGCTGAGCCTGGATTCGATTCCGCTCGACGATGGGCCGACTTTCGAGCTGT
>Ga0209698_10002659_pt1 | contig 20122 bp, 19 predicted proteins | sample LitLauG_LLR_2012_FD_187203 | JGI IMG/M metagenome (GOLD analysis project Ga0209698, IMG submission 187203) | Freshwater sediment microbial communities from Pennsylvania, USA - Little Laurel Run_MetaG_LLR_2012 (SPAdes) (version 2) | ecosystem: Environmental > Aquatic > Freshwater > Creek >...
CAACATGTCCTCGGTGGTGGTGCGGGTGCGCAGGGACTCGAACACGGTGGTGGTCCCCTGCGCACTGAGGCCGGCGAGCAGGAGCGAGGACTTGACCTGGGCGCTCGGCGTGGGCACCTCGTACTCGATACCGCGTAAGTGGGCGGTCCCGGTGACGGTCAGCGGCGGGGTGACGCGCGCGCCCTGACCGCGAACCACGGCACCCATCAATCCCAGCGGCGTCGCCACCCGGTCCATGGGCCGCCGCGAGAGAGAGGGATCGCCCTCGAGATGGTGGGTGCCCTCGAGCGCGCTGACGATCCCGGTCACCAGACGGATGGTCGTACCGGAATTGCCGCACTGCAACGCCCGGTCACTCGGGCGCAGGCCGTCGAGGGGACCCTCTATCGTGACCCGATCTGCTTCGTCGTGGCGACGCGCACCGAGCTGCTCCATGATCTGGGAGGTGGCGGCCACGTCGTGGCCGGGCGAGAGGCCCTCGATGAGACTCTCGCCGGCGGCGAGCGCGCTCAACATCACGGCGCGGTGCGAGGCGCTCTTGTCGCCCGGTACGCGCACGGTGCCCCGAAGGGGACCGGTGGATTCCACGCGGCGCATCACGATTCGCGCACCACCACGTAATCGAGGCTCTCCAGGGCGCCCATAAAGCGCGCTGCGTCGTTCGCGTCCACCGCGAGCAACAAGGCCCCGCGCGCCACTTCCAGGGCGTGGGCGATCTCGATGTCGTAGATGTTCACGAGCATCTCCGACGCCGTGGTCGTGACGTGGGCCAGCGAGCCAGGGCGGTCGGCGATCATTACTCGCAGGTAGGCCATGTCGTCGGAGTTCAGGGCTCGCCCCGGTAGGTGGCGCCGCGCGACGGCGGCACTCGCGAGGCTGGATTCGAGCGCGGGTCGGTCGCGCGACTCGAGGGCGGCGCGTAGTGCGCCCAGGCGCGACTCGAGGGCGATCAGGGCGTCGCGGACCGCTTGGTGGTTTTCGAACAAGATGTCCGGCCAGATCGTGGGGTCGCCGGCGGCGATACGGGTCATGTCGCGAAATCCTCCGGCCGCCAATTGCAGGAGCACGGCGTCCTCGCGCGCCGTGTCGGCCGCCTGATTCATCAGCGCCCCCGCCAACAGGTGCGGCACGTGACTCGCCAGGGCGACCAGGCGGTCGTGATCGTCGGCGGCGACGGCGACGACGTTAGCGCCCACTTCGCGCCATATTCCGTGGAGTCGGGTGTAGAGGTCGGCGGGGGTCGCACTCGTGGGGGTGAGCACCCAGGTACATCCCTGGAACAGGTCAGCGCGCGCTCCCTTGAGTCCGCGCAGCTCCGATCCGGCCATGGGGTGTCCACCGAGGAAGCGCGGGTCGGTGACGTCGCGAACGATGGAGGACTTGACGCCCGCCACGTCGGTGACGATCAACGCCGAGGAGGCGAAACGAGCCAAGTATTGTCGGGCGACGTCGGCCACCGCGCCGGCGGGGGTGGCGATGACCACCAGTTCGAGCGAAGCGTGAGGGGCGACGTCGGCCACCACGCCCGCGTTCAGGGCGTCGCTCTCCACGGTCGGGGCCACGTCGCTCCCCGTGACGCGCCACCCGGCCTCGGCGAGCGCGAGGGCCACCGACGCTCCGATGAGACCCAGGCCCACGACGTGAGCGTGCCTACTTAAGGTCATCACGGAGGTTCTGCGCGTCGCGCAGGTAGACGTGGCGGATCTCACCGCGCGCGAGGGCCGAGTAGGTGTGCAACATGATGCGGATGCACCGGGGCTTGGCGCCGGGGACCGCGATCTCGCTGGCGCACATCAGCGGAACGCCCGCGAAGCCGATGTCGCGGGCCGCGGCGGCCGGGAAGGCCGACGTCAGGTCGGGACTGGTCGTGAACAAGACGCTGACGATGTCGTCGACGTCGATGCCGTTGGCGCGCAGCATCTCGCCCAACAGTTCGCGGGTGGCGTCCGCGACCTCGTCGGGCACGTCGTGGTCGACCGTCGTTGCACCGCGGACCGCGCGGACCAGCAAATTTGTCATGAGGGCATCGTAGAGGCGATGTCGTCGGACATTCCAACCGCCTCCATCAGGCGACGGACTTCACCGAGGCTCAACTGGCGTGACGCCCCCGGCGCGAGCGTGGGATCCTGGATGGGTCCGATCCGGGTCCGCACGAGGCGGGTGACCTCGTGCCCGACCGCGGCGCACATCCGTCGTACCTGACGGTTGCGTCCCTCGTGGATCACGATGCGCAAGAGGCCCTCGGACACCCGACTGACCTGAGCGGGGCTGGTGCGCCCGTCCTCGAGTTCGACACCGTCGCGCAGGCGTCGCAGGGCCCCGGGTGACGGGTCGCCCTCCACGCGCGCCAGGTATTCCTTGGCGATCCCCGAACTGGGGTGCGTCAGGAGGTGCGCGAGGCGACCGTCGTTGGTCAAGATGATCAGACCCTCGGTGTTCATGTCGAGGCGACCGACGGGAAAGATCCGCGCGGGCGTGTGCACGAGGCTCAACACCGTCGGTCGCCCCTGGGGGTCCGAGGCGGTCGTCACGATGCCGGTGGGCTTGTTCAAGAGGAAGTACACCCGGCTCTGCGCCACCGGCGCCATCGAGCCGTCGACGCAGATGATCTGGGTCTCGGGGTCGACCCGATTGCCCAGTTCGGCGACGCGACCGTCGATGGTGACCCGACCCTCGCTGATGAGGATCTCGCAGGCCCGTCGCGAGCCGTACCCGGCGCGCGCCAACGTCTTTTGGAGGCGTTCGCCCTCGCCCTCGCCCACCTAGGCTCCGTCGAGGTCGTCGACCGCTCCGGCCAACTCGGCGACCAGTTCCTGGGCCGTCTCCACGGGAACCAGGAAGTCTTCGATGGGCGGAAGTTCGTCCAACGACGCCAGGCCCAGCCGGTCCAAGAAGAGTTCGGTCGAACCGTAGAGGATCGATTGGCCGGGACCCTGGGCACGGCCGACCTCCTCGATGTAGCCACGTTGTTCGAGGAGGCGCACGACGCCGTCGACGTTGACCCCGCGCAGGGCCGTGATCTGGGCCCGGGAGATGGGCTGGCGATACGCGATGATGGCGAGCGTCTCGAGGGCCGCCGAGCTCAGACGGTGCGAGACGTCGCGGTTGGCGAAACGCGAGACCCATTCGGCGACCTCGGGAGCGGACTGCATCACCCAACCGCTCGCCAATTCGGCGAGCTGGAAACCGCGCTTCTCGTCCGCGAATTGGGCTCGCAGCGTCCGCAAGGTGGCGGTCACCTCGGCCGCGTCGGCCTCGGCGACGTCGGCGAGCTCCTCGGCCGAGATGGGCTCGAGCGCCACGGTCAGCATGGCCTCGAGGCGTTGTTCGAGCGAGGCGTCAGCCCTCATAGGCGTCGATCCTTTCCAGGTCCAGTCGCGAGTGCGCGTCGATCCATTCGATGGCCACGTCACCGAAGGTGGCTCCCTGGCCGAGTTCGATGTGGCCCAATTTGCACAGTTCCAGTACCGCCAGGAAGTGCACGATGATCTCGATGCGCGTCTGCAGGGTTGCGGTGAGGTCGCGAAACGAGAGGCGTCCCATCGCCGGCAGTCGTTGGGCGAGGGCCACGACCGTCTCGGCGACCGTGACCGCGTCGACCGTGACGTGGTTGAGGCGCACGACCGGGACGGGCTTCTCCTCGATACCGCGGAGGTAGGCGGCGGCCAGGTGCGCGGTGGTGATCCCCGCGAGCAGGTCGGGGGGCTGGACGACGAAGCCGTCGTCGATCCCACGCAGGCGCGAATACGACCGCGCGGCCCGCTCGAAGAGGATGACGAAGGCGTCGGCCAGACTGGCGTAGGTGCGCAGTTCGAGCAAACGCGCGAGGAGGACGTCGCGCTCCTCCCAGCCGACGAACTCCTCGTCGGGCTCGGTGGCGTCGCGACCGGGCAGGAGTCGCTGGCTCTTGAGTTCGAGCAGGATGGAGGCGATGAGGAGAAACTCCGAGAGCTCCTCGACCTCCAGGGTGGTGGTGTCGTCACGCAAGGTGGCGACGAAAGCGTCGACGACGGGAGCCAAGGGGATATCGAGAATGTCCACGTCGTGACTGGAGATCAACTGCAACAGGGTCTCGATAGGTCCGCTAAACGACGGCGTCGTCACGACGTAGGTCACGGGTTCACACTAGTAAAGATTGGCCTGGTCACCTCATCTACGATTGTCCCATGCGCATCCTCTCGGGAATCCAGCCCTCCGGTTCCATGCATATCGGCAACTACTTGGGGGCGGTGCGTCAGTGGGTGGCCTCCCAGTCACCCGACGCCTACTACTGCATCGTCGACCTGCACGCCCTGACTCTGCAGATCGATCCCGACAAACTGCGCGAACAGACCGTGGATTACCTGGCGACGCTCCTGGCGGCGGGTCTTGACCCCGAGGTGTGCACCCTCTTCGTCCAGAGTCACGTGCCCTACCACGCCCAGATGAATTGGCTCTTAGAGTGCGTGGCGACTTACGGGGAACTGTCTCGGATGACCCAGTTCAAGGAAAAGGCCTCTCGTCAGGAAGGGTATCGAGTGGGCCTGTTGACCTACCCGGTCTTGATGGCCGGCGACATCTTGTTGTACTCCGCCGAACAGGTCCCCGTCGGCGACGACCAGCGCCAGCACCTCGAATTGACCCGTGAGCTCGCCGAACGCTTCAATCATCGCTACGGCGACGTCTTCACGGTGCCCGTCGGGGTGCAGCCCGCGGCGGCGGCGCGCGTGATGGACCTCCAAGAGCCGACCCGCAAGATGTCCAAGTCGCTCGCCAGCGTGATGGGACTCATCTACTTGATGGACGCGCCGGCCGACATCGAGCGCAAGATCAAGCGGGCCGTCACCGACACTGACAACGAGGTGCGCTTCGACTGGGAGACGAAGCCGGGCCTCGCGAACCTGCTCGAGATGTACGCGAGCTTCTCCCACGAACGTCCCGAGGCGGTCGCCGAGCGCTACGAGCGCTACGGCGACTTGAAGAAGGACCTGTCGGAACTGGTCATCTCTTCGCTCGAGCCGCTGCAGCAGCGATACCGGGAGCTGCGCGCCGATGAGGGCTCGCTGCGCGCGCTCGCGGCCCAGGGGGCCGCCAAGGCGTCGCTCGTGGCCGGTCCCCTTTACGAGCGCGCGGCGCGCGCCATGGGCCTCGCGGGCGGGGCCGGCTAGAGCTGGTTGTACCACCAGTTCTCGATCGACGAGATGAAGTCGGTGCTGTTGCGAAAGACGACGCGCGAGATGATGAACAGGCCGAAGAAAATCGGCAACGCCCGGGCGCGCAACGCGTAGTAGGTGTTGAGGTGACGTCCGGGGATCAAGCGCTCGATGACCGCCGAGCCGTCGAGCGGCGGGATCGGGATGAGGTTGAAGACCGCCAGGGTGAGGTTGACGAGACCCAGATAGATTCCGACGTTGAAGATCCACTGCTGTTGGTTGACGTGCAGGGCGTATTCGCAGATCCCGTACCCGACCGCCGAGAGGGCGATATTGACCAGCGGTCCGGCCAGGGCGACGTACACCGACTGATTGCGCGGGTGGCGGAGCCGCTGCACGTTCACCGGCACCGGCTTGGCGTAACCGAACACCGGGAAACCCACCAACACACACAGCAGCGGGAGCAGAATCGTGCCGAAGGGATCGATGTGGCGCACCGGGTTGAGCGTCAGGCGATGGGCGTTCTTCGCGGTGGGGTCGCCACAGAGATTTGCGACGTAGCCGTGGCTGACCTCGTGCAGCACAATCGAGGGGATGACGGCGAGAATGAAGTAGAGATTGGTCACGACGTCGCCACGTTAGTCGTGCGCCCGCGGGTGAGCGTGAGTGTAGGCCTGTTGCATCGTCGACACCGAGACCGCCGTGTAGATCTGGGTGGTCGAAATGGAGGCGTGGCCCAAGAGCTCTTGGACGACGCGGATGTCGGCGCCGTGGTTCAACATATGGGTCGCGCAACTGTGGCGAAAGACGTGCGCGCTGATGGTGGACCGTTCGATGCCGGCGTCGAGGGCTCGCGCACTGATGATCAAGTCGATGCCCTGGCGCGAGAGGACCCCGCCACGCGCATTCACGAAGACGTGCGCGTGACTGCGGGGTCGGGGGAACTCGCCGCGCCCCCCGGGCCCCAGGTACTCGAGTAGGGCGCGACGCAGACTGCGACCCATGGGGACGAGTCGTTGCTTGGAGCCCTTGCCGGTGAGGCGAATCAGCTCCTCGTCGAAGTCGAGGTCCTGGATCTCGAGTGCCACCACCTCCGAGACGCGAGCGCCCGTGCCGTAGAGGAACTCGAGGAGGGCCCGGTCACGGCGGTCGACCGCGTTGACTACGACCAGGGAGTCGAGCAGGTGCGCCATCGTGTCTTCGGCCAACGGCTTGGGCAGGGAGCGGCCGCGTCGGGCGGGAGCGACGTACGCGCTGGGGTCGAGGGCGACTCCGGCCTCGTCGACGAGGAAGCCCCACCACCCCCGCAGCGCCGACAGCGCCCGGGCCACCGAACTGGCGGCGCGAACGGTCCGCAGTTCATTGAGGTAGCGTTCGAGGTCCTCACTCGTGACCTCGGCGAGGTCGCGCTCGCTCCCCCACCAGGTCACGAAGTCGCGTAGATCGCGTTCGTAGGCATCGAGGGTGGCTCGACTGCGACCCTTCTCCACGGTCAGCCATTCCAGGTAGTCGCCGATGAGGACCTCAGGAGCCGCCATTCACTCCAAGGTAGTGGCGCAGACCGATGGTCATCGTGGCGTCGACGATATCGCCTTCGTCCAAAAGAGCTCGCACGCGTTCGGGGCCCCACCAGACGACCTCGGCCGCCGACTCCTCGGGACCGTCGGGTTCGCGACGGCCGGGCGTGAGGTCTCGGGCCTCGTAGATGTGCATGACCTGGTCGGTCCACCCAGGCGAGACGTACACGCGAGCGATCAGCGACCACGTGGCGGCGAGAACGCCCATCTCCTCCAGTAACTCGCGCTGGGCGGTGGCGAGGGGATTATCGTCCGTCGGGTCGATGGTGCCCGCAGGGATCTCGTACAGCACTTGGTCCACGGTCGCGCGATACTGGCGGACCAGACCTACTTCGCCCTGAGCGTTGACGCACACCATCGCGACCGCGCCCGGGTGGACGGCGATGTCACGGGTGTACGTCTCACCATCGTGGTGCACCTCGCGACGTTCGACCCTAAAGACGTAGGAACTGAGAAGCGTCTCTCGTTGGCCGAGTGAGAAACCTTCACTCATCGCACGGCCTCGACCGTGTGGGGGTCGAGGATGTGCGGTTCGCGCCCCTCGGCCCGTTGGGCCGCGGCCGCGATGAGGCCCTGGAAGAGAGGGTGAGGTCGGTCGGGGCGCGACTTGAACTCCGGATGGGCCTGGGTGCCGACGAAGTACGGGTGCGCGGGCATCTCGACGAACTCCACCAAACGACCGTCGGGTGAGGTACCCGAGCAGCGCATCCCCGCGGATTCGTACTGCTCGACGAATCGCGAATTGAACTCGTAGCGGTGACGGTGGCGTTCGCTCACCACGGTGGCGCCGTAGAGGTTCGCGACCTGGGAACCCTCGGCCAGCATCGCCGGACAAGCACCGAGGCGCATGGTGCCGCCGAGATCGGTGACGTCCATCTGCTCTTGCATCAGGGCGATGACCGGCGCCGTGGTGGTGAGGGAGAATTCGGTCGAGTGAGCGTCCGCCAGGCCCAGGACGTGACGGGCGAACTCGATGACCATGACCTGCATGCCTAGGCAGATGCCGAGCAAGGGGATCTGGTTCTCGCGCGCGATGCGCGCCGTGGCGACCATTCCCTCGATGCCTCGTTCGCCGAACCCGCCCGGCACGATGATGCCGTCGAGTTGACGGAGTCGTTGTGCATCGATCTCCGAGGGGACGCGTTCCGCTTCGAGCCATTCGATGGTGGTAGTGGCGCCCACCGCGAAGCCGGCGTGGCGGATCGCCTCGGCCACCGAGAGGTAGGCGTCGGGCATCGTGACGTACTTGCCGACGATCCCGATGCGCAGCGTGGACGTCGTGTGGTGCACGCGGCGAACCACGTCCTCCCACGCCGACAGATCGATGGGGTGATCCTCGAGGTCGATGTTCATGATGTCGCACACGATACGGTCGAGTCCCTCGTGATGCATGTTGATCGGAATGTCGTAAATGCTCGGCGCGTCGACCGCCGAGATCACCGCGTTGTTGGGCACGTCACACAACAACGAAATCTTGCGTTTCAGACCGTCTGAGATTGGTTGATCGCTCCGGCAGACGATGACGTCGGGCTGGATACCGTGCGAACGCAGTTCCGTCACCGAGTGCTGAGTGGGCTTGGTCTTCTGCTCACCCGAGGGCGCCAGGTACGGCACCAGGGTCAAGTGCACGTAACAGACGTTCCCCCGACCGGCGTCACGGCGGAACTGACGGATGGCCTCGAGGAACGGGATGATCTCCATGTCACCCACGGTCCCGCCGATTTCAACGATCGCCACGTCGGCGCCGAGGGTGCTCAGGCGCCGTAGGCGGTCCTTGATCTCGTCAGTGATGTGAGGGATGACCTGGACGGTCTTGCCGAGGTAGTCGCCGCGGCGCTCCTTGGCGATGACCTTGGAGTAGATCGATCCCGTCGTGGTGTTCGACATGCGAGAGAGGGATTCGTCGATGAATCGTTCGTAGTGGCCGAGGTCGAGGTCGGTCTCGCCACCGTCGTCGGTGACGAAGACCTCGCCGTGCTCACCGGGGTTCATCGTGCCGGGGTCGACGTTGAGATACGGGTCCAATTTGCACATCGTGACCTTGAGACCACGTGACTTCAACAGGCGACCCAGGGATGAAGCGGTCAACCCTTTCCCGAGGGAACTGGACACTCCTCCGGTGACGAATACGTATTTCGTCATTCGGTATCGAGTTCCTTCACGGAACTACATACTAGCCCGAGGTCCCCTCGCGCCGAGGGACTACGGGACCGATTCGAGCAATCTCTGCGCGAGGGCGCGCGCTTCGGCGGTGATGTGGTCGCCGGCGAGCATCCGCGCAATCTCGTTCACCCGCTCCTCGCCACGCACTTCGCGCACCCGCGTCGTGGTTTCGGCGTCGCGCACCGTCTTCTCGATGACGAAGTGCTGCGCCGCTTTGGCCGCGACGGAGGCCAAGTGGGTGACCGCGATGACCTGTTGAGTCTGGCCCACCTCGCGTAAACAGTCGCCGATCTGCTGGGCCACTTGACCGCCGACGCCGGCGTCGACTTCGTCAAAGACTGCGACCACGTCGTCGTGGGCGGTTTCGAGCGACAGGGCCAGAAGGACGCGGCTCAACTCTCCCCCACTGGCGAGTGCTTGCAATGGCCCCTCACCCATCCCCGGGTTCGGGGCGAAGGCGATGCGCGCATCGGAACCATCGTCGCCCTCCACCACGAAACGCAGCGTCGCGTGCGGCAGCGCGACACGCGGCAGCTGTCGTCGCACCCGTTCGGTCAAATCGTCGCCCGCGCGTTGCCGTTCCGCTCGAAGACGAGCGGCCAGCTCACCCTCGCGACGACGGAGGCGGTCCAACCGGGCCTCGAGTTCGCTCGAACGCTCGTGCGCACCTTCGAGGTCGGTGATTCGCGCCCTCATCTGCTCCAATTGGGCGACGGCGGCGGCTAGCGACCCTCCGTATTTGCGACTGATCGATTGCAGCCGAGTGGCCCGTTCTTCCAGCCGGGCGAGATGAGCCTCGTCAAAGTTCTCCGCGCTGGTGCGTTCGCGGAGATCGTGGACGTGGTCGCGCGCCGCGGCCAAGACGTTCAACAAATTTTCGCGAACGTCATCGACACCGGCACCCCGTGGCAGACGCGCGACCGCATTGGCCAAGAGCCCTAGGACGGTGGCGTCGCCGTCGCCGTCGAGCTCTTCGACGACCGCTGCGAGGTCGCTCTGGGCGTCGCGCAATCTCGTCAGGGAGGAGAGTTCCTCGAGCACCTGCTCTAACTCGTCGGGACTGGACACGTGGGCGTCGTCGAGTTCTCGACACTGGAAAGCCAAGTAGTCGCGTTCGCGTTCCCGGGCAGCGGCGTCGCCACCCAAGAGAGTGCGTTCGGCTTCGAGGGTCGCGCGTTCGCGTCGAACCTCGTCGAGCTCGCGCGCGTCGATGCCCCCGGCGACGTCGAGCAGCCGGACGATCTCCTGCCGCGACCTCAGAGCGAGGGAATCGTGTTGCCCGTGAATCACGATGACCTCGTCCGCCGCTCGGCGCAGCAGCTCGGCGCTGGAGGGTGCCGCGTCGAGCGAGGCGCGCAGGCGGCCGGAAGCCGTCGCTTCGCGGGCGAACACTCGCTCGGTGCCGTCGTCGAGGGAGAAGAGGGCGACGGCCCGGCTGTCGGACCCCAAGGCGTAACGTGAACCACCGGCGTCGCCCCCGAGGCATAACTCGAGTGCTCCCAGCAGCAACGTCTTTCCGGCGCCGGTCTCACCGGTGACGACATTGAAGCCGGGGCCGAACTCGATGCGGGCTTCCTCGATAACTCCCAAAGAGCGGGCGTAGAGCTCGACCAAGTGGGCCTTAGGCATGACCCTCTCGGAGGTTTTGGCGCAATCGGACTCCGAGATCGAAGGCGCCCGAGGACACGACCCGGACGGGAGTGGGGCTGCGCACCACGCGCACGCTCTGTCCGGGCTCGAGAACACCGATCTCGTTACCATCGGCGACGACCGCGGCGGCCTTCTTCTCGGCGACGAGGCGAACGGTGCTCGCGGCGTCCACGACGATGGAGCGGTCGATGGTGAAGTGCGGTGCGATGGGAGTGATCATCATGACCGCCAGGGCCGCCGACACCACCGGTCCGCCGGCTGAGAAGTTGTAGCCGGTGGAACCGGTGGGAGTCGAAACGAGGACGCCATCGGCCGAATAAGTGAGGTACTCGTCGCCATCGACGAAGGTCTTCACGAGCACCATGTGGCCGACCCGTTGCCGCTCGACGACCACTTCGTTCAGGGCGAAGTCCGTCGTGGCACTCCCCTCGATCGTGATGTCCAGCGCCAGGCGCGGTATGACTCGTGGTGCGTGGAGGGCGTCCAGAACCGACGAGACGATCTGATTCGACGGCACGTCGAGCAGGAAACCGCGGGTCCCGAGGTTGACCGGCAGGATCATGGATCCGTGGGCGTGCGCCAGCCGGGCGGCGCGCAGAAACGTCCCGTCACCTCCGAGGCTGATGACCAGGGATTCGTCGGTGAGTTCGCCAGCGTCACCCCCGTCGAGGTGATGCACGCGCGCGGGCACTCCCGACGTGGCGAGGCCCTCGACGGCGGCGTTCGCCAAATCGAGAGCGTCAGTGCGGTTGGAAAACGCCGTAAAAATGATGGTCGTCACGTAGTACCTCGTGGCTAATGGTAGCGACTGGGGCCAGCGACCCTGGTCAGGGCCACGAGAGCCCGAGTCCCAACGGTCTCGCGCTCGCCGCGGCACCGGGACACTGACGCACCGCACGATCGCGTTGTCGTCACGTAGTTGGTGCTCGATGTGGCGAGCTGTTCACCGTGCAGCGAATTCTATGGCTGTTCACAGGTGACTCTTATGCCATCCCTACCCGAGCGACGGCGCGACGCATTGGCGACCCTTAGTCTGCGGATGTACCTCGGGTGCCGCGGCGGGTAGGAGGAAGGTTCATGAGAATTGGACTCTTGGGTTTTGGAAAGACGGGGCGCTCGGTAGCGCGTTCGATTCTGGCGGACGACGCTTGCTCGCTCGAGTGGGTGGTGCGGCGTTCGCGAGCACCCCAGGGCGGGTCGAGGACGGAATCGCTCGAACGTTCCGCCACTGGAGACAATAAGTTCTTCTCCTCCCAGGACATCCGCTGCGAGGAATTGTTACGCGATTTTCCCGTCGACGCAATCATTGATTTCTCGAGTTCCGAGGGGCTCGACTACTACGGCTCAAGTGCCGCGTCACGCGGCGTTCGGGTGGTGACGGCGATCTCACACTATCCCTGCCTTCAGCAAGAGCGACTTCGGCGTCTCGCGACCGACACTGCCGTTCTCTGGTCGCCGAACATCACGGTGGGGGTCAATCTGATGATTCTGGCGGCCAACCTCTTGCAGTTGATCGCACCTCACGCCGACATCCAAATATTGGAGGAGCATTTTCGACTGAAGAGCGGCGCTTCGGCGACGTCCAAAATCATCGCGCGATCACTGGGGGTCGAGGAGGGTGACATCAAGTCATTGCGATCCGGCGGCATCGTGGGGAACCACGAGGTCGTGTTCGGCTTCAACTCCCAAACGGTCCGGTTGCGCCACGAATCAGTGTCGCCCGAAGCCTTCGGAGAAGGTGCCGTCTTCGCTGCGCGACAGATGGAGCACGTCGCACCGGGTCTCTACACCATGGAGGACCTCCTCATACCGGCGTTCGTGGAAAATGCGCGTCGCCTTCAGCCCCGCCTGCTCGCCGTCGATTCCTAGGACTCGAGCTTCCCATGTTGCGGTGGGCGACGTCCTCGCACGTGGTGCGTCTCCGCCCAGGCACGACACATCGACTCTCGACTAACGGAGGTCCTGGTCGCGTCCCTTGCGGTCGTCAGCAGCACATTTTGTGATCGGCAACAGTTCCTTTTCGTCCAAATGAGGCGGATTATTTGTTGCCGGCGTACACACCCGCGGTGTCGGGAAACATGGCTCGCACGATCTTGAAGTTCGAGACGTCCGTCGTGCCGTCGGAGTGGAGGTTGATGAGGGCGTCGCGCATGTACTTCTCGATACCGACCTCGAGCATCGCGCCGTACCCACCGTGTAGCTCCATCGCGTTCTGACAGACCTTCACAATTTCGTGTGAAGCGAAAACCTTGACCATATTGCACAGGGCGTCGGCGTCCGGCGACCTCTCGTCCACGGCAAGTGCCGCGTGACGCAATAGAGCGGCCACCGCTTCGAGCCGAGTGGCCATGTCGGCGATGCGCAGGGCCACCGCCTGGTGCTGGATGATTGGCTTTCCCCCCTGAATCCGCTCGTGGACGAACTTCACCGTCTCTTCGTAGGCGCCAATTCCGATGCCCAGGCTCTTCGCGGCCACCAGTACTTTGCCAGGGCGAAAGTAGATGCCGGCCTGGGCCAGGGCATTGTTGTGGACGAGGAGGTGATCGGTGGGAATGCGGACGTCATCGAACACGATCTCGCCGTTGTTCATGTAGCGGCCTCCCATGGTCTCGTTGCAGCGAGTGACGTCGAGTCCCGGCGTGTCGCGCGGGACAAGGAAACTCGACGTGCCCTGGGACATGCCGACGCTGTCGTCGGTGTTGGCGTAGACCACGAAGAGGGACGCGTCATAGCCATTGGAGATGAACTGCTTACGGCCGTTAATGACCCACGTGTCGCCGTCAAGGACGGCCTTGGTGTCCATGTTGACCTCGGGCACGTTGTAGGGCAACCACCGGTCCGAGGCACCACGGGGTTCGGTCAAACAATGGGCCATCAAGAATTGGGGTTCACTCATGTAACGGTTGAACCAGTACTCCTGGAGGTGGGCCGGCGCGAACTGGGCGATGAGCACCGAAATCTTCCAATTCTGGACCAACTTGTCGGCTAGGCCCGACTCCCCGCGGGCGATTTCTGTGGCGACGAGTGCGAGGGTCTGCGACAGCGTCGCCGGATCGAGGTCAATGCCCCCGAATCGCGCAGGCACCCCGAGCGCGCGCAGGCCCGCCGCGTCGGCCTCCTCGAGGATGCGGGGGTCGAGTCGCGCCAACGGATCCATGTTCCATTCGCGGGTGCGATTCTGTTCGATGAACGGAATGACGACGTTATCGACGTACCGTCGCGTCGTCTCACGCATCAATCGCTGTTCGTCGGACAAATAGCGATCTTGAAAGTACATCCCCCACCCCCCGTGTCTGACGCGAGAAATTCGCACCGCGTCCGTTGGAAATCTAATGAAACTTGAGGCGCAGGGGTTGAGGTTGAGAAATTTTCATGCGGTGAGTGAAGTCGATCTGCTGCATCAGACACCTCTCCGACGAAGCTCTGTGCGAGCCAGCCGGAAATGGTGGTGGGAGACCACGTCGAGCCGGAACTTGAACGTGAGTTGCTCGGTGAATCAATTCGTCGGATTCGAATCCCATTGGTGTCTAAGGGCCGACTCGCACAATCTCAGTGCGGCGAATTCGAACGTGGCCATGACCAGAGTGCCATATTCCAATTGAGGCGGCACAATGTTGTGCTTGAATGTCGAGATGGACAACCAGTGGTGCCGTTGAAGTGCGGTGGTTTCCCCTTGGCGCACTACTAATGGTGGAAATCGCCCTAGTCGTGGTTCTCAGAGTCCGCCGAAAAATATTAGGCCGTCGAATAACCGTGTCGCGTAGAAATGTGATGTCGCTCGGTTTCGTGATTTGGTTCGTGAATTTTTCAGCTGTCGCTTTCGCCGAGGGTCGTGACATCTTGGGAACCATTGTCTATGGCACCGCGGCAGGTATTGGCTGGGTTCTTACTTTGACTTGGCTGCGTCGCCGGAATGAACTCAGGTAGTTGAACCACTCAATTGGGCGCCTACCTGAGGGGACCGGTGTTCAGTGTGGTGTCGAAGGCGGGACTTGAACCCGCACGCCCATAAGGGCACCAGCCCCTCAAGCTGGCGCGTCTGCCATTTCGCCACTTCGACGTGGGTACTCCACTTTAGCCGACCGACTGAGACGACGATGTCGTCGCAGCCACGTTGGGCAGCACAATGCCCCAATTCGTCACTTGATCGACGAGACCACTGAGTGAGAGCGAAGGGACGACGTTGGCAACTCGTTGTGACCATTCAGTCAGCGACGGCACGGTGTAGAGGGGTCGTACCCAGAAATTGGAGAGGATCAGGTGGTCCAGCCGTAGCCAAATCACGGCGGCCGTGGCTGGATTGAAGGTGTCTTGCGCCAATGAGAAGAGCGCGTGGATGCCGGGCGACGCGACGCCCGAAGGATAGGCGTCACGAAAGGCGTTCTGATCCCACGATCGCGCGCTCGCCCACGGTGTCGTGGACGTGGGACGGTCGAACACCGCTAGATCACTGCCGCCCGTAGCGCCCATGATGGCCGCTCCGCTGTCCGACGGCGCGTACGTCACCGAGACCAGCACGCCCGCGCTCGTCCACTGTCGCGCGAGTTCCCTCGCCGTGCGGCGGTCGAGATCGGTGGGGCCGACCGCCACGCGAATTCGCAGGCGTTCCCCCGTGGGAGCAATCCAACTGTGGGCGTCACGGACGAATCCGCTTCGGCGCAGAAGGTTGATCGCGCAGGCACGACAGTCCACCTGGGGACTCACCAGGGCCGAGTTGGACTGCGTCGGGAGCGGCCCGGTGCTGGGCGGAGGATAGAAGAGTTGGCCCTGGGAGAAGAGTGCCGACGTGGGTACCGACGGGGTGAACGTGAAGGAGCCAAAAATGCGGTCCAGCACCGTACGGCGATTGATCATCCACGAGAGGGCGACGCGCACGACGCGCTGTGAGGTCCACGCACTCACTGGGCTGAAGGTGATTTCCTCGATGTCGCTGGAGTCACCGAATTGGCCCACCACGTTGGGCCGTGCGTCGAGACTCACGAGAAGGGATTTCGTGGCGACCGGGTGGTAGGCCACGTAGTACGCGGGACCGGTGGGCGCGAGCTCGGGCGACGCGGTGATCACTACTTCGTGGAAACGGTTGTAGTTGATGGTCCACTCGGGGTTCGACTGGAGCGTGATCTGGCCCGGCGACGCACTGAGGACGCGATAGGGACCCAGTGAGGGCTGGCGTAGCAATTGACCCACTGCGCACGAGCGCGGGGTGCCCGCCTCCTCCACGTCGCGAAAGAGGAGGTCCCAGTCAGCGAAATTCGTGGCGAACACGGCGGTCACCGCCGTGCGGGTGCGATTGGCCACCATGGAGACAATGGCCCGGTAGCCATCGCCCGACACGCTCGCCAAGTGGCGAGCGCTCTTCCACCAGGCGACGAGGTCGTTGACCGAGAAGAGGCGGCCGTTGCTCCATCGCATGGAGGGAGCCACCGTGTACACCACGGTCTCGGGATGCAGGGAGATCAGTTCCGCCGAGACGATGGCACCCCCCTCGCCCGAGAGCACGTTGGTGGGACCGGTGACGAACGCCGACGGTCGGATGAGGTCCAGGACCGCCGTCGTCGTCGCGGTGGCCCGGGGACTGAGGGCGTCGCAGCCGTTGAAGGGACCCGGCAACGCCAGAGTCAGCGTGGACGTCGCCGGATTGGCGGGCCCCGCAGCGGGGGCGGGTCGACGATAGGCGAGCAGCGTCGCGGTCACGACGAGTAGGCCGGTGACCACCACGACCAGGGCGACTCGGCGACCCGACCCGCGCGGAACCACGGCGTTACTGCAGACGCAGGTCGAGAGTCAGCGTCGCGAAGGTGAAGACCAGAGCGACGGCAATGGTGATGCGGTCGAGGTTGCGCTCCACCACGGTGGAGCCGGCCGCCATCGAGTTGACCGAACCACCCATCAGGTCCGAGATACCGCCGCCGCGTCCGGAATGCAGGAGGACGAGGAAAATCAAGGCAACGGCCGAGATTGCCTCAATAACGATGAAAAACCACGTGAACATCACGACCTCCGATTAGCGCTTGCCATCGTAGCAGTCGTTGGCCGCTTGAGCGATGGCGAGGAACGACTCCGCCTTGAGCGAGGCTCCCCCGACGAGGAAGCCGTCCACTCCACCCTCGTTCATCAGCGCGGCGGCGTTGTCGGCGTTGACTGATCCGCCGTAGAGGACGCGGGCGTCACCTAAGGACAAGGACGCGGCCACCACGCGAATGTGTTCGGTCATGTCGCGCACCTGGGCGGTGGTCGCGGTGAGCCCGGTACCAATCGCCCAGACCGGTTCGTAGGCGATAGTCACCAGGGCGCGCGACGCGTCGTCGAGGCCCTCGAGGGCCGCGTGCAGTTGCGCGGTGACCAGCTCCGCGTGCCGTGACGCCTCACGAACGCTCAACTCCTCGCCCACGCACAACACGGCGCGCAGGCCGTGGCGCACCACCGCGCGCAACGTCTGAGCCACGACCTCGTCGTTCATCGCGTACATGGCGCGCCGCTCGGAGTGGCCGACGAGAACCCAGAGGACGTTGAGGCGCTGGAGCATGGGTACCGACACCTCGCCAGTGTGCGCTCCGGCGTCGTGGACGCTGGCGTGCTGGGCGGCGACCTCGACCGGCACGCGGTCGGCTTCGACCACGCTCGTCACGCTGCGCAGATCGACGAACGGCGGCGCCACGACGAGATCGACGTGTTCCAGGGGCTTGTTTCTCAAGACGACACCGAGCTGTTGGGTCAGATGGACCGCCTCGACGTAGTCGAGGTTCATCTTCCAGTTGCCGATGACCAAGGGTCGCGTGCTCACGAGCCCCTCCCTTCGCGCAGGGCCCGCAAACCTGGCAAGTCGCCGAGTTCCACGAACTCCAAACTCGCCCCGCCGCCGGTGGAGACGAAACTCACCTCGTCCTCGAGGCCGTAGCCCTGGATCGCCGAGACCGAGTCACCGCCGCCGATGACCGAGACGGCTGACGAGGCCGCCACGGCGCGCGCGACCGCTTCCGTGCCGGCGCTCAGGCGGGGGTCCTCGAACACGCCCATGGGACCGTTCCACAAGATGGTGGCGGCGTTGGCGATGATCTCGCAGAACGTGGCCTGCGACGCGGGTCCGATGTCAAGCCCCTGGTAGCCGTCAGGAATGTTCTCCCCCCACTCCAGCACCTGGTCCTCACCACCGCTGCCGAACGGGGCGCCGGTCGCCAGTCCCCGCGCGTCGGAGGGGATCACGATCTTGCCCCCGTCGAGGAGTTCGGCGCAGACGTCAAGGTACGACGGGTCGAACAGTGAGTCGCCGATGGAACGTCCCTGGGTCGCTTCGAAGGTGTAGGCCATGCCGCCGCCGACGATGACCTGATCGGCCTTCTGCGAGAGCACCTTGACGATGCCCAACTTGTCCTTGACCTTGGCGCCGCCGACGATCGCCACGAAGGGTCGCGCGGGCTCTTCGAGCAGAGAGGACAACGTCGCGACCTCGCGCAGTAGATTCGGGCCCGCCGCGCTCTCGACCAGCGTCGGGGGAATCATGATGGAGGCGTGTTCGCGGTGCGAGGCGGAGAACGCTTCGTTGATGTAGTAGTCGAACCCCGCCACGAGCGAAGCGCCGAAGGCGGGGTCGTTGGTCTCCTCGCCGGGGTGGAAACGCAGGTTCTCCATCAGTTCCACGTCGGGGCAGAGTTCGTGGAGGCGACGGCGTACCGGGGCGACGGAGTACTTCTCCACCACCTGGCCACCGGGTCGCCCGAAGTGGGTGCACGCGACGACCGTCGCCCCCGCGGCCAACAGCTCCTCGAAGAGGGGCAGCGTGGCACGGATGCGAAAGTCGTCGGTGACCTCAAGTCGCCCGTCCACCTCGGCGACGGGAGTGTTGAAGTCGACGCGGACGAGCACTCGCTTGCCAGCGAGGCTCCCCCATCGTTCGCGACTGGGGAGGGGGGCCGACACGGATTAACGGCCGACGACGGTGGTCAGGTCGACGAGTCGGTTGGAGTAACCCCACTCGTTGTCGTACCAACCGAAGATCTTGACCAGGCTCTGTTCGTCGTTGATCCGCTGCACCATGGTCATCTTCGAGTCGAACGTGCACGACGCCGGGGTGCCGACGATGTCCGAGGACACGATGGGGTCCTCGGTGTAGACCAATACGCCTCGCAGGGGTCCCTCCGCGGCCGCCTTGAACGCCGCATTGATCTCTTCGACCGTCGTCGAACGCACGATGGCGGTGAAGTCGGTGATCGAACCGTCGGGGATCGGGACGCGAAGCGACGTGCCGTCGAGACGGCCCTTCATGGCCTCCAGGACCAGACTGGTGGCTCGCGCGGCACCGGTGGAGGACGGCACGATGTTGACCGCGGCGGCCCGAGCGCGGCGCAGGTCCGAGTGGGCCAAGTCGAGCAGGTTCTGGTCGTTGGTGTAGGCGTGCACCGTCGTCATCAGTCCGGTCTGGACACCAACGGCGTCGTCGAGGACCTTGACCATCGGCACGAAGCAGTTCGTGGTGCACGAAGCGTTCGAGACGATGTGCTGGGTCGCGGGGTCGTAGGACTGGTGGTTGACGCCGTACACGAAGGTGCCATCGACGTCGGTCGCCGGAGCCGAGATGATGACCTTCTTCGCGCCGGCCGAGAGGTGCACCGCGGCGGCGTCGCGAGAGGTGAAACGGCCGGTGGATTCAATGACGACGTCGATGTCGAGCTCGCCCCAGGGCAAGTTGGCCGGGTCGCGTTCGGCGAGAACCTTGATGACTTGGTCCCCCACGGTCATGGTGTCGCCCTCGACGCGCACCTCGAGGCCCAATCGGCCCTGCGTGGAGTCGTACTGGAGCAAGTGGGCGTTGGTTTGCGGCGAGGTCAGGTCGTTGACCGCGACCACGACGACGTCCGGATTCTGCAGTGACGCCCGCAGATATCCCCGACCAATGCGACCAAATCCGTTAATTGCTACTCGTGTTGCCACAGACGTCTCCTCAAAGCTCTCGGTTTACAGTGCGCAGGCGTCGATGACTGCTTGGGTCAATTTTGGCACATCGTGGACGAGGGGATTTCTCGCGGTCAGCGGCGTGACGAAAGTGTGAAGGGAACAGGCCTGGGTGGAGAAATCGGACGCGGTGTCGACGAGGACGTCCGTCGGCTCCACACCGTGCGCCAGCAGGGCGTCGACGTGGTCCTGCAGGCTCATTCCCAACGTCTCGGGGTCCTCGGGACGAAGATTTGCCACGTAGATCTTGCGCGCCCGGCTGGTGGCGAGAGCCCGGTTGATGTCGGGGACGACGCACGCCGCCAGGACGCTGGTGAATAACGATCCCGGGCCGATGACGATGACGTCGGCCTCGTTGATCGCCCGCAGCGCCCGCTCGGGCGCCGGGGGCGCGGGGGGATCGAGGCTGACGAAGCGAATGCCCACCGTACGCGCCACGGCCGTTTGCCCCCGGGTCACGCCCTCGTCGTGACTGGCCAGCAAGACGACCCCGTCGCGACTCGCCGGGACGATGGTCCCCGACACTCCCAATGCTTCGGCGGCCGCGTCGACGGACGATTCGAGATTCCCCGTCGCGTCGATCAGCCCGACCAAGAACAGGTTCCCGACGGTGTGTCCGGCGAGTTCCCCCACGCTGAAGCGGTGCTCGAA
>Ga0209698_10002660_pt1 | contig 20118 bp, 19 predicted proteins | sample LitLauG_LLR_2012_FD_187203 | JGI IMG/M metagenome (GOLD analysis project Ga0209698, IMG submission 187203) | Freshwater sediment microbial communities from Pennsylvania, USA - Little Laurel Run_MetaG_LLR_2012 (SPAdes) (version 2) | ecosystem: Environmental > Aquatic > Freshwater > Creek >...
CTGGAGCGATCCCCAAAGTGTCCACATGATTGCTGAAACCATGCGGCGTGTTTTTGCCGACCGCGCAGCTTATCTTGCCGATCCTGATTTTTCTGACGTACCGGTCGCAGGGCTGACGGCCCCTTGCTACGCCAGAGAGCGTGCGGCCACCATCGATCCCGCGAATGCATCATCAAGCGCAAAAGTGCCGGCTGGCGATCCGCGTGCCTGCGCAAGTTCTGCGGAAAACGCTTCCGTGCCGCACACCATCGTCAGTTTGGGCGAGGGGCCCCATACCACCCACTTTTCAGTCGTGGACTCCGCGGGCAACGCCGTCGCCAGCACCACCACGCTCAACGATAGCTACGGCTCGCACGCCACCTGTTCCGCCGGATTCCTCCTCAACGACGAGATGGATGACTTCACGACGCAACCGGGCGCTCCCAACGCGCTCTACGGCCTGATCCAGTCTGACGCCAACGCCATCGCTCCCGGCCATCGCCCGCTCAGCTCCATGACTCCAACAATCCTTCTCCGCGACGGCAAGCTCAGCTTCGTCACCGGTTCGCCCGGCGGACCGATGATTATTTCCGCGACGCTGCTGAGCGTGATCAACTGGATGCGTCTGGGGATGGAACCTCAGGCTGCCATCAACGCTCCAAGGTTTCATCACCAGTGGCTGCCCGACCGCATCCTAATGGAAAGCGAGTTCCCCGCCACCATGGAAAGCGCGCTGAATGCGCGGGGCCATCAAACCAAGCGCCTTGCCATCATCGGGCTTGTGAACGCCATCGGTATCGACCCTCAATCCGGCGAACGCCAAGGCGCCGCCGACCCTCGCGACGATGGCTCCGCCATCGGCTACTAGCACCGACTTCATAGGACGGTCATCCCGTCCGAAGTCCCGGCGCATCTTGCCGAGACAGAGTGAAGGGATCTCTCTTGTCTTCTCTGCGCGCTCTGCGCCTCCTGTTCTCTTTCTTTGCGATAATCGTTTTCTTTCTTCTTTCTGATTCCTACTCTTCTCTGTAAGCTCTGCGCTCTGGAGTGTCCTCTGTGTAAATTCCTTCCTCCCATTCCGAACCACTGTTGTTTCTTGCTGTAAAATCAATCAGCCATGCAAAGAATCCTTTCCACCTATCTCTTCGTCTCCCGCAAACTCACTTCCGACCATCTCGCCGAAATCTCCTCTGCAGGCTTCGAAGCTCTCGAAATCTTCTGCACCCGCGCTCACTTTGACTATTCTCAAAAATCAGAAACTCAAGCCATGGCCGCCGTCCTCGAAAAGCACCGTTTGAAACTCGTTTCTGTTCACGCTCCCACAAGCCGTGATCTCAGCTCCATGCGCGAATCCGGCGCTCCTCTCTCCCTCTGCGAGGTCGAACGCGTCCGCCGCATCGAGGCTATGGACGAACTCAAGCGCGTCATTGACGTCGCCGAAGAACTCCCCTACGCCCGCCTCATCCTCCACATGGGCGGACCTCGCGAAACTGCCGACCCGCGCAAACGCGACGCCGCGTTCAGCTCGCTCGAACACCTCATCCTCCACGCCCACCACGTCGGCGTCACCATTTGCATCGAAAACACGAACAGCGAGATGGGCGATCCCGCCTACCTTCGAGCTTTCGTTGACGAAACCCGCCTCTCCGGACTGCGCTTCAATTTCGATATCGGCCACGCCCATCTTTCCGACTTTCCCGAAGACGAGCGCATCGAAAAAGGTTTCGCCCGGCTCCGCGACCTGGTCTGTTCGGTCCATCTCCACGACAATCACGGCGAAAAAGACGAGCATCTTCCGCCTTTCGACGGCTCCATCAATTGGCCCGCCGCCATCAAACTCCTCAAGTCCCCCCGTGCCGTGTCACCCGCCACGTCTTCCGGACCAGATCTCCCTCTCGTCCTCGAACTAAAAGAAAAAACCGGCCCAGACGCCCTCTCTCCGGCCGAACACCTAGCCGCCGCCCGCTCCTCCCTTGACAGAATTGAGAAAGCTTGGGATTCCTAGTGCCCGTAGTGCAAAACTCTCGCCAATCGCTAGGGCGCGAAAACCGCAACGGGACAAAGCTCTGCTAAACTATCCGTTTCGCCCATCACCTCCGGCGATTGCTTTCAACTTTTAACTGCCGACTGTAAACTTTTTTATCTCCTATGACCACGATCACCATCGACCACGCAGGCGAGTACGACACCCAGGAAGTCACCCTCAAGGGCTGGCTCTATAACCTCCGCGAATCGGGCAAGCTCCTGTTCCCGATTTTTCGCGATGGCACCGGCATTATCCAGGGCGTCTGCGCTCTGAAGGAAAACCCTCAAGCTTTCGACGCACTCAAGGGCCTCACCCAGGAATCCAGCGTCATCGTCACCGGAAAAATCCGCGCCGAACAGCGCGCCCCCGGCGGCTACGAAATCGGCGTTAGCAGAATCCAAATCGTCCAGAAAGTTTCCGAATCCACTCCCTTCCCCATCCAGCTCAAGGAACACGGCGTCGATTTCCTCCTCGACCAGCGCCACCTCTGGATTCGCACACCACGCCAGGCGGCGATCCTCCGCATCCGCGCAGAAGCCATACGCGCCGCCCGTGAATTCATGGACGGCCAGGGCTACACGCTCACCGATGCGCCAATGTTCACGCCCGCCGCCTGCGAAGGCACTTCCACTCTTTTCGAAGTGAATTACATTGACGATCAAAAAGCCTACTTGACTCAGAGTGGCCAGCTTTACGCCGAAGCCATCGCCATGGCTCTCGGCAAGGTCTACACCTTTGGCCCTACGTTCCGGGCCGAAAAATCAAAAACGCGCCGCCACCTCACCGAATTCTGGATGCTCGAGCCGGAAGCTGCTTACGTCGAATTCGACGAAGCCATGCAGCTCGGCGAAGGCCTGGTCAGCGCCCTCGTGCAAGGCGTGCTCAAAAATAGATCCCGCGAACTCGAAACGCTCAAGCGCGACATTACGAAACTCCAAAACGTCAAGGCGCCTTTCCCGCGCATCAGTTACGAAGACGCCGTTGCCGTCCTCAACAAAAACGGCAACCCGGCAAAATTTGGCGACGATTTTGGCGGCGATGAAGAAACCATCATCTCCAAGGAATTCGACCGCCCCGTGATCATTCACCGCTATCCCACGGCCATCAAAGCCTTTTACATGCAGCCTGACTCCCAGCGCCCCGAACTGGCCCTGGCCTTCGATATGATCGCTCCCGAAGGCTACGGCGAAATCATCGGCGGCAGCCAGCGCATTCACGATTACGACCTGCTGCTCAAACGCCTCCGCGAGCACAAACTTCCCGAGGAATCTTTTCAGTGGTACCTCGACCTCCGCCGCTACGGCAGCGTCCCCCATTCCGGCTTCGGCCTCGGCCTGGAACGCACCGTCGCCTGGATTTGCGGCGCCGAGCACATCCGCGAGGTCATCCCCTTTCCTCGCATGCTCTACCGCGTGTATCCTTAATTCGGGGAAGCTAGCTTTACTCAATCCTCAAACCCCTTTTCATCGGTCGAGGTTCGGGTAGGATTGCTAAAAAGCCAACAATGCGCTGGTCGCGCTAAGGTGGTGGCAGTGCTGGCTACTCAGCGCGGGATGCTCTGCGGTGGCCATCGTCGTTGTAAAGGCCGAGCAACGTGGGCATCTAACGTCTGCCGGCTTGATATCGCCGCTTCTTTCTTGGACTGCTAGTACAGTCTTCTTTGTCGTCGGACTTATTCGTTTTGTGAAATGGATCTGGTCTCTGAAAAGCTCGAACTCGCGTCTCGGAAACACAGAATAGCCTGAAGCGGTTTTTTTCAGACGCCAACTACGAATCACGGATAAAACATGTCCCAAAAAGTCCGCATCATCGGCGTTCCCATGGACCTCGGCCAAAGCCGCCGCGGCGTTGATATGGGCCCTTCCGCCCTTCGCGGAGCCGGCCTCCAGGCCGCCATCAAAAAACTCGGCCACACCGTCGAAGATATCGGCAACCTGGAAGTCAAACAACCCGAAGAAATGCCCGTTGGCGAGAAACGCGCCAAGTACCTCCAAGAAATAGCCGAAACCTGCCAGGACATCGCCAAGACCGTGGAAAAATCTCTCACCGAAAGTTTTCTGCCAGTCGTTCTCGGCGGAGATCACTCCATCGCCGCTGGTGTCGCCGCCGGTGTCGCCGGCCATTTCCGCAAAGACAAAAAGGAAATCGGCTACATCTGGCTGGACGCGCACGGAGACATGAATACTCCCGATTCTTCTCCCTCCGGCAACGTTCACGGCATGCCGCTTGCTGCCATCATGGGCTACGGCGCCGATGAACTCGTCAATCTCGGTGGTTTCAAGCCTAAGGCCGAACCCGGCAACATCGTCATCGTTGGGGCACGCGACTTGGACGCTCAGGAGCGCAAAATCGTCAAAAAAGCCGGCGTCCACGTTTTCACCATGCGCGATATTGACGAGCGCGGTATGCGCGACGTCATGTCCGAAGCCCTTAAATACGCGATGGACGACACTGCCGGAGTCGCCGTCAGCCTCGACATGGATTTCGTTGATCCCGCAGATGCTCCGGGCGTCGGTACTCCCGTCCGCGGCGGCGTCACCTACCGCGAAGCGCACCTCGCCATGGAAATGATTGCCGACACCGAAGCCATGGTTTCCCTCGAGGTCGTCGAAATCAATCCCATTCTCGACGAACACAACCGCACTGCCCTCCTCGGCGTAGAACTAGTCCTCTCCGCCCTCGGCCAAAAAATCCTGTAGTCATTGGCGCCTCGCTGCTTGCGCCCAGAGACCTCGCTGTCTTGCCAGGAAATCGATTTGAAGCTATGGTCGGCGACCGCTAGGGGCAGTACAGTATCCGCATCAATGATCAGTGGCGGATATGTTTCGAGTGGCTCGACGAAGCGACGGGGCCTTCAAAACGTTGAAATTGTGGACTACCACTAGGAGCAACTTATGGCTGTGATTGCAATTCATCCGGGGGAACATCTTGTCGAAGAGTTGGAAACACTCAGAATGAGCGCGGCAGAGATTGCTCGAAAAATCGATGTTCCGCCCAATCGGGTCACGCAAATTTTGAACGGAACGCGCTCTATCACGGGCGACACGGCATTGCGTCTCGCTCATTTCTTCGGTACTAGCCCCCAGTTCTGGCTGAACCTGCAGAGCATTTATGACCTGCGCCTCGCTGAGCAGAGGGCCGGTAAATCCATCAGGGAATTGCCAAAACTCAAACGTCGCGATCCCGTTCACGCGTAGCCCCAATTTCAGTTTGCACTGCCGCACCGCTCCGTATCCTCGGCGAGATCTTTTCTGGTCACGCCGGCGCTTGGAACAATGCTCGCCGGAATCTCGCACCCATCTTCGCAATGCCTTAAAATGGGATGGCCGTGCAGCGTTCGGCCGAAATCCCGCATCTGATTCTGGCAAGCCGCGTAATAGGCTGCACCATCGCGTAAAAAGGCAGGCACAATGAACAAATTCTTCTCCCGCATCCTCGCACTCTTTTCCGTATTTCTCCTCTTGCCTGCCCCGAACTGGGCCACCTGCGGCGGAGGCGGTGGCGGCGGAACGGGGGGCATGAGAGGCGGCGGTTCCATGGGTGATGAGCAGGTCTACCAAGTCCCCTGGAAACTGCTCAAACCAACCGACACTCCCACGTCGGGCGGTCTTGTCGTTTACTGGTTCCCCTCTTCCGTCGAGGAATTTCAACGTTCCAGCCTTCGCAACTCCCGCAGCCTTTCTCTTTATGCTTCGCAGTGCGTCACTATGGGCATCGCGGATGCCGGCACTTCTCTCGGCCAGAAATTCCTCACTGGCGAAAAACTCCCGGTTGTCGTTCTCGCCAAATCCGATGGCACAATCATTAACAAAGTCCAGAACAACAATGGATTCCTCAAAGTTGACCAGGTCGAAAAACTTGTCGAATCGGAAATGAAACAGCGCGAAGACGCCCTCAAAGGGCAAATCAAAGCCGCCAAGGAAAAAGCCAAGTCAGGCGACAAAGACGGAGCCATCCCGCTCCTTCGTTCCGTGCTCGATGAAAAATGCCTCTTCCCCGGCAAGGCAAAAGACGCCGCTAAAGAATTGAAGAAACTCGGCGTCAACGATATATCGCAGCAATTTGAGGCACCCGTCATGGAACCTGCTGCCAGCGCCGCCATCGAATCCGTCATGAAGCGCGGCCTGGCTGCGGAGATGAACGAGAAATACCAAGAAGCTGAGCGCCTCTATTCTCAAGCTCGAATGATGGATCCCGCCGATCCCGCGCCGCTCCGTTACCTCGGCGAACTCTATCGCCATCACATCGGCGATTGGGAAAAAGCTCGCCACAGTTTCGATTCCATCCTGGCCATGCCCGCGGATCCGCTCTCCCGCGCGGTCGCTCTCCACGGCCTCGGCAAGATGACCATCCACGAAGGCGATTTCCTCAAAGGTCTGCATCTGATGGAAGATTCCGTCCGTGAATTCCCCATCGCGCTCGCCTACCGCAATCTCGCCGTCTATTGGAACTCCGAAGGTGATACCGCCAAAGCGGATTACTACACCCGCGAAGCCACCAAGCTCGATCCGACCGATCCCTACAACTTGATCTTCGCCGCGGCTTTCCTTGCCGGAAACGGCCACGCCGACGAAGCGTTGAAAATCGCGTCACAAAATGAAGCACTACTACCGGCTTCTTACAATTTGGCCGCCATCTACGCTCAAACTGGCCAAAAGCAAAAAGCGCTCGATCTTTTGAAGCGGCATTTCTTCCAGTACGAACGTTACGAAGCGGTTCGCTCCAAGGAAATGATGGAAGCGCGTGTCGACGCCGTTTTCACTTCCTTGCGCGAGGACCCGCAATTCGTTGCGCTAACAAGTTCCGCCGTCGGCAAGCTTCCCAGCCCGCAAAACAAAAAGATGCCTATTGGCTCGCCTGCGAGGATGTAACCAAGCTGCTCTCAAGCTGACATGCAACCAAGAAGCGCATCTTGGAGTGCGGCAGCGCAGCTGCCGCTTTTCCTCCCGGCTAAAGCTAATGCTCGCAGGAGTTCCCTATGCCAACTGCTGCCCCCAAAAATCCTCGCCTGGCAACTCTGACAAAGCTTGCTCTTGCTCTCCCCGAAACGAAGCGAGAAATCCTGGGTTCGCACGCTTCCTTTCTCGTTCGCAAAAAGACTTTCGCCTACTTTTTGAATAACCATCACGGCGATGGCATCGTGGCCGTCACCTGCAAAGTTCTCCCAGGGGAAAACGCCGCACTCGCGAAGGCCCAGCCCAAGCGCTACTACCTCCCCGCTTACATCGGCTCGCGCGGATGGGTCGCTCTTCGCTTGGACCTCGGCAAAATCGATTGGGACGAAGTCCGCGAACTCCTGCTCGGCAGTTATCTCCTCACCGCGCCTAAACGCCTCGCGGCTCTGGTCCAACCTTCCGCTTGATCGCGCGGACGGCGTCCTCGCGTGCCCGCCGCCTCCGTTGTCAATTCAGAACCGTGGAAAAAACAACCGTCCCACCAGACCTCTTTTTTAATTTATAACTAAAAACTGACAACTGAAACCTCTCATGACTCCAGAAAAGAAAAGACTGCGCGTGGGTGTACTGTTCGGCGGACGATCCGGAGAGCACGAAGTTTCGCTGGCGTCCGCTGCGTCTGTCATCCGCGGGCTCGACCCGGACAAATATGAGCCGGTCCCCATCGGCATCACCAAAGATGGCCACTGGCTGATCGGCACCGGCGCGCAGAAAATGCTCCCCGAAATTTTGCGCACCGGCCAGCGCGTGATGATGGCCGCCGACCCGAGCGACGCCGCCCTTGTAAAGCTGGATGGAAGCGGCAGCGGGCAACGCCTCGACGTTGTTTTTCCCGTGTTGCACGGTACCTACGGCGAAGACGGCACAATTCAGGGATTGCTCGACCTCGCGGGGCTTCCGTTCGTCGGCGCTGGCGTGCTCGGTTCCGCCATCGCCATGGATAAGGATGTCTCCAAGCGGCTGCTGCAAGCGGCCAGAATCCCCGTCGTTCCCTGGATCGTTGTGCAGCGCCATGGATGGGAACGAAATCCAGATGAAATCCGCAAAGCTATCGAACTGAAATTTGGGTATCCCGTTTTCGTGAAGCCGGCCGCGCTCGGCTCATCCGTGGGAATGACGAAAGTGCATTCGCGCGCGGAGCTTGCTCCGGCGCTGAATCTTGCCGCGGAATTTGCGATGAAGATTATGGTAGAGCGCGCGGTCGTCGCCCGCGAAATCGAAGTTTCCGTTCTCGGCAATTATGATCCCAAAGCATCTATCCCCGGCGAAATCGTGCCCCATCGTGAATTCTACGATTACACCGCGAAATACCTGGAAGAAGGAACGGAGCTTCTGATTCCTGCCATATTAGTGCCGGCAATCGGGAGAAAGATTCAGAAGCTGGCTGTGGATGCGTTCCGCGTGCTCGAACTTTCTGGAATGGCGCGCGTCGATTTTTTCCTCGAGAAGAAAGGCGGTAAACTTTATCTCAACGAAGCGAACACCATTCCCGGCTTCACTTCCATCAGCATGTATCCAAAACTTTGGGAAGCCAGCGGAATTCCTTTCCGCGAACTGATCGACAAATTGATCGAACTTGCACTCGAACAGCATGCCGAAAAAGCTCGCACCAAATATCAGATCGAACTTCCATCCGGCTCGGGCGGCGCGCTTGAGGGTTGATTCAACTTTCCGAAAACTGCTCAACCGGCATTTGCAACGAAACATTTCGCTTCCTGAATTCTCTTTCGCCTCGAATCTGTCTCTGAACATTTGCTCGAACGGGAAACTTTTGCTACGTTTTTAGAGTCAAATATTCAGCCAGGGACGCTGGGCAATCGCGGTAACTTTCAATCGCACGCTCGCAGGGCAGGAGAAAACTGAATGTCAATTCTGAATCCACCTGCTGAAAAGCCGGAAAAATCGCGGGTCATGGCATTCACAGTTTCGGCGGTCACGGTTATTGTGCTCGTGGGGCTGTGGTTTGCGTTCCGCTACTACCCCGAGAAAAAAGCGGCTTCGAGATTTTGCGAGGCGCTGGCCGCGGACAACACAGACCTGGCTTACAAACTCTGGAAACCTGCGCCCAGCTACTCGCTGAAAGATTTTCTATCAGACTGGGGACCGAAAGGCTACTACGGCCCCGTCAAGAGCTACAGAATTCTCCACGCCAGCGCACCGCGTGGCTCAAACACGGTTGCGATAACGGTCGAGGTCAGCCCGTTCTCGCCGATGCCTGAGCCATCCGACGTCGATAAGAGCCGCAAGACGAAGGTCATCGTGCTTTGGGTCCTGCCGGCGGACAAGTCGATCAGTTTCCCAGTTCCCTACTCCTAAACTCTTCCCCAAATCAAGTCAGTTACGCCTACTTGCGGATTTCTCCCAACGCCTGGAGGAGCTCCTCCTTGCTGACGCTGGCGGTGCCGAGTTTTCCGACGACGACTCCGGCGGCGGTGTTTGCGAGCATGGCGGCGTCCGCAAGCGGCGCCCCTGAAGCGGCGGCGAGAGCGAGAACGCTGAGGACGGTATCGCCGGCGCCGGTCACGTCGAACACCTGGCGGCCGGTAGCGCCGCGCTCGACACCGGGCTGGCCGACGCGCGCATAGGTGATTTCAAAACTTGTCGCGGGAATGTGGAGATGGCGCGGCGAGGACTCTTCAAAAACACTCATTCCCTTTTCGCCGCGAGTAATCACGACAGCGCCGCAGCCAAAACGCGCAAGCAGGGAGTTTCCTGCTTCTCCAAATGATTTTTCATCGGACAGCGATTGAGTAACGAAGAAGCTGGCTTCCTTGGCGTTGCAGACGATGGCGCGAGCGCCGCGATAGGCGTAGAGGCGGGAAGTTTTCGGCTTCACAAAGACGGGAACTTTCAACTGATGAGCGGCGCTGAGGACGCGATCCGCGAAATCGTCCGTGATGAGTCCTTTGTCGTAATCGGAGACGACCAGGGCGTCGAGATTCTTGAGCGCGGAGAAAAGCACGCGGAGCAGTTTTTCCTGTGTTTCGTGCGCAAGCGGATCCCCGCGCTCGCGGTCCACGCGAACGACTTGCTGATGGCGCGCAATGATGCGGGTTTTTACGGTGGTGACGCGTTCCGCGTCTGGAATTACGCCAGCGCGCGAGATACCTGCATCCTTCAAACATTTCAGGAGGGCACGGCCAGGTTCATCGGCGGTGATTTTTGCGCGGCGATTTTTACTGTGGCCACTGTTTGCGGCGAAGACTTTTTCTCCGCCGATGACACCGAAACTTTCCACGCGCGCGCCGAGTGTTGCCAAGTTTGCCGCGACGTTGCCAGCACCGCCCAAGCATTCGCTTTGTGAAACAAAATCGACGACGGGCACGGCGGCCTCGGGCGAGAGCCGCGAAGCGGTTCCCCAGAGGTAGCGATCGAGCATGAGATCGCCGAGAACGCCGATGCGGTGGCCGCTGAGGCGAGGAATCAGACGTTTGAGGCGCGGAACCGAATCATGGAGTTGGGTGGGCATCGGCGGCGTTGGTTTAGCTCCTGGGCTGCTCGCCCGGAATAGAAGCTTCCTCGGGCAGCATGACGGGGATTTCGTCGCGGACTGGGTAGATGCGGTGGCAGGCGCCGCATTGGAGGCCGGAGCCATCTGCCAGAAGAGAGACTTTGGTCTTGCAGAGGGGGCAGACCAGGATGTCGAGCAGATGTTGAGGGATAGCCATGGGCGTCTCTTTCGCAGGTGAAGCGGAATTGGGAGTGTGACCTTGGACTGTACCAAAATCAGTGGCGAGTGACGAGTGGTGAGTGGCCAGAGAAGATGAGGTAGCGCGGTAAGGACAGGGTGAGGACGGAAGCGGGCGCAGTTCCATTTTGGGAAAGAGGAATGGTGAGTGGTGTACACACACCCCGGGTATTTCTGTAAGGGCGATTATGTATTTGACACAGATTAAGCATTCTGCTAGATTGTACTCATGGCGCTTCCCGACAACCAAGTTAAATTGATAATCCGCATCGTAGCGTTATTGCTGTTTTTCATTCTTCTTGGCCTAATCCAACGCTACCGCTAGGACATGCCATGAAACTCATAGACGTCACAAAGCAGTTTAGCACCGATGACAAGTGCCTCGATTACATCGAAACAATGCGCTGGCCGGATGGCGAGATTGGCTGCGTCCACTGTTGCGAAGTAGGTCGCATTTCCAAGATTGCCCGCGAAGCCCAGGGCAAGAATAAACGCTCGCGCATTTATCAGTGCTTAGCCTGCGGGAAGCAATTCAGTTCCACTAGCGGCACGATCTTCAACGATTCGCACTTGCCCCTCACCAAATGGTTCATGGCCATTGCGCTGATCTGCGAAGCCAAGAAGGGCATGTCCGCGAAGCAGCTAGAGCGTCACTTGGGCGTGAATTACCGCACAGCATGGTATCTGGCCCATAGAATCCGCGAGGCCATGCAAGAGGGGACTTTGCTCAGTGGCGTAGTCGAGGCCGATGAAACTTTCCTGCGTCCGCGCAAGCCGCGTAAGGGCAACCCCAAAGTAAAGAACCCTAATCGCATGGCTGTGCTTGGCATGATTGAGCGTGGCGGAAAGCTCAAACTAATTCCCGTCGCCGATGACAAGAAAGCGTCCGTGGAACCGCCAATGCTAGAGCACATCGGGCCGGATGCTCTTCTACAAACTGATTCCAGCTTTACGCATGGCTGGATTGGCCGCTATCACTTCGCGGAACGGCACAGGATGATCAATCACATAGTTTCTTACGCAGAAGGCGACAATCACACCAATGGCGTCGAGAACGCCTTCAGTTTGCTCAAGCGGGGCATCTATGGCACGTACCATCAGGTTTCGATGAAGCACCTTGGCCGCTACTGCAATGAGTTTTCCTATCGTTTTAACCGTCGCGGGGAACAGTTGCAGATGTTCGACAGTACGCTCAAGAACCTAGTGCGCGGGAAAGTCCTGCCCTACGCCAAGCTCACGGCTTCGCAAGTACCGGAGACTTAGAACCCTTGCGGCCCTGAGTCTTTATCTTCTTGCGAGGCTTTGGCTTCGCCTTAAGCAGCCTGCCTAGAAGCGCGTCGAATTTTTCCTTGTTGGCCTTCATTCGGTCTAGCTTCGCACGGTTTTGAAGAATCGCAAAATATATTCACGATCCCGCATTTCGTGCACTGAATTTCTCCCGTGTAAGTGCCTGCCATTACACATAGCCATTTTCGACAGCCCAGGCAAACCGAATTGACCAGCAGTTTGTAGCGTTCCATGCCCTATGCTGGGATCGGGGCTATGGAAAGTCAAAGCAGGTTATCCGATTCTTCTTGACTTAAATATATTTATCCGCCATACTTATGTCAGTCGCAGGAGGCGGGCTCCGATGGATACATCTAGAATCAAGATAAAGATTGGCGAACATGAATTTGAGGCGGAAGGACCATCCGAGTTGGTGAAAGACCAATTCGAGACATTCAAAAGCATTATCAGTTCTCTCCCAAGCATTACGCCTAACCAAAAGCAGGGCGACACGACTAAGACCATTATAAATCAACTAGCTACGGACGGCATCCCCATGTTAAACCTTGAAAAGATTATGCGTGTCTCTGGGCGTATTGTATCTCTAACTGCCTTGCCAGCGACACCACTAGAATCAGCCTTGCTAATCATGCTAGGCCACAGCACGCTAAAGCAAAACGTATCCCCAACTGGTCAAGAGATTGGTGACGGTCTAGATCAATCAGGCCGTCCGGTTCCCCGCGTAGACCGCATCATGGAAGCAGCCATCAACGATGCTCTGGTGCTCAAAACGGGGATTAAACGCGCAACGCGATACCGGCTCACAAATCAGGGTTTGGTGAAGGCTCAAAAGCTGGCCAGCGATTTGCTCGCCAACCTGCCCTAGAGCCTTCCTAAAGCGGAGGGCGACTATCTGGCGATAGAGGCATTCTAGCAGCAATGAGTAGAGAAATGGCATTTCTAATTAATCAAGCTGCCCCTCAGCGTCCGCCACGAGTCGAATACAATTCGATTTCAGAACTATTTTCCGCATTTCAGCAACTCTTTTTGGATGGCAACAAATCTTTGATAATGACTCCTTGTGGCCACAAGATTTACTGTTTCGAGCATCACTTTTTCCACATGGCAGGCGTCGTCGTGGAAGGCGTCCCGGAGTTGACTATGCCTAATGAACGAGAAACTGTGTTGAACACTAAGCAAGGATTCGCGCATTACGAATTAAGAGAAGGCGGCTCGCGGGCAAGGCATTTAGCTTCGGCACGAATCACCCTCGAGCAGCCAGATGAGGTCTGGGCTGAGAATCCAAAGGTAGAATCTGCAAGATGGGTTTATGTGAAGGAATTCGATAGCAAGCCCTATCAATTCTCCGTGGCGCTCGTAGGAATGTGGGAGGCTAATTCGTCAATACCGGTCCCTTTTAGCGGCTTTGCAGTGGACAAGGGCCAGATCAAGAAATGGAGGGCCTCGCAAAGAATATATCCCTAAAACACGAATGGCCACCGGTTTAAGGGTGGCCATTCGTGAGTACGCTACCGGGATTGCACCGGTAATCTTTTCAAGCAAAGCTTATCTTCTAGGGGTGCAAAAGTCAAAAAACTTATCCGCCATTGTTCACGTAAGTCCTTTTTTAGCAATAACTAAGACCTGGTTTCCAATGACAGAGAAAGTACTTTTGAGCAAACATAAGACTTCGCTCGATGTTTGCCAAATTTGATGCCCTGTCACGGCCTTATCATTTTGATAAGTTTGCCTGTCTGTGTCAAATACATAATCGCCCTGTAAGAGTGGCAAACAAAGGACTTACAGGATACCGAAAATGGAAAAGTGCGTTCTAAAGAAGCGATACGCTCCCAATGATTAACGCACTGGAGGCGCAAGAGAAAGGAGACCGGCTAGGAACAAGACGAGCGCTGTGGCGACCACTCGAAACGAGATTTTCAAACAGTCCCAGCTGACCATTGGTTTGGACCTGGGAGACCGAACAAGTCAAGAGGTGATGTTTCCGGGGAAGATCAGGCGGGGTCGACGCGCCAGGAGAGGCGGGTAGACCAGGATTTCAGTGAAGCGAGGTCAGGACGGGAGACCGCGAGAATCTGGGAGCCCTGGTAGACGCGCTCGAAGCCTTCCTCGGATTCAGAGACAGTTTCAATGGGCGCGACCCAGAATTCGCTGGCGCCCGGGGAGTTCAGGGTGACGCGGAGGTGTTGCCAATCGTCCTGGATGCGGAGGGTGGGCGCGGGCAAGACGCCGCTGAAACGAAGATTGGCGTGGCCGGCGGGAGTTTCGATGTAGCGGTCTGGTTCGGCAGGTGCGAGGAAATTGAGGACGGACTCGAAGCCGATGGCTATGGGACGGGCTGGGGCATCCTTGAACTTCAGCGTGATTTCGCAAGAAATCTCAAAACCACCCTGGACGGACGCAAATGAAAAACGCTTGGTGAGCAAGACTTTTGAGGCGGGACCGCCCGGAGGATGCGAGAGAGAAAGGGGCTCGGTGCGGAAAAGCTGGGCTTCAACGGGCGAGCAGGTTTGAATAGCAAAAGCGCCGGCGGCAAATCCGGCGTCTTCTTGAAGTTCGAGAGCTTCATAGTCCGAGTGCGAGCGAGAGGGATCAAAGATCAGGACGCGGAAAGCATGACGGGGCCAGCGGTCGTAACGGAGGAAGCGTTCGAGGTTGGGCTCTTTGACGCGGATCTGATCGTGGATCGAAGCGACGGCGCCGGTGGCGGGCTTGACTGCGACTTCGCGGAGGCGCGAGTGATAGGCCTCCACGCGGCGCATCATGGAGTTGATGAGCGTGGCACCGGCGGGACGAAAATCGAGCGCGGCAATCGTGCCGCCGTCGTCTGGCTTGAGGAGCGCTTGCCAGTCCTGGGCGGTAAAGAGGACTTCGTTGGCGCCATCGGCGTCGTAGTCGAGAAGTTCGATGCGGGGAGCGGAGGATTTCGGGTCCTGTTTATCGGCGATAGCTTCGGCGCGAATGAGATTTCGCCAGGGATTGGTGCGGAGGTGCGGAGCGTAGATGCCGCCGAAAACTCCGTGCCAGTAAACGTCGTTGCATTGAGCGCGAAGGAGCAGGTCGCGAGCTTCGACCAGATCAGCGGACAGCCTGGAAGATTTCGTGCGGCGCGGGGTGACGGCAGCGATGCGCGCGGAAACACGCAGCATTTTTTTGTGAAGGAGATTTGATTCGCTGTACTTGCGGAAAAAACCTCGCCAAGAACCGCCGCGGAGGAAGGCCTGGACCTCGGGGCGAGCGTCAAATTCACCGAGGACGGCATGAAAGCGCTGGCGGACGCGAGTGGGAAGGACCCACTCCATCATTTCGGAGTAGGAGGCGGTGGGAAGATCGGCGCGCCCGAGGGCAGTATGGCCTGCGATGTATTGGCTAGGGCTGACGACTCTGAGCCAATCGGAATTTTCCTCGAGGGCGGTGAAGAATTCGGAGAGCCAGCCTTTGGTATAGCAATGCTCGAAGGTGCCGGGCCAGACGCCGAATTTTTCCATGTCGTCGCCCATGGCGGCGACTCCGCCGGGATGAAGGCTGGCGGACTCGCGCAAGCAAGTGATGACGTCCTTCACGATGCCAAAAGGAATTTGATAGCGAAGTTTTTTCTGGCCGGGATAGAGGCGAACGGCGCGGCCGCGGTCTTCCGCTATGTAATAGCCGAAGAGTTCCTCGGGCTCGAAGCCGGCGGCGAGGAAGTGCATGTCGTCAACAAGAGTGTAATTCACGCCGGCAGCAGAGAGGGCGGAGGGGAGTTGCGGTTCCCAGACGCGTTCGGCGAGCCAAGCGCCGGAAGGTCTCTGGCCGAAATGAGATTCTAGATAGTCAGCGAGGCGGACGATTTGCTCGTGTTGGTCGTCCTGAGGAATGGACACGAGGATAGGCTCGTAAAAGCCGCCACCGACGAGTTCGACCTGGCCACGCTGAACGAGATTTTTCAGGAGTTCGAAATATTCGGGGCGATGGGCTTCGAACCAGGTGAGAAGAGGCCCGGTGTAGTGCAACCCCAGCTGGACGCGGGGGTGCCGTTCGAGGCACTCGAGAAATGGGAGATAGGAGGTCTTGTAAGCGCGTTCGAAGACATGCTCAAAATTTCCGCCGGGCTGATGGGCGTGAATAAGGAGAGCGAGGTGGAAGTTTTGGGACATGGGGACAGTTTTTGCCTAATTCTAATGATAACCCGCCGGGAGAATCGGGGAGAGCGAGTCGCAGGAACGTGAACGAAAGCTTCACTCCAAAAGAACAAAAAATCGAGAGCAACAAAGCAGAACTGACTTGAAAGCCGTCTAAAAGAGCATTACGTTCGCCGAACCAAAACGACGCGCCGGGACGGAGTGTTCAGAGGCTCTAGAAAGGCGCCGGCTTAAAAGGCAAATCGCTACTTTTTGGCGTACCATTCGCTGTTAATGGCGGTAAAGCTCTGCCACTTTTCCGGGAGATCTTCCAGGGCGAAGATGGCGGTGACCGGGCAGACGGGCACGCAAGCGCCGCAGTCAATGCACTCGGCGGGATGGATGTAGAGCTGGGTGGTGCTTTCAAAATTGGGCTCATCCTTGCGGGGGTGGATACAGTCCACCGGACAGACGTCTACGCACGCGGAGTCTTTTGTGCCGATGCACGGTTCGGCAATCACGTAAGCCATTCAGAATCTCCTTTGATCTGGCAGCAGGCCGGTTGAGCCCTAAGACGAGAGAAACGAACCGGCAAGTTTTTTTATACCATGCGGCTGCATGAAGCAACAAGCAGCACAATAGAATTGTACGCGGCACGTTACGGATTCTCAACCTATACGGGAGCGGCTAGAATGGTGGGGGAGCAGAAATGAAAACTCGATTGGGGATGATGCTGGCGGCAGGGCTGGCGTGGGCGACGCTAACGGGAGGCGGACAGGGGCGCAAGCCGGTTGCGGTGCGGGATCCGAAGATGATTGATGTTCAGGGATATCAAAAGATGCTGAGCCAGTACCGCGGGAAGCCGGTGCTGGTGACATTCTGGGCGACGTGGTGCGAGCCCTGCAGGGACGAGTACCCGATGCTGAATGAGCTGGCAAGACAGTATGCTCCACAGGGGTTGCAGGTGGTGGGCGTGAACCTGGACGATGATGGCGATCTGATCCTGATGCGGCGTTTCATCGCGCGGTACAAGCCAGTGTTCCCGAATTACAGAAAGAAACCAGCGGGCGGGGACGGTTTCACGCAGATGGTTTCGCCGGAATGGAACGGAGCGTTGCCGGCTGGTTTTTTTTACACCAAGGATGGGAAGGCGGCAGGGCACTTCGTGGGGGAGCAGCCAAGAGCTGTGTACGAAGGGGCGATTCAAGCGCTTCTGGCAATTGGGGCGGTATCGAATTGAGTTGAGCCCAGAATTGAAAAAATAAGTAGCGGGACGATTTGGGTTGGGGAGGATGAGGATGTTGCGGACCAAGGGCAACGTGATTACCTACTTCGGTCACAGCACGTTTTCACTGACCACACCGGGCGGGCAGGTGGCACTGATCGACCCGTGGGTGACGACCAATCCAGTGTGTCCGGAGAAGCTGAAGAATTTGCCGCGGCTGGACGCGATTTTCCTGACGCATGCGCACTCCGACCATATGGGCGACCTACTAGAACTGGCGAAGAGGTTCAGGCCTAAGATAGCGGCAAGTTTCGAGACGTGTTTATGGATTGAGGGCAAAGGATTTGAAGAAGAGACGTGCCCCATGGGCAAGGGCGGTTCGCAAAAGATTGGGGATTTTGAGATTACGATGACCCATGCGTTCCATTCAAATTCGATTGATGAGCATGGAGTGCGTCACTACGGAGGAGAACCGGCGGGATACGTGATTCGGATGCCCGGAGGATTCACGGTTTATCACGCGGGGGATACGGCGATTTTTGGCGATATGAAATTGGTTAGAGAACTCTACAAGCCGGAGCTGGCGATGCTGCCAATTGGAGACCGATTCACGATGGGGCCGCGTGAAGCTGCGCTTGCTATCAAGCTATTGGGTGTAAAGGACGTGATTCCGATGCACTATGCAACGTTCCCATTTTTGATGGGGACACCAGAAGAGTTGAAGAAAGAAGCGAAGAAGATCAAAGGGCTGAAGATACACGCACTGAAACCGGGAGAAAAGCTATGAAACTAAGTCCAAATTTTCAGAGCGGGTATATTCAGACCGACGTAGAAGAGTATCTCTACGAGCTTCTCCCCAAGCGCGATGCGGTACTCCATGAGATGGAAGAGTATGCAGCGGAGCGTGACGTGCCGATCATTGGACCGGCAGTGGCGCGAGCCTTGTCGTTGATCGTGCAAATCTCCGGAGCAAAGAGAATTTTTGAGATGGGATCGGCCATTGGATACTCGACCGTGTGGCTGGCACGCGCGGCGGGGCCGAATGGCAAGGTGATCTATACGGATGGCGATCCGGAAAAAGCGAAGCTCGCGGGAAGTTACATCAAGCGGGCCGGAGTAGCGCGGCGAGTGGAGCAGCGCGTGGGGGATGCTCTCGAACTGCTCAAGAAATCACCGGGCAAATTCGATTTGATTTTCATCGATGTGGACAAGAAACAATATCCCGCGGCCCTTCGGCTGGCAATACCGAGGGTAAAGCGTGGAGGGATCCTTGCGGCGGATAACACGTTGTGGTCTGGAAAAGCGGCGCGGATTGCGGCTCCGGAGGACCATTCGACGCTGGGCATTCAGGAATTCAACCGCATGGTCTACGCGGCAAAAGAGCTTTATCCGGTGATGATTCCGCTGCGAGACGGTCTGACCGTTTGCCGCAAGAGATGAACGGCGGCTAGGTTAGCGGCGCATAAAATTGCGGATGAAGAACCAGAGATTGGCGGGACGTTCGGCAAGACGGCGCATGAAGTAGGGAAACCAATCCCTGCCGTAGGGAATATAGACGCGGACTCGGAAGCCGTCAGCCACGAGGCGGCGTTGAAGGTCAGTACGGACGCCATACAACATTTGAAATTCAAAATCATCCTTGGAGATTTTATTTGAGGCGGCGTAGCGAATTGTGGCCGAGATCATCTGGGGATCGTGGGTAGCGATTCCGTGATAGAGGCCGCTGGAGAGCAGCTTCTGCATCAGAAGGACAAAATTGGCGTCCACATCCGCCTTTTTCTGAAAAGCGACCTCGTCAGTTTCCTTGTATGCGCCTTTGCACAGCCTGATTCTGCACCCGACAGAAAAGAGATCCGATACATCCGATTCGCTGCGATAGAGATAGGACTGGATGACAGTGCCGATGGCGGGGTTGCGTTCGCGGACGCGCCTGACGAGCTCCAGCGTTTTCTCCGTGTAAGCGGAGCCTTCCATGTCCACGCGGAGAAAATTCTCCCGGCTGGCGGCGAATTCGACGATGGAGACAACCAGGCCCTGGCAGAAATCTACATTGAGATCGAGACCGAGTTGGGTGAGCTTGCAGGAGACGTTGGCGTACAGATTTTCCTTGGCGATTCGCTCAAAAATTCTCAGGTAGGCATCACGAGACTGCTGGGCGGCGGCGGTGGTGCGGACGTTCTCGCCCAGATAGTCGAGGGAGACCAGCATGCCGGCGTTGTTGCAGATGCGGGCAGCAGCGACGGCTTCGTCGAGTGTGACGCCGGCGACGAAGCGGCGAGCCATCTGGCGGGTCTTCTGGTTGGAAGTGATCCAGTGGGCAAAAACCTTATTTTCCGAAATCTTGAGAAGGAGCGATCGAAGCATGCGTGAATAATTATGGCAGCAAGGCGAGAACGAAACTAGTCCGTGTGCCCTTCCAGAAACTTTTCAGCGTCTATGGCAGCCATACAGCCTGAACCGGCCGCGGTGACTGCCTGGCGGTAGCGGTGATCCTGGACGTCACCCGCGACAAAAACGCCCGGGATGGAGGTGAAGCTGCCATGTTTTGCGAGGAGATAACCGTTGGCGTCGGTTTGCAGCTTGCCTTTAAACACTGCGGTATTGGGATCGTGGCCGATGGCCACGAAAACGCCGTCGAGGGCGAGGTGCTTGGGTTGCTTGGTTTCAACGTTGCGGAGATGGATGCCTTCGAGGAGTCCTCTGGAGGCGAGGAGTTCTTCCACGACGTAAGGGGTGACCCATTCGACTTTTTCGTTGGCCTTGACGCGATCAATCATGATTTTGGAGGCTCGGAATTCCGCGCGGCGGTGGATCAGATAGACGCGGCTGGCGTAGCGCGAGAGGAAATTGGCTTCTTCCAT
>Ga0209698_10002662_pt1 | contig 20110 bp, 21 predicted proteins | sample LitLauG_LLR_2012_FD_187203 | JGI IMG/M metagenome (GOLD analysis project Ga0209698, IMG submission 187203) | Freshwater sediment microbial communities from Pennsylvania, USA - Little Laurel Run_MetaG_LLR_2012 (SPAdes) (version 2) | ecosystem: Environmental > Aquatic > Freshwater > Creek >...
TCCTTCAGGAGCGCCGCGCTCGCGGAGGGCGGCGAGCCCTCGCACGCGTACCTGTTCCACGGCCCGCCCGGCGCGGGCAAGCGCGCGCTCGCACGCTCGTTCGCCGCGGCGCTCCTGAAGGACGGCGCGCGCAACCGCGACACGGTCGCAGAGCGCGTCGCGCGCGACGCGCACCCCGACCTCACCTGGGTCGCGCCGTCGGGCGCCGCGGAGGTGCTCGTCGCCGACATCGAGGAGCCCGTGGTGGCGGCGGCGGTGCGCACGCCGTTCGAGTCCGCGCGGCGCGTGTTCGTGATCGAGGCGGTCGACACGATGAACGACCAGGCGGCCAACCGCATGCTCAAGACGCTCGAGGAACCGCCCGCGTTCGTGCACCTGCTGCTGCTCACCGACCACAGGCAGGACGTGCTCGCGACGATCGCCTCGCGCTGCCAGCAGATCCGCTTCGAGGCGATGCCCACGGCGCAGATCGCGCAGCTGCTCGAACAGGCCGGCGTGGAGGGCGTGCGCGCGAGCGCGTGCGCGCGCCTGTCGCTCGGCGACGCACGGCTCGCGCGCACGCTCGCGGCCGAGCAGGGCGAGCAGCTGCGCGCGCGCTCGCAGGAGCTGATCCGCTGGGCGCTCTCGGGTACGGGGCCGTCCGCGCGACCGTGGATGGCGCTGCTCGAGCTCGCGCAGGCCGCCGCGGAGCGCGCGGGCGAGCGCTCCGCGGCGCTCACCGCGAGCGAGCTCGAGCTGATCCCCGCGAAGGAGCGCAAACGCCACGAGCGCGAAGCGCTCGACGCGCGCCGGCGCGGTGAGCGCCGCGCGCGCACGGAGTGCGTCGACCTCGCGCTGCGACTCGCCGAGCTGTGGCTGCGCGACGTGCTGATGCTCTGCGAAGGCGCGGGCGAGCTGCTCTACGCGGTCGACCGGTGCGAAGAGCTCCAGCAGGACGCGCAGGACCGCGCCGGCGGTCCGCTGCGCGACGCGCTCGAGCTGATCGCCGCCACCCGCCTCAGCCTCGCACTCAACGTCGCCGAGGAGCTCGCGCTCGAGGCGCTCGCCTACCGCCTGCAGGCACTGCTCGCGCGCTAGCGGGCGCGGGCGCGGGCTACTCGCCGCCGGCCGGCGCGATCGACCCGAGGCGCGGCTGCAGGCCGTAGGTCTCGAACGCGAGGAAGCGCGAGAACTGGCGGTTGTCGGGCCCGTGGAAGTCGGCGGAGCCGGTGCTGAGCAGGCCGAGGGTCGCGCAGCGCTCGGCGAGCAGCTCGGTCTGCTCGCGCGTGTGCGTGATGTAGAACGCCTCCACGCCGTCGATGCCGAGCGCGCTGAAGCGGTCGATCGTCGCGAGCACCTCGGCGGGGTCATCCACGTCCCAGAAGGGGTGCGCCCACACGGCGAGCCCGCCTGCGTCGTGGATCGCTTCGATCGCCTGCGCGACGGTGGGCGTCTGGCGCCTGCGGAACGCGGGACGGCCCTCGACGAGGTAGCCGCGGATCAGCGAGCCGATGTCGTCGATGTGCTCCCGCTGGAGGCGATCCGCGTTGGCGGGAGCGCCGAGCACCGCTTCGGCGAGGTGCGGGCGCCCGATCGGCTTGCCCTGTGCGACGCGCTGCTCGATCTGCGCCTCGTCGAGCTCGAGGCCCGCTTCGCGCAGCGCGTCCGCCATGCGCAGCGTGCGCTGCTCGCGGTCGGCCAGGAACTCGTGCAGGCGCGCGCGCAGCTCGGCGCCGTCGTGGTCGATGTTGTAGCCGAGGATGTGCAGTTCCCGCGGCTCGCTCGCGTCCTCGTCCACCGCGGATATCTCGACCGCTGAGACCACGTGGACGCCGAGGCGCTCTCCAGCGGCGATCGCCTCGCTGACGCCGCTGACGGTGTCGTGGTCGGACAGCGCGAGCAGCTCGACGCCGGCGGCCGCAGCGCGCGCGACGACCTCCGCGGGGGCGAGCACGCCGTCGGAGTGCGTGGAGTGCGATTGCAGGTCGAAGCGGGGCGCCACTGACGCGCAGCCTAGGCGATGCGCTCAGGGGCGTGCGTGATCGGCGCGCAGGGAGGGCCCGTCGAGGCACGTGAGCTCACCCACGCGCGCAGCGAGCTCGCTGCGCATCCTCCGCACCGCGACGTAGTAGCGCCGCGCGCGGTCGCGCAGCACCTCCCAGCGCTCGCCCTGCTGCGGGTCGAGCGCGAGGAAGGCGGCGTCGGTCTCGGCGGCGCGGCCGCGCGCGTCCAGCCACAGCACTTCCAGATAGGCGAGTCCGACCGCGAGGCGCTCCTCGGGGATAGCGTGCGCTCGCTCGAGCTCGCGCAGGTGCGGCATCAGCTTGTCGGTCAACCAGCGCTGCTCGGCGTAGGCGCGCAGCAGCAGGCAGATGTCGGGCGGTTGGGTGAGGTCGTAGAGGCTCATGATCTGGGATTCCGGCGCTGCCTGCTTGGATTCGGCCGCCCGCCGACGCTGCTTTAGGAGCCCGCCCTGTGCCTCCACCATTGGTCGGACGCGGCCAGCTCGCGCGCTGCGCGGCTCAAGCAGACGGGTGGTTCGCGCCGATGCGTCCACTGCGGAGCACTCACGAGCAGGGAAGCGATATGCACGCCTTCGGTACAGATCCGACACGCCGCACGGCCGGCCAGTACGCGCGCGCGACCGTGCAGCGGCTGCGCATGCGCACGCTCGTGTGGCTTGGCGCGCTCGCGGTGGCGACGGCGGCGCTCGGCAGGACCCTCGGACTGCACGACGCGCTGTTCGTGGCCAGCGAGCTCGCGCTGCTGGCGAGCATGTTCGTGATCTCGCGCTTCGTGCTGCCGCAGGTGGACCGCCGCGACCGCGGCGCCAGCGGCGAGGAGCACGTCGGCGCGGTGCTCGACTCCTTCTGCAGCGGCGACTGGCGCGTGATCCACGACGTCTCGCTCGGCCATGGCAACGTCGACCATCTCGTGATCGGCCCTGCAGGCGTGTTCACCGTGGAGACCAAGAGCCGCCCCGGGCAGGTGCGTGTGGGGCGCGTCCACGGTGCCACGCTCGAGCAGGCACGCGCTCAGCAACGCTCCATCGAAGCGGTCACAGAGCTCGCCGTCGAGCCTCTGATCGTGTACAGCCGCGCGTGGGTCGACAGGCCGCTCGCGCGCCGCAAGGGCGTGCGCCTGATGCCCGCGCGCATGCTCGTGCGCCATCTCGAGCAGCAGCCGTGCAGGCTCTCAGACGCTCAGGCCGAGATGGCGTACTCGCGGGTGGTGCAGGCGCTGCTCGACGAGCATGCGCGGCTCGCCCGCGCGCGCTGGCGCCTGGTGCGCTAGACGCCGCGGCGCCCGCCCGAAGGGCGAGCGGCACGCAGCACGCGCTGCGCTCGCTAGGTTGATAGCGCAGATGTCGATCTCCCCGTTCAGCGTGAGGCCCGCGGCGCCCGACAGCCCTTCGCCGCAGGGCGAGCGCCGCCGCGCGCGCATCGTGCTCATGATCGTCGCGATCGGGATCTGCGCGACCCTGCTCGCATATGCGATAGCGCCGGGCGTGAGGCATGTGGTCGGCCACGCCGCGCACAGCGTCAAGCACGTGATCGACCCGGACAGCCCGCGCCGCGCGCACCACGCTCACCCCTCCAAGCCCGCCACCGCGCCGCCGCGCAGGCACCACACGTAGGGTGTCGGGCGTGGCGCGCGCGTCCCTGCGCGATCTATGGGGCCCAACCGTCGTGTCGGCTCGCACCCGCAGCACGCACGGGGCCTGACGGTGGCCTCGGCGAGCGCCGCGCACGCCCGCGCCCCTCACGCCAGTGAGGGGCCCGCTCGAGGCCTTCCCGTCCCCTCGCTGCCCCCGGGGCCGCGCGCTCCCGCGGTCGCGCAGACGCTCGCGTGGGCGCTCGCACCGACGTGGCTGCTCGGGCGCTGCATGCGCGAGGTGGGCGAGGCGTTCACGCTCACGTTCGCGCCGAGCGGCTTCCAGCTGGTGATGCTCGCCGACCCGGACGCGGTCAAGCAGGTCTTCACCGCGCCGCCCGAGCTCGCGCCGTCGGGCGCCGCCAACTCGCCGGTCGCGCCCGTCGTGGGGCCCAACTCGGTGCTCGTGCTGACCGGGCCCGAGCACCTGCGCCAGCGCAAGCTGCTGCTGCCGCCGTTCCACGGCGAGCGCATGCGCGAGTACGAGAGCACGATCGTGCGGGCGAGCACCGAGGAGATGGCGCGCTGGCCGCTCGGCAGGCCGATGCGCATGCAGAACGCCGCACGTCGCATCACGCTCGAGGTGATCCTCAGCGCGGTGTTCGGCGTGGACGCGCAGCGCATGGCGCCGATGCGCTCCACGATCGGCGAGCTGCTCGAGCCCAGTCGCATGCTGATGGTGCTGCGCGCCGCGCTGCGGGGACCCCGCAGCGAGCGCCCCGACGGTGCGCTCGGCGCCGTGCTCGACAGGCTCGATGAGCTTCTCTACGCCGAGATCGCGTTGCGCAGGCAGCAGTCCGACCTCGCCGATCGCGGCGACATCCTCTCGCTGCTCATGCAGGCCCGCGACGAGCAGGGCGCAGCGATGGGCGACGAAGAGCTGCGCGACGAGCTCATCACGCTGCTGCTCGCCGGCCATGAGACGACCGCGACGACCGTCGCATGGGCGATCGAGCGTCTCGTGCGCCATCCCGCCGCGCTCGCGCGCCTGCTCGCCGAGATCGACGCCGGCGAGGAGGACGCCTACCTCGAGGCGGTCGTCAACGAGACGCTGCGTGTGCGTCCCGTGGTGCCGATCGTGGTGCGCGCGCTCACCGGCGAGCTGCAGGTCGGCGAGCACCTGCTGCCCGCGGGCACGCGCGTCGCGCCCTGCATCTACCTCACCAACCGCAACCCGCGCGTCTACGAGGAACCCGCCGAGTTCCGGCCCGAGCGCTTCCTGCACGGCGCGCCGGAGACCTTCTCGTGGATCCCCTTCGGCGGCGGCATCCGCCGCTGTATCGGCGCCGCATTCGCGCAGCTCGAGGCGAAGCTGATGCTGCGCACGATCCTCTCCGAGCTCGAGCCGCAGATGCCGCGCGCCAACATCTGGCGCCGCGGCGAGCCGGTCCGCAGACGCGCCATCACGCTCGTGCCGGCAGCGGGCGCGCGCGTGGCGTGGCGGCGCAGGAGTGCCGGCCGCACTCGCGGGTAGCGTCCCCGCGCGTGAGCCACGCGAGCCACGCCACGTTGCCGAGCGCGCGCGCCGACCCCGATCAGCTGCTCGAGCGCTTCGGGCTGCACGCCTTCCGGCGCGGGCAGCGCGAGGCGGTGCAGGCCGCGCTCGACGGCCGCGACAGCCTCGTCGTGATGCCCACCGGCGGGGGCAAGTCGCTGTGCTACCAGCTGCCCGCGCTCGCCGACATCGGGCTCGTGGTCGTCGTCAGCCCGCTGATCGCGCTGATGTCAGACCAGGCGCGCAGGCTCGAGGACAGCGGCGTGCGCGCGTGCATGCTCGCGTCCGGCATGCCCGACGGCCACAATGAGCGCGCGCTCGCGGAGATCGCCGGCGGCGAGTGCCAGCTCGTGCTCGCAGCGCCCGAGCGCTTCGCCTCGCGTGCGTTCACGCGCGCCCTCGCGCAGCGCAGCGTCGGCCTGTTCGTCGTTGACGAGGCCCACTGCGTCGCCGAGTGGGGCCACGACTTCAGGCCCGACTACCTGCGCCTCGGCGCCGCGATCGACGAGCTGCACGCGCCGCGCGGCCGCGAGGGGCGCCCGCCCGTGATGGCCGCCACCGCGACCGCCACGCCGCGCGTGGCCGAGGAGATCGCGCAGCGACTCGGCCTGCACGACTGGCTGTCGGTGCGCTCCGGCTTCGACAGGCCGAACCTCACCTTCGACGTGCTCACCGTCGAGGGCGCCGGAGCGCTCACGCGCAAGCGCGCCGCGCTCGCGCACGTGCTCTGCGACGAGCGCGCGCGGCCCGCGATCGTGTACTGCGGCACGCGCAAGGACACCGACGCGACCGCCGCGCTGCTCGCCGCGCGCGGAATCGCCGTCGTCGCCTACCACGCGGGCATGGCTGCGGGTGCGCGGCAGGAGGCCCAGGCCGCCTTCATGGAGGGGCGCGCAGAGGTGGTCGTCGCGACCAACGCGTTCGGGATGGGCGTGGACAAGTCCAACGTGCGCACCGTGGTGCACTGGGCGCTGCCCACGAGCCTCGAGGCCTACTACCAGGAGGCGGGCAGGGCGGGACGCGACGGCGAGCCCGCGCGCGCGCTGCTGCTCGCCGCGCGCATGGACCTCGGGCGGCTGATCCGCTTCATCAGGGAGCGCGAGACGACCGTGGAGGACGTGAGGCGCTACGTCGCGCGCCTGCGCGCCGGCGCCGACGAGACGGGAGCGCTGACGCTTCCGCACAGCGCGCTCGGCGAGCGCGACCGCGTGCTGCTGTCGATCGCTGAGCGCGCCGGCGCTGCGCAGCTCGCTCCCGGCGCCGGCGAAGGTCTGCTCGTCGCGCTCACCGGCCGCGGCGACCCGCGCAAGGCACACGCCGCGATCAAGGCCGCGCGCGACCGCTCATGGGACTCCTACCGCTCGATCGAGCGCTACAGCTCGAGCGGCGAGATCTGCAGGCGCCGGCAGATCCTCGAGCACTTCGGCGACCCGCAGCCGCCCGCGCCGAGCGTGCGCTGCTGCGACGTGTGCGAGCGCGACAGCGAGCTCGACGATGCCCTGCGCGCGCCGCTCGCCGCAGCGGCGCCGCGCGTGCGCGGAGCGCGCTCCTCCACGGGGCGCCAGGGCGGCGGCGCGGGTGCGGGCGCCTCCGCGGTGCTGCGCGGCGAGGTCGACGGCGAGCAGTTCGAGCGCCTGCGCGAGTGGCGCCTTCAGCGGGCGCAGGGGAAGCCCGCATACACCGTCGCGAGCGACGCCGTGCTGTGCGAGGTGCTGCGCCTGCGCCCGCGTAGCACGAGCGAGCTGCTCGCGGTGAAGGGCATAGGCAGCTCGTTCTGCGAGAAGCACGGTCGCTCGCTGCTCGACTGCCTCGGCACCTGAGCACCAGCCCGCGCCCCCGCTGCTGGAGCGCGCGCGGCGCGCTCCAGGCGCGGATCCCGCGCTCGTGCTTCGCTCACCTGGCCGTCCACACCCTCATGCCGACCCGCGCGAACCGCCAGACGGCCTGAGCTTCGGCTGCGGGCACCCTGACGCAGCCATGCGACGCGGGGAAGTCGGGCACCTCTGAGAACTCGTGGATCGCGTAACCGCCATAGAAGTACTGCGCAAGGGGCATCCACACCTGAAACGGCACCGACCAGCTGCGCGCGGCGCGTTGCAGCACCCTGAAGTGCCCCACCGGGGTCGGCCAGCCGGGCATGCCGGTGGAAACATGGATCGCGCGCTGCACCCGCCCCGCGCGCACGAGCAGCAGCACCTGCTGGGCGATGTGCACCTCAATCCCTTCCGCGGCCGACCACGGCGCCGGCGCTCGCGCGCGCGCGAGCGCGAGCTGCGTGCGCCGGGCCGCGACACCGTCGCGCGCCAGGCCGCTCCAGCCCTGGAACGCGACCACCGCGTGCCGGGTGCGCATACCGAAGACGCCGTTGATCGCGCTCGCCGGCAGGTAGGCAAGTTGCGCCAACTTGCGCTGGAGCGCTCGCACGGCCGCGCCGCGCGAGCCGAGCTCCAATGCGGGCGCCATCGCAGCCCCCGCGACGCTTGGCGTGGACGCCGCCGCAACAGACACGGGCGGCGCGGCAGCGGCGATCATCAGCGAGAGCAGCAGCTGCACGCAGAGTGACGCGAAGCGGGCGCTCGACGCGCGTCGAAGCGATTGCGCTGCTCCCGATCGGTTCATGCGAACGCCGCACATTAGATGCCCGTCGGCGACGCTGCATCCGCACAAGCCCGCCGTGAGCGCGTAGAAGTCCCCGAGCGCCGACGCTCGCACTCAGGTGACCTGCTCTCAGGCGCGAGGGTCTCAACCCGCGAACGCCGCCAGATGGTCCGCGGCGAACTCGCGGAAGCTCCGCGGGGCGCTGCCGGTCACCGATGCGATGTCGGGGCTGACCTGCTGAGCGAGCCCGTCAGCGTAGAGGTCGAACAGCTCGCCCATCCGCTCGACCGTCCACTCGGGCCATCCGCTCTGGATCATCGACTCCTTCGCCTGCTCGATCGGGACCTCCCTGGCGGCGAGCTCGCGCCCGAGCAGCTCTGCGAGGATCGCGACCTGCTCGCGTGGGGAGGAGGCCTCCGGCCCCGTCGCCGTATAGCTGCGCCCGGCGTGCGTGTCGGGATCCCGCAGTGCGGCGACGGCGAGCGCCGCGACATCGCGCACGTCGACGATCGACCAGCGCGCGTCCATCACGGGCCCGTAGACGGCGCCGCCCGCGAGCTGGCCCGCCCACGCGAGCGTGTTCTGCATGAAGCCGTTGGGCCTGACCATCGTGCAGGGGACGCCCGAGGCACGCAGCGCCTCCTCGGCCTCGTGGTGCATCCGCCCGAACATGATCGGCGAGTCCTCCGCGCACCCGATCACCGACAGCTTGACAAGGTGCCCGACGCCCGCCCGCGCCGCGGCGCGCGCCAGATTCGCCTCGTGTGCCGCGAGGTCGGGGGACGCGGGACTGGCGAGGTAGACGCCGCTGACACCGTCGAGCGCGCCCGGCAGCGAGCCGGGATCTGAGAGATCCGCGAGCACCGTCTCTATGTCCCGCGCGCGCAGCTGCTGCGCGGACTCGCTGCTGCGGGTCAGCGCGCGAACCGGGACGCCGGCTGCGTGCAGCTGGCGGAGCACCTCGGAGCCGGTCGTTCCCGTCGCTCCGCAAACAAGGATCTTCATTCGTTCATCTCCTTATAGGTGGTGGTCTTCGGGGGCGCCTCGCGCGCTCCGTCAGTCGCCGAGGCACTCGATTACGAGCTCTGCGACCTTGCGCCCCGAGTACTGCTGCTGGCCTGTGATGAGGTTCATGTCGCGGATCGCGAACGCCTTGAACAGTCCCGCCTGGACATAGTTCGCACCGCGCTTCTTCGCTTCGTCCTCGATCCGGTAGGGCATGATCTGCTGCCCGACCGAGGCGTCGCCGAAGTCCTCCTCGACGTTGGCGAACCCCGTCATGGTCCTGCCCGCGATGAGGTAGGACCCGTCGCAGAGCTTCACGTCGAGCAGCGCGCAGGTGCCGTGGCAGAGCGCAGCGGTGGGCTTGCGCGCCTCGTAGAAGGCCGCGACCGCCTTCTTCAGGTCCTCGTGGTCGCGGAACTGGAACATCGGTCCCTGCCCGCCGCAGATGACGATCGCGTCGTACCCGTCGAGCTCGAGGTCTCTGATCGCGGGCGTGCTCTCGAGCTGCGCCGTGATCTCGGGCGTGTGCAGCGCGCCCATCGAGATCAGGTCGTCAGCTGACCATTTCGACTCGTCGCGCGGGTCGGAGAGTCCGTCAACCTCGACCTTGCCGCCCTCGGGGGACGCGATGGTCACGTTGTAGCGCTTCTGCACAAACTCGTGGTAGGGGTGGAAGAGCTCGGCCGCCCAGAAACCGACCGGCCAGCCGAGCGTCGTACTGACACCCGGGTTGGCGACGATCATGAGGACGCTCGGGCGGCGGCCGGGGTCGGTCACGTCTACGACTTCGTGATGCGTGTCTGCGTTCGATACGGACATCCCTGGGTTTCCTCCTCCGGTTGGGGCTGCCGGCAGCAGCACTTGGCAGCACGTGATGGTACAAAGGCTTGAGGTCAAGAGATCATACCATTTGCTTGCCGTCGCGCATTGACATATGCTTGGCGGGATGCCTGTTCAGTGGGGCGCGGGAGCATCTGAGTCCGACCACCAGTGCCTTCCCCGTGATTCGGTCGATGCGCTGCAGGCCTCCTGGCTGCGGCGGCGTCCGGATCTCGATTTCGACCCGCTCGGCGTATGCGCACGGCTCACGCGTGTGCGTACCCATGTCGACGTCGAGGTCGAGCGGGTCCTCACAGCGCACGGCCTCAGCCCGGCGACGTTCGCCGTGCTGATCACGCTCGCGCGCGTCGGCGACGGGGCCGGGGTCAGCCAGCGCCGATTGATGGACGAGCTCGGCCTCACCTCCGGGACGATCAGCCTGCGCATGAACAAGCTGGTGGAGGAAGGGCTCATCGAGCGGCGAGAGGATCCGGCATCGAGGCGCAACACCCTGATCACCCTCACCGAGAAAGGGCGTGAACTGTTCGAAAGGGCCGTGCCGGCGCACCTGCAGAACGAGCGCCGCCTGCTGTCGGCACTGAGCGACGGCGAGCGCGAGACGCTCGAGGCGCTGCTGCGCAAGCTGCTCGTCGAGTTCGAGGGGTCGATCTGCCCCGCCGACGCGCGCCTTCGGCTCGGCCTGACGCTCGCACCGGCGCACGTCGCGATCTCGATGCGCGAGTCGGTCGGGCTGGACCCTCTTGTGGGGCTGCTCGTACGTGAGGCCGCCGACGGGGGGCCCGCAGCAGTCGCCGGCGTGCGAACCGGAGACGTGCTGGTGAAGGCCGGGCGCAGGGAGCTGCGATCGATCGCGTCGCTGTACGCCGCGATCAGCGATGAGGCCGCGTCCGGGAAGCTCAAGATCCGGCTGGTCCGTGGATCGGCCGAGGAGGGCGTGACGATCCGCATCGGCGCCACGCCCATACCGCACGGGAGGCTTGCCGCGACCCCGGGACGGACCGGCAGCGGGGACCACAGGCTCTAGGAGCAATCTCCGTCGCTAGGATCCGGGGCGTCGCCGACGTAGCTCAGCTGGTAGAGCACTTCACTCGTAATGAAGGGGTCCGGGGTTCGAGTCCCCGCGTCGGCTCTCCAAGGCCCCTCGGCTGATCCTCGCGCTATGGCCTCGAGGTCGCCTGTCTGATCGGCGAGCAGATCATGCCGGCGCTGCTCGACGCCGAGGAAGCCGGCCGGCTGCTCGATGTGCCGGCGACGTGGATGCTTGCGCAAGCACGAGCCGGGCGCGTCCCGCGCGTCCGGCCTGGCCATTACGCTCGCTTTGCGCAAGATACTTTGCAAGTGCGTACTATTAGCTGCATCCGCGTAGCATGATTCGCGCATGGACTTTCGCCGCCCTTTCATGGTCGTGACCCCCACCCTTGACGGAGACGTGTTGGCGACGCTTGCTCGCGCTGACATGGAGTTCAGCGGGCGAGAGCTGGCGCGGCACGTGGGCCACGGCAGCCCGGAGGGCATCCGCAGGGCCGCCGACAGACTGGTCGCGCAGGGCGTGCTCGAGCGTCGCTCGGCTGGTACCGCGCATCTATACCGGCTCAACCGCAGCCATCTCGCCGCTGCCTGGATCGAGGGCCTGGCGGGCCTGCGCGAGCAGCTGATCGAACGCTTGCGAGAGCTCATCGATGGCTGGGAGGAGCCCGCACGGGCAGTCCTGCTGTTCGGCTCCATCGCACGCGGCCAGGCAAGCGCGACGAGTGATCTCGACGTGCTGATCGTTCGCCGGCGAGACTGCGACCCCGACTCGGATCCCTGGCGGGCGCAGCTGCTGAACCTGCAGCAGTCAGCGACCGCTTGGACAGGCAACGACACGCGCCTGCTGGAGTACGGAGAGGACGAGCTGGCCGCAGGACGGACTGAGCCCGTCCTTCAGGACGCTGTGCGGGACGGTATCGAGCTCTTTGGATCGCGGCGTACGCTGCGGAAGCTCATCACTGCGCAGGTCCGTGGATGACTGCGCGGACGAGGCCCTGCAACGACGCGCTCACCGCGGGGCGGCTGCGCAAGGCCGAGCAGTTTCTCGATGCCGCCGAGACGATCCGTGAGTTCGCCGACGACGAGTACGAGGTTGGCGACGCCTACGTCACCCTGTGCGTCCATGCTGGCATTGCCGCCGCGGATGTCATCTGCTGCATAGCGCTCGGAGTACACGCGCTCGGCGAGGACAACAACGAGGCGCTCGCGCTGTTGGAGAAGACGCGCCCGGACGGCGCAGAGCTCGCCAAGTCGTTGCGGGCGCTGCTCAGCATGAAGACGCGCGCTGGCTACAGCGCACGACCCGTCGCCGCCGAGGACCGCAAGCGCGCACAGCGCCAAACCGAGCGACTCGTCCGTGCAGCCCGCGACCGAAGCATGAGCGAGTAAGTCGGGTGGTGGCCGACCGGTTCCGGGGCCTGAAAACCGTGTCCCGAACCATGTCCCGAACTCCGCAAATCTGAGGCAAGTTGAGAGCACCTGAGGCGAGCAGAATTAGCTCAGGAAAGCCAAAACCGCATCTTTCGGGGGCACTCGTAATGAAGGGGTCCGGGGTTCGAGTCCCCGCGTCGGCTTCAAGGAAAGGCCCGCAAACATGGGCCAAGCCGGAGCCACGCCGAGGAGTTTTGGCGCCCGCAGGCGCGCGGCGCGGGCGTCCCGTCGCGCGGCGCTCCCGGGCGCTCAGGTCGCGTTGTAGTGCCGGCGGGTTTCGGTGAACATGCGCCTGAATATGAACGCGTTCAGCGGTGCGCCGGGGCGCCCGAGGGCGGTCGGCTCGATCGCGAACTTCCATGTGAGCCGGCAGCGGTCGGCCCCATCGGACTCGACCACATAGTCCTCCGCGAAGCGCTTGAAGAGGGGGAGATTGGCCTCGGTGACATAGAACGCCTGCCTGTGGCCCTCCTCCCAGATGAAGTAGCGCTCCTTCAGTTTGATCGCTCCCCCCAGCGAGGTCGCGTGCCTCGTCGTGCCCACACCGAACGGGCGCTCGGAGGTCCAGCGCAGCGAGACGCCGCGGCACCATGCCAGCGGCTTGTCCGAGACCAGCTCCGCCCACACCTGCTCGGCGGGGCGGGCGATCGCGAACGTGTCGGCGTAGCGCGCCGGCGCGGAGGCGAAAAAGCCCTCATCGACGGGCTCGAGCACAGACGGCATGGCTTTGGTCCTTCCCTTCGGTCGTTTGCGCCACGGCGGCGGCGGCCGTGGCTTGCCCCCCGGGCGGCTCTCCGCCGCGGGCGGGTGAGGGCGTGATCATGACAGCGCCAGGGGCATGGCGCAGCGCCGGCTGCGTGCTGCCTTCCAACGCGCACGAGCGCAGTGGAGGCTCGATAATCGCCGGACTCGCTCCTCGACGACTACCGAAGGGCACGCCCATGCATCCCCGCCTTTCCCGCCTCTCCCGCCCCGCTCGCCAAATGAGCCTGATCGCCGCGGTCGCCCTCGCCTGCGTAAGCGGCGCGACCGCGGTCCTGCCGGCGGCCGCCTCGACGGGTACCGCCGCGGGGCCACCACGCTGCGGCTCATCCGGACTCGTGGTGTGGCTCGACACGATGGGCAGCGGCGCTGCGGGAAGCGTCTACTACGACCTCGAGATCACCAACCTGTCCCGCCACGCGTGCACGCTCGCGGGCTACCCCGGGGTCTCTGCGATCAGCCTGGCCGGCCGGCAGCTCGGCAGCTCGGCGTCGCGCGACAGCGCCCACGCGCCGCACATGATCACGCTCGCGAGCGCCAACGCCCGCGGCAGTGCGAGCGCAACGGCGACGGCCGTGCTGCGCATCGTGGACGCGGACAACTACCCGCGCTCGAGCTGCGGTCAGATAACCGCCGCGGGCCTGCGCGTCTACCCGCCCGGCCAGACCGCGTCGAAGGTCGTGCCGTTCCCGTTTCGCGCGTGCTCGCGCCCGGGCCCGGCGATCCTGCAGGTGGAGGCGCTCGAGCGGGGCCGCCTCGGCGCCTGCGCGCTCAGGCGCTCCCGCCCGGCAGGCGCGCGCCGTCCACCCAGGTGGCGTGGAAGCCCAGCGGGACGCGCTCCGGCAGCCCCAGCCGGCAGACCGGGCCGTCGCTCAGCGCGCGCGCGTCCAGCACGTGCACCTCCGAGCTCTGCTCGCGCTCGTCGTAGACATAGGAGATCAGGTAGCCGTCGTCCTCCGCGCTCGAGCCCGGACGCGGCGCGAAAGGCGCCTCGCTGCCCCAGCGCCCGTCGCCGAACCAGTGGGTCTCGGCCTGCGAGGTGAGCGTGTCGAACTTGGTGATGCCGTCGAACAGCAGCGTCTTCTCCGGCGAGATGTGCATGTTGTATGCGTAGCGGCTCGCGCGCCCCATGCGGTCCAGGCGGATCGACGGGAACTCGCAGTTGTCGTCGTCGAGCACCTGCTCGGTGGTCGTGCCGCGCTCGAGGTCGAAGCGGTAGCGGTGCACATGCGCGTCCAGGCGCAGGTAGCCGAGCATCTTCGCGAGCGGGCTCGCACCCGCGGGCAACGGCTTGGGCTGCTTGACGCGACAGACGTCGAGGATCACCTCTCCGTCCTGCTCCCACGCGTTGATCGAGTGGTAGATGTAACAGGGCTCCGCCTCGAACCAGCGCACCTGCTCGGGGCTTCCGTAGCGGGGTATCAGCGCAAAGCGAGCCGGCAGGTCGCGGTCGAACAGCAGCCGGTGGCGACCCGCGGCCGCCGCGACAGGGTCCGCCACGAGCGGCAGGTCCATCAGGATCGAGTAGTGCTCGGTGGCCGCCATGTCGTGCGGTAGCCGCGGGCCGGGCAGCTCGATCCCCACGAAGTGGCTCACGCGGCCGTCGGGGCCCACCACGCCGTAGCGCATGTGCGGCTGCTTGATGCCGTAGTCGAAGAACAGCAGCTCGCCCGTGTGCTCGTCGACCTTGGCGTGCGCGGAAACCTCGCCCGTCAGCGACCCGTGGAAGTCCTCCGGGCCGGTCGTCTCGAGCGTGATCGGGTCGAGCGCGTACGGCTTGCCAGCGCGGTACCACAGCGCGAGCAGGCGGTCGCGGTGGAAGACCACGTCGGTGTTCGCGGTGTCCTTCTCGCGCGATCCGGGGTTCGCGGCGAACGGCTCGAGGATCCCCTGGTGCAGCGCGCGCTGCGCGTCGCGCTCGGCGAGGAACCCCTCCGTGCGCACCCAGCGGTTGCGATACGTCGCCTGGCCGTCGGCGAAGTGCACGGCGTGCACCATGCCGTCGCCGTCGAACCAGTGATAGCGCCCGATCGGGTGATGCTGGGGGTTGGGGCCGTTGCGCACGTAGACGCCGTTGAGGTCGTCGGGCAGGCGCCCGTGAAGGACCGACAGTGACAGCGTGCGCTCCTCGTGCACGGGCTCGTAGGGCCCGAGCAGGTAAGGGTTCTCCTCGTCGAGCTCCGGCGGAGCGAGGACTGCGGAGCGGTCGAGGTGCAGCGACATGAGGCCTCCAGGGGTGCTTCTCGGGCGCAGGCGCTTTCAACCGGATCCTAGCCGCGCGGACCACCGCGGCACAAGCGTCGCGCCCTCGCGAGCGTCTCGCCTACGATCTGCGCATGAGCCAGGCCACGCCGGGAGCGCCCTCCGCGCAGATGCCACTCGAGGGCGGCTGCCTGTGCGGAGCCGTGCGCTTCCGGATCACCGCGCCGTTCAGCTCCGCCGGCTACTGCCACTGCACCCATTGCCAGCGGCGCACCGGAACCGGCTCATCGGCCAACGCGCGGGTGCCCCGCGAGGGCTTCACGCTGCTTGCGGGCGCCGAGCAGCTCCGCGCCTTCACGGCACCGTCCGGGGTGCCGAAGCTGTTCTGCTCCACGTGCGGCTCCGCGCTCTTCAGCGGCGACCCCACGAGCGATCCGCAGGTCGCAGTGCGCTTGGGAGCGCTCGACGGCGATCCCGGGATCCGCCCCCAATGGAGGCAGTTCGTCGAGTCGGCGGTCAGCTGGGAGGAGATCCCGCACGACGGGCTCGAGCGCCATCCGCGCGCACGCAGCTAGACGCTCGAGACCGTCAGCCCGGGGGCCCGCTCACGCAGCTGCGCCGCAGCGCTGCGGCGCGCGGACGCGAGCGGCGCGCGGACGCGAGCGGCGGAGACTAGTTGAGCCGCTTCTTGAGCGCGGATGCTGCGGAGAATTTCGCGCCCTTGGACGCGGCGATTTTTATCGTCTCGCCCGTGGACGGGTTACGGCCCTCGCGCGCTGCCCGGTGGCTGACGCTGAACTTGCCGAAGCCGGCAAGCGAGACCTCGCCACCGCGAGCAAGCTCGTCGGAGACCAACTCGATCGCCACCTCCACCGCCTGGCGTGCCTGGCTGGTGGCCATGCCGGTGCGCTCGGCGACCTGCTCGGCTAGCTCGTTCTTTGTCATGCGACTCCCTTCTTGAGTGTCGTTACAGCGAGCAGGCTAACCGCTCGTGAGGACGACGAGTGCGTCGCGACGCAAGCTCGCGCCCGGGAAGCACCCTAATTTCCGGGGAACTTGAGCGTCGCGAGCGCGCGAACCGGGCTCTCCAGGGCACGCGCGGCGCCCGCTCGTGCCCGGCGCGGAAGCAGCGCGCCGGAGGTGCAGCCCGCCCACAGCAGCGCGAGCCACGCGCACGAGGCGAGCGTCACATGGACCCAGACGAGCTGCGTGGGCAGGTGGTTGTAGTACTGGTCGAGGCCCACCACGCCCTGCAGCGCGAGTGCGCCGCACAGGATCGTGAGGGGACGCTTCACCGCCGCGCTGACCTCCCGGCGACGCGCGAGCCACCACAGCGCGACGGCGGCGAGACTGAAGACGAACGCGATCTCGGCGTGACGGTGGATCACGAAGTCCATCGTGGCGCGCCCGTCGAAGCTCAGGCGGTTGATCTTCTGCCCCGGGGAACCGCCTGCGTGGGGGCCCGCAGCCGTCGCCGCGGTGCCCGCGAAGATCGTCAGCACGCCGAGTGCGACCAGCGCGCGCATCGGACCAACGACGCTGCCGCCAACCTCCTCCGGGGCGGCTGACGGCGCCTCGGCCGGCTCACGCAGCGCGCGCCACACCAGCAACACGGCCGCGACGAGGATCAGCATCGAGAGCGCGAAGTGGCCCATCACCCAGCCGTAGTCGAGCGCGCCCTTGACCGTGAGGCCGCCGAGCACGGCCTGGCCGACGACGCCCAGCGGGAGCAGCGCACCGAGCCATACGAGGTCGCGTCGGTAGGGGCGCCGGCGCACCGCCGCGAGCCACGCCATGCCCGCGGCCAGACATACGGGGAAGGTGATCAGGCGGTTCGTGAACTCGATGATCGCGTGCGAGTTCAGCGGCGGGTATACGTTGCCGTAGCACTTCGGCCACGTCGGGCAGCCCAGGCCGGACCCCGTCAGGCGCACCGCGGCGCCCGTGAGCACGATCAGCGTCAGCGCGCCCAGGGCCGCGTAGGCGAAGCGCACGTACTGCGCGGGAGTGACCGTGTAGCCGTTGGTGCGCTCGCGCAGCCGCTGCCGGAGGGATCGCATCGCCCTAAGGATGCCAGCTGAACGGGAGTTTCTCGGCGATCTCGCGCAGCCGCGGCGCGGCGGCGTCGCGCTCGGACACCGTCAGCTGCGCCGCGGGCAGCGGCCAGCGCACGCCGATCTCGGGGTCGTCCCAGGCGATCGCGCGTTCCAGTGCGGCGTCGTAGTACGCGGTCTGCTTGTAGACGACGTCGGCGACGTCGCTCAGCACACAGAAGCCGTGCGCGAAACCCACCGGGACGTACAGCTCGCGCATACTCTCGTCGTCGAGCTCGACGCCGGCCCAGCGCCCGTACGTCGGGGAGCCGCGGCGCAGGTCGACGCCCACGTCGAGGATCCTCCCACGCGCGCAGCGCACCAGCTTGGCCACCCCCGCGCCCACCTGGAAATGCAGCCCGCGCACGACGCCGCGCACAGAGCGCGAGTGGTTGTCCTGCACGAAGAGCTCCTGCGCGGGGATCCCCGCCGCCTCGTGCCAGGAGCGCCTGTACGTCTCGCTGAAGAAGCCGCGCTCGTCGGTGTGGACGTCGGGCTCGAGCGCGACGAGACCGGCGAGCGGGGTTGGAGCTACGCGCATCGGCAGCGAAGCCTAGATTGTGAGGCTCGATGGACGCGCTCGCAGACACCTCCCTGAGCAGCGAGGAGCGCGCGCTGACGATCGAGCTCGCACGCAGCTTCCTGCACGCCATCGAGGCGCTGTTTGCCTGAGCACCCCACGACGGTGCCCGAGGCGCCACTCGGGGACCGCGGGTCCCGCCCGTGGGCACCGGGACCGCAGCGCCCGCTGCTCGCCGACGGCGCCGTGCACGTCTGGTGCGCGGACCTTGGCCGCGTCACGCAGGAGCTCTGCTCGCTGCTCAGCAAACAGGAGCGCGAGCGCGCCCAGCGCATCCTCGGCGCGCGCGAGCGGCGGATGTGGGAACGCTCCCACGCCGTGCTCCGGGAGCTGCTCGGCCGCTACCAGCCGCTGCACCCCGCCCGGCTGCGCTTCACGCTCGACGCGCACGGCAAGCCGCGCCTGCTCCCTGCCGGCCGCGATCACCGCGCAGCCACCCGCGGCACGCCATCGGTGCGCCCCGCCTCGGCCGCTGCCGGGATCCACTTCAACATGTCGCACTCGGGCGCGACCGCCCTCTATGCGATCGCGAGCGGCGTCGCGGTGGGCGTCGACGTGGAGGCCCGCACCCACGGGCGCCTTGACGAGCTGTCGATCGCGGCGCGCGCTATCGGCCCCGCGACGGCCCGGCGTCTTCGAACGCTCACCGGGGACTCCCGCACGCGGGCCTTCCTGCGCGCGTGGACGCGCGAGGAGGCCGAGCTCAAGTGCCTCGGGACGGGGATCTGGGCGGAAGCGCCGCGCGCGCCGCGCGCGCTTTGGGGCACGGAGCTGCTGTGCGGACCGGGCGTGGCCGGTGCGCTCGCGTTGCAGAGCGCGCCGCGCGAGCTTCGCTGCTGGGAGTGGGCGGCCTAGCGCCTCGTGGCGGACCCGGACCTCAACCGCTTCGCGCGCGCGCCGCGGCGGCGCTTGCGGTGGCGCCCCGCCTTGGCGTGACCAGCGCGCTTGTGTGCGGCGCCCGCCGCGGAATTCGTGCTGCCCGCCGCCGGGCTCCCGCTCGCTGCGCCGGAGCTCCCGCCCGCGACGGTGTTGCCGCGCCCCGCCGAGCCGGCGCTGCCGTGGAGGATCGCGATGCTCGTTTCGGAGATGTTCCTCTCCTTGTCGTAGGCGAGGATCGTGAGCGTGTGCCGGCCGTTGGACAGGTGCTTTGCGCCCTGCCAGTCGATCGCCCCGGTGAGCATCGAGGGGAAGCTCGAGCCGTCGTAGTTGCGGATCAGCTTGCCGTCCATCACGAGCCTGATCCTGAACACGCCCGCGGAGCTCGCGGCCGTCACGTGGATCGGCAGCGACCCCGAGTAGGCGCCGCCGTTGCGCGGCGAGGCGACCTTTATCGCCGGGCCCGTGAAGTTGCCGCACGCTTCGGTCAGCTGATCGCCTTCGGCAACGTAGGCCTTCATCGCAGCGAACGACGGCTTGCGCGATCCGTTGGCGCGCAGGAGTCCCGAGATCGCGCGGTTCTGGTCCTCGAGCGCGAACCACAGGGCGACCTGCACGTAGGGCGCCTGCGCCAGGCAGTGATACGCCTGACGCAGATAGATGGCCTGTTGTTCATCGCTCACGCCTTCCGGCTTCTGCCCCGCCCACGCGCCTTCCGAGCAGGTGGCGCCGGTGGTCCGCCAGCTCATCTCGGTCATCCAGATCGGCTTGTCGTCGCCGTTGGCGAGCATCACCCCGTGCACTTCGCGATACGCGAGGAACGAGTCGGGGATCAGCAGATTCCCGGCCCCGCGCAGGAAGTCATAGGGCGAGAGGACGTTGCACGCGGTGTCGGTGTGGACGCCGACCGCGTCGAAGTAGCCCTTGCCGCCCGCCCCATAGATGCCTTCCAGGAAGGGGTAGTCGTTGCCGGTGAGGCCTCCGAGCACGACCGTCGCGCGCGGGTCCGCTGCCTTGATCGCGGGGTAGGACGCCCTCAGCAGCTGCGTGTAGGCGACAGGGTTCGGCGCGCCGGTCCACCAGGCCGGCGCGTCCTCCTCATTCCAGATCTCATACGCGGTGACCCTGCCCGCCCACAGGTGCGCGAGCTCGCCGATGAACGCGGCGTAGTCCTCGGCATTCGCGGGGGGCGCGTGAACGTCGCTTGAGCCGGTCTCCCACGCAGGCGTCTCGACCACGTCGAGGATCACTTTCGTGCCCGCCGGAAGCGCGCTGAGCATCTGTTCGTAGGAGGAGACCCAGTTGCTCGCGAAGACCCCGCGCGCGGGCTCGAGGTCCGGCCACAGCGCGAACATCCTCACCCAGTGCGTGCCGAGCGTCCTCAGTTCGGGGACCACGGGCGTGTCCGGGCCGGGTAGCGCGACGCCGGCTTCGGCGGCGCGCGCGGCCGAGGGCGCCCCCGCTGCCACGCCGCCGGCGAGAAGCGCCGCGAGGCAGGCGCCGAGCAGGAGCCTGCGGCACATGCGCATGCGCGCGGGCGGTGCCGGCGCGTCGGCGGTTCTATGC
>Ga0209698_10002666_pt1 | contig 20089 bp, 15 predicted proteins | sample LitLauG_LLR_2012_FD_187203 | JGI IMG/M metagenome (GOLD analysis project Ga0209698, IMG submission 187203) | Freshwater sediment microbial communities from Pennsylvania, USA - Little Laurel Run_MetaG_LLR_2012 (SPAdes) (version 2) | ecosystem: Environmental > Aquatic > Freshwater > Creek >...
GCCATTGATGGTGCATTCGATCTGGCGCACCCCGGCCAGCACGCCCGAGAGCGAATTGGCCACGGCCATGCCCAGGTCGTTGTGGCAATGCACCGACCAGACCGCACGGTGCGCGTTGGGCACGCGCTCGCGCAGGCTGCGCATCAGCGCCCCGTACTGCTCCGGCACCGCATAGCCCACGGTGTCGGGAATGTTGATCGTGGTGGCGCCCTCGGCGATGACCGCCTCGATCACGCGACACAGGAATTCGGGGTCGGAACGGCTGCCGTCCTCGGCGGAGAACTCGATGTCGTCGGTGAAACGGCGCGCAAAGCGCACCGCCGCGCGCGCCTGCTCGAAAACCTGCTCGGGCGCCATGCGCAGCTTTTTTTCCATGTGCAGCGCCGAGGTGGCGATGAAGGTGTGGATGCGCCGCGTGGCCGCCGGCGCCAGCGCCTCGGCGGCACGAGCGATGTCTTTTTCATTGGCCCGGCACAGCGAACACACCGTCGATTCGCGCACCACGGAGGCGATTGCGCGCACCGCCTCGAAATCGCCGTTGCTGGCGGCGGCAAAGCCGGCCTCGATCACGTCCACGCGCAGGCGTTCCAGCTGCTTGGCAATGCGCAGCTTCTCGTCGCGGGTCATCGAGGCGCCCGGGCTTTGTTCGCCATCGCGCAAGGTCGTATCGAAGATGATCAGGCGGTCCATGTATCGCTCCCAGATGGGCTAAGCCGGTCCGCCTGTGACTCGGCGGACACCAAAAATGCACGAATTGTGGGGGGTGGGGGTCAGCTGCGCGCGGGGCGCAGCAGCGCTAGCGCCAGCAGCCCTAGGGCCGTGGCGTGGCGGGGGATAGCGGGAAGCGGATTGAAACGCATGCGCGCCACTATATAGCGAAACGACGGCAACGGCAAGGAGCCGCGCGATCGAAGGCGCCTTGCGCCCGCGATGCGCCCCCCGGGCGCTCCAACGTGGGTGCGATGTTAATCTCTCCCGCGCGGCAGATGACCGCCTATGCCATCGCGTAACTCGATACATGGCCCATAGCGAAGAGGGCAGCTTTTGATCCTTGAAGACCTGGTGGGGCGCCTCAGACGGCATTCGGTCCTGGTGCGCATGTTCAGCAGTGCGGTCACCAACCAGGCGCTGCTTTCGGCCAGCAATCTGCTGGTGGGCCTGGCCCTGATCCGTGGCGCGCCGGACGAGGAATACGGTTACTACCTGCTGGTGGTCAACACCATCTTGCTGCTGACCTCGCTGCAGGGGTCTTTCCTGCATCCGACCATGTCGATGCGCGTGGCTACGGTTGCGCCGGCCGAGCGTGCGGACCTGATAGGCGGCCTGCTGCGGGCGCAGAACCGCCTGCTGGCGCGGGTTGCCGCGTCCGCCGTGGCGCTGCTCCTGGTCGCCTGGCTCGCCCACCTCGTCAATGATCGGCTGGCGGTATTGCTGGTCGCTGGAATAGTCGCCAGCAGCGTCGCCTTGTATCGCGAATATTTTCGTACGGTCTTTTTCGTGATTCGCCTGCCCCATGACCTGCTCAAGGCCGACGTGCTGTATGCGCTCGCCCAACTCGTGGGCGTGGCGCTGGCAACCAGAACCGCGAGCCCGGCGGTCGCCACCCTGCTCTTTTCGAGCCTTGCCGCGCTGGTGGGCGCCTTGCGGCTATCGCACACCTTGAACCGGCGTGGCGAAATCAATCGCAATGCGGCCCCCGGCGTCTGGCGCGAGATTTCCAATCACGGGGGCTGGTCGGCTGCCGGTTCGGCGGCACACTGGATGTTCAGCCAGGGCTACAACTATGTCGTTGCCGGCGTCCTGGACGTGGCAAGTGTCTCCGCCCTGGGCGCCACCAGGCTGCTGTTGATGCCGATCAATTTGATGTCGTCGGGCGTGGGGCCGCTGATGATGCCCTTTGCGGCCGAATGGCTGCAGGAATTCGGACCCAAGGTCGTCCTGCGGCGGGTGGTGCTCATTTCGCTGGCACTGGTGGTGCTGGCCGGCGGCTATCTGCTGCTGATGTGGTTCGCCCGCGATTGGATATTCGATCACGTCATGCACAAGCATTTTGCCCACGCCAGCGCCTTGCTGGCGGCATGGTCGGCGACCTTCCTGCTCACCATATTTCGCGACCAGTTGCGCACCTTTCCGGCCACGTTCGGCAAATTCAAGCATCTTTTCATGGCAACCATAATCGGCGCATTGGTCTCGCTCACGCTTTGTTACCTTGGCGTGAAGGCCTTCGGGGTCGTCGGCGCGCCGATCGCGGTGCTCTTCGGCGAGCTGTTGAACACGCTGTTCATCGTTTTCCTTTCGTTCCAGCTTGTGCGGGGCTAGATCCTGCTAATGAAATTCCGTTAGTCCGATTGCGCACGCTGCCGCGTGGAATCGGGATTTGCTTGGGGTATCCTTGCAGGTGTTGGGTACTAGCGCTTAAGAAGGCCTTTTGGGCGGTTTCTCGCTCGCGACCTCGTTCAACGATCATGGGCGCGTGGCGTAACCGGCGGTGGCGCGGTGGTGCGCACGGTGCGTCAAGAGTGTGGTCGCGCCATATCTGTCTTCGATCGCGTTTGACTCCTCCATGATCCCGCCGACCGCCGCCGCGACGCCAGTACCGATCCCGGTCGTTTCCCTGGGGGATGCGGTACCCAGGGTGATTCATCAGATCTTCTTTCCCGATGAACCTCCGGCGATCATCCAGGACAACATCCGCAAGCTGCGCGCGCTCAACCCGGGTTGGGACTACCGGCTGTACGACGAATCGCGCATGGCCTCGTACATCAGCGAACACTTCGGCGCAACGATGCTGGCCTGTTTTCGTCGCATCGATCCGCGCTACGGCGCCGCGCGTGCCGATTTCTTCCGCTACCTCCTGATGTACCAGGAGGGCGGGGTCTACCTCGATGTGAAGTCCGGCATGGCCAGGGCTTTGGACGAAGTCATACGAGCCGACGACAAGTACCTGCTATCGCACTGGGACAACGACGCCAAGGGCGGCTATGCCGGCTGGGGGCGCCACCGCGAGTTGCGTCGCTACGGCGGGCGCGAGCTGGTTCAGTGGTACATCGTCTGCGTGCGCGGCCATCCGTTCCTGCGCGCCGTGATCGAAATGGTCCTGCATAACATCGCCAACTACTCGCCGATCGTCGATGGTACCGGCCGGCTCGGCGTCTTGCGGGTCACGGGGCCGATTGCCTATTCCTTGGCAATCATGCCGATTCTCGAGCAGCACCCGAAGCGATTCGTGAGCAGCGAGCACGACCTGGGGTTCGTCTACAACATTTTTGGCAGTGCGCCGGGCCTGGTGCATCATCGGATTTTCGCAAGGCATTACTCGCAACTGACCGAACCCGTCGTGACGCCGACGGACGCCATGCGTTGGGTCTGGCCGATGTACCGCCCACTGCAAAATCTCGTCCTGCTCCCGGCCCGCCGCATAAGCGCCGCGATCTCGCGGCGAATTGGCGTTGCGCCCCGAGGCTGATTGCGGTCATGAAATCCGCCCTGGGCTGGATGCTGATTGTCGCGCTCTTCGGTTGCCTGGGTGCCGTGCTGGCCTGGCCCTTAGCCCGCCACTGGCGCCAGCGCTTTGCCCGGCACCCGCGACGCAGGATGGCTATCCAGATTGCAGCGGCAGCTACGGCCGGCTTGGCCCTTTGGCTGCTGCTACCGGTACTGGTACACGCAATCTTCGCTCGCAGCGCGCGCTGACGCGGCATCTGCAGGACCAAGCGTCCGGCTACGCGCGCGCTCGACGCTACAGCTGCCTGGCATGCGCATCGCGCAAGCGGTCCGCGAGGCGCAAGGCCAGCGCCACTATGGTGAACGTAGGACTTACCTGGCCGGCGGTGGAGAAAACCGAACTTCCCGCCACGTAGAGGTTGCGCATGCCGTGCACGCGGCAGTCGGCATCGACGACGCCGACGGCCGGATCCTCGCTCATGCGCGTCGCACCGGTGTAGTGGAAACTTTCCGTCAGCGCCTCCGACAGGGCAATGGCATTGCCCAGGACCCAGGGCTCGAACTTGCAGCGCCCTATGTCCAGGCGCGCGAATTCGGTTCCTATCAGCCGCGCCATTGTGGCGGCCGTGGTCCGCTCCAGTTCGCTAAAGCGCCAATCGACTTTCACCCGGCGCAGACCGAGGCGATCGCGCTCGCTGGCCAGCGCAATCCGGCTGCGCGGATCAGGCGCCTGTTCGATCCACAGGCGCACCTGGGCCGAGCGCGACGGGATGCCCTTGGCCCCTTCGCGCGAGAGCGTATGCCCCGCGGCAAGCCGGCGCCGCAATCCACCCAAGACCTCCGGCAGGTCTGCGGCAATGCCTGCGGCCTTGTCTCCCATGTCGTCGGGCCATCGACCCTGCAAAAGCGAGCGCCATACTTCCTGGGCAAGCGCCAGGCCGGAAGCGGGATCTCCCAGGTACTCCAGGTAGGCACTGCAATTGAGCACCTGGTGCTCCTCTTGCGCCGCGGCCGACAGCGCAAGGCCGATCTCCACCTCCCGACGATCCGGCAGCTTGAGGATGTTGTATTGCTCCTGCAGCACCGCCATCCGGTCGGAACTGGAATAGATCGTGGCGGGAATCGCCATCGAATGCTGCGCGAAATACCGTCCCAGCACGTCGTGGTCGCTGCCGAAGCCGCCGCCGCCGCGTTCGGCGGCAAGCAGCAGCAGGCGGGCATTTTCAATGCCGCCGCAGCTTACGACGTAGCTGCCGGCGACGATGCTTGCCGTCGAACCGGAAAGGGATGCCACCGTGAGGCTGTCGACCCGCCCGCGCTCGCCGGCACGCGTCGTGAACCCCTGGAAATTGGCATGCACCAGCACGCGCACATCGCGCGCTGCGCGCAATTCGCGTTGGTAGGCGTCTGCCCAGTTGAAAATGGCATTGCCGCCCGGCGCTGCCGCCGCATAGCGCCAGAGAAAGGGCTGCAGCACCGCGCTATCGACGCCAGGCAGGCGCGCCCCGAGTTCGGCGATGGTCTGCGTATCCGATTGCCAGGGCGCTGCAAAGCCGGCAACCACGGCCGCCCGATCGTAATAAGGCTGCAAGTCCGAGCGTTGCATGGGCCAACCGCTCATCGGCACCCAGGCGCGCCGGCGCAAATCGATAGGGTCCAAGGTGGCGCAGCGCCCGCCCCAATGATTGCCCGAGCCGCCAAAGTACCGCAGGCGCCCCCCGAGCAGCGATACCGTCTCGCCGACGCTTTGGCCGTCGTAAAGCGCCTGTGAATCCGCCTCGTAATCCAGGCCGCCGCCTTCGACCAGGCAGACCTGCAAGCCGAACTGCGCCAATTCCCGGGCAAGGCTTATGCCCGCAATGCCGGCGCCGATCACGCATACGTCGGCTTTGATGCGCGTGCCGCTGGGCAAGCTGCGCAGATCGTCGATCATGTGTCGGTTCCGCCCCTTGCCGACCAGACGATCGAACATAGCCTCGCTTCCGTCCGCGCAAGCAGCCAACCGTCGACCACCACGACATGGTGTTGGCGCCAATCGAGGGCGATGCGGTCGGCCAGTTCTTGCAGTCTGCCTTGGGACAAGCGCTCGGCGCCGAGGGCGGCATGCGGGAGACCCTGCACATCGTCCCTCGTCTGGGCCGCATAACGGGAGCCCAGGGCGCTTATGGCCTCGACATCGGCAAACACGACGCGGTTCATGTCCTGCAGCCAGGCAGCCAGGTGGCGTTCAACCCGCGGCTTGCCTTCGGGCCAAAGCCGCCGTGACCACAAGGCTTGGGCCGCTCCCAGCACCAAGGCTCCCAGAACCATGCGCCGCACCGGAACCGCAGGCCGGTTCGCGCCTTGGGTGCGATCATCCGCGCCAGCGCGCTCAGCAGGAAAGGGCCCGAAGGATGGCGTGGGCGGTGGCATGGACAATCTTCAGAACGGGTGGTCGGGTGCCATGCGGCCGCTCTGCGCAATGCAAGGCACCCGAACCGCAAAGGCGCGCACCGATGCGCAGGATGTTGTCACCGGGTGATGTTAGCAAAGCTATCCGGGGGATCGTGCGCCGGCCACCGCCACAAGCGGCATGGCGGACCTGGCAAGGCGGAACTGATACTATTAAATCGAGTCGATAGCGAATTCCCATGGCTACAGCATTGTCCTTCGCGCGACCCAGCCTGCTGCGACAGCCGACGCGCCGCGACCGCCGCGGTCGATGGCTCAGTGCAATCGCGGTGTGGCTGACCATCCTGCTGATGACGGTTCCGATGGACTTCGACTACTCGGGCACCGTTCCAGCGTCGGCCGATGGCAACTCGCTTGCCCGCGCCCTCTGGCTCAGCGTGCTGGCCTTGGGCTGGGGGGTGGTCCTGATGCGTTTGCGTATTGCGCGTCAGGTGCTGCGCGAAACGAACGTTTTTTTCCTCCTGTTCCTTGCGCTTGCCGTCTGCAGCCTTGCCTGGTCGATCGATCCGGCAGCAACCGCGATGCGTTTGCCCAGGCTGTTCATCCAGTGCGGGGCCTTTCTCGCGCTTGCCGTCGCGGCATGGCATGCACGCCGGTTCCAGAATGTGGTTCTTTCGGCGCTGACGACCTTGCTGGGCGCCTCGCTCATTTTCGGCGTCCTGTACCCCGAACAGGCAATCCACCAATCGACATCCTATGAGCTGGTGAACGCCTGGCACGGCTTGACGACGCACAAGAACGGCTTCGGCCTCGTCGGCGCGGTCGCCGCGCTGCTGTGGTTGCAGGCGCTGCTCGAGGGGCGTGGGCGCCCGCTCTGCGTTCTGGGTCTGGCCCTGAGCCTGACCTGCGTGGTTCTCAGTCGCAGCTCGACCAGCCTGGTGGCGACCATTTTTTCATGCGCGACCCTGATCTTCATGATGATCACGCCGCAGCGAATGAAAGCCGCGGTCCGGTTTTGCGCGACCGCCCTTACGATACTTATCCTGGTCTATTCGCTGGCGATCCTGCGCGTGGTCCCCGGCCTGGATCTTTTGTTGGCGCCCATCCCCTACATAACGGGAAAGGATTTGAGCTTCACGGGCCGCGCGGAAATTTGGGCGGTCGTGGTCGATCACATCCGTCTGCGACCCCTGTTGGGTTCCGGATATGGGGCCTACTGGGTCCAGGGAGTCCCCTCGCCGGCCGACGAATCGTATGCCGTCGTCGGCGCCATGAACGGCTTTTACCCGGGCAATTCGCACAATGGCTATCTGGACGTCTTGAACGATCTTGGCATCCTTGGCCTGTTATGTCTGTTGGGATACCTGATCTTTTACCTGCGCGATTCCTTGCGGCTGATGCGCTTTGACCGGGCGCAAGGCTCACTCTACCTGACCTTGCTGCTGCAGCAGGCGATCATAAATCTGTCCGAAGCGCGCTGGTTCAACAACACCATCTTCGTCGACTTCGCGCTGATGTCGTTTGCCACCACGTGTCTTGCCCGCAGTCTGGTGCAGGCCCGGGCCGCCACGCGCCTTGCGCCCCAGGTCGCCGTGCAGCCGTCCCGCGTTGCCGCAAGGCGCCCCCGCATGCCCCTGCGCTAAGCAGTCAGCATGGATAAACAGCGCGAACCGACATCGCATCGGCGCTCGTTTGCCGGGGCAATGCTCGGAGCAGCGCTGATGCTGGGCTTGGGCATTGCCGTCCGCGCAGCGCAATCGGGCGAGAGCGCGCATAAGCCGGCGACGCTGGCCATACGTATCAGCGGAAACCACTTCGTCGACGGCGCCGGGAAAGTTCTCCAATTGCGCGGCGCCAATGTCGCCGGTCTTGAATATGTGGCGGTTCAAGGGTGGAATCCTGCCAACCCCTGGGGTAACCAGACCGGAACGGCCACGCCGGACTGGAAGCTCATGAAATCCTGGGGCATCAACCTTGTACGCATCCCGCTCAACGAGGCCTCATGGCTTGGAATGCGCTGCGTCTCCGTAGGTGGCGCTGGCACCGTGGTAATCGACGGCAAGAGCGTGCCGGTGCATGCCGGTGCGCAACTACTGGCCGACCCTGGCGGCAACTACCGGTCCACGGTTGCTCGAAGCGTCGCCGATGCTATCGACGCAGGCCTGTACGTCATCCTCGATTTGCATTGGTCGGCGCCGGAACTCGTTTGCCCCATGGTCCAGAATGCCCTGGCCGACGAAAGCAATTCCCTGCCGTTCTGGAACTCCGTTGCTGGCGCCTTCAAAGACCAGCCCGCAGTGATGTTCGACCTCTTCAACGAGCCGACGCTCACGCCGGATCGCGCAAGCCATTGGAAGCTGCTGCTCGAGGGCGGCGACCAGGAGGAGATTCTCACCGGCGGAACCCCGCCGTCGGTCCAGATTCCCTGGCGCGCCGCGGGAATGCAGGCCATGCTCGACACGGTGCGCGCGACCGGTGCGAAAAACGTGGTGTTGGTGTCAGGATTGAGCTACGCCGGAAATCTTCGACGCTGGCTGGACTATCGCCCGGTCGACCCGCTAGGACAGCTGGCCGTTTCATGGCACGCGTATCCGGCATATAACTCTACCTGGGGTACGCCGGCCTATCTGGAGACCAATGCCGGTCCCCAGGGATGGCGCGACGTGGACGCAATCCTGGGTGCCGGATACCCGGTGCTCATCACGGAGTTCGGCGACCGCAACGTCCCCGGTACGGTGGGTGCTCCATTTGCCGAAAGATTGCTGCCCTGGGCCGACCAGCGCGGCATCGGTTACGTGGCTTGGGCCTGGATGCTGTCGCAGAGCCCCTGTTGCGTCCTCATCCAGGACGCGCTGGGAAGGCCCAGCGCGGGATACGGGGAGTACGTCAAGGCGCATTACCAGTGTCGCGCGGCCAACCAGGGCCCGTGCAAGTAAGTCGCGCCGGTCACGGGTCGAGCTGGCGCGTTGCAAACAAGCGCGCGCGCGTCGCCGCAACCAGCGCCAGCACCACGGCCGCCAGCAGTAGGACACGGCAAAGCGCCGCGTCGGATCCCGGCGCCAGCAGACTGCCCGCCGCGTTCATGGATCCATGCAGAACCGTAACGGCGAGCACGCTGTATCGCTGCGCATTGAACAAGGCGGCGGCCAGCACCCCGAACAAAACGATGCCGGTCATGAGAAGCCACAATTGCGCGGACCAAGGGGCAATGCCGTGCAAGGGGCCGCCCGGCAGCAACACCAGGGGAAGATGCCAAATCGCGTGCAGGGCGCCCGCGAGCAAGGCGGCCCGGAGCGGTCCCAGGTGCGTTTGCAGGTGCCGGAACGCATAGCCGCGCCAGCCCAATTCTTCGCACAGCGGGCTGATGATCCAGGCGATGAGAGCGGTGACGGGCCCCAGCTGCCATACCTGGGAAAACTCCCAACGGGGCCAGGCCGATCCATCGAGTCGCGCCGCTATGGCCGCGGCGGCCCATAGGAGTCCCGGCATGAGGAGCAATGCCACGGCCCAGCCCCGCAGCGTGAGCCGGCGCGCGCTCAGCCCGGACGCAATCCATTCGCGCAAGGCCGGGCCGCCCGCCTCCTTCCAGGTGCACCATACGGCTGCGACGGCAGGCACGACGTAGCCGGCCAGGCGCAGGACCTTCGCACCGTGGCTATGTGCGAACCCCGCACCCGCATCGGCCAGCAACCACGCCGCCCAGCTGCCCACAAACACGGCAAGCAAAAAGCCGGCGACGCCGCGCGACACGCCGAGTCGCGGTGCCATGGCGCACAATCACGTCAGCTGGCAGGCAAACTGCGCGCGCACGATGCGTTGCGTTGCCGCGCCCAGGCCGTCCGGATGCGGGCCGGAATAGTTGAATTGGTACGCCGACATGTCTGCGCCGGCAACGATCGCCGTATTGGCCGTGTACAAGGCGGCGATCACCGCGTTGTAGGACGGAATCCAGGCCTCGTTTGAGCCAACGCACTTCTCCAGGATGACGGTCTTTCCAGCGGTCTGTGCGGCAGTTATCACGGTCTGCAAGCTGGATTGGAAGACGGTAGTGCTCGATTCCTGGTTTGCTCCCAGATTGATCACCACGAACTTTCCGGGAAAGTCGGCAAAAAAGTTCGGGTAGGTGTTCGTGACGTAGTTGGCAAAGTCCGAGGCCTTCCAGCCGGACTGGTCGCAGCACAATTGCATCGGCGCGATGCCGGTGTAGCGCTGGGGAGTGCCAACCGTCTTTACCGTGAAGGCGAATCCATTGCCGGTGCCGCCGACGCTGGCAGCGGCAACCGACAGCACATCACCGGCTACGTAGCCGTAACCAGGGCTCTGCAAGGTGATGGCGGTGACGCCGCCGCCGCTGACCGTCACGTTGCCGATGCAGTTCGCGCCGGATCCGCCCGTGAAGGGAACGTCGATGTAGGTGCCCGCGGTGTAACCCGTTCCACCGGTCAGGGTCTGGTAGGAGGCGATGAAACCGCCGGTCTGGCAGATTTCGCCAAAGGAGAGGCAGGTGACTGCACCATCGAAGTTGATGTTCCCGTGACGCATCGAGTGCAAGGTGATCGAGTCGCCCAGGAACATCCAGCCTTCCGCCCCGCCCGTGGCGTCGTGGATATCGACACTTACCTGAACATCGGTGTTGCCCGACGAACCGTTGGACGCGGTGAAATACAAACGCACCCAATTGACGGTCGCCCCGGCGTTCGCCGCGCTGACCAGATGGGAGCGCGTGGCCAAGGTGTTGAGTGCACCCGTGCCATATTCCTGCGCCACCGTCGCAACCGTCACCCAACCCGTGGTCGGCATGCTGCCGCCCCCGGCGGCCGTGTTCACCTGGACCTGATACGCCCCGGGGCAGTTGTAGTAGGTGTTGCCGCCATCGGCGCTGGCATCGAAGAAAGGCGTGGATTCCGAGTACCACGAAACCAGCCACTGCTTGGCTCCGCTGGCCGCACTGCCGGAAACGTCGAAGGCGCAATACTGGGGCATCGCGCCCGAACTGCGCCACGGGGAGTTGTAGTTGAAAACGTTGGCGGCGGTACCCGAACTTACCGCGATATTGCTTACCTGAAGCCCGACATAGGATTTGCGGGACAGGCACAAATTGCCGGCACCCTGCGGCTGATGCTTCCACCAGTCGTAGGTCACTTGGCCGGCTCCCGGCGCCGGGGCCTTGTCGGTGTCGGTCGTATAGCCGAGGGTGGACCAGACCAGTTCGTTGGACGCTTGCACGGCGGTCTTGGTGATCGGCGGATAGAACCACCAGGTAAGGTGCGACGCGCCGGTCATGTTGCACCACTGATGCATGAGCGACAAATGCGGCTCGGCACTGGGGTAGACGTTGTTCGCACCCGTGCCCGCCTGGCCGCCGTCTTCCGTACAGATGATGGGGTAGCCCGCAGCCAATACCGCGAGCGCAGGCTGGAACGACCTGGGGCTGGCCGCGCCGGCCGCGAATATGCTCCCCTGGCCGCAGCTTGGATAAGCATAGGGTGCGGCGGTGAACGGATAGTTATTGTTGGCGGCGGCGTTGTACTGCTCGTAGGAGTGCCAGCCGCAGGCCAATTGCGGCGGATTGAGCGTGTCGGTCGGCAGATAGCTCGTGAAATTGCTCAAGGACTGGGTATACGCCGGTCCGTTGCAGATGCAGATGTTTTTCGCACCGGTCGCCCGGATCGCGTTCACGAGAGCCTGATAGCCGACCACCTGCCAATTGGTCAGGAAGTTGTAGCCATTGGTCGACGTGAATTTGTTGCTCCAACCGCCGTTGAGCAGGACCTGGTACGCGTTCAACGAACTGCCGCCACCCGCAGCCGTCGTGTAGGTCTGGCCAGAGGCATCCGGATAAGGTTCGTTGAAGAGCTCGAAGATGACCCCGGCATTGTTGACACCCGTGGCCGGTGTCGCCTGCGTTCCGAAAACGGCGGCTATTGACTGCCAGAAAGGCAGGCAGGTGTCGTTATCGCCGAACGCAGCCTGGCCGTTGGGTATCAGGGGGTAGGTCACACCACCCAGCGTTACATTGGGCCCGGTCCAGTGGCAATCGAGTATCACATAGCAGCCGATATTCTGGAGCGCCGCGACGGCATTGATGACGGTTTGACGATAATTCCCGCTCGGATCCGCATTGCGGGTCGTCGTCCAGGCGGTCGGGTTCGTCATGGAATTGGGCACCCCACAGACCAGGCCGAGCCAGGACGCCGGACAAAGCGGCAAGCGCGCAACATTCGGGCCCCATGTCGCGTAGTAGGCCCAGTCGGGCGTTCCGCCGTTATCGTTCCACGGCGGCCCTCCCTGAGGAGGAGAATCTTCCAATCCGGAGAAGTTGGCTCCGCGCAATTGCACCACGTTGCCCGCCGCGTTTACCAAGCGGCTAACATTGCTGCCGGAGCCGACCGCAATGGAACCGTCATAACCGGTCGCGCTCGTTCCGCCACCGGACCCTGAACCCGAACCGGATCCCGAACCAGATCCTGAACCAGAGCCCGAACCCGAACCCGAACCCGATCCGGATCCGGATCCGGATCCCGAACCGGCAGGCGCGCTGGCAGGAGAATTTGCAGCGCCGCCTCCGCAGCCAACCAGCATCTGGATTGGAGCCAAGCCCGCGAGGGCAACCGCCCTGATCAATGCTTCCCGACGCCGGACATCGACTGGGGTCAATTGCTTCTTCATTTCACACTCCGAGATTTTTCTCGCGCGGGCGGGGGCGGTCCGACCATAGCGCCAAGACCGCGACTGTACCTAGGACTAGTCAGGCTTATGTGATGGAAAGGGATGATTACCTATCACTTCTTTTTCATGATTGCCGCGATCAGACGACATTCGATGGAACGCTTGCGGGGAATCCGCGGCGCATTGCATGCTCCATCCAAATCCCAAGGGCACAAACGCCCTTCGATACACTTGGCCAGATTCCTCGAGCTAATAAACGGGGGCAAGATTCCTAACCGGACACAGCATTTTCATGGATAGCGCGCAAAGCAAACCGACATACGGGTACGTTCCCGGCATCGACGGCCTGCGCGCATACGCGGTTCTGGCGGTAATTTTTTACCATTTCCGGAACTCGCTTTTGCCCGGCGGCTTTTGCGGTGTGGACGTATTTTTCGCAATCTCCGGATATGTCGTCAGCCGCAGCCTGTACGGCGCCGACACCGCCACTTTCCGGCACTTCACCCTCGGATTTTACGCGCGACGCATCCTGCGGATATACCCGGGATTGCTCGTCTGCCTGTTGGCAACGGGCCTGTTGCAGGTTCTCTTCATTCCCCTGTCCTGGCTGAGCACGACCTCCTTTAAAACCGCACTCTTTGCGTTCTTTGGTGCAAGCAATTTTGCACTGATTTGGTTCAACGACGGCTATTTTTCCCCACGGGTCGAATTCAACGCCTACACACATACCTGGTCACTGGCGGTAGAGGAGCAGTTCTACCTTGTGTATCCGGCCATATTTTTCATCTGGCGGGTGAGCCGTCCGGGCTCCGGGCGTGCCGCTGCGCGTGTCCTGCTTCCGCTGCTGCTGGTCGCTTCCTTGATATGGAGCGCATACGAAAGCCATGTTGCGGCCGATCATGCGTATTACCTACTGCCCAGTCGATTTTGGGAACTGGCGGCGGGCGCATTGCTGTTCCAGTTGCACAGTCGAGGCGCCTTGCTGCCGAGCTCACAAGCGGGGCGTAGCGCATGCCTGGGTGGCGGACTGTTTCTCATTGCGCTGGGATACGTCTATGCCGATCCGCATGCCTTTCCTTTTCCCTGGGCCATCGCGCCGGTACTGGGATCCGTGTTGGTAATGGCCGGCGCGGCAGGCCTAAGCGAAGCCAAACCGCAACTGGCCCGGCTTTTCGAATCCGCTGCCATCGTCTACGTGGGCAGGATTTCCTATTCCCTATACCTCTGGCATTGGCCCGTGGCAGTCCTGTTGCGCTGGACCATCGGACTGGAGGGCGCACTTGCACTGGGTATCGGCCTGATGTTGACGTTCGCCGCCGGCGCGGCTTCCTATCGTTTCATCGAGCGGCCCGTACGCCAAAGTTCCTATGCCGCCGCGCAGAGCGACACTTTCATCGTCTCCCGCGGCATGGCGGTGGTCGGTCTGGCTGCCGTGGCCGGCCTTGCAAGCTTTTTGGTGCAGCCCTACATCAGCTTGAGCGTGACGCGCGATCGTCTCAATTGGTACCACAGCAATTCGCCGCTGCAGATCGACTGGTCCAAACTGCTGCGCCATGGCGACGGGGCACCGGTGGGCCAGGAATCGATGCGTGCATCGACACCGCGTCTCTTCGTTTTGGGAGACTCGCATGCCGGTGCCTATGCAACGCTGGAACAAATGCTGCGCGACGAGCAGGGCATGCGCGTCGACGTCTTCATGAAAGAGGCGTGTCCGGCAGCGGGTCTTTTGGCGCCAACGCAAGGCGCGTGCGCACGCTTCGTCCAGGATTCGCTGCAGCAGATCCTCGCCAGCGCCGCACCGGGCGACATGGTACTGCTGGCATCGCTGCGCTCGGAGCGCATCGGCGATCAATGGCGCGTGATCGACGAATTCGCCGTGGCACGAGAGCAGGCTGGGCCCGAAGCCGCACGACGGCGCGAGGCGGCGTGGCAGGAGGCCGATCAGATCGTCTCGCGCCTGGAGCAAGCCGGCTTGAAAGTCATCATGGACGCGCCCTTGCCGGTCTTCAAAGCGCCGCCGTTTCGCTGCTCCGACTGGTTCAATGCGGCAAACCCCATTTGCGCGAAAGGCATGACCATCGACAAGCAATTCCTGCAAAACCTGCGGCAACCGGTAATGGACTCGCTGGGACGACTGGCCATGCGCCACCCGGGGCTTGTTGTCTGGGATCCGCTGCCGTTGTTGTGTCCCGGCACGCAGTGCTCGGCCTTTGACGGCAAGGTCCCGATTTTTTTCGACTGCGATCACCTGAGTGGGCACGGCAATCGCCTGCTGTATCCTTCCTTTGCCAATCTGCTCGCAAGAATCCGCGGGGAGCCGTCACGGTCGCTCCCCGACGCTGCGCGATTGTCAGAACGGCCGTAAAGGCGCCATTGAACCAGGAGGACTCGCGCGTGGCGTCTGGCAATCTGGAATCCATCAGCGTCTGCATCGCAACCTATCGGCGCATGGACCGGCTCGCCGCGGTGCTTGATGATCTGGCCGCCCAGGAACTGCTCCCCGATGAAGTCATCGTGGTGGACAACGACGCCTCGGGCAGCGCACGCGCAGTCGTGGAAGACAAACTGCGCGTCGGCTTGCCCTTCCCGATCCATTACGACATCCAAGCGCAGCGGAACATATCGCTCACGCGCAACCGCACCGTGGCTCTGGCCAAGGGCAGCTGGCTTGCGTTCATCGACGATGATGAACGCGCGCCGCGCGCGTGGTTGCGCCAATTGATGGAATTCGCCCACGAACAAATGGCCGACGGGGTTCTCGGCCCGGTGATCCCGGTGGTGCCTGCCGATGCGCCGGCGTGGATTCGGCGCGGGTCGTTTTACGATTTTCCCCGGCTTCCCACCGGCTCCATCGTGCCCCTCAATCGCATGCGCTTCGGCAACCTGGTCCTGCGCGGCCAAGCGGTGCGCGATCAGCCTGGCCCCTTCGATCCGGCATACGGGCTCATGAACGGCGAGGATGGCGATCTGCTCGTGCGCCTGGCCAGCAAGGGTGCCCGTATCCTCTGGCGCGATGACGCCGTGGTGACCGAACCGGTCGAAAGATCGCGGCTCTCGCTCGGCTGGTTGTTGCAGCGATCTTTCACCGGAGGTCAGGATTTCGCGCACAAGACCCTGACCGGCAGCTACGGACCGATCTCGCCGCGCGGCCGGGCGGTGTTCTTCCTGCGCTGTGCAGTTCAACTGGGCGCCGCGCTGGGGCTCTCGGCGTGTCTGCTACCTTTGGGACGACATCATGCCGTGCACTGGCTCACGCGGGCCTGGGCCAACTGGGGAAAGTTGACGGTATTTTTCGGGCGCCGCCGTTACAGCGCCTACGCCTGACGAAGCCGGTGCCATGCCGCCCCCAAGGAGAGTTCTTGCGCATCCTGATCATCAGCACGGTAATGCCCCACCGCATGCGACTGGGCGGCGAAGTCGTCACCCAGAACTTCGTGGACGCCATTCTTGGTCTGGGTCACACCTGCGATCTGGTCGCCTATCGTCATCACGGGGATGATTCCCCCTTGCCCGCGAATTTTCACAGCGCGGGTGGCTGGCACATCGAGACGGAGTTGAGCGGGATGCGGCCGTACTTCTGGCTTGCCCGGGCATTGTTGACGGCTCAACCGTATTTGTGCACGAAATTCCAGTCGCGCAGGCTGTTGCGGACCGTCCATGCGCTGACACACAAACAGCACTACGACTGCATCCTTTTGGATCATACGAATCTGGGCTGGCTCCTTGACCGCCTGAGATTTGCCGGGCCGGTCATTTTCGTCGCCCACAATCTCGAGTCCGCGCTCTACGCCGCCGAGGCTGCCGGCAAGTCGCGCTACGGCTTTGTCAAACGGGCCGTTTTCGCCCGCGAGGCGGCAGCCCTGGCACGCATGGAGCGGCATCTGGCACGCAAATGCCGCCAGATCTGGACACTGACCGATGAGGAGCGCCAGGCGTACGCCGCACTCGTCGACGATCCGCACGGCGTTCGCGCCTTCGACATTCCCGGCAAGGCGCTTCCGGCGCCTAGCACAGGCGCGGCGCCGCCGCGCGTCGATGTCGGCCTCTTGGGTGGCTGGCTATGGAATGTCAACCGTGCCGGGCTTGAGTGGTTCATGCGGGACGTCGTTCCGCGGCTTCCGCCATCCCTGACCATAGAGATTGCAGGCAAGGGTGCCCATCTGGTCGGGAATCCATTCCCTAATGTCACCTATCGCGGCTTCGTCGATAACGCGCTCGATTTCCTTCGCTCGTGCCGGGTGACGGTCGTGCCCAGTGTTTCCGGAGCGGGTGTCCAGGTAAAAACCATCGAGGGAATCGGTGCCGGCGTTCCGATGGTAAGCACCGCGATCGGCCTGCGTGGCATCCGCGCGCTGCCGGCTTATGTCGCAAGCGCAACGGGCGCCGACGAGCTGGTTCGGCTCATTGCATCGCGGGTGCGTGAGCCGCTTGCGCACGATTACGCGGGTGGTGCGCAATGGGCCCAGGAGCGCCAACGCGCATTTCGTGCGCAGATCGAATCGGCACTGGCCGCAGCGGTTGCAGCATGACGCGCGGCCCGGTATGACTTCATCGCCTGCGGCAGGCCTGCCCAAAGCCCCGACACGCCATATTCCTTCGCTCGACGGAATCCGAGCAATCAGCGTAATCCTCGTGTTCTTGGCACACGCGGGCCTGGATAAATGGATACCCGGCGGTTTCGGCGTTACCGTTTTTTTCTTTCTCAGTGGCTTCCTGATCACCACCTTGCTGCGGGTCGAGTTTGAACGCCATGGCCGTATCAGCCTGCGCAACTTCTGGATGCGTCGCGCCCTGCGCATCCTTCCGCCCTTTTACCTGGTGCTGGCCGCCGCGACGCTGATCACCCTGGCATTGGGCAATCCCGGCGAGATCGCGGGCAAGTCCCTGGTCGCCCAGGCGCTGCAATTTGCCAATTATTGGACCATCGCCCACGGCGCCGGCGGGCAGGCGCCGGGAACCGTCGTGTACTGGTCACTGGCCGTGGAGGAGCACTACTACCTGGTCTTCCCCTGGATATTCCTGCTTTTGGCCCGCGCTCGGCTGCAGGCACCGGCCAAGGCGGCAGTCCTCTGGGGCTTGTGTGGTGCAATTTTGGCCTGGCGACTCTATCTGGTCCTGGTTCAGCAGGTTCCCATAGACCGCACCTATATGGGCAGCGACACGCGATTCGATTCCATTTTGTTCGGCTGCGCGCTGGCCCTATGGCGCAATCCGGCCCTCGACCCGCCCACCCCCAGGTCCTTGGCGCGTGAAAATGGCCTGTTGGGCGCCGCACTGCTGGTGCTGATGGGAACCTTCCTTGTGCGCGATCCGCTCTTTCGCGAGACGCTGCGCTACTCCATACAGGGTGCCGCACTGACGGTAATCTTCACCCAGGCCGTACGGCGGCCGAAGCTGCCGCTGTTCCGCGTCCTGAACTGGCGACCGTTCGTCAAAATGGGCGAACTGTCCTACGCCTTCTACCTTGTGCACTTTTCCACGCTGTTTCTGGTTTGGCGGGCCCTGCCGCGCCTGGGCCCCGCCGCGCAGGCGCTGCTCGCCTTCGCGCTGGCCTTGGGGTTTGCCGGGCTCATCTACCACTATGTCGAGCGGCCCTGTGCAAAACTGCGTCAGCGCCTGAGTGCCTGAGCGCTTCAGCGCCGCACCGTGAGGCGCGCCCATATCTTCATGAAAAGCGCGCGCACGGCGCCAACCTCGCGCGCGAATTTGCCCTGGATGATGCGGTAGGACTCGTGCAGTTTGGGGTCGTCCCGCACCAGGTCGTGCATCAGCGAAGGGGCGCCGGTCCGGTACCGGACGATAGGGCGATCCAGGTAGGCGAAACCGCCCTGCATGGCCATGCGCGACCAAAAATCGGCGTCTTCGCACACGGCGATGCTCGTGTCGTAGCCGCCGATCTGCTCGAAGGCAGCGCGCCGGGCGATGCAGGCCGAGTTGATCAAGATCGCGGGGCAATACACCATGCTCGCGGCCAGTTGCCACGGATATCGCACACGGGCCGCCATCTTGCGCGCCCAGTCGAAATGCTCCTGTTGCTGGCGCAATACCGCCGGGTCGTCGCCAAACGGCGTCACCTGGCCGAAGGCCATGGCCTTGCCCGCACCGGCCTGCACGGCGCGCAGCATCTGCGCCAGCGCATCGGGCTCGAGGATGTCGTCATCGTCGAGAAAATAGAGAAAGCGGCCGGCGGCGACGCTGGCCCCGGCATTGCGCGCAAAGGCCGGCCGGCCGTTGGACGGCCGGTCGCGCACGATGTAGCGCAGGCGTGGGTCGGCGATGGCTGCGACGCCGGCCCGGGCGCTTGCCTGCGGATCGTCGTCGACGACGATGACTTCGAGCGCAAGCCCTTGCTGGCCCAGCGCGCTGGCGATCGCCTCCAGGACCAGCCGCTCGCGCCGATGTGTTGGAATCACCACGGACACATCAAGCGCGTCGAGCGTCATTGCGCCGTTCCTTCAACGAGCGGAAATTCGCACTGCCGTCATTCGCCCTCGGCGGCACCGGAGGGCCGGGCCGGGTTGGTCTCGCCGCGCCACAGCCGCCACAGCCAGTACGCGTAGCCCGAGACGGCATAGCAACAGAAAAGGCTGAACAGCACGATGGGCGGATTGGCCGACACGATGAAGATGCCCACGACGATGGCTATCATCACCCAGAAGGGCACGCTGCGCCCCAGATGAAAGCTCTTGCCGCTGTAGAAGGGCGCGCTCGAGACCATGGTCAGGCCGCCGTAGACGGTGATGCCGAAGGTCGCCCAGGGCAACCAGGAGTCGCGGATCGGGAAGCGGTTGTCCACGGCCAGCCACACGAACCCGGCCACCAGGGCCGCGGCGGCCGGGCTGGGCAGGCCCTGGAAAAAGCGCTTGTCCACCACGCCGATGTTGGCATTGAAGCGCGCCAGCCGCAGCGCGGCGCCGGCGCAATACACAAAGGCCGCGGCCCAGCCCCACTGACCCAGATCGCGCAGCACCCACTCGTAGGCCACCAGCGCCGGCGCCACGCCGAAGGAGGTCATGTCCGACAGCGAGTCGTATTGCTCGCCGAAGGCGCTTTGCGTGTTGGTCAGGCGCGCCACCCGACCGTCCATGCCGTCGAGCACCATGGCCACGAAGATCGCCACCGCGGCCACGTCGAAGCGCTGGTTCATGGACTGCACGATCGCGAAAAAGCCCGAGAACAATGCCGCCGTGGTGAAGAGGTTGGGCAGCAGGTAGATGCCACGGCGGCGCGCGCCGGTGCGGGCGGTCTTGGTGGCGTAATCCTCGCCCGGGCCCGGCGATCCGGACCCGCGCAGCTTGCGTCGTCGCAACCGAATGGCCATCTGTACCCCTCGCAAATCCCGCAGGCCCGGCCCCGCCGTGCCGCCGGCTCAGTGGTTCGCCGTCGCGGCCAGGTGCGCCAGGATGGTGGTGGTCGCGTGCACGATGTCGCCCACGGCCACGCGCGGTTCGGCGTGCGTGGGCAGGTATACGTCGACACGCGAGCCGAAGCGGATGAAACCATAGCGCTGGCCGCGCTGCAACGCGTCGCCGGGCTTGACATAGCACAGGATGCGCCGCGCGATCAGGTCGGCCACCTGGACCAC
>Ga0209698_10002667_pt1 | contig 20088 bp, 11 predicted proteins | sample LitLauG_LLR_2012_FD_187203 | JGI IMG/M metagenome (GOLD analysis project Ga0209698, IMG submission 187203) | Freshwater sediment microbial communities from Pennsylvania, USA - Little Laurel Run_MetaG_LLR_2012 (SPAdes) (version 2) | ecosystem: Environmental > Aquatic > Freshwater > Creek >...
CTTCAAGCTGGCGGCCGACACGGATAAAAACGTCTCCCGCCAGTATGATTCGTTCAACGGCCTACTGCGCATGTCGTCGCGCAACACGTTTCTGGTGGACCCACAAGGTAAAGTCGCCAAGGTTTGGACAGGCGTCAGCCCCGGCAAGCACAGCGAGGAAGTGCTCGCCGCGCTCGCGTCGATGAAGAAATAAACGCTATAGCCCCATGATGTGGAAGCCGGCGTCCACAAACAGCACGTCGCCGGTGACGCCTCGGCCCAAATGGCTGCCCAGGAACACAGCCAGATCGGCGACCTCTGCTGGATCGGTGTTGCGGCGCAGAGGGGAACGGGACTGACCGACCTCTAGGATTTTCGACAGGTCCTTGACGCCGCGAGCGGCCGCGGTTTTCACCGGCCCCGCCGAAATCGCATTGACGCGAATATTTTTTTCGCCCAACTCCGCAGCCAGATATCGTACGGACGCTTCCAGGCTGGCCTTGGCCGTGCCCATCACGTTGTAGTTGGTCAGCACGCGCGTCGAGCCCAGGTAGGTCAGCGTCATCATCGCGCCGCCGTCGGTCATCAGCGGAGCGGTGGCGCGCGCCACCGCCACCATGGAATAGGCGCTGATGTCCTGCGCCAAGGCGAATCCCGCGCGCGACGTTTCCAGAAACGGCCGGCTCATATCTTCGCGATTGGCGAAGGCGATGGAGTGCACCACAATGTCCAGCTTGCCCAGCGTGGAAAGCTTCGCCAGATCTTCATCCTTCGATACATCGCAGTCGAAGATCTGTGCCGCGCCCAGCTCCGCGCCCAGTTCCTCCACCGTCTGCTTCACGCGCTCACCCTGATAGGTCAGGATGATGCGCGCGCCTTCGCGCACATACGCCTGCGCGATGGCATAGGCGAGGCTCCACTTATTCGCCACGCCGAGAATCAGCGCGGTCTTACCGGCCAGCAATTGAGACATGCAGACCTTATTTTAGCCGCATTGGCTTGCCGCCCGCCTCCTTGCTGCGCTGCGCGGCGTCCATGAAGGCGAAAATCTCCAGCGTATCCGCGTTCGATACGGGCGGTTTTCCAGTTTCGAAAAACTTGACGATCTCGCGCACCAGGCCTTCGTAATCCGTGTGAGCCTTGGGCGGGCTCACCGCGACGCCGTCCTTGCGAAACACCACCGCGCCGTAGGTCCCATAGGGCCGGAGGGCGCGCACGGTGCCGATGCGGCCGTCCTGCCATTTACAGGAAATTTCATCCGCGTTCGCGCCCGAGATGCGCGTCACCTCCTCGCATCCGGGACCCATCAGCGTGAACAGAATCTCCACCGGATGAATTGCGTACCAGGACAGGTCCAGTTGGTGATGTTCCTCAAATGGCCCGGGTCCCCAAGTCATGGCGCCCAGAATCCCAGGCCCTTCCACCGACGAAACAATCTCGCTGTAGCGCAGGCTCGACGCGCTGAACCAAGGAACGTGCGCCTCTTTCGCTAGGCGGTCGACCTCGCGTGCGTCGGCCAGCGTAGACGCCAGAGGTTTGTCGATAAACACAGGCTTTTTCGCCGCCAGCGCGGCTTTGAACTGCGGCAGATGTGCGCGCCCATCGACGCTGAGCAGCAGGATGGCGTCCACCTTCGCGGCCAGCGCGGGGATGGTATCGACGATCTCCACGCCCCACTTCGTTTGGAGCTCCTTCGCGTAGTTATCGACGCGCGTGTGGCTCGATTCCACGTCCGGGCTGCCCCCTTTGTAGGCTGCGACAATCTTCGCGCCGGGCACCTTGCCTCCGTTTAAGAGCTGTGCGAACGCCGTGGCGTGGGACGTATCGGTGCCGATAATGCCCACGCGCAGATCGGCGGCCAGCAAAAGAATTGGGAGAAGCATGACTCCGGCATTGTACCCTTTATAGTTGGACCTCTTCACACCACTGATGTACGTGAAAGGCGTCGGCCCCGCGCGCGCGGCCATGCTCGAACAGAAGGCCTTGCGCACCGTGGGCGACCTGCTGATCTATGCTCCGTTCCGCTATGAGGACCGCAGCAACGTGAAAACCATCCGCCAGCTTGCCCCCGGTGAGATGGCGACGGTGCTGGCGGAGGTGCGCTCCACGAAGGTTTCCGGATTCCAGCGCCGTAATCTGGGCCTGTTTCAGGCCACGTTCACCGACGCGTCCAAGGGCCTGCTCAACGCCAAATGGTTTCACGGTGCGTACCTCAACGACGTGCTGCAGCCGGGGCAAAAAGTGGCTCTGTTCGGAAAAATCGAGTTTGACAATTACTCCGGCAACCTGGCCATCATGCATCCCGAGTTTGAGATTCTCTCGGGCGACGACGACGGCGACGCGTCGCTGCACACCGGCCGCGTGGTGCCGATCTACAGCGCCGTCGGCAAAGTTTCCACGCGTATTTTCCGAACTCTTCTCGACCGCATCCTAAAAGGCATCGACCCTGTAGTGGACCCCCTGCCCCGCCGCATCCTCGACCAGCTAAAACTCCCCGATCTGTGGAGCGCCATTCAGGCGCTGCATTTTCCTCCGCCCGAATCCGACCTGCGTCTGTTAAACGCGTTCCGCTCGCCCGCGCAATTCCGGCTGATTTTCGAGGAATTTTTCTGGCTGGAATGCGGCCTGGAGTTGAAGCGCGCCCGCGCGCGGCTCGATCCAGGCATCGGCTTTTTGCTCACCGACAAAGTGCGGGCGAAGATTCTGGAGATGCTGCCGTTCAAGCCCACTGGAGCGCAGAAGCGCGTGCTGAAAGAAATCGCCGAGGATATGGCCGCGCCGCGTCCGATGTACCGGTTGCTGCAGGGCGACGTTGGGAGCGGGAAAACGCTGGTGGCGGCCGAGGCGGCCATCATCGCCATTGAGAATGGCTTTCAAGCAGCGGTGCTCGCGCCAACGGAAATCCTGGCCACGCAGCATTATTTCTATTTCAAAAAGCTATTTCAGAAATTGGGCTACGTGACGATTCTGCTCACTGGATCGAATACGCAGAAGGAGAAAGAGGGCCTACGGAAACTGGCTGCGTCGGGATTAGCGCACGTCATTTGCGGAACCCACGCCCTGCTCGAAGCGGGCGTCGAATTTAAGAAGCTGGGCTTGGCAATCGTCGATGAGCAGCACCGTTTCGGCGTTGAACAGCGGCAAAAGTTGATGGAAAAGGGCCAGCATCCCGATGTTCTGGTCATGACTGCGACCCCGATTCCGCGCACACTTGCGCTGACCATTTACGGCGACCTCGACGTCAGCGTGATCGACGAACTGCCGCCGGGGCGGAAGCCGATCGTCACCAAGCAGGTGGACGACGCCAAGGTGGAGCAGGTTTACTCGTTCATCAAAAAGCAGATCGAGGCTGGACGGCAGGCGTACGTCGTCTATCCGGTGATCGAGGAATCGGAAACGCAAGCCATGAAGGCCGCGCAAAAGATGCACCGGCAGTTGTCGGAACTGGTTTTCCCGTCGTTGAAGGTCGGTCTGCTACACGGTAAATTGCGTGCGGAAGAAAAAGAAGTGGCCATGGAAAAGTTCCAGCGCGGCGAGACGCAGATTCTGGTTTCGACCACGGTCATCGAGGTAGGTGTGGACGTGCCCAACGCCACGGTGATGGTGATCGAGCAGGCGGAGCGCTTCGGCCTGGCGCAACTGCATCAGCTCCGCGGGCGCGTGGGCCGCGGAGCGGAACAGAGCTATTGCGTCCTGGTCACAGGCAAGATGAGCGACATCGGCCGCGAGCGCATCCGCACGCTGGTGGAATCGAACGACGGCTTTTACATCGCCGAGATGGACATGAAACTGCGCGGTCCGGGCGAATTTTTTGGAACGCGCCAGTCTGGGCTGCCGGCGTTTCAGATCGGCAACATTTTGCGCGACGCCGAAATTCTGGAGATCGCGCGCAATGAAGCGGCGTCGTTTGTGGCGCATCCTCCGTCGGAAGAGGAACTGCGGCGAGGCGTGCAGTTCATCCGCGACCACTGGCAGCGCCGGTATGGCTTGGTTCTGGTGGGGTAGAGCATGCGTGTCATTGCTGGGGAGTTTCGTAGCCGGATTTTGAAGAGCCTGCCGGGGCTCGATGTGAGGCCGACGCCGGATAAGATGCGCGAGGCGCTGTTCAGCATTCTGGCAATGCAGATCGAAGACGCGGTGTTTGCTGACATCTATGCGGGAACGGGCGCCGTTGGAATTGAGGCGCTCAGCCGCGGGGCAAAGAGGGCCATCTTTGTTGAGCAGAGCAAGGCCGCGGTAGAGACTATTCGCGCCAACTTGAGATCACTCGGCATTGAGGACCGCGCGCGCATCTGGCATGGCCGCGCCGCGAGCGTGATTTTTAAGATGGAGCCGGTCGATATCGCCTTTCTCGATCCCCCGTACCCGCAGGAGCAAGAGTATGAGCGGGCGCTGATGGCGCTGGCGGATGAGCCTCCGCGCCTGGCGATCGCGCAGCATGCATCGCGGTTTGCGTTGAAGGAATCCTACGGGGTGTTAAAGCGTGGAAGGGTATTGAAGCATGGGGACAACTCGCTGAGCTTTTACGCGGTCGGGTGAGAGCAAAAAAATGCGGCGGCCGGCCGAAGCCAGCGCGCCGCATGTTTCACGATCCGGTCTAGAACTGCGCCCGCAGCGACAACTGAAGATTGCGCACGTCGCCGGTTTTTCCGGTCACCTTGCCGAAGGTCGACAGGTTGGTCGGATTCAAGCTAACGCCGCCCCAGTTCGGATGGTTGAAGGCATCGAACGCCTCCGCGCGGAACTGGAAGTTGAGGCGTTCGTTGACGGTAAACTTCTTAAACAATCCCAGGTTAAAGTTGTTGAAACCAGGACTGTATACCGAATCGCGAACACCCTGCTGCGTAACGAAGGTCCCCTTGGTAGGCTGCGAAACGATCAGCGATCCATCGGTATTCGTGGTCTGAATATATGTGTTGGGATCGGACGATCCGTTGAGCGCAATCTTACCGGTATAGTTAATTGGCCCGTTTAATTGCCAATACTGCCCGATGCCGCACATGCTGCCGTCGAGACCGACGCCCACATAGTCGTTACCGGCGCCGATGCTGCAGGGCGTACCCGTTTGCCATTGGAAGATACCGCTGACTTCCCATCCGCCAATCGTCTTCCCCGCCAGGGTGTGCTGGTTCTTGAAGAACGGGAGATCGTACTTCGAATTTACGATCAGCACGTGGCGGGCGTCGAACTCCGAAGGACCCCATAGATTCCCCGCATAGTAGGTGTTGGGAATGATGTCGCGCTGATTCGAGCCGTTGTCGCTGCTCTTGCTCAGCGTGTAAGAAGCGCCGAACAGCAGCCCGTTCGAAAAACGGCGATTCCAGGAGAACTGCAAGGAGTTGTACAGCGAACGCGCCACGTTGTCCGTCTCTCGAATCGAGTTGTAGCCCTTATAAGGCCGCAGTGAATCGATGTTCACGCCTGGGTTTGCCAATATCGTAGCCGCGGTCGGCTGGTTGATATCGGACTCGCGCTGCAGGTGCAGACCGCGCCGGCCCACATAGCCGACGCTCAGGATGGATTTGAAGAAGATCTCCCGCTCCACCGTGAAATTCCAGTTCCATGCCGACGGATTCTTGAACGCCTTGCTCTGCGTAGTAACCGTCAGCGGCAGGCTGTTTGCGGAAGTCCCTCCCGGATTATCCGCGCTGCCGAAAGATACGTTCGCGGTCGGCTGGAAGGGAGGATTGCCGCCCAGAAAGATCGAGTCGCTCACGCCCAGCCGGGTAAAGAACTCGCCGCCGCCGGCGCGAATCACCGTCTTGTCGTTCATGGCGTAAGCAACGCCAATGCGCGGCTGGATTTGTCCCCATTGAATATCGGAGAAGTGATTCGGGTATTTGCCGCCCCGGAACAGATAGTCGAAGGTACCGGCGGTCGCCTCCGGGAATCGGCCCTTTGCGCCAGACGGCCAGCCGTTGCCCGGAATCACCATTCCGTTGTAGCGATCGGCGCCAGCACCAACCGTAATAAACCCGGTCTTCGAATCCACCGTCACTGCTTTGCTCGGATCGTACAGCGCCGGATCGAATACGATCATATTTCCCCAGATGGCATGGTAGGGAACGATCACCGTGTAGCGGAAGCCGTAATTTACCGTCAACTTCTGGTTTACTCTCCACGAATCCTGCACGTAAGGCTCATAGCTGGACCCGCGGAAGGGAGTGTAGGCGCGCTGCCCCAACTCGGAGTAGCTGTCGAACAGCCCCATCGCAGTGTTCGCGATGGCGTTGCCGGTCGTCGGCTGGCCGGAGCGGGTGTCCGTGAAGGAGAATTGCCCGTTCTGGTTGTTGGTGCAAGTCGGGCATGCGCTGACGTTAATCTCGTCGTTGTCGTTCTCGCCCGACAGCTCGAAATAGAATCCGAACTTGAACGTATGTTTGCCCTTCACCCAGGTCACGCTGTCCGTAAACGTGTAGATCGGCCCCGAAGAGTGCGACGGATACGGATTACCGGTCAGGCCGTTTAAACCCGAGATGTTGGCCGTCGGGATGCGGTTCTGAATCAGCTTGCCGGTCGGGAAGATGTACGGATAGTTGATTCCGAATTTCGTCCGGTCGGCGAAGTGCGCTGTGTCTACGGGGATATACACATCATCGACGCTGACCGTCGCCAACGCCTCATTGATGATCGTCGGACTGACGGTGAAGACATAGTCCAGTGAATTGGTCTGATTCGGACGGTGGAAGTACTTCGGCGTCTCGAGAGGAGTTCCATCCAGCGGCTGATATTCGTCAAAGGCATAGTTATTGCGCCGGAACTGCAGACGCTGGCGGTCGGTGAGGTTGATGTCCGACGACAGCGTGTCTTTCCGCTGATCCTGAGGATGCAGGGCAGTGATGTAAAACAACTGGTTGCCGTTGATCGGCGTGCTCAAATTCACGGCCGGATACGCCTTCAGAATTCCCAGGCCATTCGGGCTCAGTTGATTGTTGGGGATGATGTTGTTTGGGAAAGGAACTCCGGTCACCGGATCCTTGATGGTGATCACTTTGCCGTAGAAGAAGTTGGTCGGGCTCAGCAGCTCGCTGAAATTGCCCTGCCGCATGAGGTTTGTCGGCACTGTCCAGCTGGCCGTGTCGGTGAAGCGGTACTTCACCCACTCCTGGCCCCAATACCAGAAGAATTTGTTCTTCTCGGTGTTGAATTTTCCGGGAATGTACGCCGGGCCGCCGACATTGTATCCGTATTGGTTATAGCGGAACGGGGGCACGTAAGCTTGGCCCGCCGTGTGATTGCGAGTCCAGGTATTGGCGTTGAAGGCATCATTGCGAACGTATTCGTACGCCGCGCCGTGGAACTGCGTTCCTCCGCTACGCGTCAGAATGCGAATCTGGGCGCCCGAGGTGCGGCCATACTCGGCCGCGTACGCCGCCGTTAAGATTTGCACTTCCTGCGTCGAATCCACGTCGGCCGCCCCCAGGCTGGTGCCATTGGACCGTGTACGTGTCGCCGGGGCTCCGTCGTAGGTGATCAGGTTGTCCGGATTGCGCGAGCCGTTGAAGTTCGAAGGCCCTTGCGTGAAGTTGAAGTTGAGACCGGCCAGATTGCCGCCGCGCGCGCCCGGCGTCAGCGACGCCAGACCTACCGGATTCCGTCCATTCAATTCCAGCGCGTCAATCTGCTCGCGGCTGACCAGCTTCTGGACCGAAGCCGACTCCGTCTGCAGCGCCACAGCGGTTGACACAACCTCAACCGTTTCATTGGCTGAGCCGACAACGAGGGCCGCGTCGATCTCCAGCGCGCTGCTCGGATCCAGTTTGTTGGCGGTACTCTCGTATTTCTTGAACCCGCTGGCCTCAACGGTTAACGAATAGAGCCCCGGAGGGATATTCGTGAATGTGTAAGACCCAACCTCGCCCGTCGTCGTCTGGCGCTCTAGACCGGACTGGTTGTGAATCGCTACCTTTGCGTTCGGAATCACCGCACCCGAAGCATCTTTCACAAATCCCTGAATCGAACCCAAATCGGATTGGGCAAAGGATAGAAAACTAAGGGCAAAAAAGGCGCACGCAGCCCTTATAACAGCACGTTTCAACATGGAACCCCCTAAAGTTTAAATATGGAACTCTTCCCGACACGCCAACGTCTAACCACAGGCGCTTTAGCTAGACTGTATACTAAAACAGAGCAAAAATCCAGATGTCCTTGTGAATATTTGCACACGTCTGTATCAACGTTGGATTCGCGCTGATCCGCCCTTGGCCACCGACTCCACTTGGTCCAGCGTCGCCATGGTGGTGTCGCCAGGGAACGTGGTGAGCAACGCGCCGTGCGCCCATCCGAGTTTGACAGCCTCCCCTGGAGACTTCCCTGCAAGCAGGCCGTAAATAAAGCCCGCCGCGAAGCCGTCGCCGCCGCCCACGCGGTCCAGCACGTCCAGTTCGGCCGTCGGCGAGACGAACGTCTTGCCGTCCATCCAGGCCACGGCACCCCAGCTATGGCGGTTGGTGGAGTGGACCTCACGCAACGTGGTTGCTACCACTTTGATCTTCGGGTGCTTCTTCACCACGTCGCCGATCATGCCGAAAAACGTGGACGGATCGAGCTTCGACTTCGCGGCCACCTCAGGTCCGGCGATGCCGAGGCCTTTTTGCAGGTCCTCTTCATTGCCCACCAGCACGTCCACGTTTTCGACGATGCGCGAGATTACTTCGAGCGCACGCGGATGGCCTCCGTGGATGTTCCAGAGCTTCTCGCGATAGTTGAGGTCGAAGGACACGACCGCGCCGGCGGCCTTGGCGGCGTGCATGGCTTCGATCGTCAGCTCGGAGGTGGTTGGCGAGAGCGCGGCGAAAATGCCTCCGCTGTGGAACCAGCGGACGCCTCCCGCGAAGATCGCTTTCCAGTCGAAATCGCCGGGTTTCAAGCGTCCTGCCGCTTCGTTCGACCGGTTATAGAACACGACTGGAGCGCGCACGCCCTGGCCGCGATCGCTGTAGACCGTCGCCATGTTGGGCCCGTTCACGCCGTCGTGGGTGAAGTGCTTGTAAAACGGCTTCACGCCCATCGCGCGGACGCGCTCGGCGATGAGGTCGCCCAAGGGGTAATCGACGATGGCAGACACAATGCCTGTCTGGAGCCGGAAGCAGTCGGACAGATTCGCCGCCACGTTGAATTCGCCCCCGCTGACGTGAATCTGGCATTCCGATGCCTTGCGCCAGGGAATGATGCCGGGGTCCAGGCGGTTCACCAGAGCGCCGAGCGCGAGAAAATCCAAGCCTCCGGGAGGGAGGATATTGAAACCGTAGTTCATGATGGGTCCTTTTCTGCCCGCATCCTTGCCAGCACGCGAGTTGTTCCCCTGCCTGACGCCAGGGGTTATCACATTTTCGCCCGTACAACCCCGCGCGTCAGTGCGGGGGAAAGCTGACGTTTCGCAGCCGCGGACGAATCGTTACACGTTATAGGTCGACGACGACACGCGTCCGCCGCGGCCTGTCCAGTTGGTATGGAAAAACTTGCCGCGCGGCTGATCCACACGTTCATAGGTATGCGCGCCGAAGAAATCGCGCTGCGCCTGGAGCAGATTCGCCGGCAGACGCGCCGAGCGATAGCTGTCGAAAAACGCGAGTGCGGTGGAAAACGCCGGCGTCGGCACGCCATACTGGATCGCCTTGCACACTGCATCCCGCCACAGCGCCTGATATTTGTTCAGAACACCGCTGAAGAAGTTGTCGAGCAGCAGATTGTTCAGGTTCGGATTCTTATCGTACGCTTCTTTGATCTTGCCCAGAAAGGCGCTCCGGATGATGCATCCGCCGCGCCACATCAGCGCGATGCCTCCGTAATTCAGGTTCCATTTCATCTCCTTCGCCGCCTCGCGCAGCAGCATGTAACCTTGCGCGTAGGAGATCATCTTGGAACAGTAGAGCGCGCAGCGGACGGCCTCGATAAACGCCTTGCGGTCCACGGCAAGCGCCGGTTTCGGAGGCCCGTTCAGTGCCTTCGATGCCGCCACGCGTTCTTCCTTCAGCGCCGAGATGCAGCGCGCGAAGACCGCCTCGCCGATCAGTGTCACGGGCATGCCAAGGTTCAGCGCGTCGATGCCGGTCCACTTGCCAGTGCCTTTTTGGCCGGCCGTGTCCAGAATCTTGTCCACCAGAGGAGCGCCGTCGTCGTCCTTCTTGGTGAAGATCTCCGCGGTAATCTCGATCAGGTAACTGTCGAGCTCGCCTTTGTTCCATTCGGCGAACACTTCGTGCAATTCGTCGGTGGAAAGGCCCAGGCCGGTTTCGAGCAACTGGTAGGCCTCGCAGATCAATTGCATGTCGCCGTACTCGATGCCGTTGTGGACCATCTTCACGTAATGGCCGGCGCCTTCTTCGCCCACCCAGTCGCAGCACGGCGTGCCGTCTTCTACTTTGGCGGAGATGGCCTGGAAGATTTCCTTCACAGCGGGCCATGCGGCGGGATTGCCGCCGGGCATGATGGAGGGGCCGTGGCGCGCGCCTTCCTCGCCTCCGGAAACGCCGGTGCCGATGAACAGAATGCCCTTGGCGGCCAGATCGCGCGTGCGGCGATTGGTGTCGGGGTAGTGCGAATTGCCTCCGTCGATGAGGATGTCGCCTTTTTCGAGCAGAGGCACGAATTCGTTGATCACCTGATCGACGGTGTCGCCGGCCTTCACCATCATCATGATGCGGCGCGGCTTCTTCAGCGCGGCCACCAGTTCCTCCACCGTGTGCGCGCCCACCACCTGGGTGCCTGCGGCTTCGTGGGCGATAAAATCGTCCACTTTGGATACGGTGCGGTTAAACACCGCCACCTTGTATCCGTGGTCGTTCATGTTCAGGACCAGGTTCTGGCCCATCACGGCGAGGCCGACCAGTCCGATGTCACAGCTTTCCGGTTGCATAGCCATTATTCTACCCGTCCGGAAGCGGCAGAAGAGCTAACAGATTGGTTTAGCGTCGCTCAACCATCAACGAATCCGCACCGCGATCGACGACGTGGCCACGGCCGTCGCCCCATTCAGAATCGTCCCGGTCAGCGTGTAGTTGCCGGCCGGCAACATCGTCAACTGCGACGAGTTCAAGCTGGGGCTGGTGTAGAGAGGCACCTGCAGGTAGGCCAAGCCCGCGGGAGGATTGCTTTTGAACACCGGTGTGCCCGACGAATCGAGCAACTCCGCCAGCACTGTATAACTGGATGCTGCTTCTGTATCGATGCGAATCTGCGCGCACGGACGGTAGAAGCCGGGAGGGTCGGCAGGGCCTCCGCCGATGCCGCACGCCGCGTAATAGCAGGGCACAGTGCAGTTGGGCGCACGATGGTTGGTCAGGTCCAGATCGGTCTGCTCGATTGATAATGCGATCTTCGGCGCAGGGATCGACAGGTGCACGCCGTCCACGCGGACGTCCACCAGATCGAGGCTGTCTCCAAATCCTCCATTGGAGCCTCCATATACGTCCTCGATGAAGTTCACCATTCCCAGTCCGCGAGCGTAGATCGTTGACGTGAACGATGGAACGGGGGGCGGGGCGGATTGAATCGCGTCGCTGACGTTTCCCAGAGGGCCCGAATAAGGGATGTGAAGCGTGCCGCTCGCGCCTGGGTCAAGGTACACAGTTTCGCCACTGGCCTTCGACTGATACAGGACTCCGTTCGCGTCCGACCGCAGCAGCGCGATGGTGCTCCAGGCCGGAGTCGGCGCGCCGGGACTGATTTGCGCCAGCACGTAATATGTCTGCCCGTTCACGGCCTGCGTCCCGGTGATGGACCAAATCAAATAAGTGGCGGTGGCGTACCGGCTGTTCTCTTTATAGACCCACGTGTTACCAACGGCCAAAGGGAAATAGCTCCCTCCGGCGAGGCCGGCGTCGATGGTCCGCGGGGTGCCGCCGCAGTTGAAATTTGCCGCAGCCGACGCCTGCACATAGCCGGACGCGTCCACCAGGAAGAACGTCATTCCGTTGGTCACCCAGTTGCCCGTGGTGGCCGAACCTGCCGCCGGCTCGAACCCCGTCATGACGACTCCCGTGGCGCTGCCGATGCGGATTTGGACGGGAGCGGTGGCGCCCGACCAACTCATCTGCGCGGTGGCGAAGCCGGTGCAATTTGGCAGGTAGGGAGGCAGCATTACGCTGAGCGTCGCGGCGAAGCTATTTGCGGCCAGCAAGAGGGTGAACGCGCGCCAGATCATGGAAACGCTCCTTAGCCTTCATGCTATCGCGGAGGTGCCGGAGAATATATTGCGAACTTTCCACCGCCGGTAACGTTTCACACTGTGGACGGTACTGACTCTCGTGGGCCACATTCTCAACGACATTCGCTATGCTTTTCGCACGTTTCGCAAGTCGCCCGTGTTCGTCGCCGTCGCTGTTTTATCGCTGGCGCTCGGCATTGGTGCGAATACGGCCATCTTCACGCTGATCGACCAGGTGCTGCTGCGCCTGTTGCCCGTCAAGGACCCGAAGCAACTGGTTCTGCTCTGGACGCGCGGCCAGCATTACGGCAGCAACAATGGACGCAACAAGATCTCGTATCCGATGTACCGCGACTTTCAGGACAAAAATCAGGTCTTCAGCGGGATGTTCTGCCGCGACGACATGTACTTCAGCCTGAACTTTGGGGGCAAGACGGAACTGGTTTCGGGCGAGCTTGTTTCGGGTACATATTTCCCGGTGCTCGGCGTGAATGCGGCTTTGGGACGCGTGCTCACCCCGGCGGACGACGCGCAGGAAGGCGGCTCGCCGTACGCCGTGCTGAGCTATCGATTCTGGATCAGCCGCTTCGCGGGCGACCCGGGCGTTATTGGCAAAAAACTGGTACTGAACGGCTATCCGTTCACCGTCGTCGGCGTCAGCCAGGCCGGATTCGACGGCACCGATCCCGCGGAATCGCCGCAAATCCGCATCCCTGTAGTGATGAAGCTCCAGGTGGATCAGCTTGGCTTCTACGATCTCAAAAACCGCCGCAACCGTTGGGTGAACGCCTACGGACGCCTGAAGCCGGGCGTAACGATGGAGCAGGCCAAGGCCAGCTTGCAGCCGTTGATGCATCAGATGCTGGAGATGGAGGTACAAGACAAGGAATTTGCGCACGCCTCACCCGAAACCAAGCAGGCGTTTCTGCGGATGTACATCGATATGCTGCCCGCCGCCAGCGGACGCTCCAATCTGCGCGACCAGGTTTCCAGCCCCCTGCTGGTGCTGATGGCCATCGTCGCGCTGGTGCTGTTGATCGCCTGCGCCAACGTCGCCAATCTGCTGATCGCGCGCGCCACCGCGCGGCAAAAAGAGATCGCCATCCGCCTCGCGATGGACGCCAGTCGCGCGCAAATCGTCTCCCAATTGCTGACGGAAAGTCTGCTGCTGTCGCTTGCCGGAGGCGCGGCAGGAGTGCTGCTCGCGGTATGGATCGACCGCACTTTATTAGCCTTCATGCCTACCGGACCGATCAACACGCTGGCCATTTCCGCCACCCCGGATTGGCGAGTACTGGCTTTCGCGCTGGGCGTGTCGCTATTCACCGGAATTCTGTTCGGCCTTGTGCCCGCGCTGCAAGCCACCAGCCCCGACCTTGCGCCGACCCTGAAAGATCAGGTGGGCGCGCTCACCAGCACCGCCTCCATCGGCCTCAGAAAATCTCTGGTGGTCGCGCAAGTCACTCTTTCGTTGCTGCTGCTGGTCGGCGCGGGACTGTTCATCCGCAGCCTGCAAAATCTGAAGAATCTCGACCCCGGCTTCAAGACGAAAAGCCTGCTGACCTTCGCCTTCGATCCTCCCTTGAATGGCTATAAACCGGAGCGCAGCCGCCAGATCTTGCGCCAGGTCTATGAAAATCTCAACGCGCTGCCTGGCGTCGAATCGGCGTCGCTGGCCATCATGGCCATTATGGAAGGCAATGAGTGGGACAGCTCCGTCACCATCGACACGTATAAAGCCAAGCCGAACGAGAACGTCGGACCGCACATGAATTTCGTCGCCCCCGGATACTTCAAGACGATGGGCGTGCCTATTCTCCAAGGCCGCGACTTCCGCCCCTCCGACGCCGGCAAGGACGCGCCCAAAGTCTGCATCATCAATGAAAAATTCGCGCAAAAATATTTCCCCGACGGACGCGCACTGGGTCATCACGTCGGGATGGGCGGCGATCCTGGCACGAAAACCGATATCGAAGTGGTGGGCATCTTCCGCGACATGCGCTACGAAGGGGTGAAGGACGAAGTGCCCATCGAAATGGTGCGCCCCTATGAGCAGATGGAGTTCACGCTCGGCATGAGCGCTTACATCCGCACCTCTCGCGACCCGGAGCAGATGTTTTCCGCCGCTCGCCACGCCGTCCAGCAGGTGGACGCTTCGCTGCCCCTCGTCGGGATGAAAACGCTGGAAAAACAAGTGGACAACTCGCTGGTCACCGAGCGGTTGGTGGCGAGCCTGTCCACCGCCTTCGGCATTCTGGCCACGCTGCTGGCCTCTATCGGATTGTACGGCGTGATGGCGTACACCGTGGCGCGGCGCACCCGCGAAATCGGCATCCGCATGGCGCTGGGCGCGGCTACCGGCAATGTGGTCTGGCTGGTGATGAAAGAAGTACTGGCACTGGTGGGAGCCGGTATCGCGCTGGGGCTGGTCTCGTCGTGGGGCCTGACGCGCTATGTCAAGGCGCAGCTTTATGGCATTGAGCCGAACGATTTGGGTACTATCGCGCTGGCGACAGTCGGGATCGCATTCGTCGCTCTGGCCGCCGGATATGTGCCCGCGATGCGCGCCACGCGCGTCGATCCTATCCAGGCGCTGCGGTTTGAGTGAGCGCCGCTCGCCGGTATTTCCGCGCCGCTCGCCGATTCGCCGAACGCCCCGCCACAGATCGTTGATACGATCCAGGCATGAAGTGTCTCATTGTTGCTGTACTCGCGGGAAGCGCGCTTTTTGGACAAGGCTTCGAAGTGGCTTCCATTCGCCCGTCGGAGCCGATGTCGGACCACGCCAACGTCGGCGTCCATCTGGACGGTTCGCAGATGACCGCCCGTCAGTTAACGCTTAAGGACTACGTCGGCATCGCCTACCAGGTGAAGATTTACCAGATCAGCGGCCCGGAGTGGCTGTCGGAGCGCTTCGACATCGCGGCGAAACTGCCCGGCCAGGCCACCATGGATCAGGTGCCGGGGATGATGCAGAAGATGCTGGAGGACCGCTTCCAGTTGAAATATCACAAGGACAAAAAGGAGTTCCCCGTTTACGCGCTCGTAACAACTAAGGGCGGCTTAAAGGCGAAGCCTACGCCCGTGGACCCCGACGCGCATGACACGGGCGAGGCTCCCAAACCAGCCGTGAACGTCACTGGCTCGGGCGGCCGCGGAGGCGTGAACATCAACCTGGGCAACGGATCGTCGTTCTCGCTGGCCGATAACAAATTCGTCGCCCGCAAGCTGACCATGGCGCAAGTCGCCGAAACGCTGGCGCGTTTTGAAGACAAGCCGGTGATCGATATGACGGAAGTCAGCGGCGTATACGACTTCGAACTGCTCTTCACGCAGGAAGACTATATGGCCATGCTTATCCGCTCCGCCGTCCAGGCTGGAGTAACGTTGCCGCCCGAGGCGCTGAAGATGATGGAATCGTCGGGCGATTCGCTGGTGACGGCACTGGAAAAAGTGGGCCTGAAGCTGGAATCGCGCAAGCTGCCTTTGGATGTAATCGTGGTTGACCGCTTGGCCAAGGCTCCGACGGAGAACTGAGGAAGAAGCCAGGAGCCGGGAGCCAGTAGCCAGAATGTTAAGCTCCTGCTATGGAGCGGGCGGGAGCCCCGCGGCGGTTGCTATCATGGTGGACCGGCGGGAGCGATCAGCGGGGTAGAGTTGACGGTACGGAAAAGTTCTGCGGGTTGGGCAGCGGTGGTCTGCCTTGCTCTTTCGAAGTTAAGTGACGCCCAGACGTGCATTCCGGGCGAACTGCGCGTGGTCGTCATCGATTCGCAGGAGACCGCGATTTTCGATGCCGTTGTGTCGGCGACATCCGGAGCCGTATCGCAGGAGAAAAGATTGACGGGCGCTCAGGGTTCTGTGGCGTTCGAAAAAATTCCCTGCGGATCCTGGACCATCACGGTTTCCAAGGACGGCTTTCGGGCCGCCACAAAGGTCGCCGAAGTGAAGAGTGGCGAGCCGGTCAGTGTCACCGTTGCTCTCGACCTCGCAGTGCAAACCACCAGCGTCGACGTTGTGGAATCGCCTCCGCCGGTGGAACAAAGCACGTCTCAGAACAGCGTCCTGCGTCCGGCGGAGGTTGCGCAACTGCCGACTAATCCCGCGACCGTGAACGATACCCTGCCTCTGGTTCCGGGCGTTGTTCGGACCCCTGATGGCGAGCTGAAAATCGACGGTACGGGGCAGGAACGCAGCGCCATGGTGGTGAACCAGACCGACATCACCGACCCTGCCACAGGACGATTCGGCCAAACTATTCCCGTCGACAGCATCGAGACCGTCAACGTACTGACAACCCCATTTCTGGCCCAATATGGACGCTTCACGCAAAGCGTGGTCGCGGTGGAAACCAAGCGCGGCGGCGAAACCTGGCATGCCGACCTGAACGATCCGTTCCCCGATTTTCGCGTCCGCAGCTATCACATGCGCGGCATCCGCAATGAGACGCCGCGCGGCGTGTTCGGCGGACCGCTCATCCCCGGCCGCCTCTATTTCATTTCCGCGCTGCAATATATTCTTGACAAAGTCCCCAGCCGGACGCTGCCGTTTCCGTTTAACGAATCGAAGCAGGAATCGGTCAACTCCTACACGCAGCTGGATTACATCATTTCCAGCCGACAGCTTCTCACGGCGACGCTACACGTTAGCCCGCAGCATACGAACTTTGTCAACCCCGACTATTTCAATCCGCAGCCGGTGACGCCAAGTTACGCGCAGCACAATTACGTCGGCACGCTGGCACATCATCTGGGAATTCTGAATGGCACGCTTGAAAGCAACGTGTCCGTGCAGCGGTTCGACGCAACGATCCGTGCGCAGGGCGATGCCGGCATGGTCCTCACTCCGGAGGGCAATCGTGGGAATTTTTTTGGCGCGCAAAATCGCGACGCCCGGCGCACGGAATGGCTGGAGGCCTGGTCGCTCGCTCCGCTGAAAGGCTGGGGAACGCATCTCATCAAGATGGGCTCCTCTTCCACATGGTCGAGTGATATCGGACGATTCACCTATAGCCCGGTGAGCATCTTCAACGCCGACGGCCTGCTCGCTGAACGCATCGACTTTACGAACCTCAATCCGTTCAGCCGCTCCGATCTGGAGGTGACCGGCTATGTGCAGGATCACTGGCTGCTGCTGCCTTCCCTTTCTATCGACTACGGCGCCAGGATTGAGCATCAGAGGCTGGCGTCCAGCTTGCGGGTGGGGCCGCGCGCGGGGGTCGCCTGGAGCCCTTTCGCCGACCGCCGGACGGTTTTCCGCGCCGGCTCCGGCCTGTTTTACGATCATCTGCCGCTGGATATTTACACGTTTGGCCGCTATCCCTTGCGTACGTTGACCTACTACAATCCGGACGGGACCGTCGATGGCAGCCCTGTACCGTACATCAATGTGATTGGAAGCATCACCGGTCCGCGATCGTTTTTCATCCATGGCCAGCAAGTGGCGGGCGCGTTTTCGCCGCGCGGCGTCACGGTGAATCTGCAGGTGGAACACAAGTTTCCCAAGCTGGCGCGCGTGCGGGCGGTCTATACCGACAACAGTTCGCTCGGGCTGGTGGTGTTCGAGCAGGAGACGCTGGGCAGCACAAATGAAATCGTGCTGAATGGAGACGGAAAATCGCGCTACCGCCAATTGGAGGTCACCTCGCGCCTGACATGGAAGAGCGATCAGAACCTCGATATTTCCTATACGCGCAGCGATGCGCAGGGCAATCTTAATACGTTCGATACGTTCCTGGGAAATTATCCGTTGCCGCTGGTCCGGCCGAACATCTACTCCCTGCTGCCCGCCGATTTGCCCAACCGGTTTCTACTGTGGGGGCACGTTAATCCGCACGTGTGGGATTTACGCATGCAGCCGATTGTGGAGTATCGCAATGGGTTTCCCTATGCGCGGCTCGATGCGACGCAGAATTACGTGGGCTCGCCCTACGTCGGTTCCAGGTTTCCGAATTTCTTCTCTGCGGACGTGCGGATTTCGCGCGATTTCAAGGTCAGCCCGAAATACAAACTGCGGCTCTCGCTCACTACGTTCAACTTGACCAACCACTTCAACGCACTGGCCATCCATAACAACATCGCCGACCCCAGCTATGGCGTGTTTTTCGGCAACTATCACCGGCGCTACAGGGGCGATTTCGAAGTCATTTTCTGACCGTCACTTCAACGCTTCCATCGCCGCCGTATTCTTGCTTTCCGTTGCCCTCTGCAGCGCCGTCCGCCCATGCGAATCGACGGCCGTTTTCTTCGCCCCGTGATCCAGCAGCAGCTTGATGTACACCGCGGGGTCTTTTATGTAAGGCGACGCTTCGGCGGCCACCATCAGCGGCGTGGAGTCGTTTGCGTCGCCCAGGTTTACATCCGCGCCGTGGTCGATCAGCAGTTTGGCCGCACCCAGTTTGGCGAACGTCACCGCTTCAATCAGCGGCGTGGAGCGGTCGCTGGCGCGCAGATTTGGATTAGCCTGATGCTCGATCAGCAGCGCCATGGCGTCCTCCTTCCCCTCTGCCGAGGCGCGATAGAGCGCGCTGCGCCCGCGCTGATCCACCACATCGACGTGCGCGCCCGCGCCGATCAGGGCCTCCACCAAAGGTGCGTTGTTTGGCATATAGGCCGTGCCCTCCGCCGCGATCATCAGCGGCGTTTCACCGCTCACATTCGTTAATTCCACCTGCGCCTTACGCTCCAGCAGCAATTGGAGCAGAGGCAGCTTACCGAACTGAACCGACGCGAGCAAAGGCGTGGTGCCGTCGTTAGTTTTTCGATCGATCCGGGCGCCTTTGTCGAGCAGCAGCGTCGCGACGTCCAGTTTGCCCTCGGCGACCGCATGATACAGCGCGGTGCGTCCGCCCGCATCCTGCGCCTCAATATCTGGATTGGCGGCCAGCACCGCTTCCACCAGGGGCAAATTGAAGGGCATATAGGGCGTGCCGTCCGCCGCGGTCATCAGGGGAGATACGCCGTCGCGCGCCGGTTGGTTGACGTTGGCGCCTTTGGCCAGCAGCGTTTTCACGACGTCCAGCTTTCCAAAGCGAATGGCGGCCAGCAGGGGCGTGGTTCCATCCGGATTGGCCGCGTTCGCCGTGGATGCGGAGATGTTCTTGTCGATGTCCGCCTGAACGCCGCTTTCAATCGCCTTGATTAGAGGCTGCTCCACGCCGCGCGGATCGGGCAGGGGCTTGGGCGCGCAGCAGCGGGGGTAAATCATGAGCCAGAACACCCCGCCGCCCAGGACCAGCAGCGCGAGCAAGGCTCCGATCAGCAGCGGCGCGTTTGATTTTTTCTTCGCAGCCACAGGTGGAGGCGTGTCCATTTTCGCGGTGGACGTCTGCATCGGCTGCGCGGCGACGCCTTGCGCGGCCATCAGCGAGGCGATAAACGATGCGCAATCGGGGAAACGGTCCGTTGGGCTTTTCGCCAGCGCCCTGGCCAGCACGTGGCGCACGGCGGGCGAAAGCGAGACATCGTCGGCGGCCTGGTGGAACGGATCCGCGGTGACGATCTGATACATCACGGTGTGCGCCGTATCGCCCGTAAACGGCATCTTCCCGGTGAGCATCTGGAACGCGATAATGGCCAGAGCGAACTGATCCGACCGCCCGTCGATTTGCGTCGCCTGAATCTGCTCCGGCGACATGTACGATGGCGAACCCAGGCTGATGCCCGTGGCCGTCATCGCCGTGGCCTCGCTGGCGATCTTGGCGATGCCGAAGTCGGCCACCTTCACGCGTCCGTCCGGGCGCACCAGAATGTTCGCCGGCTTGACGTCGCGGTGCACCACGCCGCTCTTGTGCGCATAATCCAGCGCGTCGGCGACCTGGTGCAGGATGTTCATCGTCCATGTGCGATCCAGCACCGGGTTGCTCGTCAGCAGATGTTCCAGCGAGGAGCCTTCCACGTACTCCATCACCACGAATACGTTGTCGCCGTATTCGCCCAACTGATGCACGGTGACAATGCCGG
>Ga0209698_10002668_pt1 | contig 20084 bp, 14 predicted proteins | sample LitLauG_LLR_2012_FD_187203 | JGI IMG/M metagenome (GOLD analysis project Ga0209698, IMG submission 187203) | Freshwater sediment microbial communities from Pennsylvania, USA - Little Laurel Run_MetaG_LLR_2012 (SPAdes) (version 2) | ecosystem: Environmental > Aquatic > Freshwater > Creek >...
AGAGGGAGGGATTCGAACCCTCGGTACAGGTGTTAGCCCGTACAACGGTTTAGCAAACCGCCGCATTCGGCCACTCTGCCACCTCTCCGGTGTGCGGGACGGCGTCGAGCAATCGTCTTTTAGTCTACCATTTCTCTCACCGGATAGGCTCCGCTGAGCCTGCCGCCTGCAGGCTTTTCATGCCACCAGTTCTCCGGGCTCGATCTCATCGACATAGCACCACACCCAAGCCTCGCCCGGTTCGATGGAGCGGATCAGCGGGTGTTCTGTCTTCCGGAAATGCTTGGTGGCGTGCTTGTTCTTGGACGAGTCGCAGCAGCCAACATGGCCGCAGACGAGGCACATGCGCAGGTGGACCCACGTGTCGCCGGTTTTGACGCACTCTTCGCATACGTGCTTGGTGGTGGTGCGGAACTTGACCTGATCCATGTGTGAACATTTGTCAGCCATTGGCTTCCCCCGTCTGTCGTTAATTCGACTTTGAGATCTTCTAGTACAGCCCTGCCCTTGGAAACGCACGCTTTGCCAACGTAACTGTCAAGTAACCTCCGTGATCTTACGACAGGGCGCAATCACAGAAGCCGCTCGGTGCTTTCACGCAAAATAGTCTGCGGAGGTCTTCCACTTTGTGTTGCGGCTCGACTATTTGTCTTGCTTACTAACGATTACGTCCACGATCCTGGTTGGACGCCGCCGCTGGGAAGGTTGGGCACTGGGTGCCGCCAACAGCGTGATCATATGCATCATCGGCATCCGAACCGAGCAATCCGGCTTCATACCGGCAAATATATTCTGCATGGTAGTCAGTGCCATCAACCTGCGAGCCTGGCGAAGGTCACGAGCTTCTTAGGGACGGCTTCAGACCGCAATCAGGAGACTCTCGGCAAACGGCCACTCTTCATCGATCCATTGAGCCTCACAGCGGAAGCCCGCAGTCTGCGCCGTGCGGCTGACCTCATTCACGGAATACTTGTGGCTGCTTTCGGTCCAGATCGTCTCTCCTTCGTTGAATTGGACCACCACCTCCGCGGCGCGAATGCGAACTACCTGGCGTCGTCGGGATTGCAGGTGCATTTCGACACTCCGGACCCAGTGATTGATTTTCGCCACGTGAACAAACTGAGTGAGGTCAAAGTCGGCATCGAGTTCGCGATTGATGCGCGCCAGCAAGTTAAGGTTAAAAGCCGCAGTTACTCCGAGTTCATCATCGTAGGCGCGAAGCAATCGGGCGGCCGGTTTTTCCAGGTCCGTGCCCAGCAACAACGAATCGCCGGGTTCGAGAATTTGCCGCACGTCGGCCAGGAACTTCACCCCGCAAAGGCGATCAAAATTGCCGATCGTGCTCCCCAGGAACAACACGAAAAGACGTTGTCCAGTTCGGCGGTGCTTCGCTACCTCACGCAGGCCGTCAAGGTATTCGCGTTCGAAACCCACGATACTGACCGCGTCAATGTCGCTCAACTCGCGCTGACACATGAGAAGGGCAGAGCGCGATATCTCGACGGGATAATAAGGAGTGTGCTGCCGGCGGCTGAGGGCTTCGAGAATCCAGCGGGTTTTCTTGCCGCTGCCGCTGCCCAGTTCCGCTACCGCGACCGGTCCAGCCACGCGTTCCACAATTTCGTCGGCATGTCGTCGCAACAACCGCGCGTCGGCTCGCGTCAGGCCGTATTCTGCCAGATGGCTGATCACCTCAAACAGGGCCGAGCCGACCTCGTCATACAAATACTTCGAGGGAAGCTCTTTCTGCCCGCTTCGCATCAGTCCAGCGCGAACCTCTGTACAAAATTCATAGTTGGTGCTGGTGGCGATCGCCGGGACAAGCATTCTCCGCTCCTTAGATCAGTGCCTTAGATCAGTGCCTCACGCAGCGGAACCCGGCATACACATACTGATAGTGCGCCTGGAACCAGTTGCGAAATGTGGGCCGCAGCATGCACGCGGCCGTGCGTGCCGAGCCGCCTTTCATGACAAAGTGCTTCCCGTCGAAGAAATCTGCGGAGTATCCGCGATAAAACGGAAAGGGCTCGAATCCGGGAAATGGCGCGAAAACGGTGGAGGTCCACTCCCACCCGTTACCGAGGATGTCATCGACTCCAAATGCACTTCTTCCGCGGGGAGAAGCGTTGACGGCGATTGGATTCCAACGGTGGAAGTCGAAATTCCCCAACGTCGCAGCCGGCACGTCGCGGCCCCACGGATAACGCGTTTCCATTCCATGCAGACCTCCGCAGGCGGCGCGGTGCCACTGCTCTTCGCTCGGCAAGGACTTGCCCGCCCAGCCTGCGTAGGCCGTGGCTTCGGCGTGACTGACGTAAACTGGCCAGTCCAAAGGCAGGGGGATTTCCTCGAACATCGTGCGATACAACCACCGGTCACCTGCCTTCTGCCAGAATACTGGATGCGAAACTCCGTTCGCGTTCTTCCAGTTCCAATCATCCTCACTCCAGAAATCCCGTGTCTCATAGCCACCGGACATGATGAATTCGAGATATTGCCGGTTGGTCACCTTGTACTGGTCAATCTCGAATGTCGGGACCAGCCTGCTGTTCGCTTCGTATTCGTTGTCCCATCCAAACTCACTGCTGCCCCTGAACAGACCGAGCGTGGCCGTACCGGCAGGGATCTCAAGCATTCGAGGTATGACTCGAGAACTTGCGAGAAGAGGAGGATCGGCTTGTGGAATCTTGCTGTCCAACGGCAACTGATGCAGCATGTAGGCCAGCGTTTCAACGTGCATGAGCCGATGCTCGATGGCTACGTTGAGCAGCGCCGACAGCAAGAAACCGTCGCGCGCTAGATCTGCTTCGACCACCCCATCGAAAAGCTGCTTATCCAGAGCAGCCCGAGTGCGGCTCACATAATCGCGGACGCTCTCAAGGGATGGCCAATCCGAGGGTTGATCGTCGGGCAATCCACCACCGACCGGGTCGATGCCGAAGGCGAACAGGCGGTCGAGCTCCGGATGGACACTTTTCAGACCGAGAGGGCTTTCGTGCAGCAGATTCCAGTCAAAAGCCTCGAGATGACCTATATAGAAAATGATGCGGTGGCGTTCTGGGATGGGTCTCTGATAGAGCGCACCCTCCCGCACCACCTGAAAAAGGGAGTCGCTGCGATGCCGTGCGTCCGACACTCTCGCAAACAGATCACGGCTGACGCCACTGGGTGCGGTGAGCACTGGACCTCCCCTGCTGAAAAACAACCGGACGAAGGGTTAATTGCGAAACAGTACTGGCACGTCACTTTGATACAGAAACCGTCGGCGGCGAGCCCACGGATTTCCCCACGTCAGCCTTAGATGTCCACCCCGGTCACAAGGTCGCAATCGAAATTCACTATTTTCGGGGGGGGATTGTGGCCTCGAAAACGGCCAGACCTCAAGCCAAACGGGCTCTTACTGGGCCAGTCCCTTGTCTCGCAGGAAATCTCGCACCACGTCCTTTGCTTCGCGATGCTGACCGTCGACGGAATAATTGAGCCGGCGCATATCAGCTTCGGTGATCTTTCCCGCGAGTTGTCCCAGGACGTCGGCCACCGCGGGGTGCTCGCGGATCGTCTGTTCGCGGATGATGGGAACTGCCTGGTACGGCGGGAAATAATGCCGGTCGTCGGCTAACACAAACAAATCGAGGGCGGGAATCAGGCCGTCGGTGGTGTTCCCGGCGGCAAGGTCGATCTGATGGTCGCGCAAAGCCCGCGCCAGAAGGCCCAGATCCATGACGCGGGGAGCTTCGGAAAAGTGAAGGCCGTAGGTTGCCGTCAGGCCCCGATACCCGTCGGGCCTCTCCATGAACTCGTAGCCGAATCCAGCGCGCCATTTTGAAGCCAAGGCAGCAGCCTGGGAAAGCGTCTTGAGGTTTAGGCGGCGCGCGTCTTCTCCGCGGATTTCGATCGCGAACGTGTCGTTGAAGCCAAGGGGCGGGCCCAAGGTCAGGCCGAAACGCTGCTCGTATTCGCCCTTAACTTTTTGATAAACGTCCTCCTCGTTGCCACGAACGTCTTCTTTGAGAATTGCGGTCAGCGCCGTGCCCGTGTATTCCGGATAGATGTCGATGCGACCGGCCAGGACCGCCTGTTGACAGATGAAAGTTCCAGCGAGATAGAAACGGCGCTCCACCTTCAAATTGGTATGAGCCTCGATCTGTTGCGCGATGAGCTCGCCCAGAACCAACGACTCGGTAAAATTCTTGGAGCCAACCACGATGCGATCGGAATGGACCTGCGAGCACGACAGAAACACAAGGCAAAGCCAGACCGCCAGTGACGCGGCAGAAGTTCGCACGGGACCGACAATCGGGGCACTCATCGCGGCTGCAGTCGCCTCTCCAGCCATCCGACGCCGAGATCCGCGAGGATGGCCATGACTGCCGCCGGGACCGCGCCCGCCAGAATGACCCGGTTGTCGACCATCGCGAGGCCCCGAAAAATGAACTCCCCAAGGCCTCCAGCGCCAATCGCAGCTGCAATGGTGGCCAGCCCGACGGAAATCACAACCGCCGTCCTAACGCCGGACAGAATCACGCTCAGAGCCAAGGGCAGTTCCACCTGGAAGAGAAGTTGTGACGCCGTCAACCCCATGCCCCTTCCGGCCTCCGTCACCGCAGGATCGACTCCTCGAATTCCCGCATAGGTATTGCGAATGATGGGCAGCAAGGCATACAGGGTGAGAGCCAGAATCGCGAGCCGGTCCGCACGGTCGCCGAGCCAGGGCACGGGCAGCAGAAATCCGAACAGCGCCAGGCTCGGGATGGTCTGAATAATGTTGGCGCCCGCCAGGACGGGTTTGTTGAAGCCAGGCCGGTGAGCAATCAGGATGCCCAGCGGGATTCCGATGAGTGTGGCGAACAGGGTCGAGAGCCCAACCAGCCAGAGATGTTCCCCGGTCAGGGCCAGCACTTGTCCGCGGTTTTCGAGAATGAAGCGAAGCACGCTCATGACTTGCCTTCTATCGAATTGGGCTCCAAACGATCTCCAAAAGCTTGGACGTAAGCCGCCGCCCAAGGATCGGTTGATCGCAGAAACTCCTCCGGAGTGAGGATCGTCACCAGCCTCCCGGCTTCCATCAGCCCGATGCGCGAGCCCAGCCGCATCGCCTCGCGGAGGTCGTGCGTGACAAAGACCACGGTCTTGCCAAGTCTCCGCTGCAAAGAGAGAAATTCGCGCTGCAATTCGTCGCGGGTAATTGGATCGAGCGCGCCAAACGGCTCGTCCATCAGCAGGATCTCGGGATCGGAGGCGAGAGCGCGGGCCACGCCCACCCGCTGCCGCTGTCCGCCGGAGAGCTGGTGCGGATACCGGGACGCAATCTCCGGCGCGAGCCCGGTGAGGCGCAACAGTTCGTCAACGCGCGCTGCCACGCGCGCCGCCGGCCAGCCTTCGATTGTGGGAACCAGGGCAATATTTCGCGCCACATTGAAATGCGGAAACAAACCCACGTCTTGAATTACGTATCCGATACTGCGCCGCAGGCGAATGACATCTGTCCGGGAGTTGGGCACGCCTTTGACGCACACCTCGCCGTTTGTGGGCGACACCAGACGATTGACGAGTTTCAGGGTCGTGGTTTTGCCGGACCCACTACGCCCCAACAGAACCAGAATTTCTCCGGCCCTTACCTGAAGATTGAAGTTGCAGAGGACCTGCGTGCCCGCAACGCGGAAGGATACGTCGCGGAATTCAATCACCGGACTTGCCGCCGCGGGCTGCATGCGCGCCAAGGATACCGGAGTTGCATCATCCGGCGACACTTTTCTTGCCAACGCCACCCCGCCTCAATTGACATCCTGCGCCGCGAAGAACCTGTGCACTTGTTCGCAGCGACGCTACCCCTCGGCCAAAGCTCGATGCACGAGGCTTATGGCGATTGATCCTTCCCCAACTGCCGAGGCAACTCGTTTCACATTTCCCGACCGCACATCTCCGACCGCAAACACGCAGGGAAGGCTGGTCTCGAGCATGAACGGCGGGCGGGTCAGAGTCCAGACAGGGTTCGGGGAAGCACCATCGACCGACTCTAAATCGCGGCCCGTGATGATAAATCCCTTATTATCGAGCGCCAGGCAGCCTTGCAGCCATCCCGTGCGCGGCGATGCGCCCGCCATAATAAAGACGTGGCCGATATTGTGCGACGAGGTCTCCCCCGTGACGTTGTCGCGCCACGTAACCCGCTCGAGCGCGCCGCTGCCTTCCATGGCAACAATCTCGGTTTTGAAATGCAGTTCGATGGCGGGATTTTCCGTGATCCTCTGAATCAGGTAACGCGACATCGTCTCCGACAAATTTCCGGATCGGACCAACATGTTAACCTTGCCGGCCGTTTGCGACAGGTAGACCGCAGCCTGTCCCGCCGAATTCCCACCGCCTACCACGATGACTTCATCATGTCCGCACAGTTGGGCTTCGATAAAGGTCGCGCCATAGTAGACTCCCTGCCCTTCGAAGTTCTCCAGATTCGTGATTCGCGGCTTGTTGTACTGCGCTCCGGTCGAGATAACGATGGCGCGTGTCGCCAGGGCGTTCCCGTTGTCGAGCACGACCTGATAAGGGCGCCGTCCACAGTTGAGGTTCACCACACTGTGACCCACCAGCAGTTTCGCCCCGAACTTCTGCGCCTGGGCGATGGCGCGGGAAGCGAGTTCCTGACCGGAGACCCCAGTGGGAAATCCGAGGTAGTTCTCAATCTTGGAACTGGAACCCGCTTGCCCGCCGGGAGCGTCACTCTCAATCACCAGCGCGTCCAGGCCTTCGGATGCGGCGTAAACGGCGGCGGCGAGTCCCGATGGTCCGCCGCCAACGATGATCACATCTCGCACCTGGGCCTGATCGACATTGGCGTTGAAGCCCAGGCAGTCCGCCAGTTCCTGCGCGGTGGGATTGCGTAGGACAGTGCTGTTGTTACAGATGACAACCGGGATTTCTGAGAGCTTGATGTTAAATCGGTCCAGCAGATCCTGATACGTCTTGTCCGTGTCCAGATCGACAAAGGTATAGGGATGCCCATTTCGGCTGAGGAATTCCCGCAGGCGAAGCGTGTTGGCGGAGTGCCGTGAACCCATCAGGATGACGTTGCCCTGGCCTCGGCTGATCAGCGCCAGCCGTCGCAGGATGAACGCCCGCATGAAAATCTCGCTTAGTTCGGCGTCTCTCGCCACCAGCGACCGCAAGGCTTCCGGGCTAAGTTCCAGGAACTCCCCCGCCTGAGAAACGCGCCCTCGCACCAGGCATCGCTGGCCCGAGATCATCGAGATTTCGCCAGTAAATTCGCCTGCGGAATGGTCCACAATCGGCCGCTCGCCGGTGGGGGACGGCTGCACGATGTCCATCGCTCCGGACAGGAGGACGAAGAACGGAACATTGCTATCCCCCGGCTCGAACAGGATCTCACCCACCTCTACCTTCCGCAGCTTGCTTTCGCTGCGGACGCGGCTGATCTGCGCCTCCGTCAGGATGGGAAAAGCCTGCGTGCGGCTGTCGAGAGCGCTGGGAATCGGCCAGGTAGACATGTCTTCCTCGAGAGTCGAGCGAACGCCAATAATAGATGATGGAGGTCGAGGTTTGGCTTCAGGCTGCGAACAACCGGTTCGGTTGCTTCTGGGCTGAACTACCCTGCTGATCAGCTACACTTGTCAGCGCCATGTCGCGCGGCAAATACGGAATTTCGATGCGGGCTCGACCCATCTTCCTCTTTGTGGTTCTTGCCCGGCTGCCGTCGGTCAGCCTGGGACAGGCTGCCCAACATACCTCTCATCAGAACTTGGGCAATGTGAACTTCAGCACTTCGTGTAGCACCGCAGTTCAACCTCAGTTCAATCGGGCTGTGGCGCTCTTGCATTCCTTTCAGTTTCGCAACGCCATAGAAGCGTTGGAAGCTATCCTCGTGGCCGACCCATCCTGTTCGATCGCGTACTGGGGCATTGCGCTCAGTAACTGGGGGAACCCATTTGCCGCCGGGTTCAAATCCCCGGCGCAACTGGAGCAAGGACTCAAAGCGGTCAAGCAGGCTCGCGGCGCCCCTCCTAAGACGGAGCGCGAGCGCGCTTACGTCGAAGCGGTGGCGCACCTGTTTACCGATACGGCGAATACCGACCAGCAATCACGCAAGCTGGCATATGAAAGCGCTATGGCTTCGCTCAGCATCGCGTACCCTGATGACACCGAAGCAGCCACCTTCTACGCGCTGGCTCTGGCCGCTGATGCAGATCCGGCGGACAAAACATACGCGAAGCAACTCAAGGCCGGGGCAATCCTCGACAAGCTGTTTGCTCAGTATCCAAATCATCCGGGATTGGCTCACTACATCATTCATGCTTACGACGTGCCGCCACTGGCTCCGCGGGCGATGGGAGCGGCGCAACGCTATAGCGAAATTGCGCCTTCGTCACCGCACGCCTTGCACATGCCCTCCCACACGTTTACCCGAGTGGGCGATTGGCAGGCCTCCATCGACGCCAACGTGGCCGCTGCGGCTGCCGCACGCGGCGCCGGTCAAACCCCGGAAGAGTTGCACGCCACCGACTACATGGTCTACGCCTATTTGCAGACCGCCCAAGACAGCGCCGCGAAGCGTTTGGTGGATTCGGCTGCCCAGAGTTTCGCGCGCTTTGATCCGGCATCTCCCAACACCGGGGCAGCCAGTCCAGCTACCGCATATTTTGCGCTCGCGGCCATTCCTGCCCGATATTGTCTGGAACGAAGAGCCTGGTCCGATGCCGTCAACCTGGAGCCGCTGTCCACTCCATTTCCCTACAGCGATGCAATTACCTACTTTGCCCGCGGTCTGGCGGCGGCGCATTTGAAGGATCGCTCCGCCGCCCTATCGGCCATCACCTCTTTAGGCCAGCTGGGCGACAAGCTGACCAAGATGAAGGAGCTTTATTGGGCCAACCAGGTAGACATTCAGCGGCAGGAGGTATCCGCATGGCTCGCCTTTGCTGATGGAGATAGCCAGGGCGGGCTCACCGGAATGCGCGCGGCGGCGGAACAGGAAGACAAGACCGAAAAGAACGTGGTTACGCCGGGGCCCATTGCTCCGGCGCGCGAACTGCTGGCCGAGATGCTACTGGAATTAAAGCGACCGGCAGAGGCGCTCGAGGAATTTGAAGCCACGCTGACCAAGGAACCCCGCCGTTTTCGGTCGCTGTACGGGGCAGCCGAGGCGGCGAAGCTGGGGGGAGATCGTAAAACTGCAGAAGCGTATTTCCGGAAGCTGCTCGAGGTTGCGGCCCGCGCGGATAATCCTGGGCGCGAGGAATTGACCGAGGCTCGTGGTCAGACTCGGCCGGCATCGCACCCTTAAGAGTAGGGGGCAACAGATTCTTCGATCGGTGCTGATGAGTTCGCGGTCGCCGTCCAGCCATCCCGAATTTCGCATGACTTGCATCGAAATTCTGGATTGTACTTTCCCTGACCAAGAAGCTATGAAAGAGGATACGAACGTCTGTTCCTGAGCAGGGGTGTGCGACGCCCGTTGTCCCGCCAGACGCGCCCAAGAACAACTGATTCGAAAGCACTTAACCTGGTGGACCGAGATGTCCAGCACGACGCCTATCAATCCGAGAACAGGCCTGCCGCCGGCGCAGGGACTGTACAGTCCTGCCCACGAGCACGACGCCTGCGGGATCGGTTTTGTGGCCAGCATCTCCGGACACAAGAGTCACGACATTATCCGCAAGGGCATCCAGGTTCTGCTAAACCTGACCCATCGCGGCGCTTGTGGCTGCGACCCTGAAACCGGGGACGGTGCTGGCGTCACCATCCAGATTCCGCACAAGTTTTTCGCCCGGGAATGCGAAAAGCTCGGCTTCACTCTGCCTGACCCCGGGACTTACGCCGTCGGGATGACCTTCCTGCCGGTGGAGAAGCATCCACGCCTGCAGTGCGAGGGCATCCTGGAGCGCATCGTTAGGGAAGAGGGGCTGACCCTGCTGGGCTGGCGCGACACTCCGGTCTACGCCTCGGCAATTGGCCGGGTGGCGCGAGCTTCGCAACCTTATATACAGCAGATCTTCGTGAGCTGTCCCGCCGGGATGGACCAAGACGCGTTCGAGCGCAAGCTTTACGTGGTGCGCAAGCGCACAGAAAATGAGGTTCGCGAATCGGGAATCGAAGACGCGGAGATGTTCTACATCCCGTCGCTTTCCTGCCGCACCATCGTCTACAAGGGACTGCTGCTGGCTCCGCAGATCGCGAATTTTTACCGCGAACTGTCCGACCCCGACGCAGTGAGCGCCCTGTGCCTGGTGCACCAGAGATTCTCCACCAACACGTTCCCGAGCTGGCAACGCGCGCATCCCTACCGCTACATTGCGCACAACGGCGAGATCAACACCCTGCGGGGAAATGTCAACTGGATGCAGGCGCGTCAGTCCCTGCTGAAGTCCCCGTTGTTTGGTGACGACATCAAGAAGCTTTTCCCGATCATCGCTCCTGACGGCAGCGACTCGGCCAACTTCGACAACGCGGTGGAGTTGCTTTTCCAGGCAGGCCGGAGCATTCCGCACGTCATGGCCATGCTGATCCCCGAGGCTTGGTCGGGCAACCCGGACATGAATGCGGAGAAACGTGCGTTCTACGAATACCACGCTTGCCTGATGGAACCGTGGGACGGTCCGGCGGCCATCGCATTCACCGACGGACGAGTGATCGGAGCGACTCTCGACCGCAACGGCCTGCGTCCGGGCAGATATGTGGTTACGCACGATGACCTGGTGGTGCTGGCGTCGGAGGCGGGCGCGCTGGATGTCGCGCCGGAAAACGTGAAGCGCAAAGGCCGTCTGCAGCCGGGGAAAATGTTCCTGGTAGACACGGTTGAAGGCCGCATTATTTCCGACAAGGAGATCAAGCATAGTCTTTCATCGCGAAAGCCTTACGGGGAGTGGCTCAAAGAGAATCACATCACCATCGATCAGTTGCCCGAGCCTTCGCGCATGCATTTTCCGGATGCGGAGACTTTGCTTGGCCGCCAGCGCGCCTTCGGCTACAGCGATGAAGATCTCAGGATGATCCTTGGACCCATGGGAACGGCAGGCGAAGAGCCGGTCGGTTCGATGGGCACCGATACGCCCTTGGCCTGTCTCTCCGACCATCCGCAATCGCTCTTCAACTATTTCAAGCAGCTCTTCGCGCAGGTCACGAACCCTCCCATCGACCCCATTCGCGAAGAAATGGTGATGTCGCTGATCAGCTACATCGGCAGCGAGCGGAACATCCTCGACGAGGCCGCCGAGAACTGCCACATGCTGAAGCTGGAGCACCCCCTGCTGAGCAACCGCGATCTGGAAAAGCTGCGCCGCGTCTCGAATCGCGACCTGCTGGCGACGACGCTGCCGGCTCTGTTCCGCGCCAGTGAGGGCGAGACCGGCCTCCGGCGTGCACTCGATGAACTGTGTCAAAGGGCATCGCGCTCGGTGCGAGCGGGCTACTCGCTGCTGATTCTTTCCGATCGCGGCGTGGACAAGGACTACGCCCCCATTCCCTGTCTGCTTGCGCTTGCCGCCGTACACAATCTGCTGGTGCGCGAAGAAACTCGAACCCAGGTCGCCCTGATCACGGAATCCGGTGAGCCGCGAGAAGTCATGCATTTTGCACTTCTAAGCGGCTACGGCGCCAGCGCTATCAATCCTTATTTGGCGCTGGAAAGCGTGGAGGACCTCGCGTGGCGCGGCGAGTTAGGCGATGGCGTGACTCCCGAGCTGGCGACCATGCGCTTCATGAAGGCGATCAAGAAGGGTCTGCTCAAGACTTTCTCCAAGATGGGCATTTCGACCCTGCAGAGCTATCAGGGCGCTCAAGTTTTCGAGGCGATTGGACTGAACAAGGAGTTGATCGAAGCTTATTTCGCCGGCACGACATCTCGACTGGAGGGCATTGGTCTGGATGTTCTGGCGCGCGAGGCCCAACTGAAGCACGAGTTCGCTTTCCGTCCTCTCACTGACTTCGAAACGGAACTTGCGGTCGGCGGGAATTATCACCAGCGGGTGAACGGGGAATACCACCTGCTCAACCCCGCGACCATCAGCAAGCTGCAACAGGCGGTGCGCCAGGACAGCTTCCAGACGTTCCAGGAATACACCGAGCTCATCGACCGCCAGAGCGGCCACCTCTGTACGCTGCGCGGACTGATGAAGCTGAAGCAGGGCGACAACCCGGTTCCGCTCGAAGAGGTTGAGCCCGCCAAAGAGATCGTCAAGCGCTTCACCACCGGGGCGATGTCGTTCGGATCGATCAGCAAGGAAGCGCACGAGACACTGGCCATCGCCATGAACCGCATCGGCGGGAAATCCAATACCGGCGAGGGCGGAGAAGACGAAGAGCGTTTTCAGCCCGATCCCAACGGGGATCTGCGGCGCAGCGCGGTAAAGCAAGTCGCCTCGGCTCGCTTCGGCGTCACCGCGAACTACCTGGTCAACGCCGACGAGTTGCAGATCAAGATGGCGCAGGGAGCAAAGCCTGGTGAGGGAGGGCAGCTTCCCGGCCACAAAGTCGACGACGTGATTGCGCGGCTACGGCATTCGATTCCCGGAGTCGGCCTGATTTCTCCGCCTCCGCATCACGACATCTATTCGATCGAAGATCTCGCGCAGTTGATTTACGACCTGAAAAACGTAAACCCCAAGGCGCGCATTGCTGTGAAGCTAGTGGCGGAAGTCGGCGTAGGTACGGTTGCCGCGGGCGTAGCCAAGGCTCATGCCGACGTGGTTCTGATCAGCGGCGACAGCGGCGGTACGGGCGCTTCGCCGTTGAGTTCGATCAAGCATGCCGGCATCCCGTGGGAATTGGGCCTGGCCGAGACCCAGCAGGTGTTGCTGCTCAACGATCTCCGCAGCCGAATCCGCGTCCAGACTGACGGCAAGCTGCAAACCGGGCGCGATGTCGCCATCGCCGCGCTCCTCGGCGCGGAAGAGTTCGGATTCGCCACCACTCCGCTGGTCGCTCTAGGCTGCGTCATGATGCGCAAGTGCCACCTCAACACCTGTTCGGTGGGCATCGCCACGCAGGATCCGGTGCTGCGCAAGCAGTTTCAGGGACAGCCCGAGCACGTCATCAATTTCTTCTTTTTTATCGCCGAGCAGCTTCGGCAGTATATGGCCGGAATGGGTTTCCGCACTGTGGACGAGATGGTGGGCCGCGTGGACATGCTGGACGCCGAGGTTGCCATCGATCACTGGAAAGCCCGCGGCCTCGATTTCTCAGCTATCCTTTACAATCCGCCGGTGCCGTCGCGCGTGGCCAAGCGCTGCGTGCATTCCCAGGATCACGGCCTGGAACAGGCGCTGGATCACAAGATTCTTGCTGCCGCACAGGGCGCTGTGGAGACCCTCACTCCGGTCGAGGTGCAGTTGCCCGTGCGCAACGTGCATCGCACCGTCGGAAGCATGCTGAGCGGGGAGGTCGCGCGCCGCTACGGCTCTGCGGGCATGCCCGATGACACAATTCGAGTTCAACTCTCCGGCTCCGCTGGGCAGAGCCTGGGGGCTTTCCTTGCCAAGGGCATCACGCTCACACTGGAAGGGGATGCGAACGACTACGTCGGCAAAGGGCTTTCGGGCGGCAGGCTCATTGTTTATGCGCCCCGGAACTCGGGATTCGCACCGGAAGAAAACATCATCATCGGCAATGTTGCGCTTTACGGCGCCACGAGCGGCGAAGCGTTCTTCAATGGAATAGCCGGGGAACGCTTCGCGGTTCGCAATTCCGGCGCCACCGCGGTGGTCGAGGGAGTCGGTGATCACGGTTGCGAATACATGACCAAGGGTTTGGTGGCGGTGCTCGGATCCTGTGGCCGCAATTTCGCCGCGGGGATGAGTGGCGGGCTCGCCTACGTCTATGACGAACGCGGCGATTTCACCGAGAAGCGTTGCAACACGCAGTCCGTCGATCTGGAACCGCTGGTCGATGTGCAAGATGTCGAAACCGTCCGAGACCTCGTCGCACGCCACCACGAACTCACCGGCAGTCGTCGGGCGCAATGGATTCTGGACAACTGGCAAGAATCGATGTCAAGGTTTATCAAGGTATTCCCCCACGAGTTCAAGCGGGTGTTGGGGCTGGGCCGCAGCCAGTCGGCTTACATTCCCCTCGCCGCCTTGGAGCGGGTCGAGGTGGGTGAACCCGAGCATCGGCAGGTAGTCAATGGGTAAGACCACCGGCTTCATGGATTACTCAAGGGAACTGGCTCCGCGCCGGCCCGTGGCTGAGCGGGTTAACGATTGGTTCGAGATCTACCAGGATTTCCCCGAGGAGAATCTCCGCAAGCAAGGCGCCCGCTGCATGGATTGCGGCGTTCCCTTCTGCCAGACCGGATGCCCGGTGAGTAATCTCATCCCTGACTGGAATGATCACGTCTATCGCGGGCGTTGGCAGGACGCAGTCCGGCAGTTGCATTCGACGAATAATTTTCCGGAGTTCACCGGCCGCATCTGTCCGGCTCCCTGCGAAGCTTCGTGCGTGCTCGGAATTAACCAGCCGCCGGTTGCGATCAAGCAGAACGAGAAGAACATTGTGGAGCGCGGTTTCCGCGAGGGCTGGATTCGCCCCGAGCCGGCAAGAATTCGCACCGGAAAGAAAGTGGCGATTGTGGGATCGGGTCCGGCTGGGCTCGCCGCGGCGCAACAGTTATGCCGCGCCGGGCACGAGGTCACGGTCTACGAGAAAGCCGACCGCCTCGGCGGATTGCTGCGTTACGGGATTCCGGAGTTCAAACTTGAGAAACACGTCGTCGACCGGCGCCTTGAGCAAATGTCCGCCGAAGGCGTGAAGTTCGTCACCAATGCGGAAGTCGGACGCAACATCTCCGTGGAAGATTTGCAGCGCAACTGCGATGCCATCGTCCTGGCTGGAGGCGCCGAACACCCGCGCGACCTGAACGTTCCAGGGCGCGACCTGGCTGGAATTCACTTTGCGATGGAGTATCTGCCGCAGCAGAACAGGCGCTGTCTGGGCGACACGGTCGATCCGGCAAACGAAGTCTTGGCCACCGCCAAACGCGTGGTAATTATCGGTGGTGGCGATACGGGCGCGGACTGCCTGGGCACCTGTCACCGGCAAAAACCTGCTTCGGTTCACCAGTTCGAGATCATGCCCAAGCCGCCCGACCAGCGCTCCCCGCAAACTCCCTGGCCACTTTGGCCCCTGCAGTTGCGAATTGAGGGCGCCCACGAAGAAGGCGGTGTACGCGACTGGAGTCTCGCGACCACCAGCTTTTCCGGCGACGACGCCGGCAATGTTCGACAACTTCACGCCGTAAGGGTCGGCCCTCCCCCGAAGTTTGAAGCGATCCCCGGCACCGAGTTCACCATGGACGTCGACCTCGTTCTGATCGCTATGGGTTTCCTCGGTCCGGTGCGTCAGGGGATGGTCGAGCAGTTAGGGGTTCGCCTCGACAATCGCGGCAACGTTGCGACCGACCAGCACTACATGACGTCGGTCCCCGGAGTTTTTGCTGCTGGCGATATGCGCCGCGGGCAATCCCTGGTCGTCTGGGCGATCTCGGAAGGACGCAAAGCCGCGGCCTGCGTCGACGCCTTCCTCGCGGCCAATCCAGCCGCAGATCGCTCCGCACCCAAAGCGGAGATTCGCCGCTTGCGTGAAATTGCTTCCTGACGTTGGCGTAATTCCAAGAAATCAAATCTTAGTTATCTGCAGCTGCAAAACATCCAACCTGCGTTTCGATTTCGCCTTGTGCCTTCCAAGCTGTTGTATCTGCAGATTCTTGTTCGGGATTCGTAACGCAATAAGAAGTTTTACAACTTCCGCGCTCATTTCGCCGAGAATGCAACCACTTGAGGGGAGAGAGGAGTGAGACCGAACGACTGTCCCAACTGCGGCGGCACCGGATACATAGCAAAACCTGTGGACTTGAACGGTAAGTCAGAAGGAGTTGCATTTATCCGTCTGAAGTGCCCAGCTTGCGGGGGCAGCGGCCGGACTCGCCCAAGTTCTCCCACTGCCGCGGGCTGACCGCACGGCCCGTGGTGCTTGCGAAGCGTGCGCTGGCCGGGTCGATCACTTCCCGTCCTACGGTTGACGACCCGGCGCGCGCGTTCTCGTTTCTTTGTCTTCTGGGCAATTTTCTAGGCAACTCCGCTGGTTTTCGCTCGCTCCCCGCGTCGGGGTGACACGGCTGCTTCCACTCGATTCCGCCCGTTGGCCTTGGCGCGATATAAGGCCTTGTCGGCGGCCTGCAGCACCAGCTCCGGACGTATCCTCTGCGGTGACGAACCCGCAACGCCAATGCTTACCGTGACCGAGAGCGCTGCCGCGGGTGGTTCCTGCGCAAGTTGTCGAATCGCGTCCGCTTTCCTTGTCCGGCCGCGACTGCGCGTGGCGCGACGGTCCCCGCCACGGGGAGTCTGCCGGCGTTCCCCGCCGCGCATGTGAAACTTCGCAGCGCCGATCATCTTGCGCAGTTGTTCGGCATGGTCGAGGACTTCCGTGGAGACCTTTCCCGGGAACAGAATCACGAATTCTTCGCCTCCACAACGGTAGGCTTGGCCTCCACCCGTGACCCGCGCCAGGCTCGACGCCACCAGCCGCAGCACCTGGTCTCCCACGTCATGACCGTAGGTGTCGTTAAATTTCTTGAAGTGATCGATATCCACGGCCGCGATCGAATACGGGGGCTGCAGCCGCGACAGAGCGTCGTTGAAGGCGCGGCGTGATGGCAGGCTGGTCAACTCATCCTGATAGGCAAGCAGGTAAGAGGTCTCGATCACTGAAGCAGCCAGGATCAAAAGCGCGGTAACTGAATATGCAGGCGCAATCCTGGCCGCGCCGGCGAATTGGAGCGAGAAAACAAAAGCGCCAAGCGACCAGAGCAGGGCGCTGTCGGCCGGCTTGCGCGTTACCAGCGCCCGGGCCAGGAGAATGACACCCGCCGCCACCCACACGACCAGCACGGCACCGGGCAACGGAACCGCATGGCGCACGGGGCCGGGGACGGATTCGGTGCTCAGTGCGAGGACCCCAACAATCACCATCTGCACAAACAGGAACATGGCCAGGGGCGCGGTTCCTGGAACCGTAAACCCACGCTCTTCGCTCAGCGCAATCAGAACGAAGTTCACCGGCACCAGTCCAGCCGCCGCCACCAGCACGGTCCATCCCGGCGTCCCGGGCGCGGCGTTCATGCCGCCGGCCAAAACCACGGCCTCCCACGCCAAGAACTCCACCAACAATGCGAAGAGCACCCGGCTGGCATGAAAGCGCCAGGCCAGTAAGATCCCGCCAATAAAGGCGCAGTAAAACAGGAAGCTCAGGGCCGGCGCGGCGAGAACCGGCCAGCCAGCATGCGACACCACGGCGACGACCGCCAGCAGAATCCCCCCTGGCACAAAGAGAGAACGTAGCGTCGTCCGGTTCCAAAACTGCAAGGCTGCGCTCCTGACACAAAGGGCTTCGGCTTCAATTATCCGGGCAACCCGGTGGAACGAGGAATTGGCCGCGGAGGTTCGGTGGCCAGGGCGACGCAGTGGTCGAGATGATATCGACGCGCTCGGAAAGAGTGTTACCCAAAAGTTGGCTGCACTCAGTCATCCGAGAATTCAAGCCAGCCAGAACTCGAGCCGGACAGGTCCCGCGCTAAGAAAGCCGGACGTCTTCAATAAACAATTGCTGCGAACATCTCTCTGCGCACGGAGAGCAGCCGGAATGCCCGGCGCGATGGACCGGCAAGGGCCCCACCCTAACGTTGCAAAAGGCGCGACGTTAGGATGGTGCACCCGTTGGCGATTTATTTCAAGAGGACGTAGGCGCCGCCGTCGTTTGTGGCGATGATGAGGTTCATGAGGATGAACATGACCTCGTAGTGCCAGCCGAAGGTTTTATCGCCCCAGAATCCGGTGTGCCAGGAGAAAATTTTCTTTTGCATGGCGCCGAGCATGATGAGAATGAGTCCGAAGGCGGCGAGTTGCGTCAGTACGCCGGCGGCGACGCCCAGGCCTCCGGCGACTTCGGCGATTCCGAGGAAAATGGTGAATCCGATGGGCATCCCGATGCTCTTGGCGCGGGCGGTCGGGTCTTTGAGGTGGTTGTAGCCGCTGGTGGCGAACACGAACCCGACCATGAGGCGGAGGAGCAGGAGGGCAAGGTCGGTGAAGCGGGCGAGTTGGGGGAACATGGTTTCCCTCAGCAAATTCAAGAACGCTCAGGCCTTGCCCTGAATTTTGGCCCACCACCAGCGGACGCCCACGAAGAGGAATCGCCAGTCGTGGAAAAACTCCGGAGGCCTGCCTTCGAAGGCGTGGCCGATGAACTGGAAGACCCATCCGATGGCGAAAAGCGCGGCGGCATAGATCCAGAGGCGGTGGAAGAAGAATCCGGCGATCAGGAACGCCAGGGACACGAGAATCGTGGGAATGCCCAGCGTGTGGCAGACACGATTGACCGGATGCTGGTGGCTGGTCGCGTATTGGGCGACCCATTGCTCGCTGGTGCGGTTGCCTAGCATGCGGTGAGGATGATACTACGGTTTGCGATGTGGATGAAAAGGCAAATTCCCCACCCACGTAGGCTCACGAAGGGCCCAAGCCTCCTATGGTTGAGACATGTCTTGCCGCGTGGTAGCATCCTTAGTTTTGGCAGGTGATGCCGGGCTGGCCTGTTCCTGTCCTAATCCTCATTCCATGGGCCGTTTCTTTCCCTGCGCCTGCCGAAGGAGCCCAAATTGAAAGTCTATTCTGGAGAAAACATCCGTAATGTAGCGTTGGTCGGGCACGGGCATGCGGGGAAGACCACCCTGGCGTCGGCGATGCTGTACACCTCAGGCGCGGTAGCGCGGATGGGGCACGTGGATGACGGCTCGGCGACGACCGACTACGACGACGAGGAAATTGCCCGGAAGATGTCGATCTCGACCGGGGTGGCAGTGGTGGAGTGGGGCAAGACCAAGATCAACATTCTCGATACTCCCGGCTTTAACATGTTCGTGCATGAGGCCAAGATGGTGCTGCCGGTGGTGGATGCGGCGATCGTGGTGGTCGACGGTGTCGCCGGGGTGGAAGTGGTGACGCAGCGCGTTTGGAATTACTGCGAGGAATACAACACGCCGCGGCTGATCGTGGTGAACCGCATGGATCGCGACCGGGCGGATGCGGCGCGGGTGCTGGAGTCGGTGGAGAAGGCTTTTGGGCGGAGTGCGATTCCCATGGAACTTCCCATCGGTGCGGAAAAAAACCTGTCGGGTGTGATCGATCTGGTGAAAATGAAGGCGTACACGTACGAGTTGGGCGGCAACGGGAAGGGGAAAGAGGCCGAGATTCCGGAGAACCTGAGACAGCAGGCGCAGGAGGCACACGAGCGGCTGGTGGAACTGGTGGCCGAAGGCGACGACAAGCTGATGGAAAAGTTCTTCGAGGCGGGAACGCTGGGCGAGGAAGACCTGGTTCCAGCGCTGCACAACGCGATCCGCGAAGACAAGATTTTTCCCGTGATCTTCAGCTCGGGGTTGGGGAACATTGGGGCCGACCGGGTGATGGATTTCATCGTCGATTACACGCCAGCGCCTTCCGAGCACGAGTGGGTGCAGGGCGAGGCGGGTGGAAATGGCGACGCTCCCAAGCGGCACGAGACCGATGCGGAGCCGGTTTCACTGTATGTGTTCAAGACAGTGTCGGATCCGTTTGCGGGCCGGATTTCCTACTTCAAGGTTTTTTCCGGCGTGCTGAAGAATGAAGCCGGCGTGCAGAATTTCCGCAGCAATTCGCAGGAGAAGCTGTCGCACATTTCGGTGATGCAGGGGAAGACCGCGCTCCCCATCACGGAGTTGCATGCGGGCGACGTTGGAGCGGTGGCAAAGCTGAAGGACACGCTGACGGGCGACACGCTGGGAGACAAGGCGGCGCCGATCCAATATCCGCGGGTGAAGCTGCCGGAGCCGGCGATTACGTTTGCCATCGAGCCGAAGACCCGCGCGGATGAAGACAAGCTGGGGCCGGGACTGCACAAACTGATGGAGGAAGATGCGATGCTGCGGTTCTTCCGCGATCCGCAGACGAAAGAATTTCTGATTGCGGGCACGGGCCAGCAGCACATCGAGGTTACGGTCGCGAAGCTGAAAAAGCGTTACAACACGCAGGTCAACCTGA
>Ga0209698_10002669_pt1 | contig 20084 bp, 13 predicted proteins | sample LitLauG_LLR_2012_FD_187203 | JGI IMG/M metagenome (GOLD analysis project Ga0209698, IMG submission 187203) | Freshwater sediment microbial communities from Pennsylvania, USA - Little Laurel Run_MetaG_LLR_2012 (SPAdes) (version 2) | ecosystem: Environmental > Aquatic > Freshwater > Creek >...
GGCCCGTGCCGTTGTCCCTGACCGCCAGATGAATGCGTTCGGACATCTCGGTGAGGCTGATCTCAATCCGTCCGGGTTTGCCGTGTTTGACGGCGTTGGTGATGGCCTCCTGGGCAATCCGGTAGAGGTGCGTCGCGATGCCATTGTCGCTGATCAAAACCGGTCGCTGGCAAGTGAACCGGCAGCCGATGCGAAACATGGCCTGCGTGCGGCAGGCCAGGGACTCGAGCGCCGCCATCAGGCCGTTGGGTTCCGGCTCCACCGGGTGCAGGCCTTGGGACATGCAACGAGCCTGGGCAATGGCCTCGTACAACACTTTTGCAATCCGGTCCAACTCCCCCGCTTCCGGCCGGGCCTGGACGGCCAGATCCTTTTGCAACGTGCTGGTCATGTAGGCGGCGCCCACCAGAAGCTGCCCCAGTCCGTCATGCAGGTCCTGGGCAATGCGCCGGTGTTCCCGCTCGCCGACGTGCAAAACTTCCCGTTCGAGTTTGAGGCGATCCGAAATGTCGCGCACAAACAGCGAGGAATACTGGAATTGTTTCCCGCTCCAGAAGGAATTGGCATCCACCAACACCTGCCGTTCGTCCGGCTGGCAGCGCAGCGTCAACCGCAGGTTGCGCACCGTCTCCTTGGTTGCCAGCCGGGCCAGCAACCCGGCCGCGCTCGCCGGCTCCGCGCAGAATGCGTTGAAGAACCGGCCCACACATTCCCCCGCGGCACAACCCAACAAATCCAGTTGCGCCTGGTTTGCACGCAGAATCGTGCCGCTGGCCGAAAGCCAGAGCAGGCCGATGGGCGCGTGGTTGAAAAAATTCGTGAGATGATGCTCGCTGCGGCGCAGCGCCTTCTCGGCCTGCAGGCGCGCGGCAAGGTCGGACAGGGCCGTGAGCGCGAAGGAAATGTCGTCGCTCACCTGGGTCAGCAGCCGCAATTCCTCTTCATCAAAGAAACCGGCGCGCGGCGCATAAACCTGAAAGGAGCCGGCCACCTGGCCCGCGATCCGGATGGGAAACGCGGCAACGTAATGCAATCCGAATTGCCGCAGCCGGTTTTGCCACGGGGCCATCCGTGCATCCCGGCCAGCATCCTCGATCACGACCGGCCGGTTTTCTCGGATGGCCGTGCCCACGATCCCTCGCCCTTCCGGCTCATCCCGCGTCACCACGCGGATGTCCTTGAGATATCTGGTCGCGCCGGCTTTCGCCACCGGCTGAACCGATCCCTCCGGCGACACCACGCCGATCCAGGCGAGTTTGAAACCGCCCCGTTCCACGGCCACCCGGCAAACCTCATCCAGCAGTCTCTGCCGGTCGGAGAGATGGACGATTGCGTGATCCACCCCGCCAAGGATTGCCTTGGCGCGGTTGAGTTGGGTGATTCGTTCCCCCGCCTGTTTCAATTCCGTGATGTCCACCGCCACGCCCAGAACTGCCAGCTTGCCGGCCCCGGGGATCTTGAACGGAATCTTGGTCGTCTGGAGAATTCGAATTTGCCCGGCGGCGGTGGGCAAGCGCTCCTCGGCGATGATCTTCGGTTTGCCGCTGGCGATGACTTCCCGATCGTCCCGCATGAACGCCTCCGCCTGTGCGCGGTCCGGCACGAAATCAAGATCACACCGGCCAATCATCTGCTCCGGGGTCAGGCCGTTGGCCACCGCGCAAGCCCGGTTGACCAGGAGAATCCGGCTCTGGCTGTCCTTGACGAAAATGAAATGCGGCACCAGATCCATCACGGTCCGCAGCAGTCGCTCGCTCTCGTGCAACGCCTCGGCCGCCCGCTTGTGTTCGGTGATGTCGGTGTGCGTGACGACCACGCCGCCGCCGCTTGCCAGCGGGGTCACCGTCATGATGAACCAGCGTTCCTTGTCCTGCGAATGGCAGGGATATTCGGCGTCGTAAAAGGTCCGCGAACGCTGCAGCACTGCCTGGATCCCCGCCAGAACCTCGGCGGCGCCGGGTTCACCCGCCGCAACGGCACGGCGGCAGACTTCCAGGTAGTTGACCCCCGCTCCAGTTCGGTGCAAGGAAGGGGCGCCATTTTCCTGCGCGAAACGGTTCCAAGACTCGTTCACCGCCACAATGTTGCCCTTTTGATCCAGCGCGGCGATGTGCGCGGTCAGGGAACTCATCACGGCCTGAGTCAGATCCCGGCTCTCGCTCGCCTCCGCCTCCGCCTGCTTGCGTCCGGTGATATCTGTGAAGCTGAACCGGCCTTGCTGCCGGGAATTCGTCTTGTCGCGCACGGCTTCGACCTGGACGACCAGACGCTTGGCCTGGTCCGTCACCAGCGGCAATTCCGCACGCTGCCGCGCGTCCGCGCCGAAGATCTGGCGGCACAGCAGGTGCCAGGCGTCTTGCGCTTCCGCCGCCACAAAGCGCGTGAACTTTTGGTGGAGCAGCCGGCTCCGCGCCAGCCCGAGCAGTTCGGCCGCATGGAGATTCGCTTCCAGAATCTCGCCCTGCGCGTTCAAGGTCAGCAGCGCGACAGGCGCAAAGTCGTAAAGCTCGGCGTAGCGGTCGCGCCCGGCCTTCCATTCCCGCCGGGTCCGGCGCAGTTCAGCGTTCTGCCTCTCCAGCTCGCTCCGCTGGACTCCGAGTTCCTGCACGAGCTTTTGCACCTCGTCCGCGGGCATCGCCGCGATTTCGTACGGCGTCTTGGGCGGCAACTGTTCGCCCCGCCAGCGCAAGCGCTTGGAGGATCTGGAGAATTTGCGGCGCGCTTTCACGCAGACGTCCCCTTTCCACGGCGGCGCGACCTGGTTGAATCGGTCACTCCCGTGCGGCGGGGCTGGAATCTGCCGCGCACCTTTTCCTTTTTCATCATAAGCGATGCTTGGCCTCAGGACCCTCGTCCAAAGACGAGCGCAAACCTACCGTGCTGGCGCGGATTGCGACAGCACAAAGAAACCAAGCGCGGCCGTGCGCGGCCGATGAGCGCCGCCCCGGGGCCGGCGCGCTTACGGGGTCGGCTTTTTCGGCTTGGGCGGCTTGGGCACCGCGGGTTTGCGGAGGACGGCGTTGAATTTGCCCGCGGCACAACTGTTGGACTCGTCCGGTGTGGCGAAGTAAATCATTCCGGACATCTTGCCGGCTTTGGCGGGACCAAACTCAATGCGGAGCGCGTAGCCACCGGTGAAGTTCTGGGAAACCGGAGCTTGTCCGGGTTCCTTGAAACTCAGCGACACCGGCGGCGGATGCTCGGCATTCGTGACGATGGTGATGGTTTGCCCGGCCAGCCGCTCGTCCTGCTGGCCATAAAGCTTGACTGTGAAACTCAACTCAGGTTGCCCCTTCTGCCCTTGGCGCAGCGCCAGCACTCCACCCTGGAGGAACGCCCGCTCGCAATAAAAATCCCGCCCCAAAATCCGGCCGCTGGCGGTGGCTTCCGGGATGACCGCCCGCTCCAAATCCAAAGTCCACACGTTGGAGCTCGGCGGGTGCTGCACCGCAGGTTTGGACGGCGGCCCGGGCTCCGGGGATGCCTGCACGATTTCCGCTGGCGGTTCGGTCGGCTTGCGGTGTTTCTTCAGGAGAAAAAAGGCGGCGATGCCGGCCACGCACAGCACCGACAACACAACCACCAAGACCGCGACCGGGATGGTGGTCTTGACGGGTTTGGCGTCCATCGGGCCGAGCGCAGACGGGCCGCTGGCCTGGGGCGGCCGGGGTTTGTTGGCTTCCGCGGCGGAGAGAACAAATTTCGGATCCGCCGAGGCGGGCGCCTGCGGGACCACAATTTTGCGGTAGCAAGTCGGACACTCCAATTGCGAACCGGCGGCGCTGGCTTGCGCCGTGATATGCTGGCCGCAGACTGGGCAGGCAAATTTGAACTCGCTCATGGACCGGCGCATGATTCCACAGGCGACCGCGGGCGACAACGAGTTTTTTTTTGCGCGCTGCTCGTCAAAAAATAATTCACCTTCCCGCTTGACAAAACAATGCCCCGCGAGATTTAATCGCGTCACAGCCGTTCCCGGATTGGATAGTCAATGCAAAAGCTATAAGCTTGGCCGATTCAAACTAAAAGATATGAACTACCATAAATGGACCTTAGCCTTGGCCGCCACAGGAGTGGTTTCACTGCCTTCCGTTCTTTCGGCCGCGCCACCGGTATTCACTGCGGTCACCGGCACCACCTTGAGCGGTTATGTGGATACTTCCGCGCAATGGAACCTGGGGACCGGCAACAATAACAATCCCCCGTACTTCTTTGGCGGCGGTGCCAAGGCTGATGGCTTCAACCTGAATGTCGCGGACGTGGCGATCTACAAATGGATGGACGACTCGCCGTGGGCCAGTGGTTATCACGCCGAGTTTTGGATGGGACCCGACGCGGCCACCCTGGGCACGCTCGGCAGCTCGGACAGCTTCGGCAGTTTGGGCATTCGCCAGGCTTACGTTTCATTGCGCACACCCATTGGCAACGGCATTGATTGGAAGCTTGGCCAGTTCGACAGCATCATCGGCTACGAAAACCTGACCTCCTACGCCAATCCGAATTACACCCATTCCTACGGGTTCACCATCGAGCCGAAAACGCAGACCGGACTGCTGGGCACCTACAAGTTTAACGATTCCATTTCCCTGTCGGCCGGCATTGCCAACACCGTGGGGCCGCAGGTCAACGGCCGCGCCTTTCCCAACAAGGCCGAGTCCTATAAAACGTACATGGGTTCCGTCACCCTGACCGCGCCGCAAAATTGGGGCTGGCTCGCCGGAGGCACGATGTCCGCCGGCGTCATCAACGGCTTCGGCTCCAAGTACGACCAAAACCAAACCAGTTGGTATTACGGCGTGGCGATGCCCACCCCGGTGGCAGGATTGAAGACCGGCATTTCGCTTGATTACTTGGATGTCCATCACTGGCGGCAGGATCATCCCACCGCTGCCAATGACGGCAATGCCTGGTCGCTCGCTTACTACTTCGATTACCAGATCAGCGAGGATTTCAGCCTGAACCTCCGCGAGGAATACCTGGACGACCAGGCCTTCTACTTCGACAACCCGGGGGATGAGGGCGAAGCCTTCAAGGTCTGGGCGTTTACCGCCACGGCTCAATACAACTTGTGGAAGAATGTAACCAGCCGCCTGGAATTTCGCTGGGACCATTCCGATAGCGGCCAACTGTTTGGCTTCAACCAGAACACCAGCAGTTCCACCACATCGCGCAAGAATGCCTATTTGCTGGCGCTTAACTTCATTTATCAATTCTGATTTCCCAACGCTTCGCCCGCCCCTTCCGAGCAATCGGAAGGGACGTTTGTTGAAAATTCCCATTACCCGTGGGACGTCGGCGAAAGCAAAATCTGTGTCTCGGTCAGCTCGACCCGCGCGGCTCGCTTGAGCCAGTCGGCCGCATCAGTGGTTCGAGCAATTCGAGATAAGTGCGCGCCTGGGCTGCGTGGCCGGGGCTGGCGAGGAGTTCTGCGAAGAGAGCTTTGGCTTCCGTCAGCTTGGCCTGGCGGACCAGGCAAACGCCCAGGTTCAGCTTGGCATCACCGCCGATCAGGCGCGGATCGAAACTCATCCACTGATCATAGCTGTTGTCCTTGCCCATTTGCACCAGGCGGCGGAGCATTTTTTCCGAGTCGGCGATTCGTCCGGCTTCCGCAGCCCGGCGCGCCTGAAGCCAGAGCAGTGGCGGCGACGTGGGAAACCAGCGATCCACCAAATCGCCCAGCAGTTGCGGCGTCAACCCGGCGGGCAGTCTTTCAGCGGGCAGCATCAAGAAGTATTCCAGCCATTGCGCGACCATGGGCATGGGGGCCTGCGGTTCGCTCACCCGCGGGAGAATTTGCGCGGCGGCCTGGCAAAGAATTTCGTGCCCTTTTGGATCGCCGAGGAGCCGCAACGTTCGGCCAAATTCGATGAGGTAGTAAAGCTGCCCGGGCCGCTCGCGCAGTTCCAGTTCCATGAGCCGCGCGCCACGCCGCAGTTTGGTTTCGCGCAGTTCGCCGATGTAGCCGTAGTGGCGCAGGGTGATGACCGTATGGAATACCCCCTGGCGGGTCTTCGCTTCCACCGCTGCCAAGTCCGGAAAATCCGGGTGGCATCGGCCCAGGAACCGCAGGTCGTCTCGGCGGCGAAACAATCGCAACTGCCACATCATCGTGAAGTAATCCAGCCGGTCGGCCTCCCGCAGATCCTGCCGGCGGACGAAATATGCCAGCGCTTCGTCGCGCGTGAGGCAAAAACGCAGTTCCGCCAGCGACTCTGGCAGCAATTCCTCGTCGGCATCCAGCCAGAAAATCCATTCGCCCCGCGCCTGGCTCACGGCAAAATTCCGCGCCGCGGAAAAGTCATCACACCACGGAAAATGTCCGACGACGGCGCCGAAATCCTTGGCGACCTGTACCGTTCGGTCGGTCGAACCGGTGTCGGCAATTATGATTTCGTCGGCCACGGCGCGCACGGAAGCCAGTGCCCGCGGCAGTGAAGCTTCCTCGTTGCGCGTGATGAGACAGACGCTCAACCGCGGTTGCGCCTTTTCGGGGGTGCTCATGGATTCATTCGGTGACGCACAAAATAATGGCCGCGCGGCCAGAAGCAAGCGTCATGGCAGTTGGAGGAATTTCGAAACGTGGAATTGAGAGCTTTCGCTAACACCATACGCGCTGTGGGAACCAAAACGCTCCCAGTGCCGCGACGAGTGTCGAGCAGGCGGAGGCCAAAGGAGAGAATCGCCGGAGCCCTCTGATCATAGAATTCAGACCAGGCGTCGCAATCCTGCCCGGCAAGGCGCTGCAGCAGGTAAGCTTGCTGGTCCTCGACCGGATTGGTTTGCGGCATAGCCATGCACCGCCGCCCAGCGCCCGCGCTTGATGGCGAATTCGCGGAACCCATTTTGCTTCAATTTCCGGGCGACCGCCAACCCCAAACTGAATCGTCACTTTTCTCATTCAACAATAACTACGCCGGCGGCGGGTTGGATGCGCGCAAGGCTTGGTTTTTGAGTTTTCGAGCGAAGTCCGGGGATCCCTGCCGCAAATCGGTTTGAATTCGGCTTTTTCCTTCCGCAGACTGCGTCACGATGAAACACGCTTCCTTGTTTGGCTGCAGCCTCCTGGCCGGCGCCGTCCTGGCCGCCGGCGCGGCGGAAGCCCCGCTGTACCACCACGGCTGGAACGACCTGAACAAGAACGGGAAGAAGGACATCTACGAGGATGCGGTGCAGCCGGTGGAGGCGCGCGTGGAGGATTTGCTCGCACGGATGTCACTCGAGGAAAAAATCGGCCAGCTCCAGCAGTCGCATCGCGAAACCAATGCGCTGCAAAAATTCGGCCCCGCCCTACGGCACGGCGGCATCAGCTCGTTTCTCGACGGCAGCGAATTGATCGAAACCCCGGCGCAGCGCAATGCGCTCCAACGCGTCGCGGTCGAGGAGAGCCGGCTCGGCATCCCGCTCCTTTTCGGGCACGACTCCATCCACGGTTTCCGCACGATCTTCCCAATTCCGCTGGCCCTGGCCTGCGCCTGGGAACCGGATTTGTTCGAGCGCACGGCGACGGTTTCCGCGCAGGAATCGGCGGCGGTCGGAATTGACTGGACGTTCGCGCCGATGGTGGACCTTGCGCGCGATCCGCGCTGGGGCCGAATCGCCGAAGGTTTCGGCGAAGATCCGTGGCTCGGCGCGCGGTATGCCGCCGCCGCCGTGCGCGGATTCCAGGGCACGAATCCCGCCGCGCCGGGGCGGATCGCGGCATGCCTGAAACACTTTGCCGGCTACGGCGCGGCGGAGGGCGGGCGCGATTACAACACGACGGAAATTTCCGACTACACGCTCCGCAATTTTTATCTGCCGCAATTCCAGGCCGGCGTGGACGCGGGCGCGCTGACGCTGATGAGTGCGTTCAACTGCCTGTCCGGGATGCCCGCCAGCGGCAATCGCCACACGCTCACGGACATTTTGCGCACTGATTGGAAATTCTCCGGCTGCGTGGTCAGTGACTGGACCTCCGTGAAGGAATTGATCGAGCACGGCGTGGCGGCGGACGCCGCCGCGGCCGCTCGGCTCGCGCTCACGGCGGGTGTGGATATGGAAATGGTTTCCACCACCTATGCCGACACGCTGAAAAAACAGGTCGCCCGGGGGAAAATACCGCTGGCCGTCGTGGACGAAGCCGCGCGCCGCGTGCTCCGCGTGAAATTCTCGAAAGGGTTGTTTGAGCAACCGTTCGTGGACGAAACGCTTTTCACCAATGCCTTTCTCCGCCCCGACGCCGTGGCGCTGGCGCGCGCGGCCGCGGCGAAAGCCTGCGTGCTGCTGAAAAACGACAACGACACGCTGCCGCTCTCCCGGCAGACAAAAAAAATCGCGCTGCTCGGGCCGCTGGCGGACGACGCGGCGGATTTGCTTGGTTGCTGGTCCGCGCGCGGCCGCTCCTCGGACGTGGTCACCCTGGCCGCCGGCGTGCGCCAGAAAATTTCCGCCGATTCCAGGCTTACCGTCCTGCGCGGTTGTGACCTACCGGAAGCGGCGACGAGGAACGGCCCCGCTGCCACCGCCGACGAAACGAGCGAGGCCGTCGCGGCGGCGGCGGCGGCGGATGCCGTGATCCTCGCGCTGGGCGAGCCGGCGAGTTGGAGCGGTGAATCCGCCAGCCGCAGCGACCTCGGACTGCCCGCCCGACAAATGGAATTATTCGAAGCCGTCGCGGCGACGGGCAAACCGGTCATTGTGGTGCTGTTCAACGGCCGCCCGCTGGCGCTGCCGCGCATCGCGGAAAAGGCCGCGGCGATTCTCGAAGCGTGGCATCCGGGCGTGCAGGGCGGCAACGCCGTGGCCGACGTGCTGTTCGGCGACACCGACCCGGCGGGTCGCTTGACCACGACCTTCCCGCAAAGCGTCGGCCAGGTGCCGCTTTACTACAATCACTTCAACACCGGCCGGCCCGGCCTGGGCGCATTCACGGGGCAATACGTGGACCGCACCAAAGACCCGGTGTATCCGTTCGGCTTCGGGCTGAATTACACGACGTTCAAATACGGCAAGGTCAAGTTGCGCGCGCGGGCGTTGAAATCGGATGGCGTGCTGACGGCGCACTTGCCGTTGAAAAACACCGGGGCCCGCGCGGGAAGTGAAGTGGTGCAACTTTATTTGCGCGCCCTTGCCGCGTCAGCGGGGCCGCGGCCGGTGCGCGAATTGAAGGGCTTTCAAAAAGTGCTGCTGCCAGCCGGCGGGTCCCGCGACGTGGAATTTAAAATTACCGCGCAGGAACTGGGGTATTTCGACAGTGGCGGGCACTGGCTGGTCGAACCGGGAAAGTTTCAACTTTGGGTGGCCAAAGATTCGGCATCGGGCGAACCGGTGGAGTTTGAAGTGACAAAATGAGTTTGCGCCGAACGCAAAGCTCGCACCGGGTTCACTTGCCCTTCAGAGCCGCCAGGCCGTAATCCCGGTTCATCTTTGCGATGAAGTTCAGGCTGATTTCCTTCGGACAAACCGCCTCGCATGAGCCGGTCACGGTGCAGGCGCCGAATCCTTCCGCGTCCATCTGGCGCACCATATTCAAAGCGCGCCGGTCTTTTTCGGCCTGGCCTTGCGGCAGATAATTGAGGTGTGAGACTTTCGCGGCGACAAAGAGCATCGCCGAAGCATTTTTGCACGCCGCCACGCACGCGCCGCAGCCGATGCATTGCGCGGCGTCCATCGCCAGATCGGAAATTTCCTTCGGGACGAGAATCGCGTTGCCGTCCGGCGCACCGCCGGTGTTGACCGAGACAAAACCGCCCGCCTGGATGATGCGGTCGAACGCGCCGCGGTTCACCGCCAGATCCTTGATCGGCGGAAACGCCTTCGCGCGCCACGGCTCGATGGTGATCGTCTCGCCGTCGTGAAAATGCCGCATGTGCAACTGGCACGTCGCGGTGCCCTTGTGCCCGCCGTGCGGAATGCCGTTGATGACCAGCGAGCACATGCCGCAGATGCCTTCGCGGCAGTCGGAGTCAAACGCGATCGGATCCCGCGCGCCGCCAATCAGCCCTTCGTTGACCACATCGAGCATTTCGAGAAACGACATGTCGGGCGAAACGTCCTTCGCCTCGTAGGTTTCAAAACGTCCCGGCGAATTCGTGTTTTTCTGCCGCCAAACTTTGAGGATGAGATTCATGGCTTGGGCGAAATGGATTATTTGTAGCTGCGCGTGCTCATGTGGACTTCGTCATAGATGAGCGGTTCCTGATTCAAAACCGGTGCCTTGTCCGGTCCCGCGTATTCCCACGCGGCGACGTAGGAAAATTTCTCGTCATTGCGCTGCGCCTCGCCGTCGGGCGTCTGGTATTCCGTGCGGAAATGGCCGCCGCAGGATTCGTTGCGATGCAACGCGTCGGTGCAGAGCAACTCGGCGAATTCCATGAAATCCGCGACGCGCCCGGCGTATTCCAGCGCCTGGTTGAACTCGCCCGGTTCGCCAGTCACGTTCACGTTCTTCCAAAATTCCTCGCGCAATTCGGGAATCCGCTTCAGCGCCGCCTGCAAACCCGCCGCGTCGCGGGCCATGCCGCATTTTTCCCACAGCAGTTTGCCGAGTTCGCGGTGCAGCGCCGTCGGCGTCTTTTTGCCTTTGATGGAAAGCAGTTTGCTGGTGAAGGCGCGGATGCTTTCTTCGCACTTTTTGAACTCCGCGTGGCTCGTCGCCGGTTTCACCGGTTTCGCCGTGGCAAAATAATTTCCAATCGTGTAGGGCAGAACAAAATAACCGTCGGCCAGCCCTTGCATCAGCGCGCTCGCGCCGAGCCGGTTTGCGCCATGATCAGAGAAATTTGCCTCGCCGAGCACGAACAGGCCGGGCACGGAACTCATCAAATTGTAATCCACCCACGTCCCGCCCATCGTGTAATGCACCGCCGGAAAAATACGCATCGGCTGCTGGTAGGCGTTCTCGCCGGTGATGCGTTCGTACATGTCGAACAAATTGCCGTAACGCTCGCGAATTTTGTCCTCGCCCAGCCGCTTGATGGAATCGGCAAAGTCCAGATAAACGCCCAGCCCGCCCGGCCCGACGCCACGCCCGGCATCACACGCCTCCTTCGCCGCCCGCGAGGAAATGTCGCGCGGCGCCAGATTGCCGAAGCTGGGATATTTCCGTTCGAGATAATAGTCGCGGTCGCCGTCCGAAATGGAAGCCGGTGCCTTGCCGCAATCTTCTTTTTTCTTCGGCACCCAGACGCGGCCGTCGTTGCGCAGCGATTCGGACATCAACGTCAGTTTGCTCTGGTGATCGCCGCTGACCGGAATGCACGTCGGATGGATCTGCGTGTAGCACGGATTCGCGAAGCACGCGCCTTTTTTGTAAGCCCGCCAGGTCGCGGTGACGTTGCAGCCCTTGGCGTTGGTCGAGAGGAAAAAAACATTTCCGTAACCACCGGTCGCCAGCACCACCGCGTCGCCCGCGTGCGAGGAAACTTCCCCGCTCGTCAAATCGCGCACAACGATTCCCTTCGCGTGGCCGTCAATCACGACGAGATCCAGCATTTCGGTGCGCGGAAACATCTGCACGTTGCCAAGCCCGATTTGCCGCTCCAGCGCCTGATATGCGCCGAGCAAAAGCTGCTGGCCGGTCTGGCCGCGCGCGTAAAACGTCCGGCTCACCTGCGCGCCGCCGAACGAGCGGTTGTCGAGCAGACCGCCGTATTCGCGGGCGAACGGCACGCCCTGCGCCACGCACTGGTCAATGATGTTCGCGCTCACTTGCGCGAGGCGATAGACATTGGCCTCGCGCGCCCGAAAATCGCCGCCTTTGATCGTGTCGTAAAACAGCCGGTACACGCTGTCGCCGTCGTTCGGATAATTTTTTGCGGCGTTGATGCCGCCCTGCGCGGCGATGCTGTGCGCGCGGCGCGGGCTGTCCTGGAAGCAAAAGCATTTGACCTTGTAACCCAGCTCCGCAAGCGATGCCGCCGCGGACGCGCCCGCCAATCCGCTGCCCACGACCAGCACGTCGAACTTCCGCTTGTTCGCCGGATTCACGAGCTTGAGGTCGAATTTGTGCTTGTCCCATTTTTGGGCGATGGGGCCGGAAGGAATTTTGGAATCGAGCGTCATGTTATTTCAGCGCCTCCTTTCCGTAGCCGAAAACCCAAATCGACACGGGGATGGAAACGTAGCCGAGCCAGATCAGACCGGCAACGACTTTGGCCGTTTTGTCCAGGCACGGACCGTACGCTTTATTTTTCAAACCGATGGATTGAAACATCGCCGCGACGCCGTGGCTCAGGTGCAGGCACAGGAGCGTCATGGCGATGATGTAAAAAATCGCCACGACCGGATGACTGAAACCAGTCACCATCATTTTGAAAATGTCGTGACGGCCTTCGGCGTCGAAGAACTCCGGCTTCGCGTTGAAATCGTGTCCGGTGAGATTCACCGCCTTGACCATGAGCGTGTAGTGCAGCAGGTGATAGACGATGAATGCGAAAACAATCAACCCGCTCATCAGCATGGTGCGCGCAGCGTAGCTCGCCACGGTCGGATTCCAGTCCGCGTACGGCACCGGGCGCGCCGCCTTGTTGTCCGCCGAGAGTTTCACCGCGCTCCAGATGTGCAGGCCGACCATCGCCAGCAGCGCCAGGCGCGCCGGCCAGATGATCTCAAGGTTGGACTGGAGAAAATGGCCATACCGGTTGATTGCCTCGGGGCCGAGGAAAACCTGGAGATTGCCCACCAAATGTCCTACGACGAACAAAAAAAGGCCAGCGCCGGTGGCGGCCATGATGTATTTCCTGCCCAAGGACGATCCGAAAATGTTTGTGATTGCGTTCATCTGAACCTGCAGCGCGCTGGTGGCACGCAAGGAGCTTATTTAACCGCCGCCGGCCCCCAGCGTCAATGGGGCACAACCACATATAAGCCTGCATCGAAAAGCGGTTAGCCCCGCTAATGCGTTGTCGCTTCGCCGACGGCCCGGGCCCGCGTTAAGGGATTGATTCCGCCCGCGCCAGACGCTCAAATACCCGCATGATCGCAAAACGTGTCATTCCCTGCCTCGACGTCCACGACGGCCAGGTCACCCGCGGCGTCCAGTTTGGCATCGCCGAACAGGGCGGCCTGCGCAACGTCGGCGACCCCGTGGAACTCGCGCTCCGCTACAACGAGCAGGGCGCGGACGAAATGGTCTTCTTCGACATCACCGCCACCGCGCATGGCCGGGCGACCATGGTGGGCGTCATCGAACGCGCCGCCGACCAATGCTTCATGCCGCTGACCGTCGGCGGCGGCATCAAGTCCGTGGACGACATGTTCACCATGCTGCGGGCCGGGGCGGACAAGATCAGCATCAACTCCAGCGCGCTCGCCCGGCCCGAACTCATCCGCGAAGGCGCGGAAAAATTCGGCAGCCAGTGCATCGTCGTCTCGATTGACGCCAAAAAAGTCGCGCCCGACAATTGGGCGGTCTTTTCCGCCGGCGGACGGAAGGAAACCGGTCGCGATGCCGTGGAATGGGCGAAACAGGCGGTGTCGCTCGGCGCAGGCGAGATTGTGCTGAACTCAATTGACGCCGACGGGATGAAAACCGGGTTCGATCTCGTCATCACACGGCGCATCAGCGAAGCGGTGGGCGTGCCGGTGGTGGCCAGCGGCGGCGCGGGCACGCTGGAACACATGGCCGAGGTGCTGCTCGCCGGCAAAGCCGACGCCGTCCTTGCCGCAAGCATTTTTCATTTCGGAACCTTCACCGTTGGTGACGTGAAACAGTTTTTGAAGCGGCAGAATATTCCGGTGAGGCTTTGAATTATGAACTCTGTCGATAATGTTGTGATTCACGGAAAGGTATGGAAACAATCTGACGTGGAAGAGCAGATTGAATTCTGCCTTACAAAGAATTGGTCACTCGCGAATTTCCAAAAGCCGAACCACGATCACTGTGAAATTTGTTGGTGGACTTTAGCCAAAATAGAAGACGAAAATCATTCTGTTGGCTATTCGGACGGATACCGTTGGATGTGCCGCGAGTGTTTTCACCAATTCATCGAACCCAAAACAAAAACGCAAACAACCTGACTTAACCCCGCTGCTTCCTCGCGCGCGGCTGACCAACGCGAACCTCTTCCTGCCATTCGCTGGGGCGGCAGAACATCCGCCAGTCAAGAATTCTTTCGCTACGTCTGGGGCTTTGTCCAGTTCGCGTTCGAACCCCACGGTTTCACGGTGCGTTATTTTTGGTCGTTGCCCGCGCAACGAAAAATCCGTGTTCATCCGGGCGCATCCGTGGTTAAATTCCGGCATGAAAACTGAAGCCCTGCATCTCGGCATGAACGTGCGTCATCCGCAATACGGCCTCGGCGTGGTCAAGACCATTTCCGAAGGCGCGGCGGAAATTCTCTTCGGCGAAGGCAAGCGCACCGTCGCGCCGGAAGCGGCCGGTCTGGAGCCGGCCGAGCCGCAGGCCGGCGTCACCGGCTTGAGCCTGCCGCTCAAACAATTCATTGAAGACACGCTCGAGGCGGCGATTCCGCGGCTGGGCCTCGCGCGGCCGGATTCCGTCGTGGCGGGGTTGGGCCAGCGTTGGCATCACGGCAAGGTGGTGCTGCATCCGGCCGATCCGACGCTGCAAACCAAGGAGGTGCCGCTGGAAACGTTTTTCCACAAGGTCGTGATGGTGCGCAACCAGTTGCGCGTGCTGGAGCAGAAAATCAACGCGCACGAAAAACTTTCCGACGGCGAGAAAGTCGAGATGCAGCAATACATCTCGCGCTGCTACGGTTCGCTGACCACGTTCAACGTGCTGTTCAAGGAAAAGGAAGATCAGTTTTAGAATTCGCCATGATGTCCGCCACGCACGCCGGCAGGGCGATTTGGGGAATCCTGGTTTTTTTCGCCGCCGCGAGTTTCCCGGCGAGTGCGGTGGAAATCTGGGTTGCGCCCAACGGCAATGACGCCGCAGCCGGGACCGCGGCGCAGCCGTTCGCGTCGACGGCCCGCGCCCAACGCCAGGCGCGCGAGCTCCGGCGGCTGGAGCAGGTGGCAACGAATGAGCTGGTCAAAATTATTTTGCGCGGCGGCACATACCGGCTGACGAGCGCCCTGCTCTTCCGGCCGGAGGATTCCGGCACGGAAGCCAGCCCGACCATCCTTGCGGCCGCGACGAACGAACAGCCTCTGCTGAGCGGCGGCGTGCTGGTGTCGGGCTGGAAAAAGTTGGTTGAAAAAATTCCCGGTCTGCCCGCCGCGTCGCGCGGTGAGGTCTGGGTTTCCGAACCGCCAACCTTCGGCGGGCGCCTGCTTGAAACTCGTCAGTTATGGGTCAACGGCCGCAAAGCCGTCCGCGCGAGCGAACCCAACGGCGATAATTTAAACCGCCTGCTCGCGTTGGATCCCGCCCGCCAGGAGGCCTGGATTCCGGCATCGCTCGTGGCCGGGCTGCGCGAACCGGGGCGGGTGGAACTGGTGCTCCAGCAGCAATGGGAAATTGCGGTGCTCCGACTGAACTCCGTGCGGATCGAAGGCGACCGCGCAGCGCTGACGTTCCAAGCGCCCGAGGGCAAACTGGAGTTTGAGCACCCGTGGCCGCAGCCGGTGATGTCCACCAACGGCAACGCGCCTTTTTTCCTGGCGAATGCGCTCGAATTTCTCGACGAGCCCGGCGAGTGGTTTCAGCAGATGCCGGGTGGCCGGATTTTTTACTGGCCACGACCGGGCGAGGATTTGGCGAAGGCGGAGGTGACCGCGCCGGCACTGGAAACCCTGGTGGAAATGGTCGGCACCGCAGACCGACCGGTTTCCAACGTGCGGTTTCAGGGCATCGCCTTTGCACACACGACCTGGCTGCGCCCATCGGCGGCCGGCCACGTGCCGTTGCAGGCAGGGATGTTTTTGCTCGACGCGTACCGCCTGTCGCCGAAAGGCACGCGCGATCGGCCGAAGCTGGACAACCAGGCGTGGATCGGCCGCCCGCCGGGAGCGGTTATGTCGCGCGGCGCGCATCATCTTGGATTTTCGCGCTGCCGCTTTGAGCATCTGGCCAGCGCGGGGGTGGATTTCGTGAACGGCACGCAGGACGATGCGATCGAAGGCTGCGTGTTTCGCGACCTGGGCGGCAATGGGATTCAACTCGGCACGTTTTCCGAGCCGGGCTTCGAAACACATTTGCCGTTCCGGCCGGCGGACGAGCGGGAGGTTTGCGCGCGCGAAAAAATCGCGAACAACCTGATCACGGATTGCGCCAACGAGGATTGGGGGTGCGTGGGCATCGGCGTTGGCTTTGCGCGGGACATCACCGTGGAGCACAACGAGGTGTTTGATCTGCCTTACACTGGTATCAGCGTAGGGTGGGGCTGGACGAAGGCGACCAACGCGATGAGCACTAACCGGATCATCGCCAACCATGTTCATCACGTCGGCCGGCGGCTGATCGACCTGGCCGGGATTTATCTCCTCTCCGCGCAACCGGGCACGGTGGTCAGCGAAAACTCCGTTCACGACATCCAAGTCAGTTCCTACGTTCACGATCCGGAGCACTGGTTCTATCTTTATCTGGATGAAGGCGCCTCATTCATCACGGTGCGGGACAACTGGTGTCCGGCGGAGAAATTTCTAAAAAATGCCAACGGGCCCGGCAATCGGTGGGAAAACAACGGGCCGGCGGTCGCGCAAAAAATCCGGGACGCGGCGGGACTGGAACCTGCGTTTCGGGATTTACGTTTGGATGGGACGCGTTGATGTGTATTTTCCGATTAAATGTCGTCCGTTTTCCCATATGAAGTCGCTTTTATTGTTAAAACACAACGCTTCTCACCTCCGAAATGATCGGAATATCATTTCTTTGGGCTTCGTGGAATTTCCATGTTCCCATAAGATGTCATTTGGTTAATGTTTGGCGTCCTTGTACTTGCGCGAAGAAAAATGTGGTGTTCCGATGCCGGTATTAGGAAAAACTTTGTTGAATCCTTGGAGTTTCACTGCCCTATTCGTTTGTACGGAACGCCGCCCCGTTCACGGGTGTGTTTTGGCGCAGCCGATCAGCTTCGTCTTGTCTGCGTTTGCTGATTCATTCGCTCCCGCAACAATTTTGTCATCACAAACACTTGGCCCTCGCCACGATGTTTTATGAGTTGTTTCAGATGGAAGTGAGTCGCCTCGTCTATGACAGCCCGATGGACGGCGTGGCCAACCTCAATAGACATAAATTCTTGAGCCAATTTTTGGATTTCTTTCATTTGGGCGTTGATTCGTATTTAAAATTCACAGCCAGCCGCCAGATCATTTGTATTGGACGTTCGGATTGATAGCTACCAAAACAGAGCGGGCCAAGAAAAAGCAGGATTACGCCTTTGCCAATTGCGATTCAGCCACTTGTTGCCTCAATTGAAACGAATGGAAGACGTTGCACCCGGTATGCGCTCCAAAATTTGATGATTAAAAAGGGTCTAAAAAATTCGTGCCAGATGCTTCGCTTATTTGATGAGACTGAAAAATCAATCGCCAACATCTCGTCTCGCCCGGGCAAAATCGCTCCTGAGGTTTTTCAAAACAGCAATTGCGCAAAGAGTACCAACGGTCAATTTCGCCGCAAACAGCTCCACAAATGAATCATTCCCTTACAATGTATTTGGTTAAAATCCTTGTCATCAAGCGCTTCGGAGCTCGGGGTCGAAGCTTGTTTTGCCGTGGCAAATTTCGCATTGCCGGTGCATTTTCTCATAAGCTGTCGTGCGGTTTTTTCCCCATAACGTGTCGCTAACGACATTTTATGGGAAAATACACAGTTGAAAATGGTGCGCGCTGCAGGGTTCGAACCTGCGACCCCTTCCGTGTGAAGGAAATGCTCTACCACTGAGCTAAGCGCGCAACTTGATTCGGAAGACCGACGAAAAGCGTTGTTTTTCATAGGTTCTCCGCAATTTGCGTGTGATGAATATGGCCTTTCCGTACATCACTAGCAAGCCAAAAACCCGGCCAGGTCAGAACAAAAGTCAGAAAGCAAAGTGCTCCCCTGCGGACCATCAGAGATTTCTGGAATCGGCTTTCAAGAGCGGCTCGGGTATTGTCGGATCGGTGCTGAATTCAGCGCGGTGGCTTTCCGCGCGTCAGAATGGAACAAGTGCTTGATGTTCAGAGCAGATTGAACTGAGCACACTGAGGGGGTAGGCACAATGCCTATGTCGGGACTAGGGAAAGTCCCCGGTTGCGTTTCCGCGAAAGGGGCTGAATGTTTGATCATGGAATCCACAAATAATAACTTAACACGTACCAGTGTCACGGGAACTGGAATACCCAGCACCTCCACCCAGAGCACGACAGAAATGCTGGTGCTGCGAACCTTGGTGCTGGCGGATGATGACATGACGGAGGCGGCGCTCGAAGCACGGGCAACGGAGGTGGGATCAGTGCTGGAGGAAATCCTGCATCACAACCCAGGCATTGAGCATTGGGGCTGGGGCTTGAATGAGTGCTGAGGCTCCGGGCATTGCGGTGGGCGGCAGGCGGTTGGAACGCGCCTGACCGCGACGGTAGAGTTCTGCTGGCGGGTGAGCGAAAAATCTGAACACGAGGGAACCTATGAGTACGACAAACGCAAGAACCGAAGGAGTTTCCACCGGGAGGATGTGTCGGAAGAAACGGGAGCTATAAAGTTAATCGTGTAAGTGGCCAAAGTTAACTGATACGGGCCTATCCGTGATTTTGTGTGTGAGGCGGGTTCATGGTTTACTCAGTATGCGGTGCCCACGGATAAGACCGCAAAGCGGTCTGGATAACGGATGGCAAACTGATTCATCGCTGACTTCCAGAACACGGGCGGCATCTTCCACTTGGCCGTGATGTTCCGCAAGGCCAAATAGATCAGCTTGGCGGCGGCTTCATCATTGGGGAAGTGGCCCCGGTTCTTGATGATCTTGCGCAGTTGCATGTTCACGCTCTCAATCGCGTTGGTGGTGTAGATCACCCGGCGCACTTCCAGCGGATACGCGAAAAAGGGGATGACCTGTTCCCAGGCCCGCCGCCACGAAGTCACGATGGTCGGATATTTTTGCCCCCATTTCCCGGCGGCAAATGCCTCCAGTTGCTGCCGGGCCAGTTCGGCGGTTTGGGCCTGATAAATCAAGCGCAGTTCCGCGGCCACCAGTTTCCGATCCTGCCAGCCGACATAGCTCAAGCTGTGGCGCACCAGATGCACAATGCACGTCTGCACCTCGGTTTGTGGGAACACCGCATGGATGGCTTCAGGAAAACCCTTCAGCCCGTCCACCACGGCAATCAGGATGTCCTGCACGCCCCGGTTCTGGAGTTCGGTCATCACCTGGAGCCAGAACTTGGCCCCTTCGTTGGTTTCAATCCACAGGCCCAGCACTTCCTTCAAGCCGTCGGCCCGGATGCCCAGCGCCAGATGCACGGCCTTGTTCTGCACGCTGCCCCCGTCGCGGATCTTCACCCGCAACGCGTCAAACACCACGATGGGATACAGGCTTTCCAGCGGCCGGTTCTGCCAGGTGGTCACTTCTTCCTGCACGCCTTCGCTGGCCAGGCTGATGAAGTCCGGCGATACTTCCACGCCGTATTGCTCCAAGAGGAAGCCTTGAATCTCCCGCACGGTCATGCCCCGCGCATACAAGGCGACAATCTTCTGATCAAACCCCTCAAAGCGCCGCTGGCCTTTCTTGATGAGCTGTGGTTCGAACGTGCCCAACCGGTCTCGGGGAATCTCCAAGTTCACCGGTCCGTCCTCGCCCAGCACCGTCTTGGCGCTGTAACCGTTGCGGTGGTTGCCATCTTCTGCCACGACTTTCCGTCCCTTGTCGTAGCCCAGATGCACACTCAGTTCGCTGCCCAGCAGCCGCTCAATCAAACGCTTGCGCAGCCGGTTGAAAGCCCCGCCGGGAGCCAGCAAATCCTCCGGCTTCTCGCAGCCGGCCAGCAGTTGATCCAACAGGGCGGCCTCGCTCTGCGACGCCGCTGTTTCCTTCATTTTCGTATCAGACATAACTCACTTTATCTTTCAGGTTATGCCTCACACACAAAAATCACGGATAGGCCCTCGCCGTGTCAGACCTCCAGAGTATTTTCAAGCCTCGGCGGTCTGATGCCATCTCGGCAGGCTTTCAAATTGCCACCGCCCAGGCGGCGATGGGACTTCCCCCTTGTTTCAG
>Ga0209698_10002670_pt1 | contig 20073 bp, 11 predicted proteins | sample LitLauG_LLR_2012_FD_187203 | JGI IMG/M metagenome (GOLD analysis project Ga0209698, IMG submission 187203) | Freshwater sediment microbial communities from Pennsylvania, USA - Little Laurel Run_MetaG_LLR_2012 (SPAdes) (version 2) | ecosystem: Environmental > Aquatic > Freshwater > Creek >...
ACCGCGATGGTCTTCAACTTGTTTTCATCCAAGGGCAGCAGGTTGCCGTCATTCTTCAGCAACACCATTCCGCCTCGCGCTTCCTCCAGCGCGGCCCGGCGTCCCTCCTGGCTATATAGCGGAATGCCGGTGTCGGTCTGCTCGCGATCGAAGAAGCCGAACTGAACTGCGATGCGCAGGATTCGTCTCACCTTGTCATCGAGAGTCGCCATCGCGAGCCGGCCGTCTTTCAGCGCGGGCAGCAGCGTGTCGCGATTCATGAAGGACGGAGACGGCATTTCGAGATCCAGGCCACCGTTTGCGGCTGCCAGCCCGTCGTGCGTGGCTCCCCAATCCGACATAACGATGCCCTCGAATCCCCAATCTCTTTTCAGAATGTCGTTGTTCAGATGATCGTTGGCTGTCATGTACACGCCGTTGACGAGGTTATACGCGTCCATGACCGCGCCCACTTTTGCTTCTTTCACTGAAGCTTCAAATGCAGGCAGGTAGATCTCACGCAGAGTTCTCTCGTCAATATCCGAACTCAGGGTCATGCGCGCAAATTCGGAGTTGTTCCCGGCGAAGTGCTTGGCCGTCGCAACAACGCGCTGTTCTTGAATTCCCTTGATTTCGTTCACCGCGATTCGCGACGCGAGAAACGGGTCCTCGCCGAAGTATTCGAAATTTCGTCCATTCATCGGCGCGCGATAAATGTTCATGCCGGGAGCCAGGATGAAGTGAACGCCACGCGCGCGCGCGTCCTTGCCCATAGCAGCGCCAAAGCGATGTGCCAGGTCCACATCCCAGGATGCTGCCAGCGCAATTCCGGCGGGATACGCCGTTGTCAGCCCGTAGTCGTGGACGCCGAGCGGGCCATCCGACATTCTCAGCGATCGTATTCCAAGCCGCGGAATCGGACGGATGTAGAAATCGTTGATGCCTGCGATGAGTTCGATCTTCTCGTCGGTGGTCATCTTGCTGAGGATGGCGTCCACGCGGCCTTCAACGTCAGGTCTGGAAGCCACCGACTGCACCGAAATCAACGGAGCGAATAAAAGAGCAAGGATAAAAACAACGAATGGTTTCTTCATAACGAAATTCTTCGAGGGGCAGGTAGACTCACTGCTGCATCCATTCAAACGTCGCGACCGCCCCACCAGGAAGAGTGTAGCTAAAAGTGTGACCTCCCCAACTCACCGAGAATCTGTTGCTGTTGGTCGCGGAGTTGAACACCAGCACAACAATCGATCCATCCGGGTTCTGGAACGCAACATCCTCCACGCTGCCAGACCCAAACGTGTTGGAGTCGATCCGATACGCTCCCGGCATCACGTATTTCGCGATATGCCCGAGGACATAGTACTCAACATTATTCGTGATCGTCGGCGGTGACGTGCTGCCGTCGATCGTCACCACTCCGCGACAATTGGGACACCCGCCGTTCTTTGGCCCTGAGTTCTGATCCAGCGCAAGATTCCACAGCGAAATGCTGCGCGCCCAGTTTCGTGTTGCCCCGATCAGCAAGTTCTCGGCATTCCACGCCAAGTCGTGAGCAAAGCTTGTTGTCACTATGCCGGAACACTCTGTAAACCAGATGTCTTTGTTGGGATGCGCACTCTTCACCGTGGACTGTGCGCTGGGATCGCCGGCGTAACAATGGAATGCAGTTCCCGCCAGATAGTTCGAAGCCGAGGCGTCCGCCAGAAGGGTCTCGGGGTAAGTGGCGTTATCCCAGTTGTGGTCGTAGCCAAGGATCTTCACGCTGCCCAGTCCTGCCACACTCAACGCCGGACCAAGGTTTGTGCCGATGAACCCTGCCTCATCGCTCGCTGCGAGATATTCCGTCGGATATCCGGGATTCGGATTCAGCGGCTCATTTTGCGGCATCACCGCATAAATTGGAATTCCTTGCGCCTGGTAGCCTTGCACGAACTTCACAAAGTATTGCGCCAGGCTCGGGAAATAGGCGGCGTTCATGTTGCCGCCATTCATCGTGCCCGAAGTCTTCATCCAAGCAGGAGGACTCCACGGCACAGCCACAATCCTGATCCCAGGATTCACTGAGAGCGCCTGCTGCAACAATGGCGTGATGTACGCGGTATCGTGCGCGATGGAAAAGCTCGTAAGGTTCGGATCCGTCTGTCCGGGCGGAACGTCGTCGTAGCTGTAATTTCCGCTGACAGAGAAATCCGAGGCCCCCATCGGCTGGCGCAGAAAACTAATTCCGATTCCATTCGACGCGCTGAACAGGCTCTGCCACAGACTGCTCTGCTGCGCTGCATTCAGTTTCTGCGACACGACCCACGCCGACGAATCGGTCAGTGATGCTCCGAATCCATCTATCTGCTGATACTTCGTCGCGTCGTTGATCGTAATTAGCAGGCCCGCAGGAGAGCCCGTGCCGAAGTTTACACTCGGCTGTGGCTGCAGTAGATTTGCTCGATCGCCGGTTGTTTCTACCACTGAAACCATAGGACCGGACGGAGCCGTCGTCGTGGAAGTGCGTACGCTGGAACAGGAATACGATCCGATCAGCGCCAAACACATCACCCAGTGAGCAGTCATCCGATGAGCAAAAACCAAATGCAGAAGTCCTCGCCGTAAATAGGCCAGACGAATTGCAAACCCGCCCTAGCCTACCATTTTCTTTGGACAACGGGACAGTGAACGCGTATTCCGGCTCCGAGGATCACCTGGGTCGCAGCGGTGCGTAAATGGCGGAAGTTTCGGAGGCCTGGGACCACGGCGCGCGGCGTTGAGGGCCGGCACATACGCCAGTTCCCTCCCCGCTTCAACCGACACTGAAAACCGTTTCACAGCGATTCGAGACCGACCACGCCCGCTGCTTGTCAAAAGGATGCGGCCTTGAACTGCTCGTGCCGCAACAGGGCCTGCTTCATGATCATCTGAAATTCGGGCTCGTCATGGAGACTTTGCAGCAGTGGATCGCGCAGAAAGTAGGGATAGCAGAAGAACCCGCCTCCGATGCTATGCCGGAGCATGTGCAGGGCCGAAGCCTTGTCTCCCAACACCGCGTAGGCCTCGGCAACCTTGTAAAGACCCTCGGCATCGCTTACCCCGCGTTCTTCAATCTTGCCTTCCGTTTGGCGCAGAAGCTTCAAACCGCTGGCATTGTCATGCCTGATCGAGTAGCTGAAGGCCTTGCCTACATCGGCAGGAAGCAGCGAAGGATCTCTCTCAAAAGCGCGGTCAAAGTCCTTCGCCGCCGCCTCCATGTTGTTCATGTGGTACTCAGCAAATCCGCGGTAAAAGAGAATGTAAACAGAATCATTCGCCGGCAGGCTCTGCAAGAATTTCTGGTATTCGCCGAGGTACAGATAACTGTTGAGAGCAGAGCTGTTTATTTTGACGTCGTGGTTGTTCTGCCTCGCTCGCTCGCACTCCGCCACCGATTCGTTTAACATCCCGCCAAACCGGTAGGCATATCCAAGCTCCCAATGCGCCTCCGCGCTATTGGGACTATCGCGCAGAGCGGACCGCAGAAGGGGCACTGCCTGCTCGACTCTGCCCGTATCGGTGAGCAGGTTGGCCTCATAGATTCGAGGCTCGACCAAGGTTGGATTCAGTGCGATGGCCTTCTCGTAGGCAGCCTGTGCCTTCCCATAGTCTTCCCGGCCCCCAAAGTGGAGCGAAGCATTTGTCGTGTAGGCTCTGCCCAGATGTGCCCATGCCGGCGCATAGGTGGGTTCGAGAACCGTAGATTTTGCCAGCATTTCGATCGCCTGTGCAAACTCATTGAGCGAGTAAAGATCAATTCCGCGCAGATAATTTTCGTATGCGGCGGAACTGATCGGCTTCTCAGGTTTGAGATTCGCAGCTTCTGCCGGCGACAGGTTTAACTCCAGCCCGTTGATGATCTGCTGGGAGACCCGGTCTTGTACCGTCAGCAGTTTGTCGTACTTCAGATCAATGGCTTCTCGCCACAGAATCTTGTCGGGATTCACGTCAATCAGTTGAGTCGTGATTCTTAGGTCGTCGCCGTCTTTGATGAAGCTGCCGGTGAGCAGCGTGTCAACATTCAACTCGGCTGCAACTTTCTTGGGATCAATGATCTGGTTGCGGTACTTGTCGATCGAAGATGATGGACGGACGGTGAGAGCGCCGACATAGCCAATTTTGGTAATAATCGCGTCGGCCAGTGAGAATCCGAGAAAGTCCGTCTCCGGATCCTGCCTGATATTGCGAAATGGAAGAATTGCCACGCTGCGTGGCCGCACTGTTACAGGCGTTTTAGCCTTCCTGATAAACGGATAGCCTACGACAAAAAGTACAAGCAGGAGTGCCGCGAGTGCCGCGAACCACCCAAGTCTGGAATAGAATTCTTTCGCTGATTGAGTCTCACTCGTCGCTCGCTTCGTTGTCTTCGTACCCGTTCGTATCGCCGGGGGGAGCCGGATCGGTTCCCGTCCGGGTGAGCGTCGCAACTGAGCCTGGAACTCCGCCTCCTTCTTAAAATGCTCGATATCGCTCTGTAAATCTCGGACTGCTTGATACCGAGTCTCGCGATCCTTGCGCAGTGCTCTGCCGATGATGCGATCGAGTTCAGGCGGCGCTTCGGGAGCGAACTCGACCATGGGCGGAGGCTCGCCTTTCAGTATTTCGGCAATTACGTCGCTCGTCGTCTCACCTTCAAATGCCGCCCTTCCCGTGACCATTTCATAAATCACTGAGCCCAGGCTGAATATGTCGCTGCGCGCGTCCACGAGAATCCCACGCGCCTGTTCCGGGGACATGTACTTGACCGTACCTCGAATCATTCCGGGTTCACTTGTCGAAGATGCCAGGGCGGTCGCCCTGCGCCGGATCGTCTCAACCACCTGCCTCTCGCTTAACTTGGCGATCCCGAAATCGAGGACTTTGACGATTCCGTCCGTCCGCACGATTACATTGTCGGGCTTAATGTCACGATGAACGATTCCGCAGGCATGAGCCGCCGACAGAGCTCTGGCAATTTGCATTGCTATGTCGATCGATAGATTCAACTCCAGTCGGCCAGTTCCCATCCGCTCGCGCAGAGTCCTGCCTTCGACGAATTCGGACGCAATAAAACGCAGCTCGTCAGCTTGTCCGAACTCGTAGATCGTGAGAATGTTAGGGTGATTCAGCGCTGAAACAGCAAGTGCCTCCTTCTCAAAACGACGCAAGTCCCGCTCGTCGCGCGTCAACTCCGGCAGCAGTAATTTGAGCGCAACCTTGCGTCTGAGTTGAGTGTCCTCAGCAAGATAAACCTCACCCATACCTCCAACGCCGAGCAAGCAAATGACTTCATAATGAGCCAACTGAGTGCCGGCAGCGAGCGGCCCGCGCGGCTTTCCAGATAGCAGAAGCTGAGCCTCCTCAAGCACCGGCTTCTGCAAAACGTCGATGGGTTTGTCTGCCGAATCGAGCAGCGTTTCTATTTCCCGGCGCAATTCCGCATCGCCGTCGCAGTGCTTCTCCAGGAATTCCGAACGCGCTTCAGGCTCTACTTCGAGAGCTTCATGAAACAGAGCCTCAACGCGCTGCCATCGATCTGGGGAGGAAGTCGTCACCGCGCGATCCTTACAGGATACCCCGCATGTCTCTTATGCAAAGGAAGGCCACGCATCGCCCCTACGGCGCACTTTGACCAAGCTCGCGGTATAGCCACGCCTTGGCCAATTTGAGTTCACGATGCACAGTGGCGGGAGATATCTTTAACGCAGCCGCTGCCTCTTCGTACGTGAGTCCGCCGAAGAAAAGCAGTTCGACCAGTTCGCTCTTCCGTAAATCCTGGGCGGCCAGGCGCTGCAGCGCCTCGTCAAGTTCCACGATGCCTTTGTCGTTCCGTGGTCCAACCAGTATGGCTTCATCAAGAGGAATCTTCTGGAATTCACCACCGCGCTTCTGCCGATTATTGGATTTGGCATGGTCGACCAGGATACGCCGCAACATTCGGGCCGAGACTGCAAAGAAATGTACTCGGTCTTCCCAAGCTATGTCGGAATCGACGAGCCGCATATAGGCTTCGTGAACCAGCGCAGTCGCTCGCAAGGTGTGGTCGGGGCGTTCAGACCTTAGACAGTTGGAGGCCAGCTTCCGGAGCTGGTCGTAGACCACAGGCATCAGCTCGTCCAAGGCTTGTTTATTTCCCCCGCTCCATTGCCGGAGCAACTCCGTCACTGCCTGGCGGTCTGGAGACACGACCATTTTGTCGCCTTTTTGCGATTCGGTAAGTTGAGTGGAGCGAACCGGACGTCGACTAAAACAGGGCACTTCACGCCAAACAAACGGCGCATTATGTGTCGCATTATACCCCACAACCTCCCGGAGCACGGCGCAGCCAATCCTTCGTTACGGAAAGCGAAAACAAGCTGCCCATTCGCGAAGCCCCGCACAATTCTCCACCCTTCAAACTTTCTTTTTGACCGTGAGGGAATCCGCCACGAAATGTCGCCTTTACCAGTGGCGGAAGAAGCAACCGCGAAATCAAGCGCCATGTGCGCAACACCAATCAAGGAGTAAAAGTCATGAACAGCAATCGAATCAGTGGCGCGGTTTATAGCCGTGCGAACGCGGATAGTCGAAACTCAAACAACATTCTTTTCCGGACCGGGATGTTTTTGCTCGCCCTGACGGTATCCTTCGGCGCCGTCAATGCGAAGGCGCAGTCGACCTCTATTCTTAACAACCTCGGGACGCCCCAGGTGCTTTCGACCATACCGTCCAACGGCGATGTCAACCCCTACGGCGTGGCGTTTGTGCCTGCCGGATTTCCTACCGGCGGATTGCTGGAGCCGGGCGACATCCTGGTTTCCAACTACAACAACAACCAGAATCTGCAAGGTACGGGTACCACCATTGTGGATTTCCGCGCCGGTCAGCAGACTTTGTTCTTCCAGGCTCCGGCTGGCTCTGGTCTCTCCACGGGACTGGCAGTGTTGAAAGCTGGCTTTGTGCTGGTCGGAAACATGCCTACTACAGACGGAACTTCTAACACCGTAAAACCCGGTTCCCTCATCGCGATCAATCCTCAGGGCCAAACCGTTTGGACTCTGGCGAACAAACAGGAAATCAACGGTCCCTGGGACTTCACTGTGTATGACCAGGGTTCGACCGCCACAGTGTTCGTATCTAACGTTCTCAATGCCACAATTGAACGCATCGTCCTCAGTCTGAGCCACGGGGCGGTGGCGGTCGTGAGTGCGACCGAAATTTCTTCCAACTATCTGCATCGCCCAGATCCAGCTGCCTTGGAAGTAGGCCCCACCGGGCTAGCGTACGATGCACAGCGCGATACGCTGTACGTCGCGTCCGCTGACGATAATGCGATTTACGCGATTCCGGATGCAACTCAGGTAGCACAAAACGGCCTGAAAGGATACCGGATCTACACCGACAATCTGCACCTTCATGGAGCGTTGGCATTGACGATGTCGCCGAACGGTCACCTGATCTGCAGCAACAACGATGTCGTCAATGTTGTGACGGGCCAACCCAGTGAACTGGTCGAGTTCACCCGCGGTGGCGTATTTGTCGCCAACCACTCTGTCGATCCGAATCTCGGTGGCTCTTTTGGACTGGCCTTTGGAATCGTCAACGGCAAGACCACGCTCGCAGCGGTCGACGACAACACGTCCTCGCTTGAAGTCTGGACACTGAACTAACCATGCAAAGGGGACGCGTCTCGTTTGTGATACTTCGTTTGTTGCGCCCGCTCTGGATTCCCCAAATCCAGGCGGGCTTTTTTGTTCTGGCGCATTGGCGGTACCACACCAGCAAGTGAATCCTTCCGGTGCGCGATGGTCTCACACTCGGTGTGGCCTCGCACCAGACAAGGGGACTGAGTCGATATCGGGTGCAAAGGCAGCATTCGGCGTACCCGGGCAACTCCTGGCAGTGAACTTGCTCCTGTAACACTCACGTTGGCCTAGCATCGTCCTGCTAGAAGATTCTGACCGACTGGTTGGAGATAGTGGGCGAGTATCTCGCGCGATGCACAGGTCGCCGCAACGGTCGGGATCGTCGCCGACATCGGCATATAATTACCCGCACAGGCAGCAAGTGAGTCCTTCTCGTTGTCGTGCGCTCCTCTATCTCGCCGCCATTTTGTTTGGTGGCGCCACTACCTTCTACAGCATTTTCTGGATGTATTACGCACCCCAGAGTGGTGCTGCCAGGATAGGCGCCGAATTCACTTACTCTTTGGCTAACGAACAACAAGATGACATCACACTGGTGGTTGCGCGATCGCTGGCATAGCCGGGTGCGGATGGGCAAACGGCGCAGGCTGACGGGCGGTCGTTGGAGCGGCTAGTGGACAAACGAGACGTTCGTCACGCAATTGCACCCCCCTTATATACCTTGACAAGTATATGCTTTGTAGAGTATACGAAGAGAGTGGAATCTGTCTTCGAAATCATTGCGGAGCCGAACCGCCGCGCGATATTGAGCCTGCTGGTCTCGTCCCAACAGTCGGTTGGTGAGATCGAGCGGCAGCTTCGTATGGCGCAGCCGACCGTGTCAAAGCACCTGCGAGTGCTGCGCGAGGCCGGTTTCGTGGAATCCACGGTGGACGCACAGCGCCGTCTCTACCGCTTGAAACCTGAACCATTTCAGGAGATGGATGCCTGGCTGGCTCAGTTCCGCCGGTTCTGGTCCGCTCACGTAGATGCTCTCGAACGCTACCTCGATCGGATGGATCAATCAGCGCCAAGGAAACGGAAGACAAGGAGAATACGAAGCGGTCCAAACCGCGAACGTGACAAAGGAGAAATGATGTGAAAATAAAACTAACCAACGTGTACGTCGACAACCAGGAGAAGGCCCTGCGCTTCTATACCGATGTGCTGAGCTTCGTGAAGAAGGCCGACTTCAGCCAGGGGCCGTTTCGCTGGCTCACGGTGGCCTCACCAGAGGACCCGGACGGCACGGAGCTGCAGCTGGCACTGAATAACAACCCCGCGGCCAAAGCGTACCAACAGGCGATCTTTCAACATGGCCAACCCGCGGCTATGTTTTTCACCGAGGACATCAAGGGTGACTACGAGCGGATCAAGGCCCGCGGCGCCGAGTTCACGATGCCGCCCACCGACGTGACCGGCTCGACCATTGCGATGCTGAACGACACCTGCGGCAACCTCATTCAGCTCACCCAGCTGGCACGCTATTCACGCTAAGGAGAAGAAGGTGACCGATCGCGAGCAGTACACACCGGGTCCGGCCAGCGGGGCGCAGATACGAAAGGACCGGGGACAAAACGATGGAGACAATTGGACGCTCATTCTCGTCAGAGAGCTGCGCCACTCGCCGGAAAAAGTCTGGCAGGCGCTTACCGACCCGGCGCATCTGCGCGAGTGGGCGCCCTTCAAGGTCGATGGCAGCCTAGCTAAGGCTGGAGCTACGGTGAACCTGATGTGGGTGGGAACACCCAAGCCGCTGGAAACAAGAGTGACGCGAGCCGACGCTCCCAAGGTGCTTGAGTACAGCAATATCCGGTGGGAACTGGAAGCCGTTGGCAACGGCACCCGCCTGACGCTGTGGCACAGCATCGATCGGCGCTTCATCTCGTGGGGCGCCGCGGGCTGGCACATCAGCTTCGACGTCCTGGATCGGTTCCTTGCGGGTGACCCGATAGGACGGATCGTCGGTGCTGATGCCATGAAGTTCGCCGGCTGGCAGCGATTGGTCGCTGAGTACGCCAAGCAGTTCGACGCTGAGCCGCCCGGCTGGCCGCCAAACACGGCTCAAGAAAAGTGAATCGGGGTGGATCGCCGCTCCCTAAGTGTCACCGGCAGTCCAGAAAGAGTTCAGGGGGAAGAGACCGAAGATCAACTCCTAAGGAGTGACATCGTGGCCCAATCCGCCAATGCAGTCGACATCGTGAACCGAAGCATGGCGCGTTCGATTCTTCGCTGGATTCATATCGCTTTGCCATTCCGATGCTCGGCTATGTTTATAGTCCGTTGGACAAAATCCCAAACTGCGCCCCCGCGACTCGGTTTGTCTTCGTTCCTGTCATGGTCCTCTTAGGATTGTGGATGTGGAAGGGCCATGTCGTTCGACGACTGATTTCAAAGAGATTGGCGAGTGGTGCAACTTCGTACTCGAACCTGTGATCTTCGATCAGCGGATGACCGCGTTCGTAAAGGAGGGCTGCGGCCTAATCCTCCCGCTGAAGCGGGCCTTGAATTTGCGGCAGTCGTGCATTGAATATTATTCCAATCCATCTTTTTCTTAGCGTAGGAAGGAACTATGTCAAACGTAACCCTTTCAAAGAACCAACGTGAAGAGATCCTCGGAGCATTGAAAGTCCGTTTTGAGAAAAACATGAACCGCCATAAAGGTCTTGAATGGACTCAAGTACTAGCAAGGCTGGAAGCGAATGCGGAAAAACTGTGGTCGCTGAATGAAATGGAACGGACTGGTGGTGAACCGGACGTTGTTGGCCACGATAAAAAGACGGGCGAATACATTTTTTATGATTGTTCAGCGGAAAGTCCCAAAGGGCGGAGAAGTCTTTGCTACGACCGTGAAGCGCTGGAGTCAAGGAAAGAGAATAAGCCAAAAGGCAACGCGATGGACGTGGCGGCTGCCATGGGCATCGAGCTTTTAATGGAAGAACAATATCGAGAGCTGCAGAAACTTGGAGAGTTCGATGCGAAAACGTCGAGCTGGGTGAAAACACCTTCTACTATCAGAAAACTCGGCGGCGCCCTCTTCTGTGATCGCCGCTTCGAAACTGTTTTTGTGTATCACAACGGTGCCGAATCTTACTATGCTGCCAGGGCGTTCCGTGGATCGCTAAGGGTCTGAGTTTGGAATTCGAGTTTTTGGTGAGTGTCCCACCTTTTCGCGCAGGACGCGAGGTTGGTACGCGACGTGCTGATGAGAATAGTACCCCCTCGAAGTCAGCCGTGAGAGGAGCAAGCATGATCCTTACTTGACGTCATTCTCTCCTCTCGCGGCCCTTCCCTTCCATCGCGCCGAATCTCGAGCGTCTCTAGTTGCGGTCACACGACTACGATGCTGAGCATGAGAGCAGGTTTTGCGCATCAGCGAAATTTTGTGATTCGAGAAGTACGGAGGCTTTGTGCAATCTCTTACGAGAGATCAGGTTAGACTCGGGTTCATCTGATTGGGATGCGGGGAAAATCGAATGGAGCAGCGTCTGCTCGGCCACACCAACGCAGGACCACGGGTGTGCCTTACAGGTTTTTCAAGCGGAGTTATTGGCCTCGATGCGTCACGAGCCAAACCGTAGGGGGGCGGCGGGTCGATCGGTTGCTTGCATATTAAGGACGCTGTGACCACGGAATGACACGTGTCGGACTGTGGACATGCTTTCCCAGTTACTGCAATGTTTGCCGAACTCGCCAAGTCTCGTAGCAAAAAGGTCCGTCATGCAAGGCAACGGAACCAGCCTTCAATTCTCGTTACGGTTGTGGTGGCGGGGGCTGCGCTGGTCTTTGCGGGTTGAGTGGCCGATCCACAGCGTGTGGAACGGCCGGCGCGTGCGTGACCTCGCCTCGCTCAGCGTCCGCCATGAGTATTCCGGCGTGATCGAGCAGCAAACCGGTTGCCTGATCCAGTTCGAGTTCGGCTCTTTCGTAGGAGATTTTGGCGGAGAGCAGCGTGGCTTGAGCCTGGGTCAGGGCCACTCGGTTCTGGAGCACGAGGATGGAGGTTGATGCGTGAATTTCAAATTTTTTCTGTTCATAATCGACAGCTTGGCGGGCCAATTCTACGGCGGCCTCAGCCGCGGTGACGCTCAGACGATTCTGCTGCACACCGAATTGCGCATTACGCACCTCGATGCGAATCTGGTTCTCCAGTTGCTGCAGCCGCAGTTGGGCTTGCCTATATTCAAATTCCGACCGCACCTGCGTGGCCTGACCGGCGCGATTCCGGAGGGGGATGCTGAGACTCAGCTGGATTCCTTTGTCCGGCAGACTGGAATTCACCAATTGATTCAACGTCGAGCCGAAAGAAATGGGAGGTTGTTGCGAGGGAGGTGCTTTGAGACCACACAGTTGCGGGTCAGAAAAGCATATGGAAGCGGGATTGGGAGCACCCCCGAGGCCTGCGCCTCCGTAAAAGGCAGACAGATCCAGAGAAGGCAATAGGGCATTGCGGATCGCTTTATTACTGATCTCACTATTTACGAGGTTGATCCGTGCTTCCGCAATGTCGGGACGATGGTGGAATGCCTCTTCCACCAAGTCCTGCGTAGGTGCGATCTCTTCCTGTGCCGGCATTTCGATGGTCGAGGTAGGAATCACTTCGACGTCGAGAAGTACCGGATCGACAAGGCTGCGGCTAAGCGCATTCTTCATCAGGAGTTGCTGTAACTCCAGACCGGTTACAGCGGTAGTGAGGCCCTGCTCGTTGGCTGCGATCATGGTTTGCGCCCGGACTACTTCGAGGGGCTCCAGCGACCCGATTTCCACCTGTTTCTTATTCAGTTCGAGTGTCTTCTGAGCAAGGGCTAATTGTTCCTTCTCAACTTTCGCGAGTTCGTAGGCGTACACCAGGTTCCAGTACATGTTTTCGATCTGGTTGACGGTGTAGATGATTTGAAGCCGGAAGGCGACATCCGAGATTTCTCGATTGTTCTTGGCAATCTTGATGAAGCGGGTGTTAACGGCGAGTCCGCGGCCCTGCAGCAGGTGTTGTGTCAATTTGAATTGGAAACCGGAATTCAAGACCGGGTTCAGGAAATCGTAGATGGTATTGGAGGTTACCCGGCTGTTGTTGAAGGTGATCGACATATCCGTACCCCAGTGGAATCCCTGCGTGTAACTGAAATCAGCGCCTGTCAAGTTCTGTTTAGTGGCACATAGTGGCGTGTTGCAGCCGATCGAGGTGCGATCGAGTAGAAGCGACCCGGTGACAATCGGATCGAAGCTGGAGGGCTGGGGACCGCTGCCCAAGGACGATGAAACCAGGCCTCCGGCACCAGCGCCTGCGCCACCAGCGGCGATTGATGTCCCTCCTTGGCCAGATCCGATTTGGCCGCCGCTTGCACCGCCGCCGCCACCTCCAACGCCACTGCTGCCTCCTTCTCCGACTCCAGCGGTCGTGATAGAAACGGGAGTAATTTGGCCCCCGGTAGGGCTGCCCCCGGGAGTATTCTGCACCACGCCGCTGTTGACACCGGAAATACTGGAGCCAGCCTTGGCGCGCCAGATGTCAGTGTCGGCTATGTTCAGGTTGTAGCGCGCGATCGCGATATCGAGATTGTTCTCGAGGGCGAGCGCGACCGCGTCATTGATCGACAGGTAAAGCTTGCCGTCATGGATCAGCCGATCGATGCGCGCCGTATTGGCTAAGCTGGCCGGTGCGATGTCGCGGGAAGTGTAGGGATCGATCGGGTTCGGGAAGTGCAATTTTGGCTTCGAGTATTCCTTCACATTAAACGGCTGTGCCGAGGACGCCTCAGCCATCTGCGGAGAGGGCGCGCTCGGAGCAGGCGACGTGGTTTGTCCCCACATGATGGCGGCAAGCAAGAGGGCAGAAAGTTCAAACATGCATATCAATACACAGCGCCTCATTCGGATCATCTCCAGCGATTGGATTCGATCGATCAAGGCTTGAGAGGAGCGCCCATCGAGGGCTGCCCACCTCCGTAGCCCTGCAGTGACCGGGATAACGAACTGGGTTAGTGTACTGGTCTTGGAAACGATGTGTACGACTCAAGTGAGTTGAGAATCGACGATGACTGCGACCCAAGCCAAGATTGTCAGGCGGTTTCGAGCGATCGGGCACGGCATATGAAAAATCTTTTCACATATCGCAGAAGCAAGATCGGTATACAATTTGATCCTGTTTTGGCGGCAAACAAGGAGATTCCAGGTTAAATGGCGGAGATAACTACCGAGGATCTCAGCAAGCTTGCGGCTTACTCCGGCGAACCGTGGACCCCGGACAATTCCTATTTCACGGAAGCCGAGGCTCACATGGAGGTGCTGTGGAAAGGCCTGGTACAGCCTTTCATCGCAGGATGCAACTTCTCCCATACGATCGACCTGGCGGCTGGGCACGGCAGGAATAGCGTCATATTGTCGGCGCTGGCAGAACGGCTGACCATTATGGACATTCAGCCCGGCAACGTTGAGGTTTGCAAACAACGATTTGCAGACCGTAAGGGCATCGAGTTTTTTGTGAACAATGGATACGACTTGCAGCCCGTGCGTGACGGAGATGTGACGCTGGTTTATTGTTTCGACGCCATGGTGCACTTCGACAGTGACGTGATTCGATCGTACCTTCGCGATACCCTCCGTGTTTTGAAACCGGGGGCCCGGGGGTTCTTCCACCACTCCAACTACACGGGTGGACACGACTGGCGAACCAATCCGCACGCACGGAACTTTATGACCAAAGAAATGTTCGCGCACTATGCCCTCAAAGAGGGACTGAATGTGTTGTCCCAACAAGTGATCGATTGGTCCGATGAGCCCAAAATCGACTGCTTGACGCTTGTCGAGCGGACCGGCTGACGAGTACTGTGATACGCCGAGATCGAATTTCGGCCTCCACTTGTGCAAACTTGCCTTGTCCTGGTTGACCGGGCGATGTTTACGGGTGGCTGAGACGAGTCATTCCGGCTCGGGGCTACGTGACTACTAAAACTTCGTTGGGAGCGGCCAGAATGACTGGGGCCAGTATCAATTCCACCACCACGATGCTACAAGCAGGATTGAAAATCGAATATTCCAGCTACGTTCGCGCATGGGTCGAAGATGACTCTGCCGACGGGCCAAGCCAGGTCAGTATTTTTTTGAATGGTGCACGATTCTGGTCAGGAACTCCGACTCGGCTCGAACATCCCCGGTTTGACACAACCGTTCCCCGCACCGCCTGTGGAATTTGGGTGGTCTTGCCCGCTCCCAAGACGGCTCCATCGATCGTTCAGGTCAAGCTTGTCAAAGGAGATGTGACCCTCGGGGAAGCGAGTGTCGACCTTGCCGAGCGTTACATCGGTTTCGTCGACAAGTTGGATTTCAGCGCCAACGATCTTGTTGCCGAAGGCTGGGCTCAGGACGTCGGCCGGTCATTGAGCTCGGTAGACCTTGAAGTGTGCGATGGCAACCGCGTGATTGCTTCTTTCGCTGCCGACAAATTTCGCGCGGATCTGCGCGACGGTGGTGTCGGCCTTGGGAAGCATGCATTCTCAAAGCGCGTAGGCCGCCTGGCTGTATGGGACGTCAAAGAAGAAAATCTGCGTGTAGTGATTGCGGGGACAGACATCTCGCTGCCCGCCTCCGAGGGCGTGATCAACTCCCGGAGATTGGCGAGTTCGCCGTCCATTGTCGCTCCCGCTCCGGAGCGTACTCCCAAGCGCATTGTGTTAAACGACGTTCCCGAGGGGGCGCCTGAATCCATCATCGCCGGGATTTGCGACGGGATCACCGAAGAGGAAGTTTACGGCTGGGCGGTTGATTTGAAGGATCGGGACCGGCCGGTCGTTCTGGATCTCCTGATTAACGATTTTGTCGTTGCTACCACAGAAACCTATCGTTACCGATCCGATATCGCAGCGCAGTTTCAATGCAGCGGATTCGCGGGATTCCATTTCGAGATCATCCCGCAGATGCGACTCGGCCGGGTGTTGAATGTTTCCGTGATGGCGAGGAAAACCGGTCATGTGCTTCAGTACGGCTCGGCCACGCTTCGGCCAAGCTTTGTGAAGTCTCTTCCGGCTCAGGAGTGCCGCCCCGAACTTGTGGCTCGCACGCAACCGCTGAGTCCTCTCACCGCAAGAGAAAGAGAGAGCAGGGAAACCGATCCCTTGATCGCGCTCATCGTGCTCAACAAGAACGGCGCCAGTTTGCTGGACCGGCATTTTCAAAGTTTTGCGGAACATAACGCGTATCGAAATGTCGAGTACGTCGTGGTTGACCACGGTTCGACCGACAATTCGAAGAGCGTAATTGAAAAGTGGCGGTCGGCAGGTGTTGCTATCAACTTCGTGGAACGCGGCGAAAACTATTCCTTTTCAGCGTCCAATAACTATGCGGTGCAGCTGACCAAGGCGGATTACCTGGTGTTTTGCAACAATGACGTTTTCTTTCAGGAGGACACGCTGCGCTCGATCATGGACATTCTGAGTCATGAGAGCGTGGGAATTGCCGGTCTGAAATTGTTGGACGAGGCCCGAACGGAAGAAGACTACGGCTTAAGTGCCGTGCAACATCTTGGCGTTTTCTACAATGCTGCCAAAAGCGATCGCGTGGTTCATCCGGTGGAAGCGCGCTACCTTCCGATTCTGCGGCGCAGTCTAAACACTGACTTCGAAGTGCCAGCCGTTACTGGAGCGTTTCTCGGGATCAAGCGTGAGGATTTCCTCAAGGCGGGCCGGTTTTGCGAAGAGTATTACTACGGATACGAGGACATTGACCTCTGTCTGAACATCAGGTTGTTTCTGAACAAGGCAATCGTCCTGGTGGGTAGCTCAGAGGCGATTCACTCGCGCGGTTATAGCCGGAAGAAAGCCGGGCTTTGGGGCGGGCCGACCATGATGCGGAACAGCCGGTTGCTCTCCGGCCGGTTTGGCCTGCTCCTGCGGAAGACACTCCGCTCCAAAGTATTGACGGATCACCAATACTGGACCGCCACCAAGCCTGTCATCGCCTTTGCCGTTTCGGAAGCGAGTGCGTCGACTACGCTGGGAGATTTTTACACTGCCTATGAAATCGCTCAGGAACTGTCCAAGCTGGTCGACGCCAGAATCGTCTTTCTTGAAGAAAAGCACAATTGGTACAACATCCGCGATATCGACGTGCTGGTCGCGATGACCCACAACTATGACCTCGCCAAAGTCCAAAATCCGAAACAGAATCTTGTGACGGTTGGATGGGCGCGGAATTGGTTTCCGGAGTGGTCCAAAAAACGCAACAGTACTTACGACATCATCGTGGCGTCTTCGGAAAAAGGGGCGGCTACGATTCGGAAGTCCCTCGGCCACCCGGTGGAGATCCTGCGCATCGCGACTTCTCCAGAGCGGTTCTATGCCGACCCCTCCGTCGCAAAGACTATCGACTATGTCTTCACGGGCAATTTTTGGGGGCACGCGCGCGATTTGATTTATCTCCTGGAACCCGAAGCCCTGCCGTACACGTTCGAGATTTACGGTGCTGGATGGGACAGGGTTCCATCCCTCGCCGCGTACGCAAAAGGATTTACCCGTTACGATGATCTGGCCGGCATCTATCGTCGTGCGCGCGTTGTGGTAGATGATGCGAATTCCGTCACCAAGGACTGGGGCGGAGTCAACAGCCGGGTCTTCGATGCCATTTCCGCGGGCGCATTGGTGATCACCAACAGCCGGCGGGCGTCGGAGGATGCGTTCGATGGCAAACTGCCCTGGTTTGAAGATCGCGATGGTCTTGAAGCCCTTTTGCATCGCTATTGCGGAAATGAAGATGAGCGTGTGGCCGCGCTTGCACCGTTGCAGGAGATCGTTCGAGAACGCCACACGTATTCCTCTCGGGCCAAGCATTTTTTCAGCACTCTGAAAAATGGGCTCGCTAAGATGTTCCGAATCGCGATCAAAGTTCCTTGTCCGTCCGAAGAGGAGGCGCATCTTTGGGGGGACTATCATTTCGCGCAATCGCTGGCCAAAGAACTGCGTGCCCTTGGACACAGCGTGCGCTTGGATTTACTGAAGGACTGGCAAGGCAGCCACCACATGCGCGACGACGTGGTGATCGTGCTGCGTGGTCTGAGCGAATACATACCCACACCTGATCAGATCAATCTTTGCTGGTTGATCAGTCACCCGACTTCGGTCAGCCTGGCGGAATTACGGAAATATGATCGTGTGTATGTCGCTTCCCACAAGTACGATGGTTGGTTGCGGCAAATGGGATTGACCAACACAGAAGTGCTCCTACAGTGCGTCGATACCGACATGTTCAGTTCGAACGGCCCGCGGCCAGAGAAAAAATTCGATGTGTTGTTCGTCGGTAACTCCCGGAACGTGCTGCGACCGATCGTCCGCGATGCCTATGCGATCAATCCTGCGCTAAGCGTGATCGGATCCGGCTGGACTGAACTGTTACCGGAGAAGTGCATTCTGCAACAGAGCGTGCCCCATGAAGACTTGCCGGAGACGTATGCGAAGGCGCGCGTGGTCCTTAACGATCACTGGGACACGATGAGCGAACACGGATTCATCTCGAACCGCTTATTTGACTGCGTGGCCGCGGGCGCTTATGTGGTAAGCGACTACGTGGACGGCATCTCCGATTTGTTCGGCCCTCTGGTCAAGCAATACAAGTCGGTCGACGAACTCAAAGAGCTGATCGACGAGGGCCTACGAGGTTCGACTGTGCAAGATCATGCACAGGAGGCGCTAGCGCTTTGTCAGGCGAACTCTTTCAAAGCGCGCGCCAAGACGATTTCCGATTTCATCACTAAGTCGTACGACGAAATCTGCCATCAGCGTTTGACCGACTCGCCGATCCAGATCACGTAGAGCGGGCTCGGCAGTCTGCCTTTGTGCGCACCCGCAATGGCCTATGGGTGAGTATTGTTCTCCGAGCCATATCCGGGTTATTATCCTGCCAGTGTTGGTCCCTGCTCGCCCAAACCCCTAGGATCACCTGACCTAAGTAATTGATTCCTATAGGGGGAACTAATTGTAAAAGGCCTCCCCAACATTATTAAGGGACCGGAGACGCAAGGATGTCGGAGCCATTTCAGCGGGCCAAGAGCGGAGCCGGGACGCCGACGAGTACTGCGGTGAAGGCGCTAGCGCGCATCGCTGCCCACTACGGTATGTCCGTCGATTCTCAGCAGTTGATCCGCGCTAATCCTTTTGACACGGAAGAGCCCAGCCCCGCGCTATTGATCAGGATGGCGGAACGTGTCGGACTGCGCGGCAAGATGATGCAGATCCAGCGCGGGGATTTGGCGAAGCTCGAACGGTCGCTACCGGCAATTCTCCTGTTGCAGAACGGCAAAGCTGGCCTGATCACCCGGATCGAAGAACGAGAGGGCGTCCAATTCGCTCTCATTGACGATCTCGAATCCGAACCCGGTATCAGCGTGCTCTGCGACGAAGCCCGCCTGATCGAATTCTGGTCTGGCGATGTGATCCTGCTCAAGCAGCGCTGGCGCGTCCCTCTTGCCGATCGCCCGTTCGGCTTTCATTGGCTACTCGACCAAGTGTTCGTGGAAAAAAAGCTGTTTCGCGATATTGGAATTGCCGCGGTCATCATGAGCATTCTGGCGCTTCTACCGCCGATGGCCTTCATGATCATGCTGGATCGGGTGCTTTTCAATCGCAGCTACGCGACGCTGTATGTTCTGGGAATCGTGCTGGTTACGATGACCCTTTTTGAAACGGCGTTCGGTTATCTCCGCCGCTATTTGATCTGGGTGACGACTGCGCGCATCGATGCCCGAATCAACCTGTACATCTTTGATAAGTTGTTGAACCTTCCCATGTCGTTCTTCGAGCACATGCCCACCGGCATGATCAACTCCAAGATCAGCCAGGTCTGGTATATACGGAATTTCCTGACCCAGGAGTTATTCGGCACAGTGCTCGACAGCATCACGCTGATGGTACTGCTTCCAGTCCTGTTCTTAATCAATTGGAAACTGGCTGTGATGGTCGTGGTCGCCTCAGTCGCGCTCTTAGGAATGTATGTGGCGTTCCTGCCAACTCTGCGACGTCTCCATAGCGTGGTGGTTCGTGCTGAGACGTTGATGGCGGCGCATCAGGTCGAGTCCATCTACGGCATCCGCACGGTCAAATCCCTGACCCTCGATGGATTAAAGAGAAAACAGCGCGACGAGCGTGTTGCTGAAGTCACCGAAGCCCACCAGGCATTCGATCGTGTTGCCAATTTTCCTCAGACGATTGCGACCCCGTTCGAGCGATTCATTTATGCCGGCAGTTTCTTCTTCGGCTGCTGGATGGCGTTGAACGATCCGAGCGGTTCTAGCATGGGCACGGTCGTTGCCTTCGCGATGTTGGCGGGACGGGTGGCTGCACCGATTGTTGAATTGGCGGGCGTGCTGCAGGGCTTTGAGCAAGCGCGCGGCGCCCTGGGTCAAGTGGCATCCGTGGTTAACACGCCCCCGGAAGGCGGCCGTTCG
>Ga0209698_10002671_pt1 | contig 20067 bp, 19 predicted proteins | sample LitLauG_LLR_2012_FD_187203 | JGI IMG/M metagenome (GOLD analysis project Ga0209698, IMG submission 187203) | Freshwater sediment microbial communities from Pennsylvania, USA - Little Laurel Run_MetaG_LLR_2012 (SPAdes) (version 2) | ecosystem: Environmental > Aquatic > Freshwater > Creek >...
GATCTTCCCCGAGCAGCCCGAGCCGCTCGCGCAGGCGCTGCAGGAGTTCGTCGAGCGCTATGGCGTCGGCATCGTCGGGGGCTGCTGCGGCACCACGCCCGCACACATCGCCGCGATCGCCGAGCGCGTCGCCGGCAGGCCCGTCGCGGCGCGCCCCGCGGCGCGCCCCGCGCACCTCTCCTCGATGATCGCCGCGACGCCGCTCGTGCAGTCCCCGAGCCCCACGCTGGTCGGCGAGCGTGTCAACTCGCAGGGCTCGCGCCGCGCCAAGGAGCTCCTGCTCGGCGACGACTACGACGGGCTCGTGCAGATCGCCGAGGACCAGGTCACCGGCGGCGCGCACGTGCTCGACCTGTGCGTCGCGCTGACCGAGCGCAGCGACGAGGACGAACAGATGCGGTTGCTCGCAAAGCGCATCTCTTTGACCCAGCCCGCGCCGATCCAGGTCGACTCGACCGAGCCGGAGGTCATCGAACGCGCGCTCGAGCAGATCCCCGGACGCGCGATCGTCAACTCGGTCAACCTCGAGGCCGGCCGCGACAAGCTCGACCGCGTGGTGCCGGTCGCGCTCGCGCACGGCGCGGCGCTGATCGCGCTGACGATCGACGAGACCGGCATGGCGAGGACGGCGGCGCGCAAGCTCGAGATCGCACAGCGCATCCGCGATCTTTGCTGCGGCGAGCACGGGCTCGACCCCGAGCTGCTGATCTTCGACTGCCTCACCTTCACGCTCACCACCGGCGATGAGGAGTGGCGGCCCTCCGCGCTCGAGACGATCGAGGGAATCCGCCTGATCAAGGAGCGGATCCCGTCGGTGAAGACCTCGCTGGGGGTATCCAACGTCTCCTTCGGGGTCTCACCGTCCGCGCGCGCGGCGCTCAACTCAGCCTTCCTGCACCACTGCGTGCAGGCGGGCCTCGACCTCGCGATGGTCAACCCCAATCACATCACCCCCTACGGCGAGATCCCCGAGCAGGAGCGCGAGCTCGCCGACGACCTCGTCTTCAACCGGCGCGTCGACGCACTCGAGCGCTTCATCGAGCATTTCGAGTCCAAGGGCGGGCAGGAGCAGGCAATCACCGCGACCGATCCCACCGAGGGGATGGAGCCCGAGGAGGCGCTGCACTTCCACATCCTGCGCAGACGCAAGGAGGGCGTGGAGGCGTGGATCGACGCGAGCGTCGAGAAGATCGGCGCGGTCCCCACGCTCAACGAGGTGCTGCTGCCGGCGATGAAAGAGGTCGGCGACAAGTTCGGCGCGGGCGAGCTGATCCTGCCGTTCGTGCTGCAGTCCGCCGAAGTCATGAAGCGCGCGGTCGCGCAGCTCGAGCACTACCTAGACAGGCTCGAGGGCCACACCAAGGGCACCGTCGTGCTCGCGACCGTGTTCGGCGACGTGCACGACATCGGCAAGTCGCTCGTCAACACGATCCTCACCAACAACGGCTACACCGTCATAGACCTCGGCAAGCAGGTGCCGATCCAGACGATCATCGACGCCGCCCAGGAGCACGACGCCACCGCGATCGGGCTCTCCGCGCTGCTGGTCTCCACCTCCAAGCAGATGCCCGCGTGCATCCAGGAGCTACACGCGAAGGGTCTGCGCTATCCGGTGCTGATCGGCGGCGCCGCGATCAACCGCGCGTTCGGCTACCGCGTGCTGTACCCCGGCGGCAAAGACTCCGAGGAGGTCTACGAGCCCGGGGTCTTCTACTGCAAGGACGCGTTCGAGGGGCTCGCCGTGATGGACCAGCTGATCGACCAGCCGGCGCACGATGCGCTCGTGGAGAAGCTGCGAAGCGGAGCGCGCGAGTTCCGCGCGAAGGTGGTGGAGCCCGAGCAGGGCCCGCCGACCAGCGACGACTCGGTGCGCTCCCCCGCGCGTACCGACGTGCCGGTCCCGGAGCCACCCTTCTGGGGCGTGCGCGAGATCCCGGTCGACTTCGACGAGCTCTACCACCATCTCGACACGCACGTGCTCTTCAAGCTGCACTGGGGCGGGCGCGGCGTCAAAGGCGAGGCCTGGAAGGCGCTGCTCGAGGATGACTTCCGCCCGCGCCTGGAGCGCATGTGGCGCGAGCAGACCTACCTGCATCCGCGCGCGCTGCTCGGCTTCTTCCCCTGCTACTCGCGCGGTAACGAGATCGTGGTTCTCGACCCCGCCGATCGCAGCACCGAGCTGACCCGCTTCGTGTGCCCGCGGCAACCCGTCGGCGAGCGCATCTGTCTGGCGGACTTCTTCCGCCCCGCGGTCGATGGCCGACCACCCGAGCAGCTGGACGTGATCGGCCTGCAGGCGGTCACCGTCGGCGAGGAGGTCACCGAGCTGATGGCTCGCCTGGAGGCCGAAGGGCTGTTCGCCGAGCAGCTGTTCGTGCACGGCCTCGGCGTGCAGACCGCCGAGGGACTCGCCGAGTGGCTGCACAGCGAAGCGCGCGGCATGCTCGGCATCCCCGCCACGCAGGGCCGGCGCTACTCGTGGGGCTACCCCGCGGTCCCCGAGCAGAGCGAGCACCTGAAGGTCGAGCGCCTGCTCGAGCTCGCGCAGATCGGCCTGAGCATCACCGACGGCTACGCGCCCGATCCCGAGCAGTCGACGCTCGCGCTGATCGCACATCACCCGCAGGCGATCTACTTCGGCTCACGCCAGGGCCGGCTGCCCGTGCAGGGCTCGCCCGACGACGTCATCCGCGGCTCCGCGCGAGACCCCGCGCTGCTCTCCGCGCTGGACGACTCAGAGCCGGCAGACGCCGCCCTCGAAGGCGAGGACGAACCCGCGATGGCCGGCTAGGCCACGCGCGCGCCGAGCTGTATCACCTCGGCGCGGGGTTTGGCCTCGGCGCTCGCCATCGCGAGGATCTGCTCACCCAGGAGGGGCTTCGCGAAGTGGAAGCCCTGGCCGAAGTCGCAGTTGATCCCGCGCAGGCGCGCGAGCTGGCCGCCGGTCTCGACGCCCTCGGCCACCGCCTTGAGCTTGAAGATGCGCGCGAGCGAGACGATCGCCTCCGTCAGGTCGGCCATTTCGGGGTTGGGATCCATCAGGAAGGAGCGGTCGATCTTGAGGATGTCCATCGGGAACTGGCGGATGTAGTTCAGCGACGAGTAGCCCGTTCCGAAGTCGTCGATCGCGAGTTTCACGCCGAGCGCGCGCAGCGCATTCAGGCGCAACAGGCTCACCTCGAGGTCCTGCATCATCACGCTCTCGGTGAGCTCCAGCGTGAGGCTGCTCGGCACGATCCCCGACTCGCGCAGCACCGTGCGAACCTCGTCGATGAACTCCGGTCGCTGCAGCTGGTTGGCCGACACGTTGACCGCGATCGACAGCGGCGGGTCGCGCGGGCATACGCGCTGCATGTGCGCCGCCCACGTGCACGCCTCCTTGAGCACGTGACGGCCCACCGGCACGATCAGGCCCGTGTCCTCGAGCAGCGGTATGAAGTCCAGCGGCTGCACCGTCCCGCGCGTGGGGTGCTCCCAGCGCACGAGCGCCTCCATGCCGGCCATGTCGCCCCTGCGCAGATCCATGATCGGCTGGTAGCGCAGGGTGAACTCGCCGCACTCAAGCGCGCGCTGCAGGTCCGTCTTCAGCTCGAGGCGCGCGAGCGCCTTCGCGTGCATCTCCGGCTGGAATATCTGGTAGTGGCCCTTGCCGCTCTCCTTCGCCATGTACATCGCCGCGTCGGCGTTTCGCAGCAGCTCCTCCGCGTCGGCGTCGGCGACCATCGTGGGATCGCTGAACGCGATGCCGATGCTCGTCGCGATCGCGACTTCGCGGTTGTCCAGCACCACCGTCGCCTGCAGGCTGTCCATCACGCGCTGGGCGATCTCGATCGCCTGCAGCTCGTTCTCCGCCTCGTGGATCAGGATCGCGAACTCGTCACCGCCGAGTCGCGCCGCGGTGTCCACCGGGCGCATGCAGTCCTGCAGGCGCCGCGCCACCTCCTGCAGCACCCTGTCACCGGCGGCGTGACCAAGGCTGTCGTTGACGTTCTTGAAATCGTCGACGTCCATGAACAGGACCGCCACCGGCAGGCGCTCGCGACGCTGCGCGGCCAGCGCGTGGCCGACGCGGTCGCGGAACAGCGCCCGGTTGGGCAATCCCGTCAGCACGTCGTGGAATGCCTGGTGCTCGAGCTCGGCCTCGAACGCCTTGCGCTCGCTGATGTCGCGCAGATTCAGCACGATGCCCGCGATCGTCTCGTCGCCGAGCAGGTTCGTCGCGAGCGCTTCGACGTGGCGCCAGCGCTCGGTCGCGGCGTGGCGCACGCGGAACTCGGCGCTCCCCGGCTGACCCGCCGCAAGGCCCGAGGCCGACGCGATGAACGAGAGCACGCGCGGCGCCTCGTCGTGGTGGACGAGCTCGCCGAGAGCGCGCTCGAGCAGCTCCTCCGGCTCATAGCCGAAGGTCTGCTCCACCGACGGGCTCACGTAGCTGATCCGCGCGTCTGCAGAGACGACGCAGATCACATCTGAGGAGTTCTTGATCAGCGAGCTCAACCTCGCCTCCGAGCGCTGGTGCACACCCTCCTCGGTGAGCGCGATGCTCTGAAGCGCGAGCGCCACCTCGGAGGCCAGCGTCGCGAGGCTCTCCCGGCTGGTGGCGCGCAGGGGGCGCTCGCCGAACACCGCCAGAGCACCCTGCGGGCTGTCGCGCACGAACAGCGGCGCGAGCGCGATCTCGCGCCCGTCGAGATCGAGCGCGAACACACTGCTGGCGGGGGCGCTGCCCCGCGGGCTCCCGCGAAGGGCCCGTGAGTCGATCCGCGGGAGCTCCGCGAGCTCGCCGTCGCTGGCGCCCACCGGGGTGAGCACCTGCGAGTCCGCGTCCCTGAGATACAGGCACGCCGTGACGCGCTGCTCCACCACCGCGCGCGCGCCGTTGACAGCCGCGTCGTAGATCTCCTCGCGCGTGGCCGCCGACACGAGCGCCTCGCCCGCGACGCGCAGCGCCGCCTCGCGCCGCGTCGCTTCCTCGTTGCTGCGCACGATGCCCGCCAAGCGCATCAACACGAGCGCGAACATGGCTCCCGACGCACCGATCAGGACGTCGATGTCCACGCGCTCGTGCAGCGCGTTGCGCAGCACGATCACGAGCGGCACGGTCATGCTCGCGCAGGCGAGCAGCGCCAGCCGCGCCCGCGTGAGGCGCGTGTCGGGCTCCGGGCCGGGCCTTGAGAGCAACCGCATCGAGGGGTGCAGCGCCGCCGTGCCGATCAGCGCGTAGAAGATCCCCCAGCCGGTGTCGATCGCGCCCGCTGTGCCGAAGCTGCCGCCGAGCAGCCTGGCGCCGTAGAAGATGTCGGTCAGCAGCAGCAGCACTGCGCCGGTCAGCACGAACAGGAATGCCGGCTCGCGACGGTGGCTGCCCGCGGCCATACGTGCGACCACGCCCAGCAGCAGGATGTCCATCGACGGGTAGGCGACCGATGCGGCCCGGCGCATCAGCGAGAGCGTGCTCGGGTGGGCATAGGGCGCTATCAGGTAGACCCACAGCAGCGTCGCCAGCGCCGTCGTCACGATCAGCGAGTCGATCAGCGGTGCGCGGTCGCGGCACTCCCCGCGTTCGCGCACCAGCAGCAGCATCCCGCCGACGAGGAACGGGTAGAAGGCGAGGTGGAACTGGTCGGCCACCGACGGGAACGGCTGGACCGTGCCGAACAGGCGCCCGTAGTTGTATGACAGCACATCGCTGGTGACGAACATCACCTGCGCGGCGGCGAACAGGTACAGCGGCATGCGACTCGCGCCGGAGTTCCTGCGTGCCCCGACGATCAGCGCCGCCACGCTCGAGCCGCCGATCAGGTTGAAGACCAGCCCGCTGCGAAGCCAGGCGGGGCCCGCGAGGTGAGCGACCCCGTAGCCGACCGCGAGCGTGATCGTCACCACGAGGTACGCCAGCCACGCCGAGCGCCGTAGCCGGCCAGGCTCGCCGGCCCGCCCGCGCGCCGGCGCCTGCCCCGCGCGGGGCAGCGACACGCTGATGCTCATCGCAGAGCCCCAGCTTTCAACGGCAGGCCCTGCAGCCTTCGGGCGCGCTTCTTCATCATGTGCACGCCTCGCCTATCGGGACGCCGTAGTGGCGGCTTTAGCGCATGGACCGATATTCGGCCAACAATCGCGGTACCGCAAATGCAACGTATGTCACATGCTCGGCGGCCGGCAGGGCCTCATAGGCGACGGCGGGCGACCGCGCGCACGCCCCCGCCGGCGTACGCCGCCGCCGGCGTGCGCCCCGGGACTACTCGTCCTCGCGCGGCGGCGGCCTGAAGAGGATCCGCTTGACCTCCACAGCCGAGCCGCCGCCCAGCCGCAGAGCAGTCTGAAAACCCTCGCCGCCGAGCTCGCCCGAGTCGAGCGCGCGGCGCAGCTCGTTCAGCGCCGGCAGATCCTCCTCCTCGACCTGCTCGCGCGGCACCTCCACGAGGATCAGGTGGCGCGGGCGGTGCAGCGCCGCGGCGATCCGCACGAACGGCTCGCGTTCGGACGCCAGCAGGCCGTCGGGCGCGAGCACGACCGTGTCGCGGTTCTGCAGGCGCTTGCTCACCGCCGCGGAGAGCAGCTCCTGCACGCGGGCCTCGATCTCCTCCTCGCCGACGCGGCCCGCCAGCAGCGCCCGCACCTTCGTCGGCGACAGCAGGCTGGAGCGGTCCTCGATGAGGCGCTCGAGGAAGCGCTCGCGCACGCTGCGCGATGCGCACGCGACCACCAGGAGGCTCCCCGGCGAGTAGCGCAGGCGGTCGGCCGGCGCGAGTATGCGGCAGCTCACGGTCAGGTTCGCGGGCCTCTGCGGCGCACCGTCGCGGCGCGGACGATCGGAGGACCAGCCGCTGCGCTCGTCGTCTGCGATCTTCACGCTGCGTCCGGGCGGTCGGGCGGCCATGCTCCCATCATGACTGAAACCGCCGGGCATGGCGGCACCGGCAGCCGGCTGGCACGTGCACAGTCGCGGCGGTGCCGCTCAGCCCTCCGCCGCGGCGATCAGCGCGAGCTTGCCGGCACGGTCGAGAGCTTTGATGCGCGCCTCCTCGCGACGCGCGAGGCTGCGATCGGCCATCGGCAGCGCGAGCGCGAGCTCGACGGGGAGGCGGCTGGCGGTGTAGCGGCTGGCCTTGCCGGCGCGATGGCGGGCGAGACGCCGGTCGAGGTCGGTGCTCCAGCCGGTGTACAGCGAGCCGTCCGCGCAGCGCAGCACGTAGACCCAGGCGTCGGCCACCTGTCCGCGAACGCGCGAGCGCGCCTAGATCCGTCCCACGGCACGCCCGGCCATGGCGGGAAGCGGGCCCAGCCGCACCGAGGAGGCGTGCATCGTGCGCAAGCGGACCTCGCGCCAGGAGAGCCCCTCGTTGACGAGAGCCGGAAGGCCCATGATCAACGCGGTCGCGATCTCGATCACCTGCAGGACGATCCCGAAGGCGATCGCGTCAGCGACCGACACGTGGTAGGCGCCGGCGAGCACCGCCACACACGCGGCCTGGAACACACCCACGTTGGCGGGGGTGGCAGGCACAACCGCGGTCACGTTCACCGCGAACAGCACTGCCGCGGCGCCACCGAGCCCGGTTCGCGACTGCAGGTCGAACGCGGTCAGCAGCAGCCAGCAGCTCAACAGCTGAAGTCCCCACGCGCCGAGCTGTGCGCATGCCGCTCCGCAGGCGGCGCGCGGACGCGCGAACAGCGCCAGCCCGCCGCGCACACGCTCGAGACCGCGTCGTAGCGCCGCCGCGAGGGTATTCATCCGAGCCGGACGCGAGAGCGCGGGAGTGAGCAGAAACGGCGCGAGCAGCGCGAGCAGCAGCGCCGTGAGCGGCGCGAGCGCGACGACGATCAGCGCCCCGTGATGCCTGCCCAACGGGTCGCGGTCGAGACCTGCGAGGGAGGCGCCGGCGAGCAGCGCGAGCGCGAACAGGTTGAGGATCGTCTGCGAGACGATCGTGGAGAGCACCAGCGGCAGCGTCTCGCGCGCACGGCCGATGCGCCGCGCCACGATCAGCGCACGCGAGGGCTCCCCGAGGCGCGCCGGCAGCGTCGCCGACATGAGCACGCCGATGAAGGTCCCCTGCATCGCGTCGCGGCGTCTCGCGCGACGCCACAGGGGCGCGGCGCAGAGGATGCAGTGCCAGGCGATCGCGCGCGCGAACATCGCCGCGCACATCAGCCCGAGCGCGGCCGCGATCAGGCTCGGCTTGGAGGCCAGCAGCGGCGCGGCGACGCGCGGCAGACCGACGTGCTCGAGCGCGAGCCACCCGAGCCCCGCCGCGGCGACCGAGCTCACAAGCAGCGCGGGGCGCCGAAGCGCCCGCAGCCCCCTGCGTCGCGCGCCGTGCGCCGGCCGTGGACGCGCCGGACCGCGATCGTCCCGTTGCGGCGCCGGCACCCGCGGCCGCAGGTCCGCCGGCGCGAGGCCGTAGCGGACCGCGACCCTGCCCGCGCGACTCGGCGCGCGGCCGACGGATCGCGCCTGCTCGTAGCAGTCGAGCACCTCCGCCGCGACGGATGGCCACGCGTAGCGCGCCGCGCGCTCCCGCGCGCTGGCCGCCATGCGCGCGCGCAGCGGCTCATCGAGCGCGACGCGCCTCAGCGCCTGCGCCAGCCCGAGCGCGTCGCCCGCAGCGACGAGCAGCCCGTCGTGTCCGTCGCGCACCACGTCGCGGTAGCCGGGTATGTCGGAGGCGATCACGGGAGTCGCCGCCGCGAACGCCTCGGTCAACACCATGCCGAAGCTCTCACCGCCGAGCGAGGGCGCGCACAGCACGTCCGCGCGGGCGAGCTCGGCGAGCTTGCGCTGCTCGGAGACCTTGCCGAGCGCCTGCACGCCGCCGCCGTCGAGCATCATGTGCTCAACCTCGGCGGCGGTCGCTCCCACAAGCGTGAGCGTCGCTGGCACCTGCTCGCGCAGCGCCTCGAAGGCGTGCAGAAGGATCGGCAGGCCCTTTCGCTCGACGGCCTGTCCGACGAATACGACGCGCAGCGGCTCCTGCGCGTCCCGCGCCTCGCCGTCACCGCAGAGCGCGCGCCCGCGCGCCTGCCGGTCGGCGAGCGGTTGCAGGTGGACGCCGTTGGGGATCACGCGGTAGCGGCCGCCGTAGAAGCGGCGCGCCGTCCACGCCGCCGCCTCAGATACCGCGACACGCACGTGCAGGCGGTTCATGCGCCGGCGCCCGCCGAGCGGCACGGCCGCGATGCCGTTCGTGAGGAGGTTCTCGGAGTAGGTGTGGAATGTCCCGACGAGCGGCAGCTCACCGAGCGAGCTGAGCGCGTCCCAGGCGAGAGCGGGCACGACCGGCTCGTGGATGTGCACGACGTCGTAGCAGCCGGTGCGCAGCTCCTCGCGCATCCGGAAGAGTGCCACCGGGCTCAGCGAGAGGTTCGAGACAGCGCCGTTGGCGGGCACCCCCACGGTCCGTCCCAGCGACACGAAGTCCTCGCCCACGCTGCGCGGCTGCGGCCGCGCGCCGCGGTGCAGGCGCCGCGAGAGCTCGTCGTCGGGGTCGAACGGCGCGAGCACGCGGATCTCGTGGCCGGCGCTCGCGAGCTCCGCGGCGAGCGCCTCGATGTGTCGCGTGACCCCCCCGGGATAGGTCCATGAGTACGGCGAGAGGAGCGCGATCCGCACGAGCTCGAACTCTAGCCAATGCGCACCTCGACGTCCCCGCGGCGCCCATCTCGGGGCGCACGGCTGCGATAATCGAGCGTGTGAGCTCGCGCCACTTCGTCAAGTACACCTTCCTGAAGCTCGAGCCGGCGTGGCGGCGCGGCGACGCAGACGCGCGCGCTCAGGACAAGCGCGAGTTCATCGCCGCGTGCCAAGACTTCGCAGACGGCCACCTGCTGCAGAGCTTCTCGCTGGTCGGCACGCGCGGCGACGCCGAGCTGCTGCTCGTCAGCGAGGCCGAGAACCTCGACCGCATCCACGAGTTCCACGTGGTGCTCGCGCAGAGCGGGCTGATGCGCTGGGCCGAGATCCCCTACTCCTTCCTCGGGATGCGCAAGAGCTCTGAATACTCCGAAGACGAGCGCACCGTGCCTCGCGGCTTCCGCGGCAGGTACGTGTTCGTCTACCCGTTCGTGAAGTCGCGCGAGTGGTATGCGTTGCCTGCACAGGAGCGCTGGCGGATAATGCAGGGCCACATCGAGGTGGGCCGCGAATACCCGGGCGTGGACAATCACACCACCTACTCCTTCGGGCTCGACGACCAGGAGTTCGTCGTGGCCTTCGACACCGATGACGTGGGCACGTTCCTCGACCTCGTGCAGCGGCTGCGCACCACGGAGGCCTCGCGCTTCACCATCCGCGACACCCCCAGCTTCACCTGCATCGCGATGTCGCTGGAGCGGGCGCTGAACGCGCTCGATGGCGAGTCGGTCGCGCTGGCCGCGCCGCTGTCGTCCCTGTAGAGGGTCACCGGCGAATGGCACGGCGCAGCGGGAGGGCGCACCTACGCGACAGCGACGGCGTGCTGCGAGAGCTGATCGACGCGGTCGGCAGGTTGCCCGACGCCCGCGAGGGCAGGCCCGAGCGCGATGACCACTACGGCGCGCTCGTGCGCTCGATCGTCGGCCAGCAGGTCTCCGTGCATGCCGCGCGGGCGATCTACGGACGGCTCACCGCCAGGTTCGGCGGGAACGCGCCCACGCCCGCGCAGATCCTCGCCGAGGACCCCGAGGAGCTGCGCGCGGCGGCCGGCCTGTCGCGCTCGAAGGCCGGCTACCTGCGCAGCCTCGCCGAGCACGTCACCTCGGGCGAGCTCGAGCTGGATAGCCTGCAGACGCTCGACGACGAGCGCGTCGTGCAGGAGCTCGTCGCCGTCAAGGGGCTCGGCGTCTGGACCGCCCAGATGTTCCTGATGTTCCAGCTCGAGCGCCCCGACGTGCTGCCCACCGGTGATCTCGGGATCCGCCGCGCGATGCAGCGCGCCTACGGTCTCGTCGACCTGCCCCAGCCGCCGCAGATGGAGGCGATCGCGTCTCCGTGGCGGCCCCACCGCACGCTCGCCTGCCGCTACCTGTGGCGCTCGCTGCACAACGAGCCCGCATGAGAGGTTCTCCTACGAGCGACGGGCTCCAGGCGCGCGCTGCGCTCTGCGCGACGGCCGGCGCGCAGCCGTGGGCAGGCGCCTGCGGGCGGCGCCTGCGGGGACTCCCCGCGAGCGCCCCTCAGACGGCGGAGACCTGCTCCTCTTCCGCGACGCGGAAGGAGGAGCCGCACCCGCATGCTGCGACGACGTTGGGGTTCTCGACCTTGAAGCCCGCGCCCTGCAGGCTTTCCTCGTAGTCGATCGTCGAGCCCTCGACGTACCGCAGCGCCTCGCGATCTACGAGCAGCTTGAGGCCGTGACTGTCGAACACGACGTCGCTGTCGCGCTGCTCGTCGAAGGCGAGCTGGTACTGGAAGCCGGAGCAGCCGCCGCCGCGCACGCCCACGCGCAGGCCGGCGACGTTCATGTCCGCCTGCTGGTCGGCGAGGAACTCGTGCACCTTCTCGGCGCCCCTGTCGGTGATGGTGATCATCTCTGTGGGGATTGTAGCGTCGCACCCCCCTGCCGGCCGGCCCTGCACGGGCGCGTGCTCGCGGGGCTCGCGTCTGCGCGAGCCGTTCGCGTGCGGGGCGATTGTGGCTACTCTGGAGGCGTGCCGGACGCAGCGGAGATAAAGCAGCGGATCGAGGCCGCGATACCGGGGGCGCACGCCGAGGTCGAGGACACCACCGGCGGCGGGGACCACTTTCGCGCGAGCGTCACCGCAGATGCGTTCACCGGCCTCAGCCTCATCGAGCAGCACCGCCTGGTGTACGAGATCCTCGGCGATGACATCGGCGGCCCGATCCACGCGCTCGCGTTGAAGACGAGCGCTCCCAGCACGATCCCCACAACCTGACGACCGCCAGGAGACGAACCATGCCCGCCAACCAGTTCGACCCCGTCCCGATGCTGAAGCCCGAAGGCCCGACAGCCCCCGCGCAAGCGACCGCGGATCGCGAGGCGGGCTCCAACCCGATCCGCGACGCGATCAGGGAGGCGATCTCCGAGCATCACGTGATCCTCTTCATGAAGGGCACCCCCGACGCGCCCGCATGCGGGTTCTCGGCGCGCACGGTGGGGATCCTGCAGTCGCTGCAGACGCCTTTCGCCGCCGTCGACATCCTGCCCGACCCGCGCATCCGCCAGGAGCTCTCGGCGATCTCCGACTGGCCGACAATCCCCCAGCTGTTCGTGGACGGCGAGCTTGTGGGCGGCTGCGACATCGTCAGCGAGATGTACGAGGCGGGCGAGCTCGAGCAGGCGCTGAGGTAGCCATCGGGGCGTCGCGCCGCCGCGGGGAGTAGCGTCCGCCCGCGATGCCGCGAGTCGCCGTCGCCACCGACAGCACCCACTACCTGCCGCGCGCGCTGGCCGACGCGCGGGAGATACACCAGGTCAGCCTCTACGTGGGCTGGCAGGGCGAACCGGTGCGCGAGCTCGAGATGGACGGCTTCGACGCCTTCTACGAGCGCCTCGCGCGCGACCCCGAGCTGCCGACCACCTCGCAGCCGTCGATCGGCGACTACCTCGCGGTGTGGGAGCCGCTGATCGAGTCCGGGCGCGACGTCGTCTCGATCCACCTCGCAGGCGGCATCTCCGGCACCTGCGAGGCGGCGCGTCAGGCACACGGCCTGCTCGTCGAGCGCGGCCTCGGCGAGCGCGTCGAGGTGATCGACGGCGAAACCGGCTGCGGCGGGCTCGGGCTGCTGGTGCTGGCCGCGGCGGCCGCCGCACACTCGGGAGCCGAGAAGGCGCAGGTGGTCGAGCGCGTGCGCCAGGCACGTGCCGCGCTGCGCATCTGGTTCTGCCTCGACACCCTGGAGTACCTCAGGCGCGGCGGGCGCATCGGCAAGGCGCAGGCGTGGCTCGGCGGGACGCTCAGGATCAAGCCGATCCTCTCGCTGGAGTACGAGATCCTGCCCGTCGAGCGCGTGCGCACCGCCGGGCGCGCCTTCGAGCGGATGGTCGCCTACGCGCAGGAGCTGCTGAGCGCGGGCTCCGACGGCTGGGTCGTGCAGCACATCCAGGCGCCCGAGCAGGCGGAGCGCCTGATCGGGCGCTGCCGTGAGATCTTCGACTCCGAGCCCGTGTTCACGTCCGAGGTGGGTCCCGTGATCGGCACCTACACGGGCCCCGGCCTGATCGGCGTGGGCGCCGTCCCGCGCGCCCTGCTGGGCTGATCGGCAGCAGCCCGGCCGCGGGCTACGCGCCGGCGCCCCTGCGCCGGCGCCGACGTTTGCTCAGCAGCCGCATCGCCACCGCGAAGCCCACGACCGCCGCTCCGGCCGTCAACTCGCTGCGATGTCGTTCGACGTGCGAGCGCCAGTCGGTCGCGCGCGTGACCTCGCCGCGCAGCCGCTCGACCGACACGACCAGCTCGGCGCGGTTGGCTTCGATCGAGTCTCGGATTTCGGCCGGCGTGCGCTGAGCCATCAGTCACTCTCCGCCGGGGGTGTCTGCGCAGCGCTCGTGTCGGGCGGCGCGGGGGACGTGGCAGCGGCAGCGCCTTTGGCATATGCCGTGGCCGGGGTGCCGCTGCCGCGCTCACCCGCCGCGGATGCGTCCGGCTGCGGGGCCGCGGCGCTCGCACCGACGGTCCCCGAGACGGGCCCGGGAACGTCGGCCTGGGTGCCCGAGGAGCCGCGTGCGGGCGGCGCGCTGACGGCGTCGCGGATCTTGCGCGCCTCCTCGATCGCCATGCTCGGCACTGGCGGCGTGCTGCGTTTGACGAATCTCGCGGCGAGCAGCCCGGCGATCACGCCCAGCACCACCAGCAGCGCGGCCATCGCGAAGAAGCCCCAGAAGTAGGTGAAGTCCCCGCCGGGAATGAAGTAGTACAGCAGCCACGCGCAGCCGATCAGCACGAAGATCAGCGCGGTCAGGAGGAACACGCCGGCGGCGGCGCCGACGATCGCGCCGCGCGCGAGCTTGCTCGCCTTTTCGGCGACCTCGGCCTTGGCCAGCTCGATCTCTTCGCGCACCAGCAGCGTGGCGCGCTCTGAGACCTCCGCTATCGCGGTGGCGATGTTCTGCGGCGGCTCGCCGCGGCGCGCACCGTCGGCGCCCTCGCCGCCGGGGGGAGCGGCGCTCATTCCGGCGGGTCCTCGCCGAACACGCGTCTCCAGACGATCGCGGCGGCGCGGTTGGCGAGCACGCTCGCGAGCGCGGCGAAGCCGGCGAGCAGCGCCGAGTACATCAGCCGCTTGACCATGTCGTTCTGCACCACGCGCGCAGTCTATTGCGCGCGGTGGTCGTGGGTGGGCGCCCGCGCGCGCCGCGCGCGGGCCACGTGTGCGCAGGGCGCCGGGCGCCGGCTGCGCTCAGCCGGCGCTCAGCCGCTCTGCGGTGCGCGTCTCCAGCCCACCGCAGACGGTCTCGACGACGAGCCACTTGGCGCGCTCGAAGTGCTCCCCGCCGGACGGCAGCAGCCCGAAGATCCAGCCCGTGAGCAGCTGCTCGATGGCGCCGTAGAAGGCCATCGCGGCGAAGCGCGCATCGATCTCCACCCTGAACTGGCCCGCGGCCTGCGCCTTGCTGACGATTCCGGCGATCAGATCGTACGCTTCGCGGATCTCGCCGAGGTGGGTCTGCCCGAAGGAGTTGGCCGCGCGCGTCACCTCGACGATGATCACCTTCATCAGGTCAGGGTCGTGCTCGTAGCTGTCGATGATGAACGACGCGATCGCGCGCAGCTTGTCGCGCACGGGGATGAGCTCCGCGTCCACCTCGCGGATCAGCTCGAGCATCACGTTCCAGCGCTCGAGGAAGAGCGTGTCGAGCACCTCGTCCTTGGAGGCGAAGTAGTGATAGACGAGGCCATAGGCGACCCCCGCCTCGTCGGCGATGTCCGCCACGCGGCAGGCGTGAAAGCCCCGACGCGCGAACACGCGCACCGCCGCCGCGAGGATCTGGCGGCGCTTTTCGAGCGAGTTGCGCGAGCGCGACGCGACCCGGTTGACGGGTTCGCTCATACGGTCTGCGCCTCCGGCCAGCGGTATGCCTCCGCGCGGCGGTTGGCCAGCGAGGGCAGCTTCAGGCGCACCTCCTGCAGGCGCTGCATGTCGGCCTCCGCGACGATGTGACACTCGGCGTCCGGCGCCTGCGCGAGCACGACCCCCCACGCGTCGACGATCATCGAGCGCCCTCCGGAGTGCAGACCAGCGCCGTGGGCGCCGAACTGGTTGGCCGCGATCACGTAGCACTGGTTCTCGATCGCGCGCGCGCGCAGCAGCACCTCCCAGTGCTCGCGCGTGGTGGCCAGCGTGAATGCGGCGGGCACCGCGATCACCTGTGCACCGGCCACCGCGAGGATCCGGTAGAGCTCGGGGAAGCGCAGGTCGTAGCACACAGACAATCCCAGGCCGATGTCTTGCGCGGTGCGCGAGAGCACGATCTCCTCGCCGGGCTCCTCAAGCTCGGACTCGCAGTAGGAGCGCCCACCGACCTCGACGTCGAACATGTGGATCTTGCGGTAGACCGCGCGGACCTCGCCCGTGCGATCGACGTGCACCGAGGTGTTGGCGAGCTTCTCCTGTCCGGGCACGCGCTCGAGGAAGGATCCCGCGACGATCTCGACGCCGAGCTCGCGCGCGGTGGCGCGCGCCCACCGCAGCGCGGGCCCGTCGAGCGGCTCGGCCGCGGCGCTCACGTCCTCCTCGGCGCCCATCGCGGTCCACTTCTCGGGCAGTACGATCAGCTGCGCGCCATCCGCCGCCGCCGCGCGCGTGAGGCGGTCGGCCGCGGCCATGTTGGCGGAGCGATCGGGAGTGGAGTTGAGCTGGACCGCGGCTACTTTCAGAGAGGCAAAGCATAACCCCAGCCACCGGCCTCCCGGAGCGGCCAACCCCGCGCATGGCTGACGAGCGGCAGCCTGCTCCCTCGCGCGCGGTTCCGAGCGCGATGTTCCGGGGTGCACGCCCACTGAAGCGCTGGCGCTGGGTGGGGATCTTCTGCGAGGAGCTGATGGCGTGCGCCGCGATCGTGCAGATCGGGCCGGCGCGCCAGTCCTTCTGGGCGCTCTATCAGCGACCGCGCGAGCCCGGTCGCACGGCGGGCACGGCGCGCGTGCGCGAGCGTACACGCATGCTCCCGCGGGCACGCAAGCTCGAGCTGGGTCCCGGCGTGCTGAGGATCTCCGACGCGGGCGTCGCGCTCGAGGTCGCACTGCGGGAAGAAGACGGCGTACAGGTGACATGCCCACACGGCGCGGGCGAGGTGTGGACGCGCAAGCAGGCGGGCGTGGACGCCCGCGGGACGCTCTCGCTTGACGGCTCGCCGCCGCTAGCGCTGCGGGCGCGGGCCGTGATCGACGACACGGCGGGCCACCACGCGCGGAGTACCGAGTGGCGCTGGAGCGCGGGCGTGGGCGAGGGCACGGACGGGCGGGCGCTGGCGTGGAACCTCGTGAGCGGGGTGAACGACCCGCCCTCGGGCTCCGAGCGCGCGGTGTGGGTCGACGGCGTGCCCGTGGAGGCTCCCGCCGTCGCTTTCGCGACGGACCTCTCGAGCCTCACCTGCGTGGACGGCTCGCTGCTGAGCTTCAGCGCGGAGGCCGAGCGCGCTCGCCGCGACAGGCTGCTGCTGGTCTCCAGCGACTACCGCGCGCCCTTCGGGAGCTTCTCGGGGACGCTCCCGGGCGCCGTCGCGCTCGCGCGCGGCCTCGGCGTGATGGAGCACCACCGCGCGCGCTGGTAGGGCGGCGCCTCGCGGCGGGTGCGACACCGCAGCGGGTGCGACACCGCAGCGGGCGCGCCTGCACGCGACGGCGCGTTTCAGCCGGCGCGATGACGGCGCAGCGCGGCGAACAGCAGCTTGGAGTGGATCGCGCCGATCAGCTCGCGCAGGGGCTCCACGCCGGCGGCGATGATCTCCAGCGCACGGTCGACCTCGACCTCGCCGGCGAGGCGCCCGAGCAGCGCGCGCAGCTCCTCCTCGACGAGCGGCTCGAGCGCGCGGCGATAGCGCAGCGTGTCGTACACGGTGAAGCCGAGCGTCTCGTCGTAGCCGCCCGCGCGGAAGCTCGCGATCGCCTCGATGATCTTCAGGTCGTCGCGATCGTAGCCGCGACGCGACGGGGTCAGCACGCCGATTTCGGCGAGCCGGTCGAGCACGTTGCGAGGGATGCCGTAGCGCTCCTGCGCGGCGCGGCGGGAGAGCTGCTCGCGCTGCTCTGCGCGCTCGAGCGCACCCTCGAGGATGCGGTCCTCGAGCTCGACGAGCGCACGCACGCGCTCCGGGTCGTCCTGCAGCGCGCCCCTGATCACGCGCAGGGGCAGGAAGCGCTCCTCCTGCAGGCGCTTGATGAGCGCGATCCGCTCGACGTAGGCGGGCGGGTAGTAGGCCATGTTGCGGCTCGTGCGCAGGACGTCCTCGCCGCCGCCGAGCAGGCCCTCGCGCAGGTAGTAGCGGATCGTGCCGGGGCTCACGCCGGTGCGCTCGGCGAGCTCGCTCATGCGCAGGAGCGGCGGCGCAGCGCTGTCAGGCACGGCTCGCCGCCGCGGGGCCCGCGACCGCGCCGCATTCGAGCAGCTCCTGCACCTCGGCGGGGCTGTAGCCGACCCCGAGCAGCGCCTCCTCGGTGTGCTCGCCAAGCGCGGGCCCGGGCAGGCGCGAGTGCTCGGCGGGGGTGCGCACCAGCTTCACGGGCACGCCCAGCTGGCGCACGGGCTGCTCGCGGCCTGGCTGCTGGATCTCGACGACCATCTCGCGCGCACGGACCAGCTCGGAGTCGAGCGCCTCGTCGAGCTCGAGCACGGGCTCCATGCAGCAGTCGTGCTCGCGCGCGAAGGACTCCCACTGCGCGCGCGTGCGCGCCGCGAAGATCTCCTTGACCTGCTCGTGGGCCGCTGAGCCGGGGTGCTCGAACTGCGCACCGATCAGCTCCTCGCGCCCCACGCCGCGGCAGAAGTTCTGCCAGAACTTGGGCTCGAGCGCGCCCAGCGACACCCAGCCGTCGGCGCACTCATACGGGCGGTAGCAGATGAGCGCGCCGGCGAGCGGCAGATCGCCGCGGCGGGGGACCTTGCCGTCGGCGAAGTACGCGCCTGCGACCATGGCGAGCCATGACAGCGCGCCGTCGCTCATCGACACGTCCACCAGCTGCCCCTCACCCGAGCCGGGCCTGCCGGGAGCGCCGTCGCGCTCGCGCAGCGCGGCCATGATCCCGAACGCCGCCATCAGCGCGCCGCCGCCGATGTCGGCGATCTGTCCGGCGGCCTGAACCGGCTCGCCGCCGCGCGCGCCGGTGAGCCCGAGCAGGCCGATCAGCCCGAGATAGTTGGTGTCGTGCCCGGAGGCGTCGCGTTTGGGGCCGTCCTGGCCGTAGCCGCTGATCGCGCACAGGACGACGCCGGGATTCACTTCGCGCATCCGCTCGTAGCCCACCCCGAGGCGGTCGAGCACGCCGGGCCGGAACGATTCAAGGACGACGTCGTGCTCGCGCACGAGCGCGAGGAACGCCTCGCGTCCGCGCTCGTGCTTGAGGTCCAGGCGGATCGAGCGCTTGTTGCGGTTGAGGGCGAGGAACAGCGCCGAGCGCGCGCTCTCGTGGGGGCCGTCGTAGAAGGGGGTCGACCAGCGGATGTAATCGCCCATGCCGGTGTCCTCGACCTTCAGCACCTCCGCGCCGAAGTCCGCGAGCAGCAGTGAGCAGAAGCCGCCGGGCAGCAGTCGCGAGAGGTCGAGCACCCGCACGCCCGCGAGCGGGAGGCTCATGCGGCGGCCCCGCGCTGGGGTATCGCGAGCATCGTGCGGGCCTCCTCCACGCTCGCGGGGCGCCGCCCCACGTCTTCGGTCATCTGCCGCGCCTTGGCGATCAGATCGCCGTTGGAGCGCGCCATCTCGCCATCGGGCAGGTACAGGTTGTCCTCGAGGCCGACGCGGATCGAGCCGCCGAGGCTGAGCGCGGCTCCCACGAGCATCCACTGTTCGCGCGAGATGCCGATCACGCCCCAGTGCGGGCGCGGGCCGCCGGGGGCGCCGGGCGGGATGTTGGCGACCATCGCGGCGAGGTTGAAGGCGCTCGGCGGGATCCCGCCGACCACGCCCATCACGCAGTCGACGTGCAGCGGCTCCTTGAGAACGCCCATGTCGATCAGTGGCGCGAGGCTGCCGACGTGACCGATGTCGAAGCACTCGTGCTCGGGTTTGATGCCCAGCTCGTTCATCGCGCCGAGCAGCTCGATGATCTCCTCGAAGGGGTTGGAGAAGACCATGTTGAAGACGAACGCTCTGCGCGAGCGCGAGTACTTGGCGTAGTTCATCGAGCCCATGTTCAGCGCGGCCACCTCGGGCCGGCACGCGCGCAGGTACTCCACGCGCTTGGCCACCGGCACGCCGATTGTGCCCGTCGAGAAGTTCACGATCACGCGGTCGCCCACCTCGGCGCGGATCGCGTCGCTGATCGCCTGGAAGTCCTCCACCTCGTAGCTGGGGGTGCCGTCCGGTTTGCGCGCGTGGATGTGGATCATCACGCCGCCCTCATCCACGATGCGCCGCGCCTCGGCGGCGTACTCCGCGGGGGTGTACGGGATCGCGGGACACTGCTCGCGGTTGGCGATCGCGCCGGAGATCGAGCAGGTGATGACGACCGGGTCCTCGAGGCTCACTGCGCGCCCCCCTCCACCGCTCCGGCGCCCGCCGCGGGCTCGGGCGTGACCTCGAGGTAGACCGAGGTGAGCGGCGCGGAGAAGATCCGCTCGTAGAGCCGGCGGCCGAGGCCGTAGTTGGCCCTGAGCGCGCGCTCGGCGCGCTCGGCGTCCTGCGCAGGCAGGACGCGCGCCCGGCCCGCGGCGAGCGGGCCCGTCGGCTTCCCCCGCGCCGTGGAGGGCGCGACACGCACGCGCGGGTCGGCGCGGATGCGCTTCACCTTCCCGGCCTGCGCCTCGGTCTGGATGTACACGGCGCCCTGCGCGTCGAGCCCGAACCACACCGGCGTGGGCACCGGCTCGCCGGAGCGGCGAAAGCTCACCAGCAGGCAGTACTTACTCCCGCGCAGCGAGTCGAAGCCCGCCGCGGTGGGCTCGGCCCCCGCGGCCTCGTGGGCCTCGCG
>Ga0209698_10002672_pt1 | contig 20060 bp, 22 predicted proteins | sample LitLauG_LLR_2012_FD_187203 | JGI IMG/M metagenome (GOLD analysis project Ga0209698, IMG submission 187203) | Freshwater sediment microbial communities from Pennsylvania, USA - Little Laurel Run_MetaG_LLR_2012 (SPAdes) (version 2) | ecosystem: Environmental > Aquatic > Freshwater > Creek >...
CGGTTCGGAGCCGTCAAGAGCGAGGCCACTGAGGTGTGAGGCCGCGCCACCTGAGTCGGAGGACCCCACGGGTCAGCCGAGGAGGGTTCCTCAAACGGCGCCGGCCGCGTCGCTTTCGTTCCCGGGGCGTCTCGAACCCCGGGCGACCCTTGTGAGTGATTTCTCAGGAAACTCTCAGCAAGTGCCTACGCTGTCCCCAGCGGCGGGCGCTGGAATGCTCGTGAGCCCCCACACGAGGGCAGCCGCGAACACGAGAGGACCACAGAGATGGGCACGCTCATCGGCAACGAATGGCACCGGACCCGCCGCACGCCGGCTGACCGTCATCGCGGACCACTACCTGTGCCCGCCGCGCGCATAGGCTTGTCGTGATGTCCGAGAGCAACGGCCACCGCGTGCTCGTCGTAGACGACGAGCCGAACATCGTCGAGGTCGTCACGATGGCGCTCCGCTTCCAGGGCTTTGAGGTCGAGGGCGCCGGCACCGGCCGCGAGGCGCTGGCGGCGGTGACGGCGTTCAAACCTCACCTGATAGTGCTCGACGTGATGCTCCCCGACATGGAGGGCTTCGAGGTCGCCGAGCGCCTCGGCGCACAGCGCGCCGGCGTACCGATCATCTTCCTGACCGCCCGCGACGCCACGAGCGACAAGATCCGCGGTCTGACCGGCGGCGGCGACGACTACATGACCAAGCCGTTCAGCCTCGAGGAGCTCGTCGCACGCATCCGCACGATCCTGCGGCGCACGGGGCAGGCTCCCGCCGAGTCCGGCCGGCTGGTGTTCGAGGACCTCGAGCTCGACGAGGAGTCACGCGAGGTGACACGCGCAGGCGAGCCGATCGAGCTGACCGCCACCGAATACCGGCTGCTGCGCTACCTGATGCTGAACCCGCGCCGGGTGATGACCCGGGCACAGCTCCTGGACCATGTCTGGAACTACGACTTCGGCGGCGACGGGCGCGTGCTCGAGACGTACATCAGCTATCTGCGTAAGAAGCTGGACGCGCACGGCCCCTCGCTGATCAAGACAGTTCGCGGCGTCGGATACGCGCTGCAGGCCCCCCGCGGCTGATGGCCTCACTGCGCTCGCGGGTCCTGGTCAGCGTGCTGCTGCTGTCCGCCGCGGGCCTGATCCTGCTCGCTGCCGTCACCTACGCGGAGCAGCGCTCATTCCTCGTCGGGCGCGTCGACCAGCAGGTCAAGGCGGCCGTGCCCGCGATGTCGATCGCGCTGGACCGTGAAGGCTTCGTCCCGCCGTCCCGCGCCAGGACCGGCTCCGCCACGACGAGCGCCGCGGAGAGCACGACGAGCACGCAGCGCGGCCAGGGGCGCGGTAGCGGCCAGGGCGCCGCAGCAAACGGCGGCCGTGGCGCGGCCGTCGAGGTCGGCCCCGAGCCGAATCTGCCGCCCGGCACATACGGGCAGCGGATGGAAGCGGACGGGAAGGTCCTCGGGCACACGCTGATCACCTACGGGCAGACCGCTCCGGCGGCACCGAAGATCCCCAGGCACCCGCCCGTCGGCCGGCTGTTCACGGTGGACTCCGTCGGAACCTCGGGCCTGCACTACCGCGCGTATGTGAGCCGTGACCCCGAGGACCGTGGCCTGACCCTCGTCGCCGTCCCGCTGCACGAAGTCGAACAGACCCTCACCCGACTGCTGATCGTCGAGGGGCTGCTGATCGCGGGCGTGCTTGCGGCGCTCGGTGTCAGCGCGTTCTTCGTCGTGCGCCTCGGACTGCGTCCGCTGGACCGCATGGAGGTCACCGCCGGCGCGATCGCGGGCGGCGAGCTCTCCCGCCGCGTGAGCCCGGCGACGACCAAGACCGAGGTCGGTCGCCTCGGCCTCGCCCTGAACGCGATGCTCGACCGCCTGGAGCAGGCGTTCGCGAAGCGCACCGAGAGCGAAGAGCGGCTCAGGCGGTTCCTCGCGGACGCATCACACGAGCTCCGCACGCCGCTCGCGTCGATCCGCGGCTATGCGGAGCTGTTCAGGATGGGCGCCACCGAAGACCGCGAGGGGACCGAACACGCGATGCGGCGGATCGAGGAGGAGTCCGAACGCATGGGTGTCCTGGTCGAGGACCTCCTCACGCTCGCGAGGCTCGACGAAGAGCCCGAGCCGCGGCGCGAGCGCGTCGACCTCGCCGCCCTCGCGTCGGACGCCGCGCTCGACGCCCGCGCGACCGCACCCGAGCGCTCGATCGACGTCACCGCGCCTGATGAAGCGATCGTCCTCGGTGACTCCCACCAGCTCAGGCAGGTGCTCGCAAACCTGCTGCGCAACGCTCTCGTGCACACCCCCGCCGGGACGCCGATCGAGGTCTCCGTCGCCCGCGAGGGAAGCGACGTCGTCCTGAGCGTGCGCGATCACGGCCCGGGGATACCCGCAGGCGCCCACGAGAGCCTGTTCGACCGCTTCTGGCGGGCGGAGGCGGGCCGCGGGAGGGGCAAGGCCGGAGCGGGGCTCGGACTGGCGATCGCACATGACGTGGTGCTCGCCCACCACGGCACGATCAGCGCGCATGACGCGCCCGGGGGCGGCGCGCTGTTCCTCGTGCGGCTGCCCGCCGCCGTCACACAGAGGGCCACCGCACACGCCTCGTGAGGGTGCCCGGGCGCTCTCAGCCTCCTCTCAGGCGGGTCCAACGGAGCGCTGAGGGTGCCTGTCAATACTCAGTGGAGTAAGGCATCAGCAACCCGAAAGGCTCCCGATGACACTCTCGCTCGCAATCGCCCTCAACATCATCTTCGACGTCGCCATCGTCACCGCCCTGGCGTACGTCATGTCCCGTGCAGGCAAGCTCGCGCCGCACACCTCGATCGCCGGCGCCAATCCCGCGCCGGTAACCGTGGCGCCCCTAGCCCGCCGCCAGCGGCCCGCCCGCGCTGGCTCCAGCCGCACCCCGGTCGCCGCCTAGGCGCACCGAACGCAGAGCGCAGCACCGCCGCCGCCCGTCCCCCCCGGGCGGCGGCGGCCGTTAAGGCTCCGCCACGCCGGGCGCTCCGCGGGTGCCGCCAAACCCTCATTCACGGCCCAGCGTTCTCACAGCAGGCTCTCAGGTTCACCGTCTTTGATGAACACCATGACCTCCATCCTTCACTCCTCCCTCGCAGCGACCGCCGTCGGCCCGCACCTGTTCTGGATCACCAGCCGCGCCGCGGGCATCGCCGCGCTGCTGCTCTCGAGCCTCGCCGTCTGCATCGGCCTGCTGATGGGCGGGCGCATGTCCAAGGGCCGCCGGCCGGACCTGCGCGTCACGCACGAGGCGCTGTCACTGGCGACGCTCGCCGCGCTCGCCGTCCACGGCCTCACGCTCATCGGGGACAGCTTCCTGCACCCGACCCTCACCGAAGTCGCGGTCCCGTTCGCGGGCTCCTACAAGACCCTCTGGACCAGCACCGGGATCATCGCCTTCTGGATGATGCTGCTGCTCGGCCTGTCCTACTACGCCCGCACCAAAATCGGCATGCAGCGCTGGCGCGTCCTTCACCGCTTCACCGCGGTCGCATGGGTGCTCGGTGTCGTGCACTCGCTCGGGATGGGCACCGACGCCGGGCAGGCATGGTTCCTGGTGATGACGGCGATCGCGGTGGTCCCCGCCACCGCCCTGCTGCTGGTGCGCTGGTTCTCCCACCCGCGCACCGGTGGCGTGGACGCGAGGGGTGCGGCATGAACGCCCGCGTCCTGATCATCGGCGGCGGCCTCGCCGGCCAGCGCTGCGCCGAGACGCTTCGGCGCAGCGGCCACGAGGGCCCGATCACGATCGCCTGCGAGGAGCCCCACAGGCCCTACGACCGCCCGCCGCTCTCCAAGGAGGTGCTGCTGGACGAGGTCGCCGAGGACTCAGTCAGCTTCAGGCCCGAGGACTGGTATCAGCAGAAGGGCATCGAGCTGCGCCTCGGAGCACCCGCGGGCGCGCTGGACACCGGACGGCGGCTCGTGCAGCTCAGCGACGCCAGCGAGCTCCCCTATGAGCATCTGCTGATCGCGACCGGGAGCCGGCCGCGGCGCCTGCCGAGCCTCGATGGCTTTGAGAACGTCAGCTCCCTTCGCACGCTCGAGGACTCGCGGCGCCTGCGCCAGGTGCTGAGGCCCGGGGCGCGGCTGCTGGTGATCGGGGCCGGCTTCATCGGGCAGGAGGCCGCGTCCGCGGCGTGCGCCGCCGGCGCCGAGGCGACGATCGTCGAGGCCGGCCCTGCGCCACTCAGCACGATCCTCGGCAACGAGGTCGGCGGCTGGTTCGCGGAGATGCACCGCGCGCGCGGGGTGCGGGTGCTGCTCGGAGAGCAGGTCACGCAGGTCCATGGCTCGCGGCGGGTCGAGTCCGTCACGCTCGCCGGCGGCGAGCAGATCGCCTGCGACCACATCCTCTTGGGCGTCGGCGTGCAGCCGAACCTGGACTGGCTGCCCGAGGACGACTTCGACCGCCGCGGCGTGCACACCGACGCCGACGGCAGGACCGCCGTGCCGGGCGTCTACGCCGCAGGCGATGCGGCCGCGCTGCTGGACCCGGTGCTCGGGCGCCGCGTGCCCGGAAACCACTGGGAGAGCGCCGCCCGCCAAGGCACGCGCGCCGCGAAGGCGATGCTGGGCCTGGACCCCGGCCCGGCGACCGTCTCGAGCTTCTGGAGCGACCTGCACGGGACCCGCATCCAGTATCTCGGGCACGCCCCGATCGCCGACAGCGTCACCTACGACGGCGACCTCGCCGCACTCGACTTCACGGCCACGTTCACCCTTGAAGAGCGCCCCGTGGCGGTGCTCCTCGCCGGCCGCCCCCGAATGCTCCCGCAGGCGCGGGAGCTGCTCGCAAACAGCAACTAAGGAGAAACCGATGGCATACGTAGCGCACGTGGACGAGAACACCTGCTCAGCCCACGGGGACTGCGAGGAGCTCGCACCCGAGATCTTCCGCCTCGACGACGTCGCGGTCGTGATCGGCACCGGGCAGGACGAGCTGATGCTCGAGGCGGCACGGGCATGCCCGGCGGTCGCGATCAGCATCACCGACTCCGACACGGGCCAGCAGATCTACCCCTGAGCCGGCGCCCCTCACGCAAACACTCAGGATCCTCTCAGCATCGCTTCAGCTGCCTCATAGGAGGCGGGCCGACACTGATCTGAAGCCACACCCCCGCCCCGAACGAGCCACCAGGAGCATTTTTGAATGAGCGACTCACCGTCCACCCCACCGTCATCTAGCGACTCGGCGATGCGCGCCAAGGCGCTCGCGGCTGCCCGCCGCGAGGCGATGGCAAAGCGCGCCCGGCGCATCCGCCGCTCGATCGTGCTGATCTCGAGCGCCTTCTTCATCGCCGCGTTCCTGGCCATCTCCGTGCAGCTCGCGTCCGGCCACGACCCGTCCCTGGCGGCCGCGGAAGCGCGCCGGGCAGCGGCCGCGAACCTGGTCGCCAGCAAGACATCGGAATCGCCGAGTGCCCCGGGCGCGGAAACGCCCCACACCGAAGGCGGCGATGACTCCGGCTCCGGCGAAGGGACGGCCGCGACGCAGACCGAAGCATCCTCCTCGGCACCCGCTCAGAGCAGCGAAGAACCGGCGCCCGTCACCACCTCGCAGTCATGAGTGCCCGCGAGGCGCAGCAGGACTTCGCCTGCTTCGGCTCGCGTGCCACGGTGATCGTCGAAGGCGACGGGCCGGACGGCTCAGCCGAAGCCGCGGCGCTTGGCGCACGGCGCACCCTGCTCGAATGGCATGACCGCTTCACCCGCTTCGAGCAGGACAGCGAGCTCAGCCTGCTGAACGCGGACGAGCGCGAGACGGTGCCGGTGACGGCGCTGATGGCGCGCTTCGCGTCCTCGGTCGTGCGGGCCGGCTCCATGAGCCGCGGCCTGGTCGACGCAACCCTGCTCGAGGAGATCCGCAGCGCCGGCTACGGCACAGACATAGCCGAGCCGCTCGGGTTGACGCGCGCGCTCGCGCTCGCCCCCCCGCGCGCGCCCGCCGGCGCCTCGAGCTCACAGGGCTGGAGGCTCGTGAGCGTCGACGAGGAGGCCTGCACGATCACCCGCCCGCCGGGCGTGATGCTCGACAGCGGCGGGATCGCGAAGGGCATGTTCGCCGACGTGATCGCCGAGCAACTGTCGAGGCATCCGGCGTTCGCCGTCAACTGCGCCGGGGACCTCGCGCTCGGAGGCTCACGTGGCGTTCCCCGCGAGATCAAGGTGGAGAGCCCGTTCGACGGGAGCACCCTTCACACATTCACCTCGCCGAGGACCGGCGTCGCGACCAGCGGCATCGGCCGCCGCAGCTGGCTCGGGACGGACGGCCTCCCCGCCCACCACCTGCTTGACCCGGCGACCGGCCGGCCCGCTTTCACTGGCGTCGTGCAGGTGACGGCGCTCGACCCCGAGGCACTCACAGCCGAGGTGCGCGCCAAGGCCGCGCTCCTCAGCGGACCGGCCAGGGCCGGCGGGTGGCTCACCCACGGCGGCGTGATCGTCTTCGATGACGGCTCCCACCAGGTAGTCGCCCCTCCACCCTCGATCTCGCTCAGCGACCTCTCAGGGTTCGCCGACGCCGCTCGCACACACGCGGGCAAGGATGGATGACATGACAACCACATCCCCACACACAGAAGCCCCGCCCGCAGCCTCCCCCGCGACTGCCGCAGAGGACCCCCAGGTCGAGATCGTAATCCCGGTCTACAACGAGCAGGACGTGCTCGCCGACAGCATCCACCGCCTCCACGAGCACCTTCAGCGCAGCAGCTCGTTCACCTTCCAGATCACGATCGCCGACAACGCCAGCACCGACGGCACGCTCGCCCTCGCACGCAGTCTCGAACGGGAGCTGCCCGGCGTGCGTGTCCTGCACCTCGACCTCAAGGGCCGCGGGCGCGCGCTGCGCGCCGCGTGGGGAACGAGCCGCGCAGCGGTCGTCGCATACATGGACGTCGACCTCTCAACCGACATCTCCCACCTCGAGGATCTCGTCAGGCCGCTGCTCGATGGCCACGGTGACATCGCGATCGGCTCGCGGCTCGCCCCCGGGGCGCGCGTGACCCGCTCCGCGCGGCGCGAGATGATCTCGCGCACCTACAACATGATCCTTCGTCTCGCGCTCGGCGCGGGCTTCTCAGACGCGCAGTGCGGGTTCAAGGCCTGCCGGCGCGTGGTCATCCAGGACCTGTTGCCCGAGATCCGGGACGAGCAATGGTTCTTCGACACCGAGCTGCTCCATCTCGCCCAGCGGCGCAAACTCTCGATCCACGAGGTGCCCGTCGCGTGGGTCGAGGACCCCGACTCGCGTGTCGAGATCCTCGCCACTGCCCGTGAGGACCTGCGCGGCGTGATGCGCCTTCGCCGTGAGCGCGGCGATGGGGAGAGCCGGCCGCGACTGCCTGCCCTGAGCGGCCACCACGCCTGAGCGCCCGCCGTCATACTCGCGGCGATGCGAGCACTCGTGCAGCGCGTCAGCCGCGCCGAGGTCCGGGTCTCCGGGCGGACGGTGTCGTCGATCGGCCCGGGGCTGCTCGTCCTGCTCGGCGTGACGCACGAGGACACCGAGCAGACCGCCGAGCGGCTCGCGGAGAAGGTGCGGGCGCTGCGCGTGTTCCCCGACTCCGCCGGGCAGATGAACGAGCCCCTCGGCGACCGCGGGATCCTCTGCGTGAGCCAGTTCACCCTCTACGGCGACGCGAGCAGGGGCAACCGCCCGAGCTTCACCACCGCGGCACGGCCGGAGGTCGCCGAGCCGCTCTACGAGCGCTTCTGTGAGCGAGCGGGCGCCCTGCGCGGCGTGTTCGGCGCCGACATGGAGGTCGAGATGGTCGGGGACGGTCCCGTCACGGTGATGCTCGAGCGCTGAGCGCTCACGGCGCGGGCATGGTTCCCTGAAATGCCTGCGAGCCGGCGCTGCCCGCGACCTGCGCGCCGGCGGCCGTGCCGCCGGTCGTCCAGGTCGCCGTCAGGACGGCCTTCGCAAGCCCGGCGGCGGACACCGTCAGCGAGGCGCTGACGTCCTCCCCGTCAACGGGTATCGGCGACGGCGTCAGCGTCACGGTGCCGCTGACGCGCACCCCTGGCACGAGCTGATCGCCTGCGAGGGTGAGCAGCGACCCGCCGCGGCTCGAGCTGACCGAGCCCCCGTGCAGCCCGGAGTCGCGGGCCGCTTCGATCGCGCGATAACGCGCGATCGCGTCGCCGGCCGTGGACACCGCCGCCGCGGCGAGCCGCAGATCCGCCTCCGGGGCCGTGCTCCCGGCCGCCTGCGCGATCGGCGGCTGATCCGCCAGCGAGGGCGCATACACGCCGACGGCGTGGATGGCGGGCACGAGCGGCGCACATGACGCGTCCAGGGTGTCGATCGCCCTCGGTGCGCCGACGAAGCGCTGGATCAGCGTCGAGCCGCAGATGGTGTCGCCCTCCCCGACGACGTGGGTGGCGTTCGCGAGCTCGATGAAGCGGGCGTGACCGCCGAGCAGAGCCAGCACCTTCGGTGCGTCGACGGGCGGCGTCCAGGTGTCCAGTTCGCCGCCGAGGATCAGCACCGGCATGCTCGCGGGGAGCAGCGGGGCCGGGCCCGCGACCGGGGGCTGGGCGACCGTCGGGCTCGGCCACCGCGCGCACGCGCTGTAGGCCTCGGTGTTCTGGTCCTGCGAGAGCCACTCCGAGGTCGTGAACGGACTGAAGGTCGCCGCCGGGAGCGCTCCTTCGGCTTCGGCGAGCTCGGACAGCCGCGTCTGTGGGCTCGCGCCCATTTCGAACAGCTGCGGATAGTCAAGGCATGAGACGGCGAGGTACAGGCCGGCGGAGTACTGCCGCGGGGCAATCCCGAAATACGCCTCGTCTTCGAACAGGCGCTGCGCGTAGAGGCGCAGCAGCGGCGCGGGATCGCCTCCTTGCAGCAGCGCCCGCGCGGAGGCGTCAAGGCCCCTGTAGATCGCCGCGTCGCCGGCGGCGTCGTTGAGGAGGTCGACGAGCCCGACCACGTCCATCGTGACCCGTTCGCGGGCCCCGGAGGGGCCCGGCACGACGGCGGACACCGGGTGTTCGCGCAGGCTCTGGGCGAGCATCGCGATCCGCGGCCACGAGGCACCCGGCGCGGCCTGCGCGCAAGCGGGCGCGCGGCTGCACGCCGTGTCGAAGTCCGCCTGCATCGAGGCCTCTGTGCTCCTGTACCACGGATCCAGCCCCAGGCTCGGGTAGGTGGAGTCGAGCGTGACGCTTCGGATCAGCCGCGGATATCGCGCGGCGAACACCTGCGCGAAGAACGAGCCGTAGGAGTCCCCGTAGAGGTCGACCCTGCCGAGGCCCAGCGCGCCGATCACCGCCGCGAGGTCCTGCGCCGCGGCCGCGGACGTGAACAGGTCCGAGCCGTGGACGGGTGCCCCGCCCGGGTAGTGCCAGCGGCTGTTCAGGCTCGCGGCGCAGGCCGCCGCCGCCTGCCGGAACGCTTCGCTTGCGGTCGGCCCGGAGAAGTTCTGAAGTTCCGGGCAGCTGACCGGGCTCGAGCTGCCGGTACCGCGGTTGTCGACCGTGAGCATGTTCCAGTGCGCGAGCACGGGCCCGTACATCGCGGCGTAGTACGGGGCTGAGCCGGTTGACGGGTAGCCGGGCCCTCCCTCGACCGGGACGACGGTCCCGGAGGCGGCCCCGGCCGCGCCGGCAGGCTCAAAGCGGTAGGCGATCCGGATCGCCGGGCCGGCCGCTGCCGCGTGATCGAGCGGGACCGCGAGGGTTCCGCAGTAGGCGGGCGGGGCGCTGGCGCAGCGATGCAGGGTCTGCGTCCCGACACGCAGCGTCGCAGGTGCGGCGAGATGCGCGGCGGGTGCCGCAGGAGCGCCCGCGAGGCACGCCGCCGCTGTGCACGCCGCCGCCGCGGCGAGCTTCAGGCGGCTCATCCTCCAGCTCTCCAGCACACGGACCACTCCCTCGGTCGACGCCCTGCGCGGCAGTGTAGCCCGGCCGCACCGGGTCGGCGCCTGCCGCCGCCGCGCACGGGAGGATTCCCGCGTGCAGATGACCGCACCAGAGCCGAATAGGAAGGGCGACCGGCTACTTCCGTGGATCGCCGCCGAGCGGGCCTTCAGGGCGTTCGTGCTGCTGGTGATCGGGATCGTCCTGGTCACGCACCCGCACACGAACTGGGCCACCGAAATCCAGAGAGTGATCCAGAAAATGGGACTCAACCCCAAAGAGAACTGGATCCGGAAACTGCTCGACAAGATCGCGAGCATCGGGCCGAGCCGCAACGTGATCTTCGGGCTGATCGCGCTCGCCTACGGAGCGCTGGAGGGAGCCGAGGCCTACGGCCTGTGGAAGCGGCGGCGCTGGGGCGAGTGGCTGACGGTGATCGCAACCTCACTGCTGTTCGTTCCCGAGGTCTGGGAGCTCACGAAAAGCGCCACCTTCCTGAAGGTCGGCGCGCTGCTCGTGAACATCGCGGTCGTCGCGTACCTGCTCTGGCGCATCCGCCGCGATCGCGGCGGGGAGTCCGGGAACGCGGTGCAGGCGGCGCCCTGAGCGCAGACACGGGGCGGCACGGCCGGCTCGGCCATGCGCCCCGCTCCGCCTGGCGCAGAGCCTCCGGGAGGATGGAGGCTCGCGCAGCAGCTACTTGACGGTCGTCGTGCAGCCCGCCGTCTTCAGCGCCTTGTTCGCTGCGCTCTTCTGTTTGGCGGTCGCGTGCGAGTGGTTCTTCTTGAACGTCTTGGCGTACGAGCTGCACTGGGTCTTGGTCCAGTGCTTCGATGTCGAGGCCATCGCGGGCGCACCGATGCTGGCGAGGCTGATGGCGGTTGCGACTGCTGTGGCTGCGATCCGTTGCTTGGTGATCATCTGATCTCCTTTTCCGATGTGGACGACGTAGAGGAGATCCTCGTTCCGGCCCGTAAAGCGAGCCTTCGCGGAGCGTGAGATGACACCCACTGTGGGAGGACGCTAATCCGGCGCCTGTGCAGGGCTTTCACGACCTACGGGGCGTGGTCGGAGAGCCCGCCGGCAGCCCAGATCAGCTGCCGGGCGCGGAGGAGATCGATTCGCTCGTGATGATCGCCGCCGGCCCCGTGAGCTCCTGGATGACGGCCAGCCACCGCACACACGCGCCGGGGTCGTCGATGACTGTCGTGATCATCGGCGCGTGACGTCCGAGCGCCGCGATGCGTTCCCCGGAGGGCGCCGAGGGACCGTCGTAGCCCCACTGCCCGCGCAGCGTGCTGGCGCCGGGCGCTCCGGCTCCGCGCAGGGCCCGCACGATCGCCTCGTGGAGCGTGCGGCCGCCGCGACGCTCGTCCTCGCCCGCGTAGACCGCGAGGCGGCAGAGATCCGAGCTCACTCCAGCCGCGCCCGCCGCAATGCCCTCCCCTGCCGGCCCGCATACCCGTGCGTCCCGCGCGACCACAGGAGCCGACGGCAGCTCGCGTGAGATCCGATCCGCGGCCGACGCCGCCTCATCGCGCCCGCCGACGCCGATGATCAGCATCGGCACGCGCGCGTTGCCCGCGAAGAAGCGCGCGCGACGGCGCTCGCCGCCGGCCGTTCCGTCCACCCCGAGCAGCGCCGTCGAGCTGTGCATGCCGCACGCCCTCATCCACTCGACGACCAGCTCGTGGGCGTATCGGCCGTTGAGGCGCTCACGTCGGGCGACGATCACGCCCAGGCGCACCGCGGCACCGCCCACCGCTCCGGCGGGGCGCGGCCCCGCGACCGCCCGTGTCAGAGTCTCGATCGTTGACAGGCCGCCGCTGCCGAGGGGGCGCAGGTGTGCCGCCAGGTCCCGGACCGCACCCGGCTCGTCGATCGCGAGGAGCGCCATCGGGAGGTCTTCGGAGAGCGTCAGCAGACGGTCGGTCCTCAGCGCGTGCTTCGCGCCGAAGCCCTCCGCTCCGCGGAGCAGCACGCTCCAGCGCACGGAGCGTTCCTCGCACGCCTGCATCAGCGCGTCGGCCCTCAGCGCGCGGCCGACACGGTCGCGCTCCCCGAAATGGACGGTGAGGGCTGACAGCTCGCTCACAGCAGCCCCCCGAGGGCGCGGCCGAGCGCGACGGCGCCCAGGCCGAGCGCGAGGCTGAGCAGCAGGTTCAGCACGGCCGGGCTGCGCAGGCCGTCCTCGGCCAGGCGGTGGGCCTCCAGCTGCCATGTGGAGAACGTGGTGTAGGAGCCGATCACCGCGGTCCCGGTCAGCAGGTACTCGTCGTGGCCGAGCGCGGCACCGGCCAGCACGCCGAGGATCAGCGCCCCGCTGACGTTAACGGCGAGGGTCCCGAGCGGAAAGCGCGAGAGGGTGCGCGCCGACACGAGCGAGTCGACACCGAAGCGGGCGAGCGCGCCGAGTCCGCCGAGCACACAGACTCCCGCCCAGAGCACGACCGAGCTCACCCGAGCAGCCTCCCGCGGCGGGCCATCTTCGTCGCGAGCTCGATCGCTGCCACGCCGAGGACGACGCTCGCTGTGGCGTAGGCGCAGGCCAGCACCACGTCGCCTCCTTCGAGCATCGTGAGCACCTCAAGTACGAGCGTGGAGAACGTCGTCAGCGCGCCGCAGAATCCGGTGGCGAGCAGCGCCCGCAGATACATCGTCGGCGGCAGGCGCTCCTGCAGGCGGGTGATCAGCCATGCGAGCAGGAGCGCGCCGGCGATGTTCGCGCTGAACGTCGCCCACGGCCACACACCGGGGTGCACGGGAAAGCCCTGCTCGAGACCGGCGCGCATCCCGGCGCCGAGGCAGCCGCCGACGAAGATGGCGGCGAGCTCGCGTGTGTCCGCGCCCGGCCGCGGCGCGGTGTCGGCTGTGCGGTGCTCTGCGGAGATGTGCCGTGCGCGTTCCACGATGTGCCCTCACTGCGTTCGAAGTGACGGTGACGTAGAAGCCATCAGCGGCACGAGCCGCGGTTATGGAGCGGGCCTCATCGCTGCGGCGAGAAGGATACCGGGCGCGTGATGTGTATCGCCGAGCGCGAACCGCCCGGCCGAACTGATAGACCCCGCCCGATGAGCGAGCCGGCGAACGGAGAGGCTCCCCGCCGCCGCTGGCGCCGTGGGCACACGGCGGTCGCGCTCACGGTCCTGCTGCTCGCGGCCGCTGTCGGGCTCGGGCTCGCGAGCCTTGACCTGCCGAAGGTGGGTGAAGCGCTCGTCGGCGCCAGCCCCGGGTGGATCCTCGCCGCGATCGCGCTGATGGCACTGTCGCTGCTGATGCGCTCGGTCTCCTGGCAGCAGACGCTGCGCGCCGCGCTGCCCGACACGCCGATGCCGTGGCCCCCCGTGGTGCGCGCGACGATGATCGGGGTGATGGCCTCCGCCGTCTTCCCGGGCCGCGTCGGAGAGCCGCTGCGGATCGTGGTGCTCTCCCGCAGGCTCCAGGGCTCGAGCCGCCGGCTCGTGCCGATCGTCGCCGGCACCGTCTTCTCACAGACCCTCATCAACCTGCTCGCACTTGCGCTGCTCGCGACGATCACGGTCACCGAGGTACCCGCGCTGCATGGCCACCTGAACGGGATCGCCGGCGTGCTGATCGTGCCGGTGCTCGTGGCGGTGCTCGTGGTCGCGGGGCCGCGGCTGCTCGGGATCGCGGCTCGCTCGCGCTGGGCCCGGATGCGGCGCTGGGCGGAGGCGATCACGGGCGGCCTGACGCTCGCGCGCCGCGGGCTGGTGGTGTTCGCCCGGCCGCGTTACGGCGCCGGCGCCGTCGCCGCGCAGCTCCTCGCGTGGGCTCTGCAGTGGCTCGCGTGCTACACGGTGATCCTCGCGCTCGGGCTGCAGGGTCACGCCACGCTGGTCACCGCCGCCGCGATCCTGCTCGCGGTCAACGTCAGCGCGGTGCTGCCCGCGACGCCGTCGAATGTGGGCGTCTTTCAGGCTGCGTGCCTGGCGGTGCTCGCGGCGTTCGGCATCGGAGCCGGGCAGGGTCTGGCCTACGGGATCATCCTGCAGGCGGTCGAGGTGATCACGGCTCTGATGCTCGGGGTCCCCGCGCTTCTCCGCGAGGGCCTCAGCTGGAGCGACATCCGCACTACCGTGACGAGCCAGCCGGACCTCGAGGAGCAGGCCGAGCCGGAGTAGCGCGTCAGGACGCCGGAGCCCAGCCGTGAAGCGCAGCTGCGACCTTGCGCAGGGCAACAGCGGCACGCATCACGCCGGGTACCGCCTGCACCCTCATCAGCTCGTGCGAGGGGCTGTCCAGAACGACGCGCACGACTCCGAACGGGCGCTCGCCGGCTCCCGCCGCGAGCCAGACGGACTCCATGTCCACGCCGATCGCCCCTCCGGCATGCAGCTCGGCACGGCGCTCCCCGAGCGCGAGGCGCGACACGCAGACGATCCGGCCGGCGCGGACCTTCATGCCCCTGCCCGTGAGGCGATCGACGAGCTCGGCTGCGAGCAGGCATCGGACACTGTCCTCCGGGTGGCCTTCATCGGCAGCGGCGAACACCTCCTCGGCGACGATCACTTCGCCCGGGACCGACTGATCGTCCAGCCCTCCGCAGAATCCCACCACCAGCATCGCGTTCGCGCGCCTGCGAGCGAGGTCCCCGGACGCCGACCGTGAGCGCTTCGGGCCCATTCCCGTCTTGCGCACGAGCGACCCCCGCGAGGCCGATGAGATCAGGGCCGCCTCGACGCGCATCGGCGCGGCGATCAGCAGCTCGCCCCGGGATGCCGTCACGGCGCCACCGTGGGCGTGCCCGGCGCGACGAGCACCTCGGGATGGGCGAGCGTGATGACGTGGCCGCGGAGCACCGCCTCGGGCACCGCGACGGGCTGAGCGGAGCGGAACCGGTAGGTGATCAGGCCGTCGACGTTCGACCGGGAAACGAGATGGAATCCGGGCGCGGGCGGCTGCGCGGCCGATTCGCGCAACGGCGCGTAGCCGGTCTCGACGATTTCCTGCACGACGGCGCTGGAACCGGGGCGCAGGTTGTGAAGCGGGGGGATGTAGTACTCGAGCGGCGCCGAGCCGAGCTCGACCGTGGTGATCGCGCGGGAGCCGTGCGCGGGCCCAATCGCGCTCGCCACCCCTTGCCAGTTGCCGCGCTGCAGGCGCGGGCTCAGATTCACGTCCACGGTGATCATCAGGAATGCGAGCGCGATCGTAGCCGCGAGCGCGGTCCCCCACCTGCCGGTCGGCGGCGAGACGACGAGGATCGCGACCAGCGCCGTGACCGGGATCATCGCGCCGACCAGGTTCCGCGGCGCGAGGTAGTCGGCTCCGGCCGCGGCGAGCCCGAGCGGGATCAGGACGCCGCCCGCCGCGACCGCGAGCGCCGCCCCCGAGCCGCGGCGCGCCCGGCGCGACTCCTCGTCCTCCCCCTCACCGCCGGCGCGCGGACGGCGCAATGTGGGCGCGATGTCGAGCATCAGCCAAGCTCCATAGCCGGCGCCGGCGAGCAGCGGCAGCAGGACGAGCGCCTGCACGCCGTGGCCGAGGGGCTCTCCGGAGGTGCCGAGGAGGTAGTACTGCAGGATCGCTTCGATCCGTTCGGAGAGCGGCCACTGCCCGATCCACTGGGTCCCGTGCCCGCCCTGGGCCGAGATGAGCGGCAGCAGCGCGAGCCCGACCACCACGAGGACCCCCGTGGCCCACACCGCGGTGCGCCTGCTCTCGCGGCGGAGCAGCAGGATCAGGACCATCGGTATCAGCAGGAACACGGCGAAGTAGTGGGTCAGCATCGCGAGCGAGCCGGCGGCCGCGAACAGGGCCATGCGGCCGCCCGTCGGGCTGTTCAGGGCTCTCGCGAAGCAGAGCATCGCGAGAGCTGCCATCAGGATGAACAGGCCGTACACGCGCGCCTCCTGCGAGTACCAGACGAAGAGGGGGTTGACCGCCACCAGCAGCGCGCAGAGGTTCGCGGCTCGCCGGCCGGCGAGCTCGCGGCATATCCCCCACGCGACGGGCACGGTCGCGATCCCGGCGAGCGCGGACGGCAGCCGCAGGGCGAACGCTCCGGTGCCGAGGATGCGCGAGTCGACCCACGCGGTCAGATACCAGAGCGGCGGCGAGTTCTCGGTGTGCACCATCGAGTGGAGCGTGGCCGAGAGACTCGGATGAAGGACGTGGACGGGCGTGAACGCCTCGTCGTACCAGAAGCTCTGCAGGCCGAGTGTCGGCAGCCGCAGCAGCGCCGCGAGGAGGGTGATCGCGGCCAGTGGCCACCAGCGCGGCAGCCTCGTGGCCGCCGCCGCGGGGGCGGCCACTGCCCCCGGCGCGCTCATCCCGGGCACAGGCTCCGCACGTATTCGTCACCGAAGCAGCCGTAGCGGAGCGCGCGCTCGTCTTCGGCCTTCGGCGGGAGCATCCACCCGCCGTGGATCGTGCGCTTCCCGCCGACCTGCGGGCCCCAGATCACGAGACAGATCTGCGTGGTGGCTTTCGGCGCGCCGGGAGCGGTGTTCCCGCACACCACCTCCCGCTTGGTCTGGCTGCCGAGGAGTTCCTGGTCGATCGAGACGCTGTGGTAGTTGTGCCCGGTGTAGGCGCGCCACGTCTGCAGGTCGGCAACCAGGCGTTTGTTGACGGTCGCCTGCCTGGAGAGGTCGTTGACGGTCGCGATCAGCAGGATCAGGCCGACGAGCACCAGGACCGTCGTCTCGATCAGCCTCAGCTGGCCGAGGCCCGGGTCCTCGCTGCTGCGCGGCCGCAGCCATGGGGGAAGGCGCGCGAAGCGCGCGTCATCGCGGTCGGGGGCAGCGCTCGCGCTCATTGCACCGGCACCAGCAGCGGAGAGACCTGGTGGAGGATGAACAGCCCCTGGATCGCGAGCGTCGCGACGAGCAGGCGGCGGTCGCGGCTGATCACGGCGAGCGGCAGCGGCCACAGGATGTACCAGGCGAGCAGCCAGGTGCTCGTGACCGATATCGCCAGCAGCGTCCAGCCTGACGCCGCCACCCAGTCGTAGCCGCGCCAGGTCCGCCACATCAGGTGCAGGACGATCACGACGAGCGCCGCTTTCAGCAGGTCGTGGTCGATCGGGAACACTCCCGGCTTGCCGAACAGGTGGGCTATCTCGGTCGCGAAGCTGTCGGTCGAGACGAATGCCGCATCCCGGTTCAGCGCCGCGACGACGTCGATGCCGTGAACACCGAAGGCGATGTACCCGATCACGGCCCCGAGCACGAGCGCGGCGAGCGCGCCGAGCACGGGAGCCAGGCGCCTGCGCGAGAGGATCATGAACGGCAGCAGCGCGGCGACGGTCGCCTTCACGAGCGCGCCCATCACGATCGCGCCGCCGGCCCAGGCTTCCCTGCCTGCGCTCCTCGGCTGCCGGATGCTCAGCGCGACCGCGAACATCATGATCAGCATCATCAGCAGGTCGTTGTGGGCACCGCCGAGCCCATAGATCACGTAGATCGGGTTCACGCCGACCGCCAGCGCGGCGAGCGCCGGGTCCAGGCCGCGTTCGCGTGCGCAGCGCCAGATCAGCACGAGCGTGCCGAGGCTCGCGAGCAGCGCCATCAGCTTCATGCCCCAGAGCGCGCCGACGACCCCGAGCGGCGCGAGCGGGTAGGAGATCAGCGTGTAGATCGGGCCGTATGCCGTCGCGACCCTGCGCCAGTCGTGCCCGACGTACGCGAACACGGGGTCGCTCTTGATCGCGGCGGGGCCGTGCAGATACGGGTTCAGGCCGTGCTCGACCCCCATTCTCGCGTAGGCGATGTAGCTGAACACGTCGGTCGAGATCAGGATCGGGCCGACGAACACGATCAGATGCAGCACGCCGATGAGGGCGATCGTGGCGCGAGTCGACAGGCGCGCCTCGGGAGCCCAGCGCGCGATCGCGAGCAGCCCGAGATACGCGGCGCCCGCGAGGATGATCGCGACGAGGAAGATCCGGTAGTCGAGGTGCGCGCCGAGACCCGACAGCCAGCTCGCGATCGCCGGCGATTTCGGCACCAGCGGCGTGTGTCCCGCCGACGCGTCGATCACGATCTCGGCGGTCGCCGCGACGAGCACGAGCGCGCAGACCGCGCTCAGCGCGGTAGCCCACCGCGCGGCGCGTATCCGGGCAGGCCCCTGCGCCAGGCTCTGCGCGGCGACGCTCACGAAGCCGTGATGCTCACAGCGCGGTCCACACGGTCTTGGTCTCGAGGTAGGACTCCAGACCGTCCCTGCCGTGCTCGCGACCGATCCCAGACGCCTTGAACCCGCCGAACGGCGCCGATGCATCGGACAGGCCCCATGTGTTCACGTATACGGAGCCGGCGTGGAGCATCGCGGCGAGCCTGTGCGCTGAACCGACGTCGCGCGTCCAGACTCCCGCGGCGAGCCCGTATTCGCTCGCGTTCGCCCGCTCAGCCACCTCCTCCAGCGTGTCGTACGGGGAGGCGACCAGCACCGGGCCGAATATCTCCTCGCGGGAGATCCGGAGCTCATCCGAGGTGGCGCTGAAGAGCGTCGGCTCCACGAAGTAGCCGCCGGAGTCGCCGAGCGCGCGCCCCCCGCCCGCGATCAGCTCCGCCCCCTCCTCACGACCGGACTCGATGTAGCCCATCACGCGGTCCTGCTGCTCGGCGGAGACCAGCGGCCCGAGCTGGGTGTCGGGGTCCAGCCCGGGGCCCAGTCGCGCGGAGCGGGCGGCATCCGCGAGCGCCGCGACGACCTCGTCGAACCGCTCGGACGGCACGAACAGACGAGAGCCGGCGTTGCACGCCTGACCGGAGTTGAAGTAGATCGCCTGATAGGAGCCCTTGATCGCCGCCTTCATGTCGGCATCCGGGAGGATGATGTTCGGGGACTTGCCGCCGAGCTCGAGCGTCACGCGCCGCAGCGCGGCGCCCGCCTTCGCGCCGATCTCGCGGCCGACCGCGGTGGAGCCGGTGAACGCGACCTTGTCGATCCCCGGGCTCTCGACCAGCGCCGCGCCGGTGCCGCCGTCGCCCGTGAGCACGTTCAGGACGCCGGGCGGCAGACCCGCCTCGAGTGCGAGCTCACCGAGGCGCAGCGCGCTCAGCGGGGTCTGCTCCGCGGGCTTCAGGACCGTCGTGCATCCCGCCGCGAGAGCCGGCGCGATCTTCCAGGCCGCCATCAGGATCGGGAAGTTCCACGGGATGATCTGCGCGCACACACCGACCGGCTCGCGGCGGGTGTAGCAGAGCATGTTCGGGGCCGCGACCGGGAGCACGCCCCCCTCGATCTTGCTCGGCCAGCCCGCGAAGTAGCGCAGGTGGGCGACGGCTCCGCGCACATCGACGATCCGCGCGAGGCCGACCGGCTTGCCGTTGTCGAGGGACTCGATCTCCGCCAGTTCCTGCGCGTGGTCCTCGAGCGCCTGCGCGAGCGCCAGCATCAGCTGCTCACGCCCGGCCGCGGGCATGGAACCCCACGGCCCGTCGGTGAGCGCCTCGCGCGCGGCGGCGACGGCACGGACGGCATCCTCGGCGCCGGCGAGCGCGACCCGTGCGATCGGGCGCCCGCTGGAGGGGTCGAGTGTCTCGAAGGTGCGTCCGTCCGCAGCGGCTGGGCGCTCGGAGCCGATGAGCAGTCCGTGGGGGCCGGAGATGAAGCTCCGCGCGCCCTCGCCTAGAGAGTCAGGGAGTGTGGCCTGGGAGGTTGTGGTCATCCCGGCAGCCTACCTTCGATTGCGGGCATTGACCCCGCGAGGCGGCCTCTAGCGCGGAGCCGGTATGACCGGCACAGGACGGCCGACCTCGAACCCCTGGGCATAGTCGACGCCGTATTCGCGAAGCATCTCGATCGTGCGCTGATCCCCCACGAACTCCGCGATCGTGCGCCGCCCCATCCCGCGCACGACGCCCGCCAGCGCCGGCACCAGGAGCTGGTCGGTGCTCGAGGAGGGCAGCGTGCGGATGAAGTCGCCGTCGATCTTCAGGTGGCTGAACGGCAGGTGCTTCAGATACTGGAAGGACCCGAAGCCCGCTCCGAAGTCATCCAGCGCGACCGAGCAGCCGAGCTCGAGCAGTCCGGCGCAGAAGTCCCGCGCGCTGGCCATGTCGGAGATCGCGGCGGTCTCCGTCACCTCGACCATCAGCTGCGAGGGCTCCGCGCCGTGCGTGCTCAGCGCCCGGCGCACGTCCGCGAGCATCGTAGGGTCGGTGACCGACAGCGCCGACAGGTTGATCGCGATGTTCACGCCCGTGCGGGC
>Ga0209698_10002673_pt1 | contig 20059 bp, 19 predicted proteins | sample LitLauG_LLR_2012_FD_187203 | JGI IMG/M metagenome (GOLD analysis project Ga0209698, IMG submission 187203) | Freshwater sediment microbial communities from Pennsylvania, USA - Little Laurel Run_MetaG_LLR_2012 (SPAdes) (version 2) | ecosystem: Environmental > Aquatic > Freshwater > Creek >...
AACGGAGAAACTAACCCTGACGAGTGATAGCAAAGGAACACCCTCGGGGCGTCTCGACGGCATTATGGCCTTCGACCGCAAGGACTATGGAATGACCAGTGGCATTCCATTCATCAAGATCGCCAATCGTGTAGAAGTAAATGTTCGCCTGAAGTGGCGGCGAGTCAGTGGTCCACCCCCTGAGTTCCAGCAATGATCCGTCGTGCCGGTAACCGGAAATAGGTGATACAAGTTGACCACATCTCCGTTCTGGCGCCGCTCGCAGTTGGCGTGGTCGCCTCAGTCTGCACGACCGCTATTTTCCTGCTTCCACTCAGAGCTACGATCCACCTGGTTCGCCGCCAAAGAAGCAACGGTAGTATCGGCACGCCTTGGACCGATGTCGCGATTTTTGCCCGAGTAGTGTTTTACGCGTCCCTGGGACATCTGATAGAGATTGGGTTTTGGGCGCTATTGTTTATGATCTGCCGCGAATTTCGAGACTTCGGAACAGCCTTCTACCACTCAGCGGTGAATTACACTTCCCTAGGTTACGGCGATCTCATCATGTCGCCTTCCTGGAGACTACTAGGTCCGCTCGAGACGGCGAATGGAGCACTCCTCTTCGGGGTCTCGACAGCGATGATTTTTGCAGTCATCGTGTGGTTGATTCAGATTAGGTTTAAGGATCTCAAAGATTGAGATGATTTCTCTTGGAGGAAAATTGACAAACAGCTATCCATTTACCGTTTTTGGCGATGAGTTCAAAGGGAAGCGTGTTCTAGTGACGGGTGGCACGAAGGGAATAGGGGAAGCGATTGTACGTCGCTTTTTTTTGAGCGGCGCCTCGGTGGTCACCACTGCGCGATCTGAGGCGGCTCACGGCCAGGATTCTACTCTCTTTATAAAGGCAGATCTTGGAACGGCCCGTGGTGTCCAAAACGTCGTCGATCGCATCCTGCAAGAGTGGGGCGGGCTCGACGTCCTGGTGAACAATGCCGGTGGAACAGAAACAAAGGCAGGCGGCTTCGAGGTGCTCACCGACGAGGACTGGCAAAGCATACTGGACGTCAATCTGCTTGCCGCCGTCCGCCTTGACCGCGCTTTCCTTCCCGGCATGATCGAACGTAAGTCTGGAGTCGTCATTCATATTTCTTCCGTCGCTCATCGTCTTCCGTTTCCCAATTCGACTCTCGCCTATGCGGCGGCCAAGGCAGCCCTTACTACTTACAGCAAGGGGCTGGCCAAGGCCGTTGCTCCGAAGGGGGTGCGAGTAACGACGATTTCGCCCGGTTTCATCGAGACCACGGGCGCGAAGGGAATGATCGCCGACATTTCCAGGGGCAGCGGCATCAGCGAGGACGCTGCACGGCAACGGATTATGGACATGCTTGGAGGCATTCCCATGGGCCGGACAGGCCGCCCCGAGGAAGTGGCGGAGCTGGTAGCCTTCCTGGCCTCAGACCGGGGCGCGTTTATCAGCGGGGCTGATTACATTATCGACGGTGGCACGATGCCCACGACGTGATCCCCTCGTGTCGCGGGCGGCGGATTAGCTCCGTGGGTTGCGGATGTTTTCTCGTAGCTGCGCAGCCCGAATCGTCGGGGACTCGGAAGTAATCCAGGTTGGGCATCGTGCGGATAAGTACGGGGAGTCGGCTTGCACGAACGGCCGGATGCAAATCCTTAACTCTTCACAACTGAGCTCCCCTCTTAGCTGGGTTCACCGTAAGTGGTGTACTTCTAGGTAGTTGGGGGAGGGTTGGGTCCATAGCGGGTCCATTTCTCTTCGGCTCACACGCTCTGAGCTCACCCCTCAGCCCTGTTGGCCGTAAGTTACGTATTTCTCTGTGGTTGGCGGCGAGTTGGGTCCATATCTGGGTCCATTTTCTTGAGTTTCCCGTTGAAACCGGCGATTGATTCGGATAGTGCGGTGGGCCGACGGCCCGTGAGGCAACGTTCTAGGGTGAGGCTCATAATCTTGGGAACGCCTAGTGCCGCACCAGGTGCGCATAAGCGGGCGCAAACTTCTACTGACCCGTTTCTTCGAGAATAGGGGTTGGCCGATTCCGGTAGTGAGTGGTATCGGTTAACCCAGGCGGCGGGCGGCGGTACTGGGTCAGCTTGAAGCGGCTGCACAAGCCGCTTCACTCGCCTGACCTACGCGCAATGGAAAACAAATTGAAAACCGCATTACCTCAATTGCGATTCGCTACACGCGCTGTCGTTTGCCGCTTTAACGAAATGTTGCGTGACGCCCCGGCGATGGAAGCGGGAATCGCAGACCACGTTTGGTCTATGCTAGGCTACAATCAATTCGGCTCATGAAGAACTCCACGAACGGCCGAAACTTGAAACCAATGATAGACGAGTGGCAGGTCGAGCAGATGTCATGCTCAGCGTGCTCGCTAAGAAACTGAAAACCAGTGATCATATCTGTGTCCCAATGCCCTGAAACACGAGGACGAAATGGTAGTGAGACGATACCGAGCGATTACTTTCGTCTCAGAGATTTCGAATATGCACAGCCTTTGTATGATTTGGCATTTCTTCTCGAAGTGGATGCATTGGCAAAGGGCGCGGAGATACCAAAATACAGGACATTTTCGCTGTGGCGCGCGGGATACAGTCTTGACGGCTACGGAACGACGATTGACCGCTGGCTTGAGGGCACCATCCAGGACGAAGACCTCGACTACATTCCTTCGGCGCGAATCCGACAGTATCTGACCAACATTCGACTCAGCGGAACGATACCGGAACTTGGCTCGTATCAGACCGAACAATATGATTGGTGTCTGCGGTTGCGATCGATACGCGGTTTAGGTCCGGGTAAAATTGCGGCCACGCTTTTGATTGATAGTCACGCCGAGGACTGGCTGACCCAATCCATCGCGAACCTTGGTATTGATCCTGATCGAGTTACCCAACTATATCACAACAGTAATTCTGGAACGTGGCAAACTGCCCACATTATTCCCCCGTTGTTGCGCTTTCTGAACAAATTGCAAGACTACGGTCTCCACAATGCCCGATGGGAATTATCTGGAATTTCGGACCCATTTAAACCTGTTGACGGGCCCGTATCTGTTGCGACAAACGGTGCATCGGACTCACTTGGAACTGCGGTCGAAGAAGCTTTAGAACACGAGAAGCATTTTTCTTATCAATCTCGGCTGGATGACACCAGCATCCATATTCGACATCAAATGGGCTGGGGTTTTTGGGTCCAATTGAAGCACGAACCGTGCGCATCCCACAGCATTGCAGAACTGGCACAGACCCTTGACCCCCTCGCATCAATCTATCCCAGTGATCTTTTGGCTGACCTGCATCTGCATACAGCGTGGTCAGATGGGAATGCTTCTGTAAATACAATGGCGTTGGCCGCTGCTGCTAGAGGCTTACAGTATTTTGCGGTTACCGATCACAGCCGAAGCAGCAAGCTGCAGGGAGGCCTTACGCCCCTCTTGTGGTTGCGACAGGCGAACGCACTGACTCTCGCAATGCCCGTTTGCCCCGTTATGCATGGCATTGAAGTTGACATTTTGAGAGACGGTGCTCTCGATCTCCCCCACACGATCCTTGCTGCGGCCGATCTAGTGGTTGCTTCGGTGCACTCAAACTGGTCTGAGGATGCTCAAGCAAATACTGACCGCCTGTTTAGAGCAATTGAATCCGGTTGTATCGATATTCTCGCTCATCCAACATCGGCCGTTGTTGGCACGCCCGGAGTGCCAGACTATCTCCGTCAACCTGCAAAGGTGCTTTGGGCCGAAGTATTCAAGAAATGTGCTGCTTGGAGAGTTGCGGTCGAACTCAACTGTTTCCCCTCGCGCTTGGATTTGCCGTTGGAATTGTTGGAGAAAGCAATTGATGCGGGCTGCGCCATTTCGATCGGTTCTGACTCGCACTCTCGATCACACCTTATAAATCTTCGTTTTGGAGACGCGGCGCTTCGTCGTCTCAGCCAATGTACCGTGCTAAACCGCTTGTCCTACGAAGAGCTTAGGTCTTGGATCCGAGAAAACAGACAAGAGCGACAACATTTGCCGACAAACGCTCTCGTGGCGCAGGCGAGCCTAAACTTTCAGGAAGACAAAACTCCACGGCGATCATCGCTCCGTGCGCAGATTCAGCCGCCTGGCAGCGTTCCTGCTGGATCAAGAGTCGTTGGTATTGATCTGACGGCGGGCGACAAAGCAACTGGAGTTGCAGTTCTTAATAATTTCTCTGTAGAAACCTGTTCATTGTTTTCCGATGAAGAAATTCTTCGTTATATCGAAGAACACAATCCCAGAATAGTGAGCATCGATTCCCCTCTGGGCCTACCAGGCGGCGGGGACACAATTGATCCAAAGGCGGGGATCATGCGTGTAGCTGAACACGATCTCGCCAGCATAGGTATTCCGGCGTACCCCTCGTTGATCGACTCGATGGAAAACCTGACATTGCGAGGCATTCGCCTGCGGCGTGCCATCGAGCAATTGAGTCAGGCACCGCGTGTTATCGAATCATATCCCGGTGCCGCTCAAGACATTCTGTGCATTCCGCGCAAGCAAAAGAGCCTCGGGTTGCTGCGAGAAGGCCTTCGTCGGTTGGGCCTCACGGGGCCCGGTCTCGAAACGCGGTCCCACGATGAGATGGACGCAATCACCTCAGCCATTGTCGGCAGATATTTTGAAGCCGGCTTGTTTGAGCCTATGGGAGTTCCTAGCGAGGCGCAACTCATCGTGCCTAAGGTCGCTCCCCTCAACTTTGACGTTGCGCCTGTACTCTGCCTCGCTGGAAAGACCGGCGCCGGCAAATCGGTAGTCGCGCGTTATCTTAGCGTCTTCTATGGGTTCCAGTGGGTTCGAACGCGCAACATAATTCGCGATCTGTTGCTTGATGATGTAAAGCGCCCACGAGAGCGAAGACTTTTCGAGAGCGTTGCCGATCCGGGCGCTATCACAGAGAAGGACTTGCAAGAGTGTGGTGCCGTTATTTTAGACAAGTACAGGCAGGAACCTCTGAGACAAAAGCTTACTGAATTGGTGGTCCAATTGGAGGGCCCCATCGTCGTTGATTCCATCCGTGACACGTGTGATATCGATCATAAATGTCTGCCAACAAGACCCCTCATAACTTGGTTTCTGGATTGTAGTGATGCCACCATTCGAGACCGACTTGCCAAGAAAACCAAACTAGGCGAGAAACGACCAACGAACGCGAGTCCCGTGGATCGGACCGCAACCTTTATTCGGGGTGACGCGGATTATCTGATCTCAAATTCCGGAACGCTGGAGGATCTGCGGTGGCAAGTCGACGATCTATTATTTGGGATGATCAGCACTATCGACCGGTTAAGATGACAGAGCGCATGAGCAATTGCGGCACTTCCTGGAATGATCTTGAACGAGGACATCTTGAAACGCATTCTGGACATGACAGTTCTCAGACCCTGAGATAAACCATCATTTGTGTTTTCGCTTTGTTGGCGCTTTCACCGGCTTCGGGCCACGATTCAGGTCAGCGTTCGCTTGTTGTCCCGTAGTCGGGAGTGTTTTAGGCTCGGGCTTCTCCTTCTCCTTACGGTAGTACTGCCTTCGTGACTCATGGACGTCCTTGTCGTATTCTGCCCTCGCTGGTGTTCCCTCGCGAAGGGCCATGACACTCTTGGCCCACTTTTTAACTACTGTCGAGAATTCAGAAGCAGTTCTATATTTTTTGAACACATTTGCCAAGCCATCTGTCTTGGCTTTACGACGCAGATAGTCAAAAAAGATGCCTAGTTCCGACACCGTAAACAGGCCCAACAGCTCTTCCGTTCGCGACCCCCTGATCACCAATCGTTCAAGTTCTTTCTCAACCTGCTTAGCATCGACAATCTTCAAGATCCTCTCGATCTTGTCTGCGGCCCTCTTAGCTTTCCAGGGCGGAGGAGCAACGCAAAGAAGGAGATCGAATCGATTGGCCCGCGTAATCGCGGGGTCAAGGTGCTGCTTGTGGTTTGTAGCCATCAGGAAAACAACTCCTGCTTTGTTCCATAGATCCGACAATTTCGGCAACATACTGGTCGTCAACAGTTGCCGAGTAACATCAAGAGACTCTCCACTTTCTCTATCAGGGTCCTCCTCTCGTGTCTGAGCCAGCGCATCCATCTCATCGAAGAGCACAACCGCCTTCCGCAAATCCATGAGATCGCGAAACACCTCATCGACTTGTGCGTGGACTTGCTCTAAGCCTTTACCTAAAAAGTGGGATGGTGTAATTATTACGATCGGCCAGCCGAGGTACGTAGCTATTGATTTCGCTAAGTTTGTTTTGGAGGTTCCGGGTGGACCGAAGAACAATGCGGATCGAGGAACATCTAATTTGAAATCGTCCAGGTCCTTTGATCGCGTCGCATTTGCTATCAGTTCGTCCTCAAGAACGGTAAGAAGCCACGTGGTGGGTTCCCCCGGAAATTCTATATTAATATCGATAAGTCCCTTAAAGTCATCTTTGGACGGGACTGTCGCAATCCGGTCAAAGCCGAATTTCGTTAGAACCAGCTGATCGAGCAGGTCACTGATTTTCCGATGAAGCTGACTCAAAAACATGTGGACGCTGGCTGTGGCCCACGCTTCCGGCATCCCATCTGCGAGTTTCCTGACCTCTCCGCCAGAGTTCCATCCACGATAATGTGCATCTTTGCCTTTTACGAAATGGAGTACATGGCTATCGCACCATGTCAGAGAGCGTTTAAAGTAAGAAAGCAGCTCTGGTGTTCGCAGTACAGCGGAACCAAATTCAAAGAGGATCGCCTCCAGAAATTCAAAACTGAAGCAATAATCCGCCGCCCCGCCACCAAGAGGAAAGTGAAAAAGTGGAAAATACCTGTGCCATATCCCAGACCGTGACTGCTCAGACATCACTCGTTCCACTGCGAACGCGAGCTCTACCTCTGATGGTAGGGATCTGCTAATGTTTGCCAATTCTGGCCTGTCATTGCACAGTCGGTGTATACGCTTTATGAGGCATGCAGCCATCGCCAGCTCTGGTGGGTCCATGAGGGCGTCGTTCCCAGCCGAAACATAAATCAGCTGCTTATGGAATTCCTGTGTAGCCCACGATGCGATATCTTTAAGATAGTCGTCAATTGAAGCTCCCGCATTAATCGCGCCGTCCATAAACCAATAAACAATCGTTGCTTTTGCTGGATAGTTGCTAACGGCGAAGCCTTCACCTCCCTTTTGCGCCCGAGACTGCATGATTTCTAGCAACCGCTTCTCGGCGACAGTTTCGTCAACGACATTGAGCCCCTTCTCATTCTGGGTTGAATGTCGACCGTGCATGAGAGCACCGACTTCTTCAGGCAAGAGAATATCGTTCCGTACGACAAAGCCGGCCGTTCGGATCACGAGAGCGGCTGTGAACGGATTCCCATCCGGAAGTCCGGAACTGTCCCATTTCGTAGAAACAAGCTTCCGAAATAGTTCGGCGACATCAACTTTCGTTTTGGCAGGAACACCCACCTTTTTCGAAAGGAACTCTTTGTGAGTTTTCGTCGCCAATAGCGCCATCAATGCGGTACAGGTCGAGCCCACACTGATATCGGGATCTTCAGAAAGAGGTTTTGAGGAAGGCAACGTTCTAAACGAATCGTCCTCCTGCTGAAATGCTCTCAGATGCTCGATGACGCTGCTGTTTAGTCTAAGCGCATCCGTTCGCATCTGACGAAGCTCTTGCATCAACAGTGACTGGAGATCTTGGTCTGGAGGGGTGGATTTGTTATTTGAGTTCATAACGAAGCACTATATTAGGTTAATCCACGGTCCGGATGGGTAACTGCCGACCTGTGTGGTCGGAGGAAGTATGATTTCGGTGTCAAAGGTTACCTCTACGACTTTGCTTGGTGTCTCGTGAAACTCGGCCGCAGACAAGAATGTATTTGGGCCACGAGGACTCTTATTTCCATCCGAACATCGGGGAGAGCCAGAGTTGTAACGACAATAGAGCGGACTGGCCGAGGGGTTGGCGTCAAGCAGCGATTGAAAATCGATCCGAAGAATTACAGGCTGCTCTTTTTCATATCGTTCAAAGTGCCGTTGTCCATATGAGATCGGACCTGCACCGGCACCTGGCCAAAAAAAGATTCTTCTGTTAAGAGCTTCGATGAGATCCTCAAAAATGTAGCCGGTCGGGCTTCGCGTATTCCCCCTGTGCAATCTGTCTTGATCGCGAATCACGATTGTTCTGCCATCAACGCTAATTTCTCTCGAACCGCGTCGCAAGGTTCTTATCAGATCGTTCTGCTTCGCACGCTCCATCAAAACGGCCGCTGGAAACAGACGACCAAGCTCACGTATGTGGTTGAGATTGTCTCGGTGCGTTAGGTGAAATAAATACGGTCGCGCACTCGCGTAACTGTCGACTAACAGGACGCACCTCCACCTGAGAGTAGAAGACACCGATATATACTAGCCGAAACTCACATTCGCCACGTCCTTCTGTCAATAATGCTTCTGAAATCAAAGCGCGTTGAAATCAATGATACCGGAGCCGCTCCGACCAGCTCAACCTCTTCTATGAATCGAATTGCCTCGGGCGAAAGCTGTTCATATCGTCGAGCCCCTGCATTTAGCGGGTTCAAGTAGTCCGTGAAAGTGATGGCTATGTCCGTTGGGCCATTGAGAGCCGAGTTCTTTCTTAGAAGGACCCAGTCGAACGCACCAACCCGCCGCTCACGGTTAGTGGTTGAAGTTCGCTCATTTGTCTTTATTTCTTTTGCAGGAACTCCTGCGCGTCTCGCGATTTCATCCCAATCCAACTCTTGGCGTAAGGGGCCAGACGTGCCGCCAGGTGGGTTTTGTACTCTTATCGGATATGTCCGACACACCATAATCGTCTTTCGTACCCTAGTTGGCGGTATACCTGCCTCCGATAAGCACCCACTGATAGTTGTGTCACGGGATGTCACATACGGATAGGCGCCATGAAAAATGCTCAATCCGGTACCCTGCGTTCCCTCAACTAGAACTCGCCCTCCACATTTGTATATCTGTTCCAGCAATTCCCAACTGTCGCGCACGAACGGCATCAATTCGCGCACGTCCTTTGCCAGCCGAACGCTTTTGCCTCGATCCAGAATTCTTCTCGCCGTGGCAGCCCCCACACCTTGTCCGGTTGAACTGATACGCTGTTGCAGCCCACTCTCAGACTTGCAATCCTTTTCGGTAATAATCATGGTTTGTGGATCAATTGAAAGGCGCTCCTGGTCGACCTTGCACTCGCGAATCTCTCTTAACAACGACTCGGGATTGATTACCGCACCTGGTGCGATTATCAGTTTTGCAGCGGGGTTGCGCAGAGTCCCCGATGGCAATTGATGATGCACGTAAGGTCCCGGCTTGAGGAACACCTTGTGACCCGCATTCGGTCCGCCAACTCGTACGAGGGCCGCGTACTCCCGCGACAAATACGATGCAATGTGACCTTTGCCCTCGCTACCGTATTGTCCGCCCACGATGACGTCCACCAGTCTTTCATATTCTCGCGTGAACAGACCAAGGTGTGTTGCCGTCTTGACTAATACGTCGTCTGGAGTGCAAGCCTGTGTATCGACCACGATGTCAGCGCTCTTCTCCAATTCGTGAACGGCTGCTTCAGTTGGATTTTTGCTGACATCTCTAAATGTTCTCAGTTCCTCCATATCACTCGTTCGTCGCTTATAACGCTCTTCGAGCTCACGCTCAGGCGCCTTCAAATGAATGTGTTTAACGGAGAAGCCATATGCCTCACGGATGGTTTTTATCTGCGCGAGAATTCGTACAGCGTCGACAATGAATATTGGCGATGGCTCAGTGTTAATGTGCTGGTTTACGAGGCTAACCAGCGCGTCCCGCACCCACCGGCCGCCAGTTTTCGTGTCAAGAAGATCGCCGAAGTCCTGTAGGGCTCTACGTTCTGCCGGGAGCTTGTAATCTAGCTTTTCAAGCGCAAGCTCACGGATGAGCTCCTTCGTTTTGAGCACATGGATGTGCTCAGTCGGAAAATTAGCTTTTAACTGTTGCCACAACGTCGTCTTGCCTGACGCGACCGTACCCGAGAGCAAGACGATCTGAAATGCCATGCGAATCTCCCGATTAAATCACTTCGTCGCCCGTCTTTTGAGAAAAACCGAGTGAAGGTTGCCGTGCGAAAACGCCTTCGTCTCGATACAAATGGTAAACTGTCACTGTTATTCCCCTCGCCGTCAAAGTTTCTTGCACGATACCTTCAATTATTCGCCAATCGCCTCCGGCTTCACCGGTTCCGATTCGAGGCATATGAACCGTGGCGCCCTTCGCGATCGCAAGGGACGCGACCTTTTCCAGTGCGGAAAAGAGCGCGCCGTACCGCAGCCTTGGTCCAGCGCTTGGTTTGAAGCCGTGCTGTGCGACCAAGCTGACCAAGCTTAGGTCGTCACGAACGCTGACCGAATGAACGTTTCCCAGCTTCAATTGTCGGCCTTCCAGAACCCACTCCCTGAACCGTCTTTGGGCGTACGGCCATTTTTTTCCCGCTTGTTTGGCAAATCCGCCGCCCCATACCGAAGCTTGATCATTGACAACTTGAAGCAAGAGCTTAGGTTCCGCGCCAAAAGGTTCGGATGCGTCGCCTTGCAGAGTTTTGAAAGGCTCGGGAGCTGTGAAGTCGGGAGAGAGCGGCGGGAAGGCCAGCGCCAAAACTCGGGGGTACGTCTCACCCGTATAGGGCGAGATTCCGAGGTACTCAACGAACCATTGCTTTCCGTTGGATACCCATCGTGCGTCCTCTTGGTCTCTTGCACCGATTGCGGTGCATGTCGAAGCCTTACTGGACTGCGGCAAGGTGTATCCCCGATGGATGGAGAAATCTTCGTCCAACGATGGCGAAACGATTTGATATTCGACGAAATATCTGGAGGTCTCGGCGGAGAGTCTGGCGAGGAACGCAACACACGGGTACGAAGTCAATCTGATCAATCTGTTGACGACAGCCTCACACGAGGTAAGGTACTTGCGCCGAAGCTCCAGAACAAGGCCCGCACTCGGCCTTACGGACAATTCTTCTTGAAGCATACCAAATGGCATAAGAATCTCCGCGGCTGCGATGTTGCACAGTGATTCCAATTGCCAGTCATCCGCGGCCATCTCTTGATGGGTTGCGCGATTTCTTACTTTGTCGGCACAATCCGGGAATAATGTGTGACCGAGTTCATGCGCGATTGAATAGCGCATCCTTGCAGCAGCCCTTTGCGGATTGTATTCAATCGTGAATTGCTCTTTATCGTCGCTGTAAGTTCGGGCGTCTAGCACGCAATCTGTTGGCAGTACCTTTACTCCCCGCATTTCCGCCAGAGTGAAAGGGTTAAAGGGGGGGCCACTCCATCCACGCTGGATGGCGTCAAGAACCATGTTTCTTGCGCGAAGCGTGATGGCTGAGATGGGATCGGGATCATCGAGCGTGAGGACGGACGGATGTGTCCATTTGAGATCGTTTCGTCGCTTGGTTGGTTTGGTCTGAGAAGTCCGTAACTCGTCGAAGAGTTGTTTCGCACGCTGCAAATCCATTGCATCGTCAAAACCTTTCTCCGCAACGCCCGGAAGTAGGCAGTCGCCCGTTCGAAATAGGGTCTTTAGATCCCTTTCGACCGTGACTTCGTTAAGGCGCCTCTTATCTCTATTTTTCATCTTGTACGTTTTCGTTTACGTATTTCTCCAGCTTATCGATAGCACGAGAACGAATCTTCCTTATATTCTCAGGAGACTTGTCTATTTGCCGAGATAGCTCCTGCATTGCCGCGGTTGGCATCCGTTGATGCTGTTGGTCCGGCTGCCACCAAGACATTGTGGCCCGAAGGACAGTTTGTTCAATCTCTGACAGACATGCAAAACCTGACTTAAGAAGTCTTAGGCGCTCAGGTTCTGGAATCTCCGTCTCGTCAGTGGTCTCTTGTCCCGGCGATTCAATGCGTTCGACCTCCGTTTCGTCGACGATGGAAATCTCAGGCTGCCCTCTGAAGCGGTCGCGGACAATGTTCTCCGCGATTGCGGCGAGCCAGGCCCGGCACTTTCGTTCCTGAATGGCTGCTTGGCAAGACTCTTGATAGTTAAAGGTTTCCGCGCGGCTAAACGCTTTCAAAAAGGTGTCCTGCACAACGTCCTTGACGTCGTCCTGGCCCAGCAAGTATCCGTGGTCCGACATGCAGATATATACCAGAACTCTATGGTGTCGAAGGTAGAACTGTTCCCACGCTTCTTTGGCTGCCGCAAAGTCGCTCCTCTGGTCCGCCATGCGCCGGATCAGGTCGAAATCAGCCATGTCATCGCAAGGCAAGACCATCGTGAACCAAATAGTGGCTCGAATATATAACGTCGAACCGTGACATATCCAGTCTGTCACGCTTTTCCGTTCACTTTATGGAAGGGCAAGCCGCCCTTCGACAAGGGAGGAATCATGGAGAGCGTCGTGGAAAGGAAGTTCGCCGTTGAAATCATCTATAACGGCATCACCAAGAAAGTGGAAGTCGATGGCGAAGAGCAGGTGGCCGCCGTGCTCCAGAAAGCGATTGCGGAATTTCACATCACTCAGAATTCGCATCTGCTGTCACTGTATCGGCAAGATGGGAGTTTGGTGCCGGAGAACGAGTCCGTAGAACGTGCCGGGATCAAGCCTCGGGAGGTACTGCTACTCCGCCCCAACGCCGTCAAGGGAGGCAACGGCCTGCTCAAGCTGGCGTCCGGCGTACTCCAGGAAACGTTTCGTATGTTGCGTGTGTGTGGGCGCGGGGAATGCGAATGTGCAGTATATTGGATGGGCCCCTCGGATTCGGATCTGGTGAATGGGGTAGACCATCCCCTTCACCAGCGGTCGGCTTTTGGTTATGAGGTAAACGATCGTTGGCTAACGGATCTCTGGAATCGTTTGGCGAGTTCAAGACGGAGCATAAAGGCACAGGTTCATACGCACCCTGGCGAAGCCTTCCATTCGGCAACCGATGACACCTGGCCCATCGTGGCGCAGGAAGGATTCATTTCGATAGTGATTCCAGATTTTGCGACTGGTCAAGTTTCCTTGAAGAACACGTGGATTGGCCGCTTGCGCGAAGACGGTCGCTGGCATCGCCTAGGATCACCGGAGCAAGCGATTTGTCGGGTATGAACGCGTTAGAACAACTGGGTCGCACGATCCTGTTGTGTCGCGATTATTCCTCCGACACCGTATCCGACGCTCAAATCTGCCAGAGGTTTCAATCGGTGCGCGTACTCTGCGCTGCCGACAAGCTAAATTTGTCATCGCGTAGCGGCCAGACCTGTCTCACGACAATGGTCGCGCTGTTGAGCCGCATGGGTATGCAGGTTAGTTTGGCTATTCCCGAGACTTCCATGATCCAGCAACAGCTTCCGTTTGTGGGTCCGCTGCTTCGCAGTTCGCTCCTAGCTTCGAGCAACAGGTTTATCGCCGGCGCAACCGTCCAGCAAGATGATTCTCGGCACAAACCCGACTTGATTTTTGTCTTGGGAGACAGCGGCATCGAAGATTCCTCTTCTCCGACTTGGCGCCTGAGCGGGCAGGAGTGGTGTGGTCGCATAACCCAGGAAACTACGCACGCACCATCTTGGGCTTCGGACTGGCCGATTGGAGCGATGGTCAGCGCGGCGCTAGCCGCGGGCGAAGCTTTCAAATACGTGATGCGATGCCTGCCGCTGCGCAATCACGAGGACCACATCTTTTTCGAGCCATCCGTTGCTTCCAATTGGGACTTTGGCTCGATTGGAATTCGAGAAGGTGAGTTGGATCTGGGCGAGGTCGACATTGTCAGCGCTGGAGCGATTACGCAGGCAACGCTTTATGCGTTATTGCGCGTTCCGGCTCTCCGAATGAGGGGACGCGTTTTTGACGACGATGTGACTGCGGCAACGAATCTCAACAGGAATATGCTCTCAGTTGTAAGTGACGTTGGGTCAAAAAAGGCGTTGTTAGTTGCCAGCCGCTGTTCGCCGAACTTCAAATTCACGCCAATGCATCAACGCTTCTCGATTGAAGAATCGAGGGTTCAGGAATTGGCACCTTATGTTCTAGTTGGGGTGGACGATATTCCTAGTAGATGGCAGGTTCAGCGGTGCGCATCGGGTGTCTTGATCGTCAGTGGGACAAGCCATTTCAGTATCTCCTCGTCCTGTCACGTGCCTGGCGCTCCGTGCAGCGGTTGCCAGCACCCCGTAGACGATCTCGGCGGGCCCACGGCGATTCCGACAATCTCGTTTATTTCTTTTTGGGCAGGCTTGGCGATGGCGGTTCGGTTCATCCGCCACGCAGTTGGGGCGCCTTATCTAGTCGGCCGCCAGCATCTCTGGCTCACTCCTTTGCGAATGGATCAACCCCACGCTGCATTGTGGTCGCCGGTTGTGCCGATACCCAATTGCCCTGTGGGATGCCTGAGCTCTCGTCGGATTTCCACGTGACAAGTGGGTCCTACGGACGGTAGGAGTGGTGTTGGATCGCGGTTCTAATAGGTTCTTAATACGAGTTCTTGGGTTTTTTGTAGTTTTTGACGTTGCCGAGATGCAGCGTGTAGGTATGGGCCTCGAGCTTAGTTTTCCCCGGCGTATCTTGCAGGAAACCTTTGCCGACCAGTTGTTTTATCGCCGCTGCTATTCCGGTTTCGGATGCGCCAGTGATTTTGGCCAGTTTGCCAACTGAGATTGTAACCTTCTCGTTCAGGTTCTCGAGAGCGAAGTCACGAAGCACAAGAGCAACATTTCGGGGCGTTGGTTTGACACTCCATCCATACATGATCTGCTTGTAAGTGGGCAAAATAGGTTCATTGCTCATACCCTGAAATCTTAGCAGGGAAACAGGGTAGAACGCTACCTTGTTTTCAGGGCAGATTGCCCTGATTTCATAGTATGCTCTCCACTGTTTTCATGGCAAGAAGCAGAATAAGTGCTTTATTGTCAACGCACAACGAAAATGAGCTTCAGTCAGGGGTTTCGACAGATGGAGGTAGGTATCACTGGAAGAGAGGGCGAGTAAGGGTTTATAGAAGTACAGCGTATTGAGCCGTGCCACACGCACGGCGAGCGGTAGCATTCAGTCATCATGATTCAGTAGAGCAGACAGTTCCCGCGATGCATCTCCGCCTGGAGCGTTTACTCGCTCGCGCTCCGCGCTCTGATGGGAACCGGCAGTCGCTTGATGCTGAATACCATTCGGCGCAGCTGCCAGATTGTGTGTTCCCGGCGACTAACCAGATCGGTAAGGAAGTCGAGCTTGATGCGTGCACTGGCCTTTGGCTCATTACTATAGGGTGAGATAATAGATGTGGATATTTCGAATAGAGGACTCTTCGAGGAGGCAAAGATGCAAGAACAAAAAACACAAACATTCCGAGGCACGGTCGAAAACGTCAAGAACGTCAATACGCGCAGCGGACGAAAGATGATTACATTTAGTGTAGGCGGGTATCCTTTCAAGGCGTTCGGTGAACAAGCCGAAGCCGTTGAGCAGCTCGAAGCCGAGCACGTCGAGATTACCGCGAAGCACAACACCTTTCACGGCAGAGATGAGTACGCTGTCGTCTCGATTGCCGGTGAAATGGGTGACGAGCAAATAAAAACGACGTGCACTGGCAGAACTACTCCCACGTCACCAAGCAATCCGCTTAACTTGAAAAATCCGGGCCGACACGCCGGAAATCCAAAAAACATCATTCAGAGATGGATCTTGCGATTCATTGATGAGCTGTCGCCCGAAGAATGGTCCGCATGGAGCAATGACCCTCGCTTTATTAAGGACAAACACTGGCCGGGCTATCCTGAGGAGACGAAGGAGCATCGCGCGGAGTCTGCACATATGATGCCCAGCGAGGAGGAAGCGCGACTCCCCGACGTAAAGGCGAGGTTTAAAAATCGTTTGAATGAAGTTCGCTCGTTTCTGCACGGAAAGAAATCCCTGTCGCAGGCGTATCCAATGCAAGTTTTGCCCATCGGAGAGACAGACCACACCATAACCCCTGAGTAGCCATGCATGAGGACAAAGGGCCGTTGACGTTGAAGGGCAGGATTGAGCCAGAAAACCTGCTGCAAGCGATCGAAAACTCGGAGGTGGTTCTGATGTCGAAGCGAACCTTCATGGTTGATCCTGAGCACGTAGTCCAAGCCATGGCCAACAGCCTGGCGCACGCAAGCGAAACGGCTCATCAGATCACGGGGTTGCATTTCGAGCAGTACACGATCCTGGTCAATCCAAGGGCTAACAGATCTTGGCTGATAGAGGTAAAACCCCGGCAAGCCGAGATACCGCGCCCGGGTGGTATGAAACGCGGCCGGAAGTCGAAGTCTCGAGGCGCTCGGACGTAGTAATGAACCAACGATAACCCATCGTGGAGACGTCCTGACTACCCTAGTCCACGTCGCCGCCCAAAGTTACAGCCTATAAAGCCATGCCAAAACTAACCAAAGCGACAATAGTAGCCAACATCCAGGAGCGTACTGGATTGACGCGCTACAAGGCCAAGAAAGGGCTAAAGACGGCCTTGGAGAGCATCAAGATCGCCCTCCAAATGGGGAAGGAAGTAGATCTCCCTGGTGTCGGCCGGTTGGTCGTGGTTACCAGGGAGAGGAAGCGGCTTGTCAGGCGGAATTTGAAGGGACGCTACCCGAACTCGGTTGTCGAGCTGCATCGTCGCCATCCGAAGTCCGTCAAACTGGCCGGCGGGAAGGACATGTCCGAAAACCCACAGCCGGTAGTCGTACACCCGAAAGAGCCCGAGCCACAAACCATACCGGCCAGAAGTACAAGGTTTAGAGTGGCCGTACCACGATTCCGTGGTCGGCCAAACATACCAAGGAGAACACGATGAAGAAAGTATCGATGGAAACCAAAATCGCCCAGCGTCAAGTCTGGGTAGCACAGCAAAGGAGCAAATAAGGAACACACATGAGCAACGAACTACAATTCAACCTGGCAGGTGCCATCCACCGCGGAGACGATAAAACAGCGCTCAAGTATGCGATAGCTCTTCGTGACGGTGGAAAAGATGACGTCTGGCAGGTATTGCTGGAAACAGCCAGCGCACAAATCGATCACAAGCACGACGTGACGACTCCTATCTTGATCAAGACTCTGCATGACGATGCAAAAGCATACCCGCAGTCAGAGAACATCTTCATCAGTCACGCGGTGAATGCATTGAGCGTAGCTCGCAAGACGGTACGGGGCGGGAAAGTAGCTTAGTAAAGAGGTTCGGGCCACCCGATGAGATTGGCTGGCGGCACAACTGAGCGGGATTTGGAGTCTCGATATCAACCCTGCCGTCCGATTGGTCTCAGTTCAAGAACGGATACCAGCCATCACTTTAGCCCAGCTTCCGACGGGAAGTTGGGCTTTCTGTTTTCATATTTGGATACTGTTGATTTGAGCCTTCGGCGGTTCCGCCTAACGGATCACCTAAATTACTTCCGGTTAGCCGACAATCCAGGAGTCGATATCGCTACGAGCGGCTTGTCCCAGGTGGACTACGGCGCTGAAAACGGAGCCGGTAAGCGCTGGGTGTAACCTGCAGTTGTGAGAGAAAAGTACGTCTCATGATCTCAGAGCTGCTGAAGCCACACGAAGCAGCGATTTCCTTGACGGCCTTAACAGTTTGTTCTAGCTGTCGACGTGCAGCCTCCACGCGCAAGCGTTCCGCGAATTTAGCGGGTGTAATGCCGGTTTCCTTTCTGAAGACGCGACTGAAGTTCCGCGGGCTCATAGCAGCACGCCTGGCGAGTACATCAACAGAGAGATTCTTGTTCAGGTTTTCTGCCATCCACACCTGAAGGTCAACTAGCGCCTTACGTCCCGAAGCTTGCGTTGATAAGGAAACGCTGAATTGCGCCTGACCGCCAGGTCTGCGCAGGAACACGATAAGGTTGCGCGCTACATCCAATGCCACGGACGCACCGTGATCCTCTTCTACCATCGCCAGAGCGAGATCAATGCCAGCCGTGACTCCGGCAGAGGTATAGATATTCCCATCTTGTATCCAGATCGGATTCGCATCGACTTTGACATCTGGATATTTCTTCTGCAAATCGGCAGCAAAGGCCCAGTGAGTTGTTGCTCGCTTGTTATGGAGTAAACCCGCTTCAGCCAAGACAAAGGCTGCGACGCACACCGATGCCACTCGTCGTGCGCGGCCCGCAGTCTTTTGTAGCCAAAGAGAAAAGTGGCTGTCACATGAGTCTTTTGAAGTCGGTCCGCAAACGACGACCAGTGTGTCCACGGGCTCGCGCAGTCTCCGGTAATAGCCATGCGCTAACAAAGAAACTCCGCATTCGCCTGCAATGATTGGTTTAGGTTGGGAGCTTACTACTCGAACGTCGTAAGCGGGGCCCCGCGCGCCGAGTACGCGGTTCGCGCCCGCAAAAACCTCAAGTGGACCAATCAGATCGAGCTCCTCCACCGGAGGTACCCCAAGGATAACCACCGATATGGGAGGTCTCCTGCTTGCCAGTATTGGTTTCATTGTCAGCCCAGGATGATTTTCACAATGGCCGGAAAAGTGGATTGTATGTCATTGCAGCCAGGCCGGCCAGCCCCTACCGTTAGTTCGAATGCGAAGGCTTCCATGAACACAACATATAAAGCCATTGAGCCCTCGGGCCCAGATTCATGTGGCGGTTTAGAACCGCGCTCTCGCGCTGGCGCATGTTGCGTTCGCAGGAAGGGACCTCGAAGTAAGAGAGTGACTGACACTCAAGATCGAATCATTTCTGTTGGGCGGAATCTGAAGTTGGAGGATAAGGATGGCGAGCACATATAGAGCCGTCGAGATTTCTACACCGGGCGTTTTCTCCTTGGTCAAAAGAAAGGTTGCCGTTCCCGGCGCGGGACAGGTGCGTATCCGTGTCGAGGCTTGCGGTGTATGCCATTCGGATGCGGCAACTGTGGAAGCGCAATTCCCCAACCTTTCTTATCCGCGCGTGCCTGGCCACGAGGTTATCGGACGCATAGAGGAAGTGGGTCCTGGCGTGACAGCGTGGAAGGTCGACCAGCGTGTCGGAGTTGGATTTTTCGGAGGTGAAGACGGAACCTGCGAGGCCTGCCGCCGTGGTGAAACCGCCTATTGCCAAAATGCAATTATGACCGGCATCACAACTGACGGTGGCTACGCGGAAACGATGATTGCGGAGGCACGCGCGCTTGCGCTGATACCGGATGCACTCAAGTCAGAAGATGCGGCCCCCCTCGTATGTGCCGGCATAACAACCTTCAACGCGCTTCGTAACACCGCACGTGCCGGCGACACCGTTGCCATTCAGGGAGTAGGCGGCCTTGGCCACCTTGGCGTGCAGTTTGCACGAAAAATGGGCCTGCGCACCGTGGCGATTGGTGGGGGCCCGGACAAAGAGCACCTGGCGCAGAAATTCGGAGCGCACATCTACATCGATGCCAAGGCACAAGACGCGGCGGCAGCACTGCAAAAGCTCGGAGGCGCAGATGTCATCCTTGCGACCGCGCCAAGCGGGGCCGCAATCGGTAGCTTGCTTCCCGGCCTTAAAACTCGGGGCAAACTTGCGGTTGTCGGAGTCTCAGGTGATGCCATCCCAGTCAACGGCGTACCGCTTATCTTCGGCGGACGGTCGGTTGTCGGCAGTCTCACCGGAAGAGCGATCGAGACTCAAGACACGCTTGATTTCAGCGTACTCACAGATGTCCGTCCAATGATCGAAACACTTCCGCTTGCAAAAGCCGAAGAAGCATACAAACGAATGATGGATGGCAAGGCACGCTTCCGAGTGGTGCTCACTATGACCTAAACAAGTTTAAAAGCCTGCGGAAGACGGGCTCAAACCGAACGTCCCAGAGGGAGACTTGGATGAATTCATTCCAGGAAATCTTTAACAAACAGAAGGCGTACTTCGATTCGGACGCGACCAAATCGTACGAGTGGCGCATCGATCAGCTGACACGCCTTGGGAACTTGTGCAATGAAAACGCCGAGGCTCTTGAGGCTGCGATGAGCAGCGACTTCAAGACCGCCAGCCAGGAAAAAGTCTTCGAGATTATGGCGCCAGTTGGAACCGCCGCCTTCGCGAAGCAAGAG